>Ga0180215_1000726_pt1 | contig 39497 bp, 23 predicted proteins | sample eDN3rd37CBELigBY_FD_128871 | JGI IMG/M metagenome (GOLD analysis project Ga0180215, IMG submission 128871) | Enriched backyard soil microbial communities from Emeryville, California, USA - eDNA 3rd pass 37_C BE-Lig BY (version 2) (version 2) | ecosystem: Environmental > Terrestrial > Soil >...
GAGAGGTGCGGCGGCACCAACGGCATGCCCATCACCTGGGGCGGTCCGCTCGCCACCTTCCGCTGGGACAGCGCCACCGACGTCGACTTCAAGTGGCTCTCCGTCCGCGAGATCCAGTGATCGTGTGATCACTCGATCGAGGGGGCTGCGCTGCAGCCGACCCGCGGGGCGTGGATCCCGGATCCACGCCCCGCTTCGTTCCTCGCCCCACTCCATCCGGTGGGTGGCAGGCAAAGCACGACACTCCCACCGTTTGCTCGGCTGCCGGACGATCCGGCACTGCCGTCCTCCCGCATGGAGCAGGGGGACACGGCTGCCGAACGCGCGGGGGAAGAGCGCATGTTGATCACGTTCCTCGGCCACGCCGGCTTCCTTGTGGAGACCGCAGACGCCATCGTGCTCGCGGACCCATGGCTGTCCCCCGAGGGAGCCTTCGATTCGGCGTGGATGCAGTTTCCGCAGAACCACCACCTGGCGGACGTGGTTCGCGAGAAGATGGAGACGACGCCCAAGGCGCGCTACGTCTACCTGAGCCACGAGCACAAGGATCACTTCGATCCCGCCTTCCTCGACTCGATCCGCAGGCGTGACTTCACCCTGGTCATCCCGAAGTTCCAGCGCACCGAGATGCGCGACGTCCTCGCCAGCTACGGGGCGAAGGAGCTCCTCGTGGTCGAGGACGGGGAGCGGATCCCCCTCCCGGGCGGCGGGCACCTCAAGCTCTTCGTGCAGGACTCCAGTCTCAACAGGGACTCGGCGCTCCTCGTCCACGCGGAAGGCAGGACCTTCCTCGATCTCAACGACTGCAAGCTGCACGACCGGCTGCCGCGGATCGCCCGGGAGGAGGGCCCGATCCACGTCTTCACCGCCCAGTTCTCCGGGGCGATCTGGCACCCGCCGTGCTACGCCTACGAGCAGAAGCAGTACGAGACCATCTCCCGCAGGAAGATGTTCTCCAAGTTCGAGGCGGTGGCCCGCGGCATCGACGTGCTCAAGCCGCGCGTCTTCCTGAGCTCGGCGGGACCGGCGTGCTTCCTCGATCCCCGGCTGCTCCCGATCAACTTCCAGCCGGTCAACATCTTCCCCCGCGCGGGAAAGTTCTTCACCTACGTCCAGAAGCGCCTGAAGAACTGCGCCACCGCGCTCGCCGAGCCCATGCCCGGCGACGTGCTCGACGCGGAGACCTTCCAGTGGGTGGAGCAGGCGGCGGAGCGGGTCACCGACGAGAACTTCGAGAGCTACGTCCGCGCCTACGCGGAGCGGATCGCGCCGCTCTTCGCCGGCCGCGTCCGCAACCTGGCCAGGGAGGAGGTGGAGGCGACCCTGGTGCGCCTCGCCTGCGAGCTGCAGCGCAAGCTCGATCACCTCGTCCTCCACGACCGTGTCTCGGTGCCCCTCTACGTGAGCCTCGAGGAGATGCCGGGCAACTACCTGCGGGTCGACTTCGGGCGGCGCCGGGTGGAGCCGGTCCCGGCGATCACCGACGAGAAGCGCTACACCATGGAGGTGGGCGCCGCGGACATCGCCCGGGTGCTCGACGGCCTCCTCACCTGGGAGGACTTCCTCCTCGCCATGCGGCTGCGGATGAGCCGCAACCCCGACGACTACGACGCCATCCTCCACGGCTACCTCGCCATCGAGGCGGAGGATCTCCCCGCCTTCTGCCAGGCCGTGCTGGAGGCGGAGTCGCGGCAGGAGCGGATGGTGGTGGAGGCCGGCGGCGGCAGGCGCGTCTCGGTCCACCGCTACTGCCCCCACCAGGGCGCGGACCTCTCCGAGGCATGGGTGGAGGGCGGCCGCTACCTCACCTGCCCGCGGCACCGCTGGCAGTTCGATCTCGAGGAAGGCGGCAGGTGCACCATGAACAACACGTCGATCCACGCGCTGCCGGTGGTGGGCGACGAGAACGAGGCGGCGGAAGGGCCCGGCGCGGGCACGGAGGCGCCCGCGGGCGGCGCCGCCTGACGGCCAGCTTCGCGCGGGGCGCCGCCGGCGCCCCGCGGCCTACGGTGCCGGCGCCCGGATCTGGAACGCGACGCGCGCGTTGTCGGTGCGCATCCCCACCGGGCCGTCGAAGGCGAGGACCTCCGCGCCGAGCCTGCCCTCCCACACCGTCGCGCCGTCCACCCGCACCGCCAGGCGGTCGTCCTCCATCTCCGCCCGCAGGGTGTGGCGCCCGCCGGGCACGAGGCGCGGCAACGCGCCGGCCCGCTGCGGCCGCACGTTGCGGTAGCCCCGCGCGCCGCATTCCCTGTGGGTTCGCGCGCCGGGGTTGCGCTTGATCGAGACCACGAGCCCCGGCCTCGGATCGATCCGCCACATCACGTAGACGAGGTTGCAACCGTCCGCCGCCCGCAGCTTGAGGCCGAGCTGGCGACGCAGCTCCCCCGAGGCGAGCGCCGCCTCCGCCGCGGTGGGGCCGAGGTAGGTGAAGTCGAGCTCCACCACCGGCGGCGTGCGGCGCAGCGCCACCGCGCGGAACTTGGGCGACTCCACCAGCAGGCGACCTTCCGACGCGGCGAGGGCGCCCAGGGTCACGTCGAGATCGGGGAGGGCCAGCGCGCGCAGCGGCGCCGGCGGCTGGGCGACCGCCCCCGGTGGCTTCGGCATCGGCTCTCCCGCCGCGGCCGGCGCGCGCGAGGCGGCCTGCGCGGTGGCCACGAGGAGCGCTCCCGCCCCCACGGCGCCGAGCGCGACGAGCCCGCGCCTCACGGCCCGACCGACCCGAGGAGCTTGTCGATCTCCGCGAGATGCGTCTCCAGGTAGGCCTTCTCCCCTTGCAGGCGGACGATCTCGAAGAACAGGAAGGTTTCGTAACGGCGCACCCGCGAGGTGCCGAGGACTTGCACCTCGTCGAGCTGCCGGGCCAGGTCGTTCACCAGCAGGGTCACCTCGTCGAGGCGCACCCGCTCCGCGTTGCGGATGGAGCGGAGGTGGCCGAGGAGCTCGGAGACGCGCCTGTCGGCGCTCATCACGTCCTCCTCGATCCAGCGCTTCCGTCCCGCGGCGGCGCGGCGGTTGGCCCCCGGCACCCAGAGCCCGCCGATGTCGAAGCGCAGGGTGAGCATGCCGAAGAGGGGCACCTCCTGATCCACGTCGAAGATCTCGTCGTAGCCGCCCCGCACCTCGAGGCTCCAGGCGTCGAGGCTGCGCAGCCCGCCCTCGATCTCCTCCACCTCCGCGTCCGCCTCGCGGAAGAGCTCGATCGCCTCCACCAGCGAGCCGACGTTGCCGTGGGGCAGGGTCTCGACCCGCTCCCGGGCGAGGACCGCGTTCCGTGCCGACTGGCGCAGCTCGTCGAGGCGCAGCCGCACCACGTCCACCTCGTCCAGGGTGGCGCGGGCCTCGCGCAGATCCTCCCGCAGCGCGGCGAGGAGCTTCTCCGCGTGGGGGAGCGAGGCGGCGAGCACCTCCGCCCGCGCGGCGAGGGCCGGCGCCGCCCCCACCTCGGGGCCCGCGCGCACGGCGGACTCCAGCGCGGTCTGCGCCCGGTAGCGCTTGCACGCCGCCCGGGCCCGGCTCTGGAGCTCGAGCCCCTTCCAGAGGTCGATGAAGTCGTACTCGATCCCGAGCTGGAAGCGGCCCTTCGGCGCGCCCAGCGGGGTGTCCCCGTCCGCCTCCCCCGCGTTGATCACGCCGATGGCCGTGAACAGGTCGGGGGCGACGAGGAGGGCGGTCTCCGCGTCCGCCACGCCGTCGACGAACTGGCAGAAGCCCGGCTCGGGCTGCGCCTCCTGCGCGCTGCCCTCCTGCTGCGCCCGGGCGGGGGCGCTCGCCGGCGCCAGCGCGGCGATCACGGCGGCGGCGATGCGGGCGGTGTTCTTCATCCGTCGCTCCGATCAGAGGAAGAAGGGGGCGCGGCCGAGGTGGAGCAGGTCCTTCTGGGCCCAGACGGGATCCTCCAGCTCGATCTCCACCATCGCGCCGCGCAGGAGGACATTGCGGATGGGGTGCTTGCGCGTCACCTCACCATCGAGGATGCGCGCCACCGATCCGACGTTGCTGCACCAGATCAGCCCCAGCTTGCAGGCGTGGAGCGACACCCCCGGCTTGACCTTCGCGATGTTGTCGTAGGGGACGAAGGCCACCGTCAGGTTCCCCTCCATCGCCTTGAGGTAGGGCGAGCTGCGGATGGCGGCGAGGAGCGCGTCGTAGCGAGCGATCGACACGTCGATGGTGCGCAGGTTCTCCTCCAGCGCGTTGGCCAGCTCCCGCGCCCTCGCCAGGTCGAGCTCCGACTCGGTGCGGGTCTGCTGCAGCTTGAGCACGTCGACGCTGGCGCCCATCTTCCCCCCCGCCCCGTCCTCCAGCGCGTCGATCGCGGCGATGTCCCGGCGCAGGGCGGCGATCTTCGTCTCCAGCTCCACCTCCTTCTCGGCGAGGAGGAAGCTGCTGTGTCCGAGCTGCGCCACCTGGTGGTGGGTGGTGAGGAGCGCCTCCCGATCGATCAGGTTGACGCCGGCCAGCGCGTCCGCGCGCCCCAGCACCATGCTGGCGAAGGGCTTGCTGATCTGGTCGAAGTTGGTGCGGGTCTCCTCCTGCTGCCGCCGGAGCGCGAGGAGCTTGCCCAGCTCCCGGGCGCGAAACGAGCGGTCCCCTTTGAGCGCCGCCGCGAACCCCTCCTGGAAGGCCTCCTCCGCCGCCACCACCCGCAGCGCGTCGTCGAGGCGGGCGTGGAGCTCGAGGCGCTCGGCGAGGAGCTTCTCGCGGGCGGCCGCCTGCGCGGCGATCTGGGCGTTGAGGGTGAGGATGCGCTCGTCGCTGGGCGAGATGATGGTCGGCGCCACCCAGCTGCGATTGAGCAGGAAGAAGCCGTGGGTCCCCAGGTAGGCGAGGAGGCCGCCCAGGATGATGGCGAGGATCAGGAACCCCATCACCTTGTAGGCGGAGACGATCGCCGCGTTGAGTGAGTTGACCAGCTTCTTGTCGTGCATCGCTGTCCTCGTGGGAGGCGGAGATCAGGCGGGTGTCGCGCGGGCTCGATCGTCGCGGTCGTCGTCGTCATCCCGCTCCTTCGCCGCCTCGATCCCGGTCACGCTGCCCGCGCTGCCGCGGGTCTCCCAGCTGCCGGAGTCGAGGGTCAGCAGCGCCAGCGGCGTGAAGAGCAGGTAGGTGACCGGCATCAGGAAGATCATCGGGAGGAAGGCAGCGGCAGGTACCCGCCTGCTCGAATCGAGGTGCCGGGTTCCATGCCGGTAGAGGAGCCCGAGCACCGCCACGAAGGCGGCGTGGAAGACGAGGATGTCGAAGAACTCGTCGTTGGCCACCGAGTGGAGGATCTTCGCCGGGTAGGCGACCAGCAGCGCGAAGAGCGAGAAGTAGTGGAGCGCCACCACCGGGTGGAGCTTCCACCCGTGGCTCATGCCGCACATCAGGTCGATCAGGTTGGAGCGGCGCCAGCGGAGCTGCTGCGAGAAGTAGGTGGAGATCTTCGAGGGCGCCGCGGTGAGGCAGAAGGCGTCGGTGGTGAAGCAGGTCTGGTAGCCCGCCTTGACGATCTGCCTGGTGAGGAAGCGATCCTCGCCGTAGCGGATCGGCACGCCGAGGACGTTGCGATCCTCGAGGATCGGCTCGAGCTCGATGAGGACGTGCCTGCGGTAGGCGGTGAGGCAGCCGGACAGACACATCACGGAGCGGTAGCAACGCTCGATGTCCTTGAGCCACTCCTGCGAGAAGTAGAACTTCACCTCGAGCATCCGGGTGAGCCAGTTCTCGTTGAAGTTGCTGACGAAGGTCCTGCCGCCGACCGCGGCGATCTTCGGCGAGACGAAGCGTCGCACGAGCTGCCGCACCGCGCGGGTGTCGACGATCACGTCCGAGTCGACCGAGACGATGATCTCCGCGTCGGTGCTCCGCACCGCGCGGTTGATCCCCTTGCGCTTGCCCATGTTGTAGGGGTTGCGCAGCACCTTGACGTTGGGCCGCCCCTCCGCCGCCTTGCAGGCCCACTCGTAGCTGTCGTCGCCCGAGCAGTCGTCCACCACCACGATCTGGAGCTTCTCCTTCGGGTAGTCCTGCTCGAGGAGGCTCAGGATGGTGTCGTAGATCCCCTTTCCCTCGTTGAAGAGGGGGATGACGATGGCGACGGTCGGCTCGTAGTCGTCGGTGGTCTCATCGAACTTCGAGCCGCGCAGGTAGCGCAGGAACCCGCCCAGCACGTAGCGGTTCATGATCACCACGAGGATCAGCAGCTGGATGGGGAACAGCTCCATGCTCGTCGGGGCGTGCAACGGGCTCCGTGCACGACCGCTCCGCCTCCCTCGCCCTGCGCACACCGGGAGAGTCCCCCCGGCGCCGACGCGTCAAACGTGGGCGCGCCCGGTCGGCGGCACCACCCCCCGGACCTACCGCGCCGGGGGTACGTGTGAGGATCGGCGCCGGTGCGCGCTGCGCCTGTGCAGCTTCGCCGCTGCGCGCCGCGTCAGCAGGCGTCCCCGCGCGGCACGGGGCCGCGCATGTGGAGCACCTCGAAGAGGAGCGTGCCGCCCGCGTCGCGCAGGGCGGCGGCGAGGTCGTCGTCGCCCTCCACCACCACCTGCACGTGGGTCGATGCGGGCGGGGCGTGGGGCCGCATCGCCTCGAGGAGGGCGCGCGCGCCGGGCAGCCGGCCGGGGCGGAAGGGCATGGCGCCGGTCCCGGGCACGAAGCGGGCGAAGCCCTGCCCCTCGCCGGCGACGAGGAGGCGATGGCCCTGCCCGCGCCAGGCGGCGATCTGCCCGGCGACGAGATCGAAGCGCCGCTCCAGGACCTCGTCCTCCCCGGGGGCGGGTGCGCGGACGGAAGGCAGGTCGCGGCGCGGGAGGCGATCCACCACGCTCCAGGGCAGCCGGAGCACCGCGCTGCGGTGGTGCACCTCGAGGCCGAGCCCCGCGTAGAGCCGGATCGCCGGCTCGTTCCCCACCTTCACGTTGAGGCGGACCTCCTCGCAGCCCGCCGCGCGCAGCCGCTCTCCGAGCATGAGGAAAAGGCGCCTCCCCACCCCGCGCCCGCGGAAGGCGGGATCGACCACCACGTGGACGACGTGGGCGACGGCGCCGTAGCGGTGGGCGAGGGCGTAGGCGACGTTCCCGCCATCGGTCGCGAGGAAGAGCGCGTCGGGGGCGAGCCGCTCCGCCCAGGCCGCCCGATCCGGGACGGGATCCGGCACGTGCAGCTCCGCGTGGAGGCGCACGAAGTCCTCGTAGTCGGCAGCGCTGCCCACGCGGGCGGTGAGCTCGTCCATGGGCAGGGAGCCTAGCCGATCCGCTCCCACCCCACCTGCACCCCGGGGCGGGTGCTCCGTCCGCGACGCGACGGGCGGCGGCGTCAGCCCTTCACGCAGACCACCTGGCGGAGCTCGTGGACGATCTCCACCAGATCGCGCTGCGCGCGCATCACCGCCTCGATCGGCTTGTAGGCGCCGGGGGTCTCGTCCAGAACCCCCTCGTCCTTGCGGCACTCCACGCCCGCGGTGGCCGCGGCGTGCTGGGCCAGGGAGAAGCGCCGCCGCGCCTCGGCGCGGCTCATCATCCTGCCGGCGCCGTGGCTGCAGGAGTGGAAGCTCTCCTCGTTCCCCTTCCCGCGGACGATGTACGAGCGCGCGCCCATCGAGCCGGGGATGATCCCCATCTCGCCGGGGCCGGCGCGCACGGCGCCCTTGCGGGTGACGTAGAGCGAGGCGCCGAAGTGCTTCTCCCGCGCCACGTAGTTGTGGTGGCAGTTGACCGCGCCGGCGGTGGTGGTGAAGGGCGGCAGCCTGCCCGAGCGGCGCAGCGCCTCCAGCGCCGCCGCCATCATCAGCTCGCGGTTGACCCGCGCGTACTCCTGCGCCCACTCCACCGCCTCGACGTAGTCGTCGAAGTGCTGCGCCCCCTCGCGGAAGTAGGCGAGGTCGCGGTCGGGGAGGTTGGCCAGGTGCTGGCGCAGGTCCTGCTTGGCCAGCTCGATGAAGTAGCTTCCGATCCTGTTGCCCACCCCGCGAGAACCGGAGTGGAGCATCAGCCAGACCGACGCCTCCTCGTCGAGGCAGAGCTCGACGAAGTGGTTGCCGCTCCCCAGGGTACCGAGCTGCTCCACCGTGGCGCCGCGGCGCACCTTCGGGTGGCGGGCGGCGATCCTTTCGAAGCCCGCGGCGAGGCGCTTCCACGCCTGGGTGACGGGAGCGGGCGGGTTGCCCCATGCGCCCCGATCGCCGGGGCCGCCGCGGTGGGTGCGGCCGTGGGGGATCGCCGCCTCGATCGCCGCGCGGATGGGCGCGAGATCGTCCGGGAGATCGCCCGCCCGCAGGCTGGTACGCACCGCCATCATCCCGCAGCCGATGTCCACCCCCACCGCCGCGGGGATGATCGCGCCGCTGGTGGGAATGACCGAGCCCACGGTGGCGCCGATGCCGAGGTGGACGTCGGGCATCGCCGCGATCCAGCCGTGCACGAACGGAAGGGCCGCGATGTTGCGGAGCTGGGCCACCGCCTCCTGCTCCACCGGCACCCCGCGGACCCACGCCTTGATCGGCACCCGGGTCCCCGTCTCGATGAGCTCGTAGCTGCTGTTCGCCTTCAACTTCGGTGCCTCTCCCCCCGACCGACAATCGGGGTTCCCGCCCGCTTCCCGGCGCCTCCGCGGGATGGCCTCGCCCGCCTACCAGCTCGGGCGCGCCGCCCGCTGCAGCGTGCCGCCGGAGGTGACCCAACCCGCGGGCGCCGGCACCCGCTTCTCCACGTCGAACGCCATCACCGCGCCGTTGGCCGTGTCCGCGGTGATCCACTGCCCCATGAGCAGGGCAGCCGCGCCATCGTAGCGGCCACCGGCGGGCAAGGGGCAGATGAAAGTCTGGCTGCGATCCGGCGCGAACTCGGTGAGGACCGAGGTCTGCCGCCCGGTGGCGGGGGAAGGCGGGAAGGCGACCAGCAGTGTGAGCTCGCTGGTGAGGATGGGCTCGGAGACCGTGCCGGACTGGATCTGGAGACGCCACAGCTCGTCGCCCGTTTCCCTGTCGAAGCGGAAGAGGTGCGGCTCCCAGGTGGGACAGGTGCCCGCCCCGCAGGGGGTGGTGGAGACGGCGAAGGCGTAGAGGGTGCGGCCGCCGATCACCGGCGACCGGCGGGGGTGGGTCGGCACCAGCAGGGGCAGCCTCGCCTGCACGGTGCCATCCTCGGTGAGCCGCAGATCGCCGCTCGCCTGGAGGAGGCGGCCGCCCATGGTGGCCAGCGGCGCCTGGTACGGTGTGCCGACCCGCCACCGCTCCATGCCGGTGGTGCCGAGGGAGACGAGCATGCCGCCGTCGGTGGGCGCCGCGTCGTGGGAACGCACGGTGAAGAAGACACTGCCGCCCTCGTCACCGACGAAGCCCTCGATCCTGCCGTTCGCCTCCCAGATCCAGCGGACCGCGCCCGTGTCGCGGGAGAGGGCGATCACCCAGCCACCCCAACCCTCCACGCCGCTCCCCTCGCGCTGGAGGAAGCCCTCCACCGCGACGAGGACCACGTCGTCCGCCACCACCGGCGGCGCCGCCTCGTCCACCCAGCGCCGCTCCCCCTCGGCCGCGGGGAGCCCCTCGCCGACGAGCGCGAGGAGATCGGTCCTCCAGATCGGCTCCGCCACCGCGCTGCTCCACGCCTCCACCGCGTCGGGCCGGAGCGTGGAGAAGATCCGATCCCCGGCGAGAGCGAGCGACCCCGTGGGCGCGCGTCCCACGTCCTCGACGAAGAGGGTGCGGCGGTAGCGCTCCTGGCCGCGGCTGGTCAACGAGACCAGGTCACACGAGGTGAAGGTGCACTCCGCCCAGTAGACGTGGCCCACGCCGTCGGTCACGCCGTCCCAGATCAGCGTGCTCCCCGCTGCGGCGAAGCGAGTCCAGGTGGGAACGAGGGGGGACGGCGGATCCTGGATGCACGCGCCCTCGACGCAGTGGCCCAGCTCCTGGCAGGGGCTGCCGGTGCCGCACGCGCCGCCCTCCGGCGTGGTGAACCGGGTGCAGGTGCCGAGGTGGCACGCCCAGGTGGTGGTGCAGTTGATCGGCCCGCAGATCGTCCCGTCCGGCGCCGGGGCGAAGCCGCAGCCGGTCTCGGGATCGCAGATCGGCGCGCGGCAGGGATCGGGGTCGTCCTCGCAGGACGAGCTGTCGTCGTAGTGGACACAGCCGGTGGCGGGATCGCAGGCGTCGATGGTGCAGCGATTGCCGTCGTCGCAATCCACCTGCCCGCCGATGCACTCGCCTGCCAGGCACTGCCCGCCGAAGCAGGCGTCGCCGCACGAGGTCCCGTCGGCCGCCCGATCCTCGACGCAGCCCACCGCGGGATCGAAGGTGACGGTGCGGCACGGCCCGGACGCCGGGCATTCCGGCGGCGTCCTTCCCTCGCCGGTGAGGGGGAGGCTCCTCCCGTCCGAGAGGCGCAGCTCCCCCTCATACGCGCGCTCCTCCTGCGGATCGAAGCGGACGCGCACGCGGGTGGTCTGGCCGCCGGAGAGCGCCAGCGCCGCGGGCTCCACGGAGAAGGGGGCGTCGCTGGTGAGCTCCAGCCGCACGGTGGCCCGGCTGCCGTTGGAGAGGACGAGGTCGAGGCTGGCGGGGTGGCCGATCCAGGCCGGACCGAAGTCGAGGCGCTCCGGCTGCACCGTGAGCTCGCCCTCGGCGCCCACCAGCGCCTCCCCGCCGCAGGCGGCGAGCACCACCGCGAGCAGGAGCGAGAGGAGGTACCTCACTGCGGACGACCTCCACCCGCGGGGTTGCCGAGGGGGCCGCTCCAGCCGCGCGCCGCCGGCTCCCCGTTGGGAACGTAGTAGGCGCGCAGCTGGCGATCGCCCTGCACCTCCACCTGCACCACCCACACCTCGCCGCGCAGGCTGCTGGCCCCCTCGACGCTGGCCTCCACGTCCAGATCGCAGCTGCGCCGCACCTCGCCGTCCGGCTTCAGCTCGAGGAGCTTCGGCGTCCACCGCGTCGCGTCGAGGACGCTGGTGGAGACGAGCGCGGTGTCCCGCCAGGTGAGGATCGGGTCGGTGAAGCGGAGCGCCTGCGCCGTCTGCGGCGCTCCGAACAGGGGAATGGCGGGGGCGGGGTTGCCCGACCCGTCGAAGAAGCGGGCGAGGATCTCGCCGTCCGGCTCGCGGGTGAAGACCCAGCTCCCCGCGGGGCCGTGGAGCGGCGTCGCCGCGTTGGCGGTGTCGTATCCGAGAGCGCCCCGCCCCGCTCCGTCCGCGGTCGCCCGCAGGGTGTCGATCGCCTGGTGCACCGTGCCGTCCCAGACGGCGAGGGGCACGGCGCCCTCCTCCGCCGGCACGCGCCAGCGCTCCTCGCCCGCCGGGTCGAGGGAGAGGAACTCCCGGCCGCCGTCCTCGTGCTCGAGGAAGAGGTAGAGGTTGCCCGCCTCGTCGGCGATCGGCGCCGCCGCCATCTTGCCGGCGAGCACGCCGGTCCACGCCACCTCGCCGCTGCCGGTGCGGAGCATGGCGACGAAGGTGCGGCGATCCTCCGTCTCGCCGTTGCCGCGCAGCAGCGCCGCGAAGAGCGCGCGCCCCTCGACGCTCCGGGTGATCGACCCGCCGGAGACGGTGCAGGGACAGTCGTCCACCTCCGCCTCGACCGCCGGGCGCAGATCCCGCAGCCAGGGCGAGCTTCCGTCCGCCGCGAGGCGCGCCTCCACCTCCGCGCGGTTCTCCGCCGCCACCACCAGCAGGCCGCCTTCGAGGGCGACGCCCCGCACGCCCACCGCGCCGGTGAGGGCGAGGGGCTCCTTGTAGCGGACGAGGCCGTTGGCCAGGGCGGAGACGAGCGTGCGCTGGCCGCCGCGGTTCTCGATCCAGTAGAGCACCCCGGCCCCGTCGGAGATCCCGCCGAAGACGATCCGGGCGCCGTCCTCCGGCCTGTAGCTCCAGCGCAGCTCGAGGACGTCGTCGGGGCGCTCGCATTCGCCGTCGCGGCACTGGCCGTCGCCGCAGGCGTCGGTGCACTCGGTCCCGTCCGGCACGTCGAAGACGTGGCACTCGCCGTCGTCGCAGAGGTGGGCCCCGCTGCACTCGACGGGGCCGCAGACGGTCCCCTGCGGCGCGTTGGCGGTGGTGCAGCCGAGCGCCGGATGGCAGACCGCTACCAGGCAGGCTTCGGCGGGGGCGGGGCAGATCACGTCGCGGTGGATGCAGCCGCGGGCGGGATCGCACGAGTCCTCGGTGCAGACCGAGCCGTCGTCGCAGTCGATCGCCTCGCCCACGCAGGCGCCGCCGAGGCACGTCTCGTTGTCGAGGCACTCGTTGCCGCTGTCGCAGGCGCTGAAGTCCGGCGCCACCGATTCGTGGCACTCGCCCGTCGCCGGATCGAACCTGACGAGCCTGCACGGGGCGGAGGGGACGCAGGGCGGCGGCGTCTCCGCCGGCGCCACGATCGACACCTCGTGGGTCACGCCCTCCGCGGTGACCAGCACCCGCCCCTCGTAGATCCGCGGCGCGCTGGGCACGAAGGTGATCGGAAGGGAGAGGCCGCCGCCGCCTGGCACGTTCTCCCTGCCGCTCCGCATGGAGAAGGGGCCCTCGAGGGCGATCTCGATCGGGATCGTGCTGAAGCCGGTGTTCCGGACCACGAGGTATTCGGTGGTCGGGTAGCCGATGAAGGTCCTGGGGAACTCGATCACCGTCTGGTCGAGGCGAATCTCCCCCTTCGCATCGAGCGTGGAATCGGTCGAGCCGCATCCCGCAGCGACCAGCGCTGCACAGAGCAGCACGGCGAAAACCCGCATCCAGCACCTCCGTGCGGCGCGTCCCCGCAACCGCGGCGACCCGGCCCTTCCCCCTCCGGGAAGGGAATCGGAGTCGTCCATCCGTCTGGTGTACCATTTCCCGCCTGCTGCTCGGCAACTCCTCCCCGCCGGGGAGAACGGCAGTCTTTTTCGAGTGATCCGAACGCCGCGGCGCCGACATGCAGCACGACTTGCGGGGTAGAATGAAGGGGCCAGATCGCTCGTTCCGGACCGGCGCACCGCTGGCCGTCACGCTCCTGCTCGCCGCGCTCGCGGGGTGCGGCGACGACGGCCCGGAGGCGTGCGTCTTCGTCACCGACGACAGCGGCACGACGACGATGCGCTGCCCGGACGGGAGCAGCGTGCGCTTCCCATCCACCGAGGAGGAGCAGCCGCCGGGCGGCATCCGCGGCACGATCCGCCTCTTCGGCAGGCAGGACCACGCGGGCATCCGGGTCGAGGTGCGCGGTCATCCCGATCTCGTGGCCTACACCGAGGCGGACGGCTCGTACGCCATCGACGAGGTCCCCGCCGGCTACCACGCGGTGGACATCTCCGCCCCCGGCTACGAGGACGAGGAGGCGGAGGAACTGGTGGTCCTCCCCGGCGCGTGGGCCACCGAGGACGCGGAGCTGCGGATCGGCAAGCGGCTCCTCGAAGGCGCCGAGTGGGAGCTGATCCCGTCGCCGAAGGACGCCCGCTTCCTCGCCCACCAGCCGAACGGCGACCTCCACCTGATCGATCCGGTCGCCGCCTCCGCCCGCTTCCTCGCCGGCCAGGTGCAGGACGCCACCTTCAGCCCCGACGGCGCCTGGGTGATTTTCAAGTCGGGCGAGCCCAACCCGGAACAGACCGGCGTCCTCTCCCTCCACGACGTCGCCCGCAACTCCACCCGGCAGATCGCCGAGTCGGTCTTCGCCTGGCAGCTCACCCCGGACCGCGCCACCTTCGTGGTCGAGCGGCGCGCCGGGCAGCGCTCCACCCTCGAGACCTGGCACGAACCGACCGGCAGGCGCGCGGGCGTGGCGCACGACGTGGTGACGTGGCGGGTGAGCGGCGATGGCGGGGCGATCCTCGCCTCGATCCGGATCTCCAGCGGCCTGGCGCTGGTCGTCTGGGACGTGGCGGCATCGGGCGGCACCGGCCTGGGCGACGTCGCCCCGGACTCGTTCGTCGAGCTCCCCGCCTTCTCGCCGGACCACCGCTCCTTCGTCTACCGCTCCGTGACGGGCGACGGGCTCCTGTGGCACGGCGGGCGGCAGGAGGCGAGCTTCCTCGGCGCCCTGCTCGCCTGGCACGCCTTCGACGATGAGGGCGACCAGCTCCTCTACGCCACCGCGCAAGAGAACGGCCTCTTCCACTGGGAGGTCGACACCGGTTCCCGCTTCGAGATCGCCACGGGGATCGTGACCATCCCCGCCTTCTCCCCCGGCGGGCAGCTGGTGGCCTACGCCCGCATCGACGGCGGGGAGATCGTGCTGTCGATCTGGGACAGGGAGAGCCGCGCCTCGACGCGGGTGGGCACCCTCCCCGCCGTCCCACACGCGCTCCGCTTCGATCCCACCGGCCGCAACCTCTTCGTCCACGACGAGGCGGGCGCCCTCCACCTCTGGCGCGACGGGGCGCTGCGGCTGCTCTCGCCCGCCGCCCACGGGCTGCCGGCCTTCGCGCCGGACGGGACCTCCTATCTCTTCGTCGACGGCGAGGAGCTGCTGTGGGCGGAGACCGACGGCGGCGAGCCGCTCCTCCTCGGCGCGCCGGTCTTCGGCTACCCGTTCGCCTGGTCGGCGGGCGGCGACCGCCTCCTCTTCCTCACCGGCGCCTCCCACGACGGGGACCGGGGCGACGCCTGGGTCTTCCACCCGGAGACCCGCCACCTGGAGAAGGTGGCGGAGGCGACGCTCCTCCGCGCCTGCGACTTCCTCGACGACGGCTCGGTGATCGCCCTGCAGCGCTACGATCGCTCTTCCCTCCGCGGCGAGCTCGTCCGCGGCGGCGAGGTGATCGCCACCGGCGTCTACGAGGGCCCCGCCTTCACGCCGGACGGTACCCGCATCCTCTTCGTCGAGGACGTCCTGCCCGTGCGCGCGGAGGGCGTGCTCACCCTCTGGGAGCCGCCGCGCCGCGAATGCGCCCCGCACCCGGACGGCGGGCGGGTCGAGTGCGGCGGGCTCGTCCCCATCGACGGCTGGGTCCGCGCCCAGCTCGTCGGCCCCACCTTCCTCGCCTGGGTGGCGGAGCCCGAGGACGAGGCGCGGCGCGGCCTCTACGTCGCCCACTTCCCGGCCGATCTGCCGTCCACGCCGGGCGCTCCCGCCGCAGGCAGGGGCGAGCTCTCCGACAGGCACTCCAGCGAGACCCACGAATGAAGCACGCCATCGCGCTCCTCCTCCTCGTACCCGGGCTCGCCGCATGCGGCTCGGATCCCGCGACCTGCGAGATCACCGACAACGGCGACGGCACCCGGACCATCGCCTGCCCCGGCGCCGATCCGGTGCGGGTGGTCGACGGCGACGCGGACGCCACCTGCGTCATCGGCAGCGGCGACGACGGCGGGAAGGTGATCAGCTGCAGCGACGGCACCCTCGTCCGCATCGACGCGGACGGCAGGGTGATCTTCCCGGGCAGCGGCATGGTGGTGGGCACCGCGCGCTTCTTCGGCCTCGCCGACCACGCGGGCATCCGCGTCGTCGCGGTGGGCACCGACATCGAGGCCACCACCGACGCGGAGGGGCGCTTCGAGATCGGCCCGCTGCCCGCCGGCGACTACGAGCTGCGCTTCGAGGCGCCGGGCTGGGTCACGGAGAAGCGGGACAACATCCCGGTGATCAACGACGAGTGGCGCATCAAGGAGCCGGTGATCCTGCGGGTCGGCAGGTGGGTGGGCGGCGACTGGGTCGCGCCGGCGCCGGCAGGGGACGCGGTGCTGGTCTCCACCTTCGGCGTGAGCCGGACGTGGCTCGACTTCCTCGACCTGGTCGATCCGGAGGCGGAGCCCTTCCTCCTCACCGGCGCCAGCGCCGGCGGCCGCTTCGACGAGACGGGGCGCTCCGTCCTCGTCCAGGAGCGCCTGCTGATCGACGGGCCGCTCTGGCTCTGGGACCGCGCCACCGGCGTGAAGACGGTGGTGGCGGAGCACTCGGTGGCGGGCTGGCTGGTGCCCGGCGGCGAGGCGGTGGTCTACGAGACGGTGGACGAGGCGGGCGGCTGCCATCTCCACCTGTGGCAGCGGGCGAGCGGCGCGGTCACCGACGTGGGCGCCTGCGGTCCTCCGCCCTCCGTCGCCGCCGGCACGGTCTGGCTCTTCTCCACGGACGGCAGGCGGTTCGTCTACGTCGACGAGGGAGGCCAGCACGTGATCTACGACGTGGCGACCGGCGGGGCGCGCGACCTGCCGGAAGGCGCGATGCCCACGGGCGCGGTCTTCCTCGGCGACGGCTCGAAGCTGCTCCTGCGGCGCTGGAACCTGACGGGCGGCCACGACCTCGGCACCTTCGACGTTTCGGACGGAACCTGGACGCCGCTCGCCGCCGACGTGACGGAGGTGATCCACGCCCCCACGGGAGACGCCCTCGTCTTCGTGCACGGCGGCGGCGGGACCGATTCGTCGCTCTCCCTCTATGACGTGGAGCGGGCGCGGGTGACGGCGCTCGCCTCGGCCGGCTTCCCGTGGGCGATGGAGTTCTCCACCGACGGCAGGCGCCTCCTGTGGCTCGACGCCGCCACCAACCGCCTCCACGTCTTCGACAGGGACGCGCCGGAGAACGTCGCCACCGCCCCCGGCGACCGAGGCGTGTCGTCCGCGGGATTCCGGGCGGACGGAAGGCAGGTGGCCCTGATCGACATGGCCGGCGAGCTCCAGCTCTGGGATCCGGGAAGCGGCGCGGTGGAGTTCCTCGGCGCCGCCACCACGGGCCTGATCTGGAACGCCTCCCACACCCACCTCGCCGTCCACGCCGAGGGGGAGATCCTCGCGATCGACTTCGCCGGCGGCGCGCGGCATCGCATCGCGGCGGAGCTCCCCGGCCTGCCGGTCTTCGAGCCGGACGGCGCCGCCCTCCTGTTCAACCGCGCGATTTCCGGACCTCGGGACACGGTGGCGTGGGAGTTCGTCCGCTGGGCGCCCCCGGCGGAGCCGGTCGTGCTCGCGTCGACCATGGTCCGGAGCGTCCTGTTCACGCCCGCGAACAACGCGCTCTTCACCGAGTGCGAGGAGGGCTGCCAGGGGGAGATGCTGGTCCTCTGGGATCGCGAGCGGGCGCAGCGGGTGCCGATCGACCAGCCGGTCACCGGCTTCCGGCACGAGAACGGCGTCCTCGTCTACCACGTGAACGCCACCGATCCGGGCCAGGCGGCGCGCAACGGTCCCTGGGTCGCGCGGATCCCGTAGCGCGCTGCACCCGCCCGAGGGGCATCGCGGGGATCGGGCCTTGTCCCGACCCCGCGTCCCGGTGCAGAAGAGGGGCCTCATCCATAGAGGTACCCATCCGATGTCCCCCTGGATCGTCCTGAAGTTCGGCGGCACGAGCGTCTCGACCCGTGCGCGCTGGGAAACCATTGCCAGCGTCACCCGCGCCCGGATCGAGGAGGGCTTCCGCCCCCTGCTGGTCTGCTCGGCGCTCAGCAACGTGAGCAACCAGCTCGAAGCGCTCGCTGCCGCGGCGGTGGCCGGAGCCTGGGAGCCCGTCCTCGCCGAGATCGAGGAGAAGCACCGGCGCCTCGCCGCGGAGATGGGGCTCGATGCGGACCCGCTCCTCGCCGGCCCGCTCGACGAGCTGCGCCGCCTTGCGCTCGGCGTCTCGCTGATCGGCGACGCCAGCCCGAAAATCCGCGCGCGGATGATGTCCGCGGGCGAGCTCCTCTCCACCACCCTGGGCGCCGCCTTCCTCCGCTCCGTCGGCCTCGACGCCGCCTGGTGCGACGCGCGCGAGCTCCTCACCGCGGTCCGCGCCCCCAACGTCAACGAGGGCCGGCGCTACCTCAACGCGAGCTGCGACACCCACGCGGACGAGGCGCTGCAGCGCCGGCTCGCGGCGACCCCCGGCGCGGCGCTGATCACCCAGGGCTTCATCGCCCGCGACGACGCAGGAGACACCGTCCTGCTCGGACGCGGTGGCTCGGACACCTCCGCCGCCTACTTCGCCGCGCGGCTGCAGGCGGCCCGCCTGGAGATCTGGACCGACGTGCCGGGCATGTTCACCGCCAACCCGCGGCAGGTGGGCTCGGCGCGGCTCCTCCGCCACCTGGGCTACGAGGAGGCGCAGGAGATCGCCACCACCGGCGCGCGCGTCCTCCACCCGCGCTGCATCGAGCCGGTGCGCCGCCACGGTATCCCGCTCCACATCCGCTGCACCACCGCGCCCGAGCTGGAGGGGACGGTCGTCTCCGCCGAGCTCCCCGACGGCGGCGGCCAGGTGAAGGCGATCTCCAGCCGCGCCGGCCTCACCCTGGTATCGATGGAGAGCCTGGGGATGTGGCAGCAGGTCGGCTTCCTCGCCGACCTCTTCGCCACCTTCGCGCGCCACGGCCTCTCCATCGACTCGGTGGCCACCTCCGACTCCAACGTCACCGTCTCCCTCGATCCCGGCGCCAACGCCCTGGACAAGAAGGCGCTGCAGGGGCTCACCGACGATCTCGCCCGCCTCTGCACCGCCAGGGTGATCGGCCCCTGCGCCGCGATCAGCCTGGTGGGCCACAACATCCGCTCGATCCTCCCCCGCCTCGCCCCGGTGCTGGAGGTCTTCGAGGAGCAGCGCGTCTACCTGCTCACCCAGGCGGCGAGCGACCTCAACCTCACCTTCGTCATGGACGAGGAGCAGGCCGAGGGCCTGGTGCAGAAGCTCCACGCGCTCCTCTTCGGCGACACCCAGCCCGACGCGGTCTTCGGCCCGAGCTGGAACGAGATCCAGCAGCCGGAGGGCGAGCGCGCCACCCGCGAGCAGGCCTGGTGGAGGCGCAAGGCGGAGGGGCTCGTGTCGCTGGCGAAGGAGGCGGGGACGCCGCTCTACGTCTACGACGAGGAGACCCTCCTCGAAGCGGTGGAGCAGGTGCGCTCCCTGCCGGTCGACCGCGTCTTCTACGCGGTCAAGGCCAACTGGCACCCGGAGATCCTCCGCCGGTTCGAGGCGGCGGGGCTCGGCTTCGAGTGCGTCTCCCCCGGCGAGATCGCCCACCTGCGGCAGCTCTTCCCCGACCTCCCCGGCGAGCGGATCCTCTTCACCCCCAACTTCGCGCCGGCGGTGGAGTACCAGCGCGGCTTCGAGGCGGGGGCGCACGTCACCCTCGACAACCTCTACCCGCTGCGCGCCTGGCCGGAGATCTTCCGGGGCCGCTCCATCTTCGTCCGGATCGATCCGGGCCAGGGAGACGGCCACCACAAGCACGTCAAGACCGCGGGCGCCTACTCGAAGTTCGGCGTGCCGGTGGAGGAGCTGCCCGAGCTGGCGCGCCTCGCCGCCGCCAACGACACCCGGGTCGTCGGCCTCCACGCCCACGTGGGCAGCGGCATCCGCACGCCCGACCGGTGGATGCGGACCGCGACCTTCCTCGTCGCCCAGGCGGAGGCGCTCTTCCCCGACGTGCGGGTCCTCGACCTGGGCGGCGGCCTCGGCATCGTGGAGAAGCCGGGGCAGGAGCCCCTCGACATGGCGGCGGTGGCCAGGCTCCTCGGCGAGGTGAAGGAGGCGCACCCCGGCTTCCAGCTCTGGCTCGAGCCCGGCCGCTACCTGGTCGCCCGCGCGGGCGTCCTCCTCGCCCGGGTCACCCAGCTCAAGCAGAAGGAGGACCAGGCCTACGTCGGCATCGACGCGGGAATGAACTCCCTCATCCGCCCCGCCCTCTACGGGGCGTTCCACGAGATTGCCAACCTCTCCCGCCTGGGGGAGCCGGCGACCCTCCGCGCCGACGTGGTCGGCCCCATCTGCGAGACGGGCGACGTCCTCGGTCACGGGCGGATGCTGCCCCCCACCCGCGAGGGCGACATCCTCCTCGTGGCCACCGCCGGCGCCTACGGCAGGGCGATGAGCTCCTCCTACAACCTCCGGCCCCCCGCCGCGGAGCACCTCCTCGAGCGCGGCCAGGCCCCGTCCCGGCGGGCGGGCTAGACCCCTGCCGCCTGCCCGGGAGGCGGGGGCGCTCCTGCCCGGCGGGAGCGCCCCCAGCCTTGTCGCGTTCTTGACGGAAATCCCGGATGGGCCGACCATGTAGAGGCAGGCGCTTTCACGTTCCGTGAAAATCTACGCCCGGCCCTTCCCCCCCCGAGGTCACAGCCATGAGTCGCCCCCTTCCTGCCGCCCCGGAAGCAGTCGCTGCGCCGGAGGCTGCACGGCGGACGCCCAGGTTCCGCGCCCGCCGCATCCCTGTCGACGTCTCCAAGCTCGGTTCGGTCATTGCCTCGATGCACCACGCGGGGCTGGGACGGATATCCGGCGACGTGCAGGACCTCTCCGCCCTCGGCGTGGCGGTGGTCCTCCCGGTCCGCAACGGCCTCGACGGCCTCCTCCTCACCGGCGATCGCCTCGAGTCCCTCGAGATCCAGGTGGCGGGCAGGACGATCTTCCGCGGCGCGGGGACGATCCGCCGCATCGCCGAGGAGGCGGAGCGCCACGTCCTCGGCATCGAGTTCGAGGGCGCCGGCCTCGACCTGGGCGAGCTCCACCGCGTGGAGGCGCGCCAGACCTTCGCGCAGCGCTTCCAGCAGCTCGAGGCGAGCCTGCGCCTCGACGAGGTGTCGCCCGCCTTCAAGGCCTGGGTCGCCGACGTGCGCTGGCAGCTCGAGTCCCTCAAGGAGTTCCTCGCCCAGGAGGAGAAGGCCCTCGCCTCCGAGGATCAGCTCACCCGCGAGGAGACCTTCGCCCAGTACATCCAGGAGATCGCCCCCCACCTCTGCCAGGCGATGGCGGAGTCGCGGGCGCGGCTCCACGAGCTGGTGGGCCACTTCACCGACGAGGAGCACGCGGTCCACCGCGCCTACACGCGCCGGCAGCTCGTGCCCCTCTTCGCGGAGGCGCCCTTCGCCCGCCGCTGCTACGAGAAGCCGCTGGGCTATGCCGGCGACTACGAGATGATGAACATGCTCTACCGCGACCACGCGGAGGGCGACACGCTGTTCGCGCGGGTCCTCAACGTCTACGCCACCTGGGAGGACGCGGCGCGGGCCAACATCAACCGCATCGAGTTCCTCGGCGACAAGATCCGCAAGACGGTGGCTGCCAGCTCGCGGGAGCGGGTGCGCATCGCCAGCGTGGGCTGCGGGCCGGCGCGGGAGATCGCCGCCCTCCTCACCGCCAACCCGGAGCTGGGCAGGCGGCTCGACGTGGCTCTGATCGATCAGGAGGAGCGCTCGATCACCTACTGCGAGCGGACCCTCGCGCCGTTCCTCCAGACCACCGGCGTGCGCATCGAGTTCATCCGCGAGTCGGTGCGCAAGCTCCTCACCACCCGCCAGCTCGAGCAGGCGCTCGGCGCCCGCGAGCTGATCTACTCCGCGGGCCTCTTCGACTACCTGAGCGACCGCACCTTCTCCGCGCTCCTCTCCGCCCTCTGGGGCGCGATCGCCGAGGGCGGCACCCTCGCGGTGGGCAACGTGGCGGCGGACAATCCGTCCCGCTGGGTGATGGAGTACATCCTCGACTGGTTCCTCATCCACCGCTCCCCCGACGATCTGCGGGCGATGGGCGCGCAACTCTCCCCGGCGCCGCGCGATCTCCGCATCGAGTCGGAGCCACTGGGCGTGAACCTGTTCCTGGTCGTCGAACGATGAGCACGAGCGGCGAGCAGCCGGGCTTCCGCGAATTCGTCGCCGAGCACAACCTCGCGGTGATGCGGGTGGGCACGGTGCTCATCGCGCTCCTGATGCCCTTCGGCTCGCTGCTCGACTGGCTCACCAACCCCGGCCACCTGGCGGAGTTCTTCTACCTGCGGATCGGCTCCTCGGTCGTCTCGTTCGGGCTCCTCGCCCTGAGCTACGCACCGTGGGCCATCCGCTACACCCAGGCGCTCACCCTGGCGACGCCGCTGCCCGCCGCGGCGGCGATCGCCGTGATGATCCTCGAGCTCGGGGGCTACGCCTCGCCCTACTACGCCGGCCTCAACCTCCTCATCCTCGGCATCGGCGTGGGCTACACCTGGCGGGTGCGGGAGACGGTCACCGCCGCGGTGCTGATCGTGGCGATGTGGCTGGTGCCGGCCCTCTTCCAGCTTCCCAACCTCGAGATCGGCCCCTTCTCCAACAACCTCTACTTCCTTTTCCTCACCTCGGTGATCGCCGTCTTCTGCACCGAGACGCGCTACCGGCAGGCGCGCCGGGAGTTCGAGGCCAAGTCGGCGCTGGCCCGGACCTCGGAGCAGCTCGCCAGCACGCTGGAGCGGCTCCGCGAGCTGGACAAGGCGAAGAACGAGTTCTTCGCCAACATCTCCCACGAGCTGCGCACGCCGCTCACCCTCATCCTCTCGCCGGTGGAGGATCGCCTCGAGCGCGGGGGCACCGAGGCCGATCCCGCGCTCCTCGAGGTGGTCCGCCGCAACGCGGTGCGCCTGCTCCGCCTCATCGACGACCTCCTCGACCTGGCGCGGATCGACGCGGGCCGGCTGCGCCTGCGCATCGGCGCGGTGGACCTGCGGCTGCTGGTGGAGCAGGCGGTGGAGTCCTTCCTGCCCGCCGCCACCGCCAAGCAGATCGCCCTCTCCTGGAGCGCGCCGCCCTCCACGCCCAACCTCTACGGCGATCCCCACCGCCTCGAGATCATCATCACCAACCTCCTCGGGAACGCGCTCAAGTTCACCGGCAACCACGGGAGCATCTCGATCACCGTGGAGCAGAGCGACACCCACGCGGAGATCGCGGTCACCGACACCGGCGACGGGATCGCCCCGGAGGATCTCGAGAAGATCTTTGCCCGCTTCCACCAGGTGGAGAGCTCCGCGCGCAGGCGGCGCGAAGGGGCGGGAATCGGGCTCGCCCTGGCGCGGGAGCTGGCGGAGCTCCACGGCGGCACCATCGAGGTGACCAGCGAGCTGGGCCGGGGCTCCACCTTCCGGGTGCGCCTCCCGCTCGGGAAGGATCACTTCCATCCCGACGTCATCGACCGGCGCAAGGTCAACGTGGAGGTGCCGGTCGGCAGGCGCGCCACCGACTACCACCAGGAGCGCGAGGAAGCGGCGCCGGTGCCGGTGGCGCCCCTCCCCGAGCGCACGCCCGGCGACGAGGTCCTCCTCGAGGGCGGCCGCCGGCCGCGGATCCTCGTGGCCGAGGACAACGCCGACCTCCGCGAGTTCCTCCGCACCCTCCTCGCCCCGAGCTACGAGGTGATCGTCGCCGTCGACGGCAGGGAGGCGCTGGAGCGGGTCCGCTCCGAGCGCCCCGACCTCGTCCTCTCCGACGTGATGATGCCCCACCTGACCGGCACCGACCTGTGCACGGCGATCAAGGGGGACGACGCGCTGCAGAACACGCCGGTCATCCTCCTCACCGCCCGCACCGGCTCGGAGGCGGTTCTCGAGGGCTACACCTCCGGCGCGGACGACTTCGTCAACAAGCCGATCCACCCGCGGATCCTCCTCGCCCGGATCCGCGCCCAGCTCCGCCTCCGCGCCCTGAGCCTCCAGCTCGCCCACCAGGAACGGCTCGCCGCGGTGGGCACCCTCGCTGCGGGTGTGGGACACGAGGTCCGCAACCCGATCAACGCCGTCCTGAACGGCGCCCGCGCCCTCCTCGATCGGCAGGGGCTCGAACCCTCCATGCGCCGCGTGCTGGAGGTGATCGAGGAGGCGGGGCGGCGCATCGACGGCATCAGCGCCGCGCTCCTTGACCATGCCCACCCTGCCGAGCAAGATCGGCCACGTCCCTGTGACGTGAAGGCCGGCATCGAAGCGACCCTTCGCCTGCTCGAACACCGGACGAAGCACATCCAGGTCCACCGGGCCTATGCCACGGACTCCCCCGTGCTGGCGTCCGCAGCGGAGCTCAACCAGGTGTTCCTCAATCTCCTCGACAACGCGCTGCGCTCCTCCGCGAAGAACGTCTGGGTTCGTGTCGAAGAGAAGGACGGCAAGGTGTGCGTAGGCATCGACGACGACGGCCCAGGCGTCCCGCGGGAGATCGCCAGCCGGATCTTCGATCCCTTCTTCACCACGCGCGGCCCCGGCGAGGGCACCGGCCTCGGCCTCTACCTCTCCCGCAAGATCGTCAACCGCTATGGCGGTGAGCTCCACGTCGGAGATCGGCCGGGAGGCGGCGCCGCCTTCTCGGTGGAGCTGCCGCGCGAGGGCTGCGCATGAGCAACGCCCCCGTCCTCTACGTCGACGACGACCGCGCCAACCTGGTGGTCTTCGAGGCGACCCTCGAAGGGGCGCTGCCCATCCGCACCGCCGCGAGCGGCGAGGAGGCGCTGGCGATCCTCCGCAGCGAGGAGGTGGCGGTCCTCCTCACCGATCAGCGCATGCCGGGCATGACCGGCGTGGAGCTGGCGGAGCAGGCCAAGGTCGAGTTTCCCGACACGGTGCGGGTGCTGATCACCGCCTACTCGGACCTGAGCGCGGCGGTGGACGCGATCAACCGCGGCCAGATCCACCTCTACCTGCGCAAGCCCTGGGAGCCCCGGGAGCTGCGCCTCGCCCTCGAATCCGCGCGGGAGCGCTACCTCACCACGCGGCGGATGCGCGAGCTGGAGAAACGCCTCCTCGCCACCGAGCGCGTCTACGCGCTGGGCGTGGTGGCGGCGGGGATCGCCCACGAGATCCGCGGGCCGATCGGCGTCCTCCAGACCAACGTCCAGGTGCTCCGCGACGCGCTCACCGAGCTGCGCGCCTCCCTCACCAGCGGGCGGCAGCTCGATCAGCGCTCGCTGGAGGCCCACTTCCGCGAGATGGAGTCGGTCCTCGCCGACTGCGCCGAGGCGAGCAACAGCGTCCTCGAGATCACCCGCTCCATCGAGGTCTCCACCCGCTCCTCGCCGCCCACCGACGTCGATCTGCGCGAGGTGATCCGCCTCGTCGCCCGGTCGATCCGCATCGAGCTCTACCAGCGCGGCAGGCTCGATCTGGAGCTGGGCGAGGTGCCCGCGGTGCGCGGCTCCCGCACCAAGCTGGGCCAGGTGGTCCTCAACCTGGTGGTCAACGCCCTCGAAGCGATGGCGCCGGAGCGGCGCAACGAGAACCTGCTCAAGGTGAAGCTCTGGGCGGAGGAGGGCCGGGTGAAGCTTCTCGTCGAGGACAACGGCGCGGGGATTCCGCCCGAGACCCTCGACCGGATCTTCGACCCCTTCTTCACCACCAAGATCGACGGCGGCACCGGGCTCGGCCTCGCCATCTCCCGCAGGATCATCGAGGAATCCGACGGCTCCCTCGAGGTGACCAGCGTGGTGGGCGTGGGGACCCGCTTCCTCGTCGACCTCCCCGCAGCGGGGAAGTAGGCGCCGCTCGATCCGCCCGTTGGGTGCCGGACCCTCCGCGCCCGTGGCGCGCTGGATCCGGCGGACACATCTTGTAGGGGTGTGTCCGATGGCTCCGCGCACCCCCGGCCTCCACGAACGCTCGAGCGGCATCCTCCTCCATCCCACCTCGCTCCCCGGTCCCTTCGGCTGCGGCGACCTGGGCGGGGAGGCGCACCGCTTCGTCGAATTCCTGGCGGCGGCGCGGCAGCGCTGGTGGCAGATGCTCCCCGTCGCGCCGGTGGGCTACGGCAACTCGCCCTACCAGGCGCTCTCCGCCTTCGCCGGCAATCCGCTCCTGATCGGACTCGACAAGCTGGTGGAGCGCGGCCTCCTCGACCGCGTGCCCGCCACGCGCCTCCCCGTGGGCAGGGTCGACTACGGGCGGACCACCGCCTTCCGCGAGGGGCAGCTCCGCGCCGCCTTCGCCCGCTTCGGCAGGGCGGGCCGCTCCCGCTTCCGCCGCTTCTGCGAGGAGCAGGCGGGGTGGCTGGAGGACTGGGTGCTCTACCGCACGATCAAGGCGCGCCACGGCGAGCGCCCCTGGATCGAGTGGGAGCCGGAATTGCGCGACAGGAAGCCCGCGGCGCTCGGCCGCATCGCCCGCGCGGAGGGCGAGGAGCTCCAGTTCCGCCGCTTCGAGCAGTGGCTCTTCGACGAGCAGTGGGCGGAGCTGCGCGCCGCCGCCAACGAGCGCGGGATCGGCCTCATCGGCGACCTGCCCATCTTCGTGGCCCACGACAGCGCCGACGTGTGGGCCAACCGGGAGCTCTTCTTCCTCGACGACACCGGCAACCCGACGGTGATCGCCGGCGTCCCGCCGGACTACTTCAGCGCCACCGGGCAGCGCTGGGGCAACCCGCTCTACCGCTGGCAGGTGCTGCGCCGCGACGGCTACCGGTGGTGGGTGGAGCGCTTCCGCCGCAGCCTCCGCCTCTTCGACGCGATCCGCCTCGACCACTTCATCGGCTTCACCCGCTACTGGGAGATCCCGGCGAGCGAGCCCACTGCGATCAACGGCACCTGGCAGCCCGGTCCCGGCGAGCATTTCTTCCGCACGGTGCAGGAGGCGCTGGGGACCGCGGAGCTCGCGCTCATCGCCGAGGATCTCGGCGCGGTGACCGCGGAGGTGACCGCCCTGCGCGATCGCTTCGGGATGCCCGGGATCCGCATCCTCCAGTTCGCCTTCGGCGACGATCCCCAGGCGCCCACCTTCAAGCCCCACAACTACGTGCGCAACGCCGCCGCCTATACCGGCACCCACGACAACGACACGGTGGTGGGCTGGTTCCACGATCCGGGCGGCGGGGCGAGCGCGCGCACGCCGGCGCAGGCGGAGGCGGAGCGGAGCTACGCCGCCCGCTACGTCGGCTACGAAGGGAAGGAGATCCACTGGGCGATGATCCGCACCCTCTACGTCTCGGTGGCCAACCTGGCGATCGTGCCGCTCCAGGACGTGCTCGGCCTCGGGTCGGAGGCGCGGATGAACATCCCCGGCACCTCGCAGGGCAACTGGGAGTGGCGCTTCACCCGGCGCGACCTGGGCCGCGGGCCCGCCGCCCGGCTGGCGCAGCTGGTCGTCGACACCGACCGCGCGGGAGAGAACCGGCGATGATCCGCAACCGCAGAGCCGTGCCGCTGAGCGACGATCCGCAGTGGTACAAGGACGCGATCATCTACGAGCTCCGCGTCCGCTCCTTCATGGACTCGAACGACGACGGCATCGGGGACTTTCCCGGCCTCACCGAGAAGCTCGACTACCTGCAGGATCTCGGCGTCACCGCCCTCTGGCTCCTCCCCTTCTACCCGTCGCCGGGGAAGGACGACGGCTACGACATCGCCGACTACTTCGACGTCCACCCGGAGGTGGGGACGCTCGACGACTTCCGGCACTTCCTCGACGAGGCGCACCGCCGCGGCCTGCGGGTGATCACCGAGCTGGTGATCAACCACACCTCCGATCAGCACCCGTGGTTCCAGCGCGCCAGGCGCGCGCCGAAGGGATCGCCCTGGCGGGACTTCTACGTGTGGAGCGACACCCCCGACCGCTACCGGGAGGCGCGGATCATCTTCAAGGACTTCGAGCACTCCAACTGGGCATGGGATCCCGTCGCCCACCAGTACTACTGGCACCGCTTCTACTCCCACCAGCCGGACCTCAACTTCGACAACCCCGAGGTCCACGCGGCGGTGGAGCAGGTGGTCGACTTCTGGCTGGGGATGGGCGTGGACGGCCTGCGCCTCGACGCGGTGCCGTACCTCTACGAGCGGGAGGGGACCAACTGCGAGAACCTCCCCGAGACCCACGCCTTCCTCAAGAAGCTGCGCAGGCACGTGGACGAGAAGTTCGCCAACCGGATGCTGCTCGCGGAAGCGAACCAGTGGCCCGAGGACGCCGCCGCCTACTTCGGCGACGGCGACGAGTGCCACATGAACTTCCACTTCCCGATCATGCCCCGGATCTTCATGTCGATTCACCAGGAGGACCGCTTTCCGCTCATCGACATCCTCGAGCAGACGCCGATGCTCCACGAGAAGGCGCAGTGGGCGCTCTTTCTGCGCAACCACGACGAGCTCACCCTGGAGATGGTGACCGACGAGGAGCGCGACTACATGTACGGCGCCTATGCCAGCGATCCCACGATGCGGATCAACCTGGGCATCCGGCGCCGCCTCGCGCCGCTGGTCGGCAACAGCCGCAGGCGGATCGAGCTGATGAACGCGCTGCTCCTCTCCCTGCCCGGCACGCCGGTGCTCTACTACGGCGACGAGATCGGCATGGGCGACAACGTCTACCTCGGCGACCGCAACGGCGTGCGCACGCCGATGCAGTGGAGCCCCGACCGCAACGCCGGCTTCTCGCGCGCCAACCCGCAGCGGCTGATCCTCCCGGTGATCATCGATCCCGAGTACCACTACGAGTCGGTCAACGTGGAGGCGCAGCAGAACAACCCCAACTCGCTCCTCTGGTGGACCAAGCGGATCGTCGCGCTGCGCAAGCGCTTCCAGGCCTTCGGCCGCGGCACCATCGAGTTCCTCCACCCGGACAACCCGCGGGTGCTCGCCTTCGTCCGCAAGTACCGGGACGAGACGATCCTCGTGGTGGCCAACCTCTCCCGCTTCGTGCAGTACGTCGAGCTGGACATGCACGACTACGCCGGGATGGTGCCGGTGGAGCTCTTCGGCAGGAACGAGTTCCCGGCGATCGGCGAGCTGCCCTACCTGCTCACCCTGGGCAGCCACGGCTTCTACTGGTTCCAGCTCAAGCGGCCGCGCGGAGCGGAGCGGGAGGCGTGGGCGGCGGCGTACAACGCGCCCACCATCGAGCTGGACGGCGGCTGGGCGCGCCTCTTCGCCGGCGACGCGAGGGCGGAGCTGGAGGCCACGCTGCCGCTCTGGCTGGTGGGGCGTCCGTGGTTCTTCGGCGCGCGGCGCCCCATCCGCAAGGTGGAGATCGAGGAGGCGCTCGAGCTGGGCACCCGCACGGTGATCGCGCTGGCGCGGGTCGACTTCTCCGACGGGCCGCCGGAGACCTACGTCGTCCCCTTCGGCTGGGCGGTGGAGGCGGAGGCGGCGGAGATCCGCGGGCGCGCGCCGCAGGCGGTGGTCTGCCACCTCCACCTGCCCGAGGGCGAGGGCAACGGCGTGGTCTTCGACGCCCTCGCCGACGCGGAGGCGTGCAGGCCGCTGCTCCGCGCGATCCTCGAGCGGGCGCAGGTGCAGGGGGCGCACGGAACGCTCTTCGGCTCCACCGAGGAGGTTCTCGAGGAGACGGACGCGGAAGCGCTCGAGCCGCGGGTGGTCAAGTCCGAGCACGGCAACGGCGCCATCGTCTTCGGCGACAGGCTCTTCCTCACCCTCTTCCGCCGGCTCGGCGAGGGGATGAACCCCGCGCTCGAGGTGGGGCGGGCGCTGGTGCGCCACGGCAACCCGCCGTGCACGCCGCCGCTCCTCGGCGCCCTGGAGTACGGCAGGCGGCGCAAGGAGCCGTGGACCCTGGCGGTGCTCCACCGCCTGGTGATCACGGAAAACGACGGGCGGAGCTATACCCGCGAGGCGGTGGGCCGCTACCTCGACAGGATCGTCACCGAGGAGCGGGAGGTGGTGCCGCCGCCGATCCCCGAGCGATCGCTGGTCCGGCTGGCGATGCTCGATCCGCCTGCGGCGATCGCCGAACGGATGGGCACCTACCTGGACACCGCGCGGCAGGTGGGGCGGCGCCTCGGAGAGCTGCACGTGGCGCTGGCGCAGATCACCGGCGATCCCGCCTTCGCGCCGGAGCCGTACTCGGCGATGGATCAGCGCTCCACCTACCAGACCATGCGCAACGTGGCGGGCCGGGTGCTGCGCTCGCTGCGCATGTCGCTGCCGAGGCTCTCCCCCGACTCCGCGGCGATGGCGCGGGAGCTGCTCGCGCGCCACGACCAGCTCTACGAGCGCTTCGCCCCGCTGCTGGAGCGCAAGCTCACCGCGCTGCGCGGACGCGTCCACGGCGACCTCAACCTGGCGCGCTTCCTCTTCACCGGGCGGGATCTGCAGCTCGTCGACTTCGAGGGCGACAGGAGCAAGGGGCAGATCGAGCGGCGGCGGAAGCGATCGCCGCTGCGCGACGTGGCGATGATGGTGCGCTCGTTCCACCGGGTGGCGATCACCGCGATGCTCGATCCCGCGCTGGTGCGCGAGGGGGATCGGGAGCTGGCCACGCCGTGGATCGACGCGTGGGGCGCCTGGAGCTCCGCGGCGTTCCTGCGCGGCTACCTCGAGCTGGCGCAGAGCACGCCCTTCGTCCCCGAGGATCGGAGCGAGACGGCGCTGCTCCTCGACACCTTCTCCCTCGAGCACCTGCTCCAGGAGCTGGGGGGGACGCTGGACGAGAACCCGCGGCGGGCGGACGTGCCGATGCACGCGCTCCTCACCATGCTCGACGCGGGGCCGGAGGCGGGGCGGGCGTAGCGCCCGGTCAGTGGGGCGCGGCGGGTGGCTCGCGGTCCTCGCCGTCCTCCTCCCTGCCCTCGAGCGCTTCCGCGACGGTGACGTCCTGCGGGACCTCGAGGCGCTCGCGGCGGAAGCGGATCAGCTCCTTGAGCAGGATCTGGCCCACCGCCGCCAGCGGCACCGCGATGATCGCGCCGACGAGGCCGGTGAGCTCCGCGAGGAAGACCACCGCCAGCAACGCCACCAACGGGTTGAGATCCACCGTGCGCCTGTAGATCAACGGCGCGAGGAGGTGGTTCTCCACCTGCTGGTAGACCACGTACCAGGCGACCACGCCGAGGCCGAGCCAGAGCCCGCCGGAGGCGAGGCCGATCACGCCCATCAGCGCCCCCACCAGCCCCGCGCCCACGTAGGGGACGAAGCTGCCCAGCCCGCTGAGGAGGCCCAGGGGAAGGAAGAAGGGCAGGCCCGCCACGGCGAGGGCGACGGTGTTCACCGTGGCGTTGACCACCGAGAGGATGGCCAGCCCGCCGATGTAGCCGCCCACCGCGCCGTAGACGTTGCGGAGAAAGCGCTCGTAGCGGACGCGGTGGCTGGGCACCGCTTCCGCCAGGAGCGCCTCGACCAGCGGGCCGCCGAAGGCGAGCATGAAGACGACGAGGAAGAGGCCGGTGAAGAGCAGCACGCCCATTACCGCCACGCGGCGCAGCGCCTCGATCGATGTCTCCACGGCCCCGGCGGAGAGGGCGAACTCCCCCTGCAGGTAGCGCTCGAGATCGAAGCGGGCATCGAGCGATCGGTAGAAGGAGTTGGCCTTCAGTTCCTCGAGCAGCTCCGGCGCGCGCTCGATGAGCTGCTCCACCTGGCGCACCGCCTCCGGCACGATCAGCCAGCCGATCCCGGCGAGCAGCGCGACCAGCACCACGAGCACGACGCCGATGGCGAGGCCCCTGCTCCGCAGGCCGTGGAGCTGCAGCCTGCGCACCACGTGATCCAGCGCCACCGCCACCAGGGCACAGGCCGCGACCAGCCCGATCACCACCAGCGTGCGGGCGAGCAGGTAGGCGGTGAGCGCCACGCCGAGCACGGTGCAGGCGATCACCAGGACCGTCTTGACCGTGACCTGGGAGCGGGGAAGCGCCCTTGGCGTGCGGCCGTGCCCATCCGGGTTCATGCGGAGGCAAGGTGGCCACCCGCCCCCCGGAGAACAAGCGGCGCGGGGTGGCGTTTCAGGGCGCGTCGAAGCGGCGCCAGGCACCGTCGATGCAGCGCTCGTGGGGGAAGTAGCCCGCCTTGTAGCGGAGGCTGCGGCAGCCGGCCACGTAGAGGCCGAGGTAGTACCAGTCGAGCCCCCAGGCGGCGCAGAGGTCGATCTCCGCCAGCACCGAGTAGACGCCGAGGGAGCGGCGGGCCTCGTCCGGGTCGAAGTAGTGGTAGACGCTCGAAGCGGCGCGGGCGCCGATGTCGAGGAGGCTCACCGCCACGAGGCGATCGCCCACCAGGTAGCGGACCTCGCGCGTCTCCGTGCAGCTGTCGAGGAACTGGAGCCGGTAGTCGGCGGCGCTGCTCGCGGTGGTACCGAGGCCGCGCTCGAGCTTGTGCCGGTTGAAGAGCTCGAGGTGGCGGTCGGTGAGCTGCGGCAGCCCCACCTCGAGGCGCACGTCGGCCGCATTCCGCCTGCGCACCTTCCGCTGCGATCGCGTGGGACGGAACGCGCGCACCGGGATCCGCAGCGGCTCGCACGCGGTGCAGGAGGGGCACGCCGTCCGGTAGAGGAAGGGGCCGGCGCGGCGGTCGCCCTGTTCGAGGCGCAGGTCGAAGAGCTCGCCCGTGAGCTGCCGCAGCGGCAGGCGCAGGGGGAGGCGCGCGATCCGATCGGGCAGGTAGGGGCAGCGCTCGTCTTCGCTGGCGACGACGTATTCCACGGATGGGGCCTCTCGGTGCCAAGGGAGCATAGCGCACGGGGCGGTGGCGCCGCCGCCCCGGTTGCACGTGTCATCCGCGGGAGCCGGGCCTTCCACGGCCGGCGAGGGCGGCGCGCGCCTCGGCGAGGGAGGCGAGCGCGAAGCGGACGGTGGCGCCGGGGCGGCGGGCGGCGAGCGTGCCCCGGTCCGCCGAGATGACCGTGGCGATCACCGGGTAGCCGCCGGTGGTGGGGTGGTCGGGTCCGAGGACGATCGGGGCGCCGCCCGCCGGCACCTGGATCGCACCTGCGACCATCGGCATCGAGAGGCCGCGGTCGCCGCTCGCGCGGGGGAGCGCGGGGCCTTCGAGGCGGATGCCGGTGCGATCGCTCGCAGCGGAGATGCGCCACGCCGTTCCCAGCAGCAGCGCGAGCGCCTCCGGCGCGAAGGCGTCGTGGTCCGGCCCGGGGAGGAGCCGCACCGGCCGGTCGAGATCGAGGGGCGCCGGGGCGTGGGCGATGCGCTGCTCCGCTGGGGCGGCGGCTCCGAGCGGCAACCGATCGCCGCGGTGAAGCGGCCTGCCGAAGTGGCCGCCCACGCTGGCGACGAGGAGGAGGCCGCAGCCCCCGAGCACCGATGGCGCGGCAAGTCCACCCGCCGCCGCCACGTACCCCACCCGCGCCGGCTGGGGCGGCGGCAATGCGAGGCTCTGCCCTTCGCGCAGCTCGACCCTGCCGCCGTCCACGCCCAGGACCGCCGGCCCGCCGCGGGCGACGAGGGTGAGCGGGCCGAAGCGCTCGATCGCCGGCGCCTCCGCCGCGTTGCCACATGCGGCGTTCGCCGCCGCCAGCAGCTCGGGCACCAGCGCCCCGCCCGGCGGAATGCCCTGGTGCCGGCGGCCGCGCCGGCCGCCGTCCTGGATCCACGCCGGCCCTGCGAGCGCGGCGATCTCGAGAGCCACCTCAGCCACGGACGAAGCGCACCCGATCCCCGAGGCGCAGGCGCGCCCCCGAGGCGGAATCGAAGAGGGTCTCCCCGATCGCGGTGCCGATCAGGTTCCAGCCGCCCGGCGAGGCGAAGGGATAGATCCCCGTCCGCGCGCCGGCGATCCCCACGCTCCCCGGCGGCACCCGCACCCGCGGCGCCGGCAGGCGGGGCGCCGCGATCGCCGGATCCACCTCGCCCAGGTAGGCGAAGCCGGGGAGGAACCCGACCACCTCCACCGTGTAGCTCCGCGCGAGGTGGCGCTCGATCACCTCCTTCACCTGCAGCCCCGCCCACGCGGCCACGCGCTCCAGATCCGGCCCGTCGTAGCGGACCGCGATCACGTGTTCCACGGTCGCCGCCGCCGTTTCCGCCTGCCGCGCCGCAGCGATCGCCTCCGCCAGCACCGGCACCTCGCCGCGCGGGTCGAAGAAGACGCAGGCGTGCCGTTCCGTCACCACCGCATCTTCCACCCCCGGCAGCGCCAGCAGCGCATCCAGCAGCGCACGCCGGGCGATCCCGGGCGGCAGCTCGAAGCGCACCGCCCCATCGCCGAACGGAACCACCCCGCGCAGCCCCTGCTCACCCATCGCCCCACCTTCCTCCCGCTGCCGCAACCACTGTGCTGCGGCCCCTGCGTGGCCACACCGGCGTTCCCGCGGCAACGTGCCGGCGAGGGGTGGTGGTGACCCGGTGCGAATCTGCGGAAACGCGCCGACCGCCGCAGGTGCCCGGGGACGCTTCCGCGGGAAGGCACCGATCGCCGCAGCGGCCCGGGGACGTTTCCGCGGGAACGCACCGATCGCCGCAGCGGCCCGGGGACGTTGCCGCGGGAAGGCACCGATCGCCGCGGGTGCCCGGGGACGTTTCCGCGGGAACGCACCGATCGCCGCGGGTGCCCGGGGACGTTGCCGCGGAAAGGCGACCGACGCCGCGGTGGAGCGGAGGCGTTGCCGCGAGAGCGCGGGGGCGGGCGCGGGTGGGAGGAATCGAGGTCACGGTAGCGCGTCGAGGCCGGCGCGGACGGCGCGGGCGATGGAGAGGGCGGCGGGGCCGTCGCCGTGGACGCAGAGGACATCGACGGAGCCGGAGGTGGCCAGGCGCACGGCCTGGGTGCGGGCCAACGTGGCATCGACGAGGAGGGCGCCGGGGTGGCCGCGCGGCACGAGCGTGCCGTCGGGCAGGAGGCCGCGGTCGGCGAAGCCCTCGCGGAGGAAGGGAAGGCCGAGCACCGCTGCTGCCCGGGAGAGGGCACCGCCGGGCGGTCCGATCACCCGCACACCCTGGCCGAGGCTGGTGGCCGCACCCTCGAGGAGCGCGACGGCCAGGGCGAGGTCGCGATCGGCGGCGTGATAGAGGGCGCCGTGGGCTTTCACGTGGCCGATGCTGGTGCCCACGTGGGCAGCGGCAGCGGCGAGCACGGCGCACTGCCGTTCCACCTCGCGGCGCAGGGCCGCTGGGTCCATCGCGAGCACCCGCCTGCCGAAGCCCTCCCTGTCGGGAAAGGACGGGTGCGCCCCCGCGGCGGCGCCGTGGCGGACGCAGCGCTCCAGCGCGGCGCGCATGCTCGCCTCGTCGCCGGCATGCCCGCCGCAGGCCACGTTGGCGAGGTGGGCCAGCGCGTAGAGCTCCTCCGGCTCGTCCGGGAGCTCGCCGAGATCGATGTCGATGAGGCAGGCGGCCATCGCAGGCGCACACAATAGCGAGCACCTGCCCTCGCGGGCCAGAGGCGCGGGCCCGAACGTGCAACCGCGCCGGCTACGCCGCCAGCACCTCCACGCGGCTGCTGCCGTTGCCCAGCGGCGCGACGCGGACCTGCACGCCGATCCGCTCTGCCATGCCCTGCACGTGGGAGATGAGGCCCACCTTCCGGCCCGCCGCCTGGAGCGCATCGAGGGTGGCGAGGGCCGTGTCGAGCGTCTGCGGATCGAGGGTTCCGAAGCCCTCGTCGATGAAGAGCGACTCGACCCGCGTGTTGCGGGAGGAGAGCGCGGAGAGGCCCAGCGCGAGCGCCAACGAGACGAGGAAGGTCTCGCCGCCGGAGAGGCTGTTGACGCTGCGCACCTCATCGGCGAGGTCGCGATCGATCACCTGCAGCTCGAGGTTGGCGCCCGGCGCGCGCTCGAGCCGGTAGCGCGGGGCGAGATCGGCCAGATGCCGGTTGGCGTTGGCGAGGAGCGCGTCGAGGGTCAGGCTCTGGGCGAAGAGCTGGAACTTGTCGCCGCCGACGGAGCCGATCAGCTCGTGCATCGTCTTCCAGCGCTCGTACGCGCGCGTCGCCGCCTCGATGCGCGGCAGGAAGGCGGCGCTCCGCTCCCGCGCCTGCTCGTCCGCCGCGAGCTTCGCGCGGGTGTCGTGGTAGGCCCGCTCCGCCACTTCGCGCCTCGCCACCGCCGCTGCGCAGGCGACCTCCGCCTCTTCCCGCGACAGCGCGGGCCGCTCCCCGCCCTCCATCGCCTCCACCAGGCGGCGCCGCTCCTCGAGGCGGATCCGCGCCTGGTCCTGCGCCTGGCGCAGCCGCTCCGCCTCCGCGGTCCAGCGCTCGATCTCCGCGGGCGGAACCGCGAGCCGCCTGCGCACCTCCGCCTCGTCGAGCCCCCGCTGCGCCGCGGCTGCAGCCACCGCGGCGGCGCGCTCCGCCGCGGCTTCGGCCTCGCGGGCGAGGCGTCCGGCCTCCGCTTCCACCAGCGCAGCCGCGGCGCTCGCCCTGCCGGCCGCTTCGCTCTCCCGGCTCCTCGCGGCGGCGAGCGCGGCGGACGCCTCCTCCACCGCACGGCGCAGGCGCGCCTCCACCACCGCGACCTCCTCGCCGCCGAGGAGCTGCGCGCGGCGCTCCCGCAGCGCCGCCACCTCCGCGCGCCGCTCGTCCCGTGCGGCCACTGCCGCCGCTGCCTCCGCATGCGCCCGCGCAGCCGCCTCCTCCGCCGGCGGGGTCGCCGCGGCGATCTCCTCGCGCCGCTGCGCGACCCGCTGCCGCTCCCCCTCCCGGCCACGCAGCTCCGCCACCGTCCGCGCCGCCCGAGCCACGACCGATCCGGGGTCGGCCGCGAGCGCCTCGCGGAATCCGTGCAGCGCGGCGAACGCCGGCGCGACCTCCGCGACCACGCGCTGCAGCTCACCTGCGATCCGCTCCAGCAGTTCGCGCCCGTCGCGCACCGCGCGCTTCGCCTCTTCGAGCTGCGTCTCGGCAAGGCGGGACGCTTCCACCGCCGCCTCGCGCTCGTCCTTCGCCTCGTCCAGCGCCCGCCGCGCGCGGACCACCGCCGCCTCCGCCTCCTCGGCGGCCGACTCGAGCGCGCGCAGCTCCTCGCGCCGCGCGGCGAGCGCCTGGAGCCACGCGCCCACCGCCGGCGCGCCCGCCGTCACCTCGCCCGGGAGGGCGACACCGAGCGCCTCCGCCCGGCTCGCCCCTGCGGACCACGCCGCCTGCAGCTCCTGCAGCGCAGCCGCGTGCGCCGCGCACTCGTCGCGCAGCAGCGCCTCCTGGGCAGCGCCGTCCGCGCGCTTGCCCTCGATTGCGCCGAGCCGCTGGACGCATGCGTCCAGATCCGCCCGCAGCGCACCGAGCCGCCGCTCGTACTTGGCCACCATTCCCGCCGCAGGCGCCGCCTCCCCCGCCCACGGATGTTCCGCCGATCCACAGAGGGGACAGGGCTTTCCCGGCACCAGCTCCGCCCGGCGATCCTCCAGCGCGAGCACCGCCCGCGCGTCCCGCACCATCTCCTCTGCGGCGGCGACCTCCCGCGCCAGCCGTTCGCGCTGCTCCGCCGCCTCGGCGCGCGCCTGCTCCAGCGCCGCCGCGTCCCGCGCCAGCGCGTCCAGGCGCGCCCCCCCCCGCGCCCGCGCGCTCTCCGCGGCGAACGCATCCCGCGCCACCGCCTCGAGCTGCCGCGCCAGCGCCTCCTCCCGCTCCAGCGCGGCGCGGCGGGAACGCAGCTCCGCTCCCGCCTCGGCAGGGCGCGCCGTCTCCGCCGCCCGCAGCGCCTCCTCCGCCGTGGCGACCGCCGCTCCCGCGGCAGCGGCCCGCGCCCGGACCGCGTCGAGGGACGAGGAGGCGCGCACCAGCGCCTCCTCCCGCGCAGGAAGAAGCGCCTCCGCCCGCCGCCGCTCCGCTTGCAGCGCCGCCGCGCGCTCCAGCCCCGCCTGCCAGCGCTCCCACTGCGCCGCCACCGGCGCCCACCCCGCATGCGCTTCGAGCCACCCGTCGATCGCCCGGAGCTCCCGCGCCACCGCTTCGGCCTCCGCGCGCAGCCGTCCCACGGTCTCCGCCGCCTGCCGCGCCACCTGGGCGCGGCGCGCCGCCTCCGCTTCCGCCTGCTCCTGCCCGCGCATCGCGGCGGCGATCGAGGCGTCGAGCTGCACCGCCTCCTTGATCGCCGCCGCCGCACCGTCCCGCGCCGCGACCGCCGCCCGCTCCCGCTCCGCGAGCCGCTCCACCGCCTCGCTCGCCTCCCGCGACGCTGCAGCGGCCGCGGTTGCAGCCCTCTCCGCGTCCTCGCGGGCCCGCGCCGCTGCGTCCCTGCGCGACGCGGCCTCGTCCGCCGCTGCCACCAGCGGACGTAGCGGCGCCACCTCCGCCACCGCCGCCAACCGCTCCCGGATCGGCGCCGCCGCCTCCCACGCCGCCTCCGCCCCCGCCAGCTCCCGCGCCGCCGCCTCCGCCGCAGCGGCGCGCTCCGCCAGCTCGCGGTACCAGCGCACCGCCCCTTCCGCTGCAGCCACCGCCTCCTTCGCGGCGGCGAGCGCCTGCTCCCGCTCCGCCAGCTCGCCGCGCAGCGCCTCCAGCGCCTCCTGCGAGAGGACCGGCTGGGCGTCGTGCTCCCGCTGCAGATCCGCCAGCGCCTGCTTCGCCGCGCCGAAGCGCTCGTGGGCCTTGATCGAGATCTCCCGGTAGATCCCCGTCCCCGTCACCGCCTCCAGCAGCTCCGCCCGCTTCTTCTCGTCCGCCCGCAGGAAGGCGGCGAACTCGCCCTGGGCCAGCAGCACCGAGCGGCAGAACTGCTCGTAGTCGAGCCCCACCCGCGCGCGGATCGCCTCCTGCACCTCGGTCAGGGTCCGGCCGATGGCGTTCCCCTCCTCGTCGCGCAGCATGTGCTCCGGCGGCTGGAACCTGCCGTCCGGCCTGTTGCGCGCCCGGCGCACCGTCCAGCGCGCGGTGTAGCGCCTGCCGTCGCCGCCGACGAAGTCGACCTCGGCGAAGCCGCTCCCCGTGCCGCGCCGGAGGATCGCCCGGGGGTCCTTGTTGGTGATCCGCTGCGCCTCGTCGCTGCGCCCCACCTCGTGGCCACGGCCCGCCACCGCATGGACCCGCGGCGTGGTGCCGAAGAGCGCGAGGCAGAGGGCGTCGAGCAGCGTCGTCTTCCCCGCGCCCGTGGGGCCGGTGATGGCGAAGAGCCCCGCCCGCTCCAGCGGCCCGGCGGCGAAGTCCACCTCGAACCCGCCCTCGAGGCTCGCCAGGTTCTCTCCCCGGATGGCAAGGATTCTCATCGGCTCTTCTCCTGGTGGACCGCGTCGAGCAGCTCGTGGAAGGCGGCGGCAAGATCGTCCGGCGGTGGCGCGCCGTACGCCTGCTCGTAGCAGCGCGCGAAGACCTCCTCGGGAAGGAGCTCGTCGAGGGTCCGCTCCGGCTCCACCTCCGCCAGGCTCGCCCCGTCGCCGGTGCGCGTGCGCCCCAGCCGCACCAGCCGCGCCGCCTTCCCCTCCAGCGCCTCCTCCACCTTGGTGGGCAGGCCGGGATCCGGTTCGGCGAGCAGCGCCTCCACCTCGAGGAAGGGCAGCTCCCACGGCTCCTCGCCCGCGCGGTCCGGAAGCTTGCGCAGCTCCTTCACCAGCTCCTCCGGCGGCAGCGCCCCCTTCGCCGGTACGCGCAGCAGCTCCACCGCCCGCGGCACCGGGATCGACTCGATCGATCCGACCGCCTCGCCATCGAGCTCCACCAGACAGACCTGGTGCCGGTAGGTCCGCTCGCCCATGGAGAGCGGGATCGGCGAGCCGCTGTAGCGCACGTTGTCGCGCCCCACCCGCTGCGGCTTGTGGAGGTGCCCGAGCGCCGCGTACGCCACGTCGTCCGGGAAGATGTCCACCGGCAGGGCGTGCTGGTTGCCGAGGAGGATCTTCCGCTCGCTCATCTCCGAGAGCTCGGTCCCCGCCATGTAGAGGTGGCCCATCGCCACCAGCGCCTGCCCCGGCTCCCGCCTGGCGCGGATCGCCTCGATCACCTCGGCATAGACCGCGCGCACGCCCTCGATCGGCCCCTGGTCCTGGACGAGATCCGCGGGACGGAGGAAGGGCACCGCCGCCACCCACGCAGCCACCCGCCCCGCCCGATCGCGGAGCGGCACGATCAGCCGCTCGAGATCGATCCGCCGCTCCGCCCCGCGCGCCAGCCCGCCGACCACCCGCACGTCGAAGCCGACGTAGAGGGGATCCGGCGCGTCGAGCCTGTCGGCGGAGTCGTGGTTGCCGCCGATCACCACGATGTCGAGGGAGGGAAAGCGCCCGCGCGCCTCGCCGACGAAGCGGTACCAGAGCTTCTGCGC
>Ga0180215_1000727_pt1 | contig 39477 bp, 30 predicted proteins | sample eDN3rd37CBELigBY_FD_128871 | JGI IMG/M metagenome (GOLD analysis project Ga0180215, IMG submission 128871) | Enriched backyard soil microbial communities from Emeryville, California, USA - eDNA 3rd pass 37_C BE-Lig BY (version 2) (version 2) | ecosystem: Environmental > Terrestrial > Soil >...
AGGCGGGCAAACTGCTGGTCACTCAGCCAGAACAGATCTGTCATGGGCCGCTCCCTGTCTTAGGAGCGGATAGCACTGACAGCCAATCGCGGCACCTTTATGGGTCCCGACCCTAGAGCATCGTGCGGAAAAGTGGATCCGGTTTTCCGCGCCGAACGATGCTCTTATCCAAAGGGAAAGCATCGGATGGATCCCAAAAGTGCAAGTCCACTTTTGGGTCCGATGCTTTAGGCAGCGGCACAGGCCGCGATCCCCGCGGCGGATAGCGGGATTGCGCCAGCTTCACATCCGAAGCGCGGCGCCGGAGGCACTCACCATAGCTTGCTCAAGGCCGGTTGGCGATTCCGCCTGCCCCCGCATCTGACTGCAGCTTTGACATAGCCCAGCCTGCCGCAACCGCCCCCAGGCTGCTCCAGATTACTCCGCCGATACCCGGATGACGGCCAGGTGAGAATACCTGCAATGCCTCCAATACGGCACTGTAAGTCGATAGAAGAGCGACAATCGACCAAATTGGACGGGACGGATAAGCCTTGATGAGGAGCGCTGCAGCCGCGCCATAGGCAAGAACATGCTCAAGAGCTTTGAAGACCCCGCGAATGACTTTTATGGAGGGTGTCCGCCCACGTCCGATCAAGTCGGATGCCCTCACCTCCATGCTGCGGGGAACGAGCGACAGATAGGCGATCACCGCCAGGCAAATCCAGGCTATGCCGATCAATGTCCAGAACCGGAGGGTTCGGCCTGAAATAACCACAGGTCTGTCCGCACTCATGAACGTACCTCCAATCGATGCGGCAATCTCCGTTATCGAAGGTTCTTGCGCACTGAGATGCCGCCGATGCGATATGGGTCAGGAGCCTCCGCTCAGGTGTTCCGGCGCCGCTTCTCCCGAAAACGGGATGCTTCCTGTTCGGCGGCTCATCCGATGCATATCCCTCGATCAGGACCTCGTGAGGCGGCCCTTTCCGATCCACAGATCGCGCCAGAAATACCGAGTGAAGGAACGGCGGTGGCATGGTCTTGCTGTCGATTTCGATCCTGTCCGCATCGAAGCCAAACTCGAAGGGGATGTTCCTTGCCAAGGACGGCCCGAACATCCCGCTCACAAAGCGTCCCATACCAACTTCTTGACGACAGCCGTAACCTGCTCGAGCGGGACGCTTCCGTCTACTTGGAGAACTCGCGCCGGCAGTGAAAAGGTGAGCGCCTCGACGATTTCCTGACGTTCCCGAACCTGATCCATGTTCATTTCCGGGCGCCGAGCGATTGCGACCTCGGGCGGAACCACGATCTTGAGTACGAGATTAGGTTGACAGGCCCCCGCCTCGACGTAAGGGACCGCCTCCCAGGCGGCCAATTTGCGAAGAAGGGCATTCGGGTGATTGCGCCAATGTGCGAGTAGAGGACCGTCCCCGAAACCAGCCGTGTGAGTTTGGGGAAAACGGTCGCAGACGACGATCATGCCACGATTCTGGGCGCGAACCATTTGGCGGATCTTTCCGCGTTTCTCGCTGCTCAGCGCGAGAGCCCAGGGTACGCGCGCCTGATCTCGAAAGGACGACAACCGCACCCGCTTGCCGGTTGCTGGTTCGGGCGCAGGTTTGGTTGCCTCCCGGGCTATGGTCGGCGCAAATAGGCGTCCATGGGCCCACCTCATCGGGCGCCGGTACCATGCGCACGGACCGTCTCCGCTTCCGAAGTAAAGCGGCATCACGTCGAGCTTCACGCCTAACCATTGGCCAAGGATCCGAGCGAGGCTGGATTTCCCGGAGCCGTCGGCGCCGACAAGAACGATGACGACTCCACCGCGAGGCGATGTGCGTCTGAGAGGGATGGGTCTATGCAGATAGCGCCGATTGACCGCGTCCGCGATCCATTGGGCCTCGCGGACCCACGCTCGTACCAGACCACCGATCGTCCCGAAGGACCGGTACCGCCTCAAGTCGTGCTGTACCCGAACCGCCAGAGCTGCCAGTTTTGACATGGACGCCGGATCTGACAACACCTCTCGGGCAGGAGCAACGGAGGCGGGACTGACCAGTTCCGCGAACAGTTGGAGAACTTCTGCTTCCAGGGACCGCTCCCGCAGCCAGGCCAGTTCCCGAAGGAAGTCGTCTCCGGCCGATTTCCGGAACCGATCCCGAAGGCGGAACTTCAGCGCCGCCCGCACGAGAAGCAGGACGAGTTCTACCGCAGGATCCGAGCAGTTGATGTCATGTTCCGGGTCCCGGCGGCATGTTTCAAGGACCCTATGCTCCCAAGGGAGTCGATATTCCTTCAGATGGGATCGTCCAAGCGTGAGCTGATAGTGGAGATGGAGGTGAACGATGCGCCCTGTCTCCTCGTCAAACGCTAAGTAGTCCTCAATGCCGGGATAAGCCCGAAGCGGAGGAGCGGCGAAACGCTTGAACCCGGTTTTGGCCAGAATAGTCTGAAGATCTGCTTGTCTCGAGGGCTCTACGAGCACGTCGAGATCGGTGAACCCTTCGACGGCCGCGCCTACGTGCTCGTTGCTTTTCCAGTGACAGTAGGAGATGCCTGCTGCGTGCAAAGCGCGCAAGAGATCGCGAACGACCGCGAGTCCCGGGACGCGCGTCTCCGGATCAGGCGTGGTGAGTTTCAATCGGCCTTCGGGCTGACTCACGGAGATCTCCTTAGGATCGTGCAAAGCGACGGAAAATCCACCAGCCTCGGGCCGGCAGAACGGTTTTAAGGACCGACTGAGCATCGCGACCTAAGAATGCGAGTGGTGAGATCCAGCACAGGAGGATTCCCATGCATCCAGAGACCAAGCAGACGTTCAGCAGGATAACGAGAGGCGACACACCGGAGTGCCTAAGATACTGCGCACACATCCAGGCTACCGGAACGGTCACGGCGGAGAGCGCTGCGGCGGGGCTGTGCGAGAGAAGAAACTCCTTCGCGCTGAGATGGGTCAGGCGAAGGCTCAGGCTCGCCATGAGAAAGAAGTTGAGTGCGATGGCCGCCGAGACGCCGACGGCTACTCCCTCGACCCCCCAGAACTGGCCGATCAAGGACCCTAGCAGAACTGCAACTGCGAAGATGGCCTGACGCCAGGCCCTGTTGTAGACCGCGCCGGTCGCACGGGCGACCGAGTCGCTCAGCTTGTAACTCGTGCGGAAAAGCATGCCCACCGCAAGGATCTGGAACGGAGCAACGACCCCCATCCAGGCTGGTCCCAAGAGCACGAAGATGATCTCAGGCGCCACGACGGCAATGATCAGGCTTGCAGGCAAGATGAGCAGAGCGCACACGGAGATACCGCTCCGGTATGCCTGCCCTAGCCGGGCGGGATTGAGTTGCACCAGTGCCATTGTCGGAAAGAGTACACGGTCCAGAACCTGCCCCACAAGCATGGCCGGCGCCGCCATCATCTGGAATGCGTGGGCATAGAGACCAAGCGCCTGAGCACCGAGCATATGCCCGACGACAAGGTTGTCACCACGCCCTGCGAGATAATTCCCGATTCGTGCAAGCGTGAAGCCGCCGCCGAAATAGAGAAGGTGCTTCGCCGCCTCCCGGTCCAGGAGGAGGCGCTTGGAATGCGGTTGGCCAATCAGGAGAGTAAGGGTCCGAACGCCATATTGGGCAACCTGTGCAGCGACCAGCGCCCATACGCCCCAACCCGCCAGCGCCAAAGCCGGGCCGACGATGATGAACCCGAAGCCGAATCCTATTGCATCGACGCCCGCCAGCCACCGAAAGCGCAATTCACGCTGAGCGAGCGACTCGGCAACGAGGGAAACGGCATGGCAAATGCAAACGACACAAATCACTCGAACGATCGGTATCAATTCCGGCATGCCGAAGAAGCCCGCAATGACGGGTGCTCCAAGCCAGATCAATAGCACCACGGGAGCGCTCATCAGGAGGGACAGTGTAAACGCCACTCTGATATGCCGTTCCTCGAGATCTGCTCGCTGCACGATGGCCGGTCCAACGCCGAGCTCCGAAAAAATCGATCCGAAGCCGATCACAAGAAGGGACGCGGCGAAGAGGCCAAAAGCATTTGGTGAAAGCAGCCGCGCCATCACGATCATGGCGACGATCTGGAGCAAGGCCTGGGTGCCCATGGCGAGGCTCGTCCAGAGAACACCTTTTATCGCATGGAGGGTCAGCGACGATCGCGGCTGGTTCACGGACAGCTCTCCACTCGGACGGCGGCCCCCAGAAAAGGACACCTTTGCGCAGCGCAATCATTCTCGGATGAGGCGTTCAGTCTCTTGGGCAAATCGGATTCTCCTGCTTCAGGATGCCAGGCACGACACAGACACCGCTCGATGCAAGCGCCGACACGGTCTGGGCTGGATAGTCGTTTGACACCGTTACGAGTTGCGGCAACACAGTGCTGAGACTTGGGGCATCACCTTCGACGTCGATTATGTCTCTTTCCAAATTGTGTCTCTCCCCAAAGGGTCACGGTCGAATCCTGCCGGCACGCCTGCTCCGGCAAGGTAGCGGCCGCCAGGAGCTGGTCGGCTGCGATTCTAACGCATTTAGCCCGGGTAGACCGGCCGCTGCGAAGAATAGTCGACATCCACGCCAACGCCTCCCAAACAAAGCTCCGCCGTCCAGACAGTGACCTTCCTACAATATACGTCCCGCAACACTTGCGGACGCTCTTCGGTGCTAGTGGTGGAGACCCTTTCGGATAGCCGATTTCACTTTTCAATCAGGGCGCGAAGAGACCCAACTCCCACCGACGAGAACTGAAGACAGCGAAATTCTCAATCATCAAGGCCAAGCTCGATCCCATAACACGTGCGAAGCCTTCGATTTGAAGCACTTCTGCGGAAATTTTCGAGCACGCAAAGGTTTGCCTCCCACAGAAGAGCCTAGCGATCATCAAGGTCAGGTGGAAAAATGAAGCATCATGGCAACTGCCGCTATATCGCCACGATGGCGTGGTCCGCTTCGTCACCAAGACCTTCAGTTGTATCGATTTGCCGCCGCATACCCGTTGATCGTGACGGGATAAACCGATCGCCTGCCGATCGACATCCGTAACCTTCCGACGCGTTTCGGCCGCCTCCCTCCAATGGAGTAATGCTAATGCATTCATATCAGAAATGGACACTCTGATAGACTCATAACTGGGCTGATTCAGACAGGGACGTCATTGAATCTGGGAAGGATCAGGCCGTGGCGCACACTACAATTCCTTCAGTTCAGCGTGTCGATTCTTTTGCTCACGTTTATCGAGAAGTCGAAGCCGGAGGCTTCGCGCATAACGATCAGGCCATGTTATTTTTTCTCCGCGTCCACGCGCTTCTGCGCCCGGACATGACGGTGATGGACTTCGGAGCGGGCCGAGGTCGGATCGGACACACTGCCCCTTCTTTTGTGAGAGACTTCAAAATTCTGAAGGGTCATTGTCGCAAGGTCATCGGGGTTGATCCCGATCCGATAGTCACTACCAATCCTGTCATCGACGAGGCCGTCGTTCTCGACCGGACAGGCCGGATTCCGCTGCCAGACTCCTCCGTCGATCTGGTCTTTTCGTGCTCGACCTTCGAACATATCGCCGATCCGAGCAGCGTCGCACGCGAGCTTGGGCGTGTCCTTAGGCCGGGTGGATGGCTCTGTGCGTACACACCTGCAAAGTGGGGTTATGTCGCCTTGGGCGCGCGGCTCGTTCCCAACTCACTCCACCCGCGGGCAGTCCGGATGCTCTCCTCCGGAAGCCGGGAGGCCGATGATGTCTTCCCGACCTACTACCGACTCAATACGATCGGTGATGTACGCCGGCACTTCCTGCCCCATGGGTTCGACGATTATAGTTACTATCTCGGAGGTAGCCCATCCTACCACGCCAATAAGAGCCTCCTGGTGCGTCTTTGGGCGGCGTATAACGCCCTTGTGCCGCCCCCGCTCAAGAAAAACCTCCATGTTTTTATGCGGAAAACAAACCTTCGAAAGGCATAGCTTACACGGGCACGCGAGGTAGGCGGCCCGTCTCATCCTTCGTCTTGTCCGCTCGTGAGAATTGCAATTCTGACGGTAACTGTCATGCCGCCTTCTATCTGCTAATCGCGCTACAGGAGCAAACATAGGTCCTCGGAGAGATCACTCAATAATTCGTGAACTCTCGCCGTGAACGCACGACAGGATGAATATGCTTCCGACTATCCGCCGACAGGCCATGCGCGAAAGTTGGGCGTTCTCTGGTTGCTATGTGCACAAGGTGGTTTGTGGACACAGCTCCTCCCGGAATTCAGAAGCCCACAACCTCAGCAACAGGCTGGATACCTGTACGTGGTACTACCATTGAACCGACAAGATATAGCTGAGACTGATTATTATTTTTGGCTTCGAGTGAACCATTTGCGTTGCCTGGACACGATCAATCATCCGGACCGGAGCGTAAGACATGATTGCACAAGGTTACATATAGCAGCCACGAACACGAGGTTGGCTTTGGGAAGCCCCTCTTGAATGCCGAATAACGTTTGCCAGGGGCTTCCGAAGAAGTGGCAGCCTTCAATCTCTTCCTCAAGCATCTGGTTGCTATAGGCGCCCTAGCGGCGAAAGTGATGGTGCAATGACATGTTGAAACGCGTTGAACCCTTACACGATGCGGCTGTCGAACTAAGGCAGGATGCGGCCGAAGAACATGGTCTTAGCATCAAGGACATCGTTTCATTTCTTCGACGGCGGGTATGGACGATCATAACGCCGCTGCTGATCGCTGTTTGTGCGGCCACATGGTACATCCTGAACGCTCAACCCGTGTACATAGCAAGTTCCGAGTTGATGCTTGAGACGCAAAGGCAACAGTTTCTGCAGCAGCAACCCGTGACGAGCGAAATCAGCCTCGACGCGGCATATGTCGGAAGCCAAATCGAGGTTATCCGGTCGGAGGGTCTCCTTCGCTCGGTTGTAGAAGACCTCCGTCTCAGCGAGGATCCTCAGTTCGTTAGCCAAGGAACTGGTCTTATCAGCAAAATCAAGCGTCTCTTCTTCGGTGATGAAGAGATCTCCAAGAAAGATCTGGCCCTTATCAGACTTGCAAATGGGCTGCACGTGGAGCGGGTTGGCCAGACCTATATGATCGAGATCGTATACGAGTCATCTGATCCGGACACGGCCATCCGGATCGCCAATGGCGTGGCCGAAGCCTACATTTCCGATGCAATCAATTCGAGACTGACAACGGCGCAGCGCACGACGGAATGGCTTCGTGACCGCGTAGACGAACTCCGTGACGAAGCAATTAATGCTGATCGCATTGTGCGGGACTTCAAGGCAACGAACCATGTCGCCGATGCTGGCGGTCAGCTCATACTCGAGCAGCAATTGGCGGACCTGAACAAGCAACTTACGGCGGCGCAAGGTCAGACAGCCGAGGCCAAAGCCAAGATGAACAGCTTCAACGCTTCGCTTGCGGCTTCCGATAAAGCCACGGGTGAACCTCGCGGCAATGTCATCGATAGCCTGCGTCAGCAATATTCGGATTTGGCGCAGCGTTATGTAGAGTATTTGGCGAGGTTCGGACGTGATCACGCTACCGTGGTAGCGATACGTGATCAGATGAAGCAGTTGGAGCAGACATCGGCGGATCAGCTTCGGAACGAATATCAAATCGCACTGGCGCGGGAGGCAGGTATTCAGAGCCGATTGGATGCAGTCGCGAAGGATCTCGCCAGTGCCCGGCAGGCGCAATCTGCACTACCGATCCTGGAGAATTCGGCACAAACGTACCACACCTTGCATAGCAACTTTCTGCAGCGTTTGGTGGAGAGATCGCAACAGCGCTCATTTCCCAGTAGAGAGGTGCGCGTGATCACGCCTGCCGTATGGGCGGAGAAAAAATCACCCACCCGCGTCCTGATTGTTGCAGGCTTTCTCGGAATTGCGCTCGGGTTTGGCACCGCGATTGCAAGAGAAGTCATAACTCCGACCCTGCGTAAGCCAAAGCAAGTTGAGCAGGCGATTGGCATTGAGTGCCTGGGCATGCTGCCGACGCTCAAGATCGATAAAAAGATGAAACCCACGCCAAGGGGCGCTTCCGCCGACCCTGAGCGGATGATGCCGGACAAGCTCGGACTTCTCGATAAGGTGATTTTGGATCCGTTCTCCCGCTTTACGGATACAATGCGAAAGGTGCAGATCGCAACCGAACTTGAAAGTGAAGCTCGTCGGGCAAATGTCATCGGCGTGATATCCGCAGCATCTGCCGAGGGTAAGACGACACTGAGCGCAAACCTGGCTCAGTTGCTGGCAAGCGGCGGACGACGCACTTTGCTGATCGACGGCGATCTGCACGATCGCACCCTTTCCCAGTGGATGGCGCCCGGCTCCGAAGCAGGAATCATGCAGGTGATCTCCGGTGAAGCTCAGCTCGCGGACATAACCTGGCGCGATCCTCGCACCGGATTGGAGTTTATGCCCGCCTTCGCTCCAGAACCGGTCACCGACACGAGTCGATTGCTCTCGTCCGAAGGAATGACCTGGCTCATCGAAAGGGCAAAGGAGGATTTCCAGTTCATCATAATCGACCTGCCGGCGATGGAATCCGTCGTCGATGCGAAAGCCGCTGAGCACCTCGTGGATGCATTTTTCCTCGTAATTCGGTGGAACAAGACATCCCCAAGCGTCATCAAGGAGGTTTTGTCGTCTGCCGAGATGGTTCAGAGGAAGGTGGTCGCGACCGTGCTCAATCGCGCTGACAAGTCCGCATTTAAAGAACTCTGATATCATGGCGCTCAAGCTGGCCCTATCAGGCCGCCTCACCCTGCTCGCACGATCCTACGAAGGCACGCCTTGTACGCCCGTCGGGAACAGAAACATGCGGCTCGGTAATGGATGCATTGAAGTTCCGGCTCATCATTGTGAATGCAGCGACGCGTCCTCAATTTGCCGCCGATATTCGGATGAGGTTGATGCTATTGGAATTCCGAGCGCCAGAATTCTGTTTCGACTGCTCCAGACTGTTGTTCTAACAATGCCGGGCGACGCAAAGGTTCTTCTATGAACTGGATAGCTCTTCCGATCGTAGCAGCGATTGCAATCACCATGGCGATCGTGTGCCTTACCCGACCGGTACGCGGAATATACCTGGGCTTTTTCTTGTCCAGCATTCTCCTTGCTCCCGACCTCCCTGTTATTGGCACCAAATTCGCAGCTCCGGATATTCCACTCCTGATGACGGTTGCTTTGATACCGACCATCTGGACGACCTATTCAAATGGCACAGCGCAATTCGGCTACAGTGACAAAACGATCTTAGGGATAGGTTTTGTCTTTCTTTATTGGGGCTCCATATCCCTGGCTTACAACGATCTGTTCGCTCGGATGGATATCGTCAATTCCGTTGTTGAACTAGCGAATTACGCTTATGGATTCTTTATTCTGTTCGCCATGGTTCTGCTCGTGGACGACTGGGAAAAATGGAACAGATGCGTCATTGCCTGGCTGCTTGGCGTGGCGGTCGTTGCATCGGTGTCGACATTAGGGGCCTTAGGGCTCGGTCCCGAGTGGGTCCACCATGGCGCAGGAGGCAATCGCATAGCTGGCACATTCAGGACAGTGAACCAGCTTCATGGCTATGTCGCCCCCACCGTACCGGTGCTGGCCCTGATTGCATTGCGTAAAAACCTTCCCCCGATTTCTCGGCCGATTGCGTGTACATTGCTTGTCGGAGCACTGATCGCGCTGATCCTAACCGGCAGCAGAATGGCCATTTTCCTCTCTGGGGTCAGTTGTATATTTGTCCTTTGGAGCGCGATTTCGTTATTAAAAAAACATCCTTGGATCTTTTTGCTGATAGTTGTCACGATTTTCGGTCTCGTGGCAGTCGGTGCATATGTTGTCGATCTCGTTCTGACGTATGGCACCGAAGTTTTGCCACCTGGTCTGAAAGCGATTGGAAGGATCGTCAATGGACTGTTCGGGGTTCAGGATTTTGATGAACTTGCAGGCCCGCGTGGAGAGCAAATGGCCATCGTATACGAAAATTGGTGGAGACAACTTGTCCTGGGAGTCGGCCCCGGAAACTTTTCATTCGCCTACGATCATAGGCATGAAATTCATAATAGTTTCGTCGGAGTGTTCATCGAACAGGGTGTGCCGGGCCTGCTCCTCCTCGGATCCTTCGTAGGTCTTACTCTTTACTTCGGTTATCGTTTCTCACTCGGACATAGCGATCAGGCCCGACTGATGCAGTCAACCGTCATCGCATTCTTCGTCATCAACGTATATGGCTTGTTCTCATTTGGCATCAGACAGCGCATTTTCTGGCTCGCTGCCGGGCTTGTAATCTGCGGCATCCGCATTGCGCGTCGGGAACGCGCGCGGCATCGTGCCGTGGTGGACAAGCCCGTTCCACCTCCAGTACGGGACACGCCGGCGATCCCTGCGACCTGACAGACAATCAATCGTTGATCCGAAATCCGCGTGTGATGACGTTCTGGTATGGATCCCTGCGGCATGAGGCGGCAAATTCCTTCGGCGTGCCCATGCCCGACCTATAGCAAAATCTTCCCTATTCAAAACCTATAGGTGGTCTGGTGGCGCTTGCTGCCAATCGTCGGATATTTGTATCCCGCAAATGTACTTCCGAGTTTCAATTGCGGTAGTCAAAAATAGCGCCCCCCAATCTCATTTCTCAATGTTCGCACGCAAGTTATTCCACTATCCTAATTCAATACTTCAGCTGATGCTGGCCCATTTGCAGGAAGTTTGGAGGGCCTAACAACGAGCTGACTTGTGGTGCGCATTCGAGGACACATGAGCGCAAAGCGCTCCTGCTTCCGCGTGCGTGCTCAGCAGGAAAAGCGACATCGGATCTATCAGCAGAGTGCAGATCCACCTTTTCTCGCCCAATGTTTTAAAGGCTAGGAGGAAATTGACAATGCTGGTTGAGTTCCTCGGAGTGCCCGGCAGTGGAAAGTCTACCGTCTCGCATATTCTTGCCGACGCACTGAAAGATCGCGATCTCACGGTTGCAGAAATTACTTATGATCTTGACAGACGGCACCGCAGGGCTGGCCGCCTCCTTCTAAAGTCAATGCAGTCGCTGCGTTTTGCGCTCAAGCATCCGTACAAGACGTATTCGTATTTCACAAAAATTTCCTCAACAAACCAAAATTCATTATCCGATTTCACGAAGGCATTATTCAATTGGCTCTTCATCGCTTCTATTGCACACACTCATCGGGCCTCCGATATCACCATTCTTGATCAAGGTGTTGCGCAGGCGCTTTGGTCTGTGGGTCATGCCGCAAGGCGAAATGTCTGGGCGGATTTACTGGCGCTTGAACCTGAAGGTGCAGCAATCCTGCCGGATTTAGTGGTTCATGTTCGGGCAAGCCCCCAATCGCTTAAAGACCGGCTGATGGCCCGGACGCAGCGCGTAAGCCGCCTGGACGGTCATGGACAGGATTTTGCGTCATTGGCTCGGGCGCGCGCTCACAGCGACGCCATTGCCCGGCTCCTTCAATCCAAGGGCGTGCGGGTTGTCGAAATCGACAACGATCATCCTGATCAGCCAGCAGAGGGCGCACGTTCCATCGCTGATGCGCTTGCTCTTATGCGGATGAATGGCCGCTGGGCGACGAGTGCACCGGTCGAGCTCTCTCGCGAAAAGTCGGTATTGAGTTGACCCAACTTCATAAAATGCTCGTGAAAGATCTCAAATCCGCTCACGATGTCTTGATGCTCAAAGTTAGGAGAACCTCAAGTATAGTAAGATGTCACGCATGTTATGGCAAACAGGCGAATGATTTCTGTACTGTTTGTTCTCATGTTCAGAGTTGTATCACTGATCAGGAGTTGTGGGCATTGGTCCGGGCGCCGGTCGATCATGTATTAGGCTATGATCAACAGGGATCTCACCTGAGGCCGTCGCGGACCATGCGTTAGAAGCGACGGATTTGAAGCGACGTGGAGCCGATGCCGGATACGCATTTCCGGTATTGCGGCAGATAGGCGAAATGGGGATCTCATGGCAACTGTCAGTTTTCAGCAAGGTGTCAACGGCTACGCCGGTACCATTGATACGATGCTCCAGCAGTCAACGCCCACCACGACTTATGACACGAGCACGAAGGTGGGCACTGATGCCGGCACCAATGCCAATGTGCAGACACTGCTCACGTTCAACGACATTTTCGGAACCGGCCCCGGACAAATTCCGCTCGGCGCCACTATTACCTCGGCGACCCTGACGCTGCAGACCACCAACGGATCCGTTCAGGGTGCATCGCTGCATCGCATGCTGATCAACTGGATCGGAGTCCCGATCAAGACTTGGGACGCCTTCAACAACGGCATTCAGGTCGACGGGACGGAAGCTTTGGGGGTGGCGGATGTCAGTACTGGAGCTATCGATGTCGGCAGTCGCGACCTTGATGTGACGATGAGTCTGCAGGCCTGGTCAAATGGTGAGTCCAATTTCGGTTGGGCTTTCATGGGCGGCGGCAAGGATGGGTGGGACTTCTACTCCGCCCAGGGCAAGATCACGCCCAAGCTGACCGTCACCTACACCACCGATCCGAGCACACCCCCTGCCGCAGGCATTAACATCGTTCAAAGCAACGGCAGCACTCAGGTCACGGAAGGCGGAAACACAGACACATTCACCATCGCACTCTCCAGCGCCCCCACCGCGAATGTGGTGATTACCATCAATAACACCGCTGATGTAACAGGGTCGCCGTCCACCCTCACCTTTACCCCGGCCAACTGGAACACGCCACAGACGGTGACGGTGACTGCGATCGATGACACACAATTTGAGGGTCCCGAGACCAGCAACCTCACCTTCTCTGTGTCCAGCGCCGATACCCGCTACAACAACTTCTCGATTGCCCCGGTGGCCGTAACGGTGATCGATAACGATTCTCCTCCGGCCGCGCCGCCTGTGATCTCAATTGACAGCGCGACAGCGGCGGAGAATGCAGGTGTGATGACGTTTACCGTTCATCTGGACAAGTCCGCCAGCCAGCCTGTCACCGTCACTTATGCGACAGCCAATGACACAGCTCTCGCGGGCAGCGACTACATCAGCAAGAGCGGTACCATCACGTTCGCGCCTGGGGAGACCGAAAAGACCATCACGGTCAGCCTCGTCGATGATGCCCTGCCGGAGAGCACGGAGACCTTCAAGGTCAATCTGACCTCTCCCACCAATGCCACGCTTGGCACCAGCACCGCGACTGGCACCATACTCGACAATGACCCGCAGCCCAATGTGCCGCCTGTGGTCTCAATCGAGAACGCAACTGCGACGGAAGGGCCGAACGCGCAGATCAAATTCACGCTGACGCTGGACAAGGCCGCTTCTCAGGACGTGGTCGTTCGCTATTCCACGATTGACGGCAGCGCCACCGCTGCAAATGATTTCGTCGGGGTCAGCAACGGGACCGTCACAATCGCAGCCGGGCAGACCCAGGCGACGATCACGGTCAACCTGAAGGATGATTCCGTGGTGGAGAACACGGAATCATTCACCCTCAGACTCAATTCTGCTACCAACGCCACGATCGGCACAGCCAATGCGACGGGAACGATCCTCGATAATGACTCGAGTGGTCCCCACCTGGTCGCAGTGTATGACACCACGACCTACAAGCTCGGCGACCCGTCGGGCTATGGCCTCAGCGATCCCTCCGGCTTGGCCTATGTTCCGGGGCTCAACCTCATCTTCATTGCGGACTCGGAACACGACGAGAGCCCGTTCAACAGCACCACCAACCTGTTCGCCGTGCGCCCCGATGGCACTCACGTGGCCTCCTACAGCCTGACGAGCTTCACCAAGGAGCCGACGGGTCTCGCCTACAACCCGATGAATGGCTACCTGTACATCACAGATGACGATCAGGATAAGGTCTTCTGGGTCGATCCGAGCAACCCATCGGTGAAGATCGGTGAGTTCAGCGTTAAGTCGCTGGGGATTGCAGATGCCGAAGATCCGAAATTCGATCCGGTCACTGGCAACATGTACATGTTGGATGGCCTTTCCAGCAAGTCGCCTGATCGCACTCTCTTCGAATTGACGCCTACGGGGCAGCTGGTCAGAAAAATCATCTTGCCGCCCGAAATATCGGATGCCGAGGCGTTGGCCTACGACTCCGCACACGAGGTGTTCTACATCGCCTCTGGCGCAACGCGCGGCAGCATCTTCCAGCTGAATAGTGACGGCCAACTCCTCGGCACGATCGACTTTCTCAATGGGTCAGCCTACCGCAACCCTATCACTGGAGGAAAACCCCATATTAAAGGCCTCGAGCTGGCGCCGAGCAGTGATCCGAATGACGGCAACAAGCTGAGCCTGTATGCTGTCGATTATGGGGCCGACCAAGTCAGCGACGGCCGTCTGTTCGAGATCGACCTGGGCGCAGCGTGGTTTACCGCCTAGCACACCGTGCCGAGGCGAGGTCCTCATCAGCGATGCCATTGCGCAAGGAAGTGGCATCGCTGTTGCACGTGGTGCGCGACCATGGGAGCGAAACGCTATCTAGCATGGGACATGCTGGAAACCGACGCACAGACATTCCCCTCGCGCAATGTCAGTGCTCGTACGAGGTCTGGCGGTCATCGGCCAGAGAGGTCATAGCGTGGCTAAAGCATTTTTCGAGGAAGTGGACCCGGTTCGCTGTCAGAAAATGCGGTTTGGCAAAGAAGAGAGCCGATTCCACCTAAGTGGAATCGGCTCCAAAGAATGGAAGGTGATTATCCATTATCACGGTTATCCTCATCTGAACGCCTCGGAATCTCTCTGATCCGGCATGGATCGTTCAAAGAGACGGATGATCAGCGAGCCACCCGGCAGTCGATTGCAGCACAATCCGTCTCAGCACTCCTCTCGGCACCATCTCGTCGAGATATCTTAGACTGAGGCCGCAGGCCAGACACCACCGGACGTCTACCCAGGCCGTATCAGCTTCGAGGAGGCCGTCCCTCTGTCTCACTCCGCTGTACTGTTCCTGCGGCATTCGGCAGGCCCACCTCCAGCACATCCCCCGGCAGGAGCGGTGTATTGAGATCGGCATCAATACTCTCGAGGCCTTCCTTGGATCGGCGGTAGACGGTCAGGCGCGCATTTCCGAGGCTTGTCTGCTCGTCTGACGGCACATTCGCGAGAGCAATCTTCTGAGCCAGGTAAAGCGTGCGGGTCTGCAACTCCTGCACCTTGCTCGCTGACTGTCGAAGCTCGTCGAGCAGATTGTCCCGGCGTGTCTCTTCAAGGCGCGCAATTCGCCTCTGAAACTCTTTCTTGTCGCTCTCGGCCTGGGCAATATTGCTCTCCGTTTGGAGCACCCTGGTCGAGGAGAAAAGGACGTTTCGACGTGCGTCAGAAAGCCTGCCGGCGACTGCAAGCCCCTGTTTGAACAACTTGTTGACGCTTTCGAAATCAGCCTCATCGGCCTCAAGAGACGAGGCCTCCTGATCCCGACGTCGGTGCAGTACTTCCAGCCGGCGTTCCGTCTCATTAATGGATTGCAGCAGGAAGGCTTTCTCCGCCTCAAGCGCTTCCTTTCTGCTGTTGAAGCGCTTGACTTCAACCGAAAGGAGTTCCTGCCCGCCGGGTGCGGGATTTACATTCTTAGAATCCGCAGGCTGAAAAGATGATTTTCCATCCTGCTCCGCGAGAAGAGCCTGCAACCGCAGTTGCTCCCGGGCGAGTTCCCCCATGGCTGCAGCGTAATCTGATTGAGCCGTCAGGACATCGGCCTTCTGCGAAGCCGGCATGCTGCCCCCCAACGCGAGTGCTTCGCGGACCGTCATGCCAATACGGTACGGGTGGGCGCCGGTATTCGCGATGCTCCCGCTTAGATAAATGGGCCGGTACTCGGCAATGGACAGGCCGATTTGGGAAGGAGCAAAGGCGACCATTTCATCGAAGCCGCGACCATTCGGACGGGGCGCCTGGACCTGCGACAGAGATGCGCGCAGCTGTTCTCTTACCTCCCCGAGCGTTCGCCCGGCAGCAACGATGTCGTCGATCAAAGGGAACGAAACCGTTCCATCGAGGGAAACCGTCACTTTCTGGGAAAGCTCGGGCACTCCCACGACGCGCAGCTCCAACACATCTCCCGGCTGGATTGTATAAGGCTGGTCCGCCGCCGCCAAACTCGAACTCATCATGATTGACAGTACTGCGAGTAGACAGCTGAAACGCATCAAGGACATTCCTCAAAACCTTTGATGTCAAAGGAAGCGCGACAGGCAGAGAATCGACGAATTCTGCCTGTCGACACTGGCCGATACATCATGCTCTCGACAGGTGCCGCTTCGCACGATCCGCCGTCTGTGTCCTGTCCCCAAGGACAACACAAACCAACGTCAAAATCAATATTTTGACATCAAGCCAGAAGCTCGCATTGTCGATGTACCAATGGTCCAGAACGCACTTCTGCTCCGGGCTGATCAACTTGCCCCCGTTGACCTGCGCCCACCCTGTGAGACCTGGCCGGACGGATAGGCGGCGGCTGCTTTCCGTCGGCTGATCATGAGGCAGGAGGGGACGTGGCCCAATGAAGGACATGTCGCCCACCAGGATATCAAACAGCTGCGGCAGTTCGTCCAGACGCGTCGCTCTGAGGAAGCGGCCAACCTTGGTTTCCCGCTCCTCCATGCTCCGGATCCGTCCGTTTTCGTCCATGGGATCGAGCATCGAACGGAACTTGTGGACACAAATCGCTCTCCCATGCTGTCCGAGACGGACCTGCCAGAAGATCACAGGATGGCCAATCGAAGCCCAGACGAGAAATGCCACGATCACGAACAGAGGAGCGAGGCACAGCAGCAAAACGATGCTCGCTATCACATCCATGACGCGCTTCACCTTCCAATAGGCGCCGTTTGGAACGATCGCGGTCGAGAGGCCTTCCTGCCTTCTCTCACCGCGCAGGTGCGGTGAAGTTGATATTTTCAATTGGTCGGGGAGATATTCGACATCCACCTGTCGCGAAGAGCAGGCCTGTTCAAGAGCAATCCACGCCTCCGAACCAGGGCATATGACTGAATCCGCCACTATGACGCGTTTAATCGTGACGCCATGAACACCGAACTCATCCAGGACACTGCCAACAACATCATGGCCGCCAATGATCGTGTACCCGCCGAGGGTGCGGCCGCGAGTATTTGGATGAATGTCCAGGACCCCGACGATCTTTCGCGGGGCGTCAGACAACGTATCGACCACTTGAGTGAAGAACCAAGCCAGGTCGCCAGTTCCTACAAGCAACAGGTTTTCGACCTCCCCGTCGAGAGAACTCCCCCTGCCCTGGTCCCGAGGCTTTAGGCTACGAAGGAAGATGCGCGGGATATAGAGTCCGAAGAAGAGGTATGCACAGTGGAGTATTGGAACAGCGCGGGCTACGCCTTCCAACCGGTTCATCGCGAAGATCACGGCAACGGTCAGGATGCAGGCTCCGATGCTTGCCGCAAGCAGTTTCTGCACCTCGCGCGGCGCACAGTACTGCCGCAATTCAGCACCAATTCCGCAATATGCAAGCACAGCAATTGTGAGAGGGAACGAGATCGCCCAGTAAGTCAAGCTTGATAAGTCGCTGGCTTGGGATTCGCTCATGCCCCTCGTCAGAATTGCGAGCACTGGCGCGAGTGCGGCCGTCGCAACGTCAAAGGATGCCAGACGGAATGAGTAATGTGAAAAAGAAGCGGGAATTCGCGAGGCCATGGTTTTAGACCTCCTTATCTTTGATACTGATCCATTCGGGGAATCGCTACTTCGCCAAGAATACGATGATGTCATCGGCCACCGAGCACACACAAGAGCACAAAAGAATTGAAGGCTCATCTGGAAGTAGCATGCCGAAATCGAACAAGAACGATGATTGCCTACTCCACAAAGAGTACCTTTGGATAATTACTCCAATCTGCTCTCAGTAATGATGTGTCCGCCCATCAGCCTTGACCTTACGATGACGACTGAGTCATTGGGGCAGGAACGTCCTGACAGGCATTGCGATGCAGCCCGTTCGCCAGAGCTGAAATCACGGTATGAGCGACGGGAAACTCACCGAAGGGACGTGTGAGCGCAGCTTGGAGGCATCCCCTTCTGCCGCTGCCCGCAGTGCTCATTACGACGCACCCAAAATCGACAAGAGCGTGCGCGAGTATCAATGACCTCGCTCAGATTACTGACGTATTGATGAAATTCAGGCGCCTGCCAGCCGCGCTGCAACTACCTCCTCCGACCATTGACGCACGCGGGCCATTGCTCGACCTCATGCGATCGGATCGCGTGACACCAGGGCGGCTTATCGCCTCCTGCGCGGAACGCTCAAGGTGAGGCCCAGGGCAGCCTCCGCACGGAGAAAAGACCTGGAAGTGCGACGCGTATGATCCTCGCGGCCCTTGTGGTCTGAGGCAATCGGACACGGCATACGAACACCACCTGCCCGATCTGTTCGCCCGCCTTTCCGCCTGAGCACTCCATGCGACCGGATTCGTATGGCTGCCCAAGCGACTGCAACGAGGACAAGCATGGCTCCCTTATGTAGTGCCACCAATGAACACTTCCATAATACATAGCCGCTCAGCCAAAATTGCTAATCACTACGCCAAATTTAGGTGTCATATACGTCTATGGATCGTTTCTTATAAGTCCTAAACAGCACCGCTTCTCATGGCGGGGTTCGATCCAGCGGCTGCGGCCAGAGCTGTTCGTCATCTCAAGTCAGAGGTGGCTCAGGAAAGTAACAAAGTGGATCTCTACGAAAACAGCCCATGGTCAATTTCGCAATCAACAAGATCAACGAGGGCGATGATGCACAAGACCCGAATCATGATCTCGGTCAACTCGTCGTGGAACATAGTGAACTTTAGAACTGGAATTATTCGGGCACTCAAGGCCAAAGGGTACGATGTCATCGTGGCGGCGCCACAAGATGAATACTCAGACCGGATTCGAGAATTCGGGTGCAAATACCTGCCCATTAGCATCAATAGCCACGGCAAATATCCCGTAGAAGATCTTAAGCTATTGCATCAGTTCTATAGAGTTTTCCGCCAGGAATCTCCAAGCTTATTCATGGGGTATACGGCAAAGCCAAATATCTTCGGCTCACTTGCGGCGCATGCACTGGGCATCCCCGTCATCAACAACATAGCCGGGCTTGGATCCGCGTTCTCTCAAAAGGGTTGGCTGCCATCTACCGTCAAGCAACTTTATCGCTTTGCGATAAGAGGTTCTCACAAAATATTCTTTCAGAATTCCGACGACTTTCGCCTGTTCGTCGAAGAGCGACTGGTCTCCCCGAACCGATGCGAGATACTTCCTGGTTCGGGCGTCGATTTGCAACTGTTCCAACCCTCTCAAGAGAGCGAGCAGAATGATGCCGGAGACCATTTGAAGTTTGTTCTCGTTGGGCGCCTCCTTTGGGAAAAGGGCATTGGGGAATACGTTGAAGCGGCAAAGCTGATCAAGAGCGAATTCCCACAGGTGGAGTTTCAGCTCCTGGGTCCTGTCGATGAATCAAACCCCGCTTCCATTCCACGCTCGGTTCTGGACAAGTGGGTTGCCGAGGGCACGATCCGATATCTGGGATCTGTTGACGATGTCCGTCCGATCATCAGAGCCGCGGATTGCGTCGTGCTCCCGAGCTATTATCGAGAAGGAACGCCCCGGAGTCTGTTGGAGGCAGCCGCGATGGGAAGGCCTATCGTCACGACGGACTGGGTCGGATGCAGGGACGTCGTAGAACACGGGCGTAATGGCTACTTGTGTCAGACACGCAGCGTCGAGGATCTCGCCCACAAGCTACGGCAGATGATCGAGCTATCCCCGATGACACGAGCTGCCATGGGGAACTACAGTCGGGACAAAATTGCTCGTGAGTTCGACGAGCAAATCGTGATCAGACGATACGAAACAGCCATCGATCAGGCACTTCTGGCCAGGCATGCTTGAGTTGAAAGAGTGCAGCCGATGCAACGAGGTCCTCTTCAGTCACATTAGTCTAGCCTTATTCGTAGAAGCTGGTCTCCATGGATTTCCCGCGTGAATAACATCGTTTACAATCAAGGGGTCATTTCAAAATCTCAGAAGATCGATGGGAGATCTGGGACATGGAAGGACACAGACCAGCGCTCGGTATCCTCCGAGTAGGTTCGATGTTGGGACGCTGGATGCCCCCTTGGATTGGCGCCTGCATAGCTTCTCTTGCAGTTGCGGCCGGCTTGGCATCGGCTTCGCAGGCGCAAGAAGCAACCAGCGCAAAGGCACCACCTCCACAGGAGCCGGGTTATCTGGAACCAGCCAGCGATCCTGTTCTCGGCACGGCATTCGTACGGATCACGACACCAGGCCGGGAGATTTCAGCACAAACCGCATGTGGTCTTGATTATTGCCGTCATCGCTATTCAAGCGCGCAGGCCTGGAATGCGGACCAATCGCTTCTGGTCATAACAGCCGGATGCCCCGGCTTCTGCTTCCTCGATGGTAAAGAGTATGTGCCGCTTTTTTGGCGGCCGAGCTCCCGGGCTGAGTGCGAGTGGCATCCTACCGATCCCACCCTGATGATCTGCGTTACCAATAAGGAAATCTATTCCTGGGAGGTTCGAAAGGATATCAAAAGGCCAATTTATAATTCCCAAGACTATACGGGCCTCCGCTTTGGACCGTCCAAAGGAAATCTATCTTTGGATGGCGCAAAGCTTGCGGTCCGCGGAGTCAATCGGTTGGGAGAGGAGGTTGTTTTCGCCTATGACATTGCCGAGAGCAAGAAATACCCGGACATAAAGCTTTCAGCACTGAAAGGGGCGAACAGCTACTGCACGATAGCGCCTTCAGGCCGCTTCATCTTCTGCTATCAGGAACATACCGAAGACGCCAACGCCGCATATGTGCTGACTTTGGATGGGGGCTTGGTACAACACTGGCCCGAACACCACCGTCCAGGGCACGGAGATCTCACGGTGGATGCGGATGGCCGGGACATATATGTGGGGATCAGCAAGAGTGACCCGGACAAGTTCCATGTGATCAAAAGGCGCTTGGAGGATGGCGTCGTCACAAACCTCTTGACCAGGAGTTCGGCTCAACATGTCTCGGCCCGCAATATCAAGCGGCCCGGCTGGGTATTTGTAACCTTTGGACCATCTGTCCCAACCGGGCGCCGTGCAAAAGGCTGGGCTCCATATATCCAGGAGATTGCGGCTCTGAGACTCGATGGAAGCGGTCTTCTTCGGGAGATCGTCCACACCCAAAGCGCAAAGCACAACTACTGGAGCGAGGCACACGCCTCGCCCTCCCCTGATGGATCGCAGGTCATCTGGGCAAGTAATTGGGGGCGTCCTGGCGGCCCGGTCTCAAGCTATGTCGCACGTGTCATATGGGAGCCATGACCGCCCGGTGACTTTTTGGCGTGGACGCCGGCCGATCCAGCAGCGCCTCAACGAGAGGCTGGCTCGGTTCTCCCGATACCGGCTCCAGGAGTCGTTCCTGGACCCGATCCCGGACGCCCTTGCGAGAAGGTCTCCGAGAGGGGCATTGAACGGGTGGGCTGCGCCAGATCCTCAATGCCGTGAGGGCCATCCGGAAAGTCGATCCTCCTGACCTGAGGCTTACAAAAAACGGCTCACCGGGCGGATGCCGGCGAGCCGCGATAGCGCGTTCGCCACACCGGAGTGATGGCGAAAATGACCCTGACGCCGAAGTGCTGGGCCGCAACCTGGCAGGAAATGCCTGCCTCGACGAAAGCTGCGACCCGCACCCGAAGATCGAGAGAATAGCACTGATCCATGATCCGCCTCCCATTCGAGAGAGTGGATCACACTCCAGCCCTCGCAGAAGCGAGGATTACTATATCCTGTCCAATGTTCTCGTTGGACCTCTCGTCGTTCAGATGATGAACACGTCGGCGTAGGTGAGCTCGGTGCCCGGCTTGAACTTGATGATCTCGACCGGAGCACCCGACTTCGAACCGTCGGCATCATAAGAGAGCACGCCGGTCTTCTGGTTGTAGAGCAGGTAATCGTTGCTGCTCTTTGCCTTTTCGCGCAGCTCGAAAAACCCCTTTTCCACTACCTTGGGGCTCGAGAGCGAGCCGGATCCGAGCTTGGTGAAGATCGCATTGTCCAGATAGATCGCGTCATCCTTGGCGTAGAAGTCAGTGATGGTAGCGACATTCTTGGAACCGATCGCTGTGTCGAACACGAACACATCCTTGCCGGCACCACCCGTGAGAATGTCGTTGCCTCCCTTACCCCAGATCATGTCGTTTCCGGCAAGTCCGTCATAGGTGTCGGAACCGCTCGTACCCTTGAACGTATCGTCGCCCTTCGTGCCCTTGGTCGGGTCGGTCGGAGACGGAGTGGGGGTCGGCGCAGGGGTCGGCTCGGGAGTCGGCGTAGGAGTCGGAGACGGCGTGGGGGTCGGCGTAGGAGCCGGCGCCGAACCGCCATCACCGTTCTCGTGACGATCGATCCACTCGGCCTTAGCCTTCTCCCAGTAGTCCCGAGCCGCCTTGCCCTGCAGCAACGTCCAGCCGCTGGCCTCGCCCCAACCGCCGGGAGGAGCCGGATAATCGGCCGGCAGCGGCTTGTCGGACAGGTTCAGGTACACGTTGCCCTTGGACTCCGTCATGTTCTTCCAGGCATTGGTCAGACGGTTGTAGCCGTTGTGATCCACATCCTCGATCGCAAAGATCGTGTTGGTGATGTGCAGATCCGGCGTCCAGGTCGCACCTTTCGCCGAGTCAGGCTTGATCGGCGAGCCGTGAGTCACCTCGCCTTCGATCAGGAAGGGCTTCAGGCGCAGCAGAACTCCGTCGATAGTGACGGTCTCGTTGTGACCGTCGACAGGGCTCGAGGACGAGGGATCCAGGCTGATGCCGGAAAGCACGCCGTCAAACAGGCTGTCGCGAATGCTGCCGCTGTTCAGCTTGTCGTTCTCGACCGCGTCATCACGGGCATTCGTGACCCACACGTCTTCGATCAGGAAGTTCTGGCTTCCGGTCGAGACGCGAATGGCGTCCCAAGTGTTGGTGATGCGCCAATCGCGAATAACAACGTTTGGGGTATATTCCGTCCTGAGAGCAGCCGAGTTGCCGTTGCTGTAGATGTCTTCCCAGTCACTTTTCATGTCGAAGTTGCCATTGATAGTGCCACCATCAATGACGACATTGGACGACTTCTCGACAACGACAGGATAGAAGTTGCTCTTTCCATCGCTGCTGTCGTTGTCGTGAATCCATGTGGCGGTCTCGGCATCGATGATCGTACCTGAAGCCAGGCCCGAGACTCGATAGGCCTTATAACCATAGTCTCCGGTCAATTTAATTGTGCTCAATGAATTAATCCTTAGTAATTGGGCAGCAGAATACTGAGAGCACACGGGCGACATGGCGCCGCGTGTCCCGGTATTGAGCCGAGAGCAAGAAAGATGCCTTCTTCAACAGGAAGCCGGGAGCAATGTCCCGTAGGGGTCGAACGAAACTAAGCAAACGCGAGGAGGTTCGGCGTCATCTCATGAAACCATGAGAAGATCTGAACCGATTCTGTTGAAGGAGGATGAGACGCTAATATGGAATACTATGCCTATCGGGGCATAGACCCGTTCAAGATTACTATTTTAAAAAACAATCAAAATATTAGCTTCATTTCTAAAATAAATTGTCCCCCTATTAAAAAAATATACATGACGGATTCGTAATCTAAACCCGTCGCAGGCGATCCTAGCGACAATTTGGGCAAGAAAATGGCTGAGAGAATGGGATAATTCGGTAGAGCGTGCGACCGATTGGATGCGGCACCATCATGCCGTACCGGAAACCAAGGACGGGAGTTTTCCCACCACGCTGCCCTGCGGCAGGGTCATGCTGCTGTCGGCAATATTGCCGGACGGGATCGAACGCGACCGACCAGCCTCGATCGACCCGCAGTCAGACAATGGACATCGAGGCCCGTTCCGTGGAAGCGGCCCGGCCTCTGCCGGTTATGTTCCTTTATTGATGGCCTGTTTCCCATACATTCTGATCAAGCCTCCCGCTCCTTCGCCCATCTATTCGGCTGGCGACGGAGGAGCCTCCGGTTGTGCCGGGCGTCGGCGCTTGACGGCTCGCAGGACCAAGATTCTCAGGGCGACATAGAAGACAGGCGTCAGAAGCAATCCAAAAAGTGTGACCCCGATCATGCCGAAGAACACCGCTGTCCCCAGCGCCTGGCGCATCTCGGCTCCTGGCCCGGTCGCGATAACAAGCGGCAGCACGCCAAGGATGAACGCGAAGGCCGTCATCAGGATCGGACGCAGCCTCAACCGGCACGCCTCGACAACGGCCTCCACAGGGGATTTTCCCTCGGATTCCGCCTGCCGGGCGAATTCGACGATGAGGATGGCGTTCTTCGCCGCCAAACCGACGAGAACCACGAGACCGATCTGCGTCAGGATATTGTTGTCCTGTCCCCGTATCATGACACCTGTCAGCGCCGAGAGAACACTCATGGGAACGATCAGGATGATGGCAAGCGGCAGGGACCAGCTCTCGTATTGAGCCGCAAGCACAAGGAACACGAAGAGAACCGAAAGGGCAAAGATATACACCGCGGTGTTCCCCGTCTGCCTTTCCTGGAATGCGAGCTCCGTCCACTCGAATCCCATGCTTGGCGAGAGGCTCTGGCGAACGAGGTTTTCCATGACGTCGAGCGCATCGCCCGACGATACGCCGGGGGCCGCGTCGCCCTGCAGGGCAACCGATGTGAACATATTGTAGCGTTGAACGAGATCGGGGCCCGACACCTCACGCATCTCGACAAGGGTTCCCAACGGGACAAGGGCCCCGGTCGAGGAGCGGACACGCAGCCGGCCGATGTCCTCCTGATCGACCCGGAACCGCTGATCGGCCTGGGCCCGCACCTGGTACACGCGGCCGAATGCGTTGAAGTCGTTCACGTAAGCGGTGCCGAGATTGATCCGGAGCGTCTCGAAGATGTTCGGGATCGGCACGTTCAGAATGCTGGCCTTCTGGCGATCGATCTCCAGATAGACCTGAGGCGAGTTGGCCGAGAACGTCGTGAAGACACCCGCAAGATTGGGGTTCTGGCGCGCTTGCCCCATGAGCTGATAGGCAACCGCCAGGATGCCGCGGACGTCGTCACCGGTCCGGTTCTGGAGCTGGAGCTTGAACCCGCCGGAATTGCCGAGGCCCCGCACGGGCGGCGGCGGGATCGCGATGATGAAGGCCTCCTCGATCTGCTGCATGCGGGCGAAGAGGTCGCCGATGATCTTGGTCGCCGAATCTCCAGCTTCGATTCGTTCGTCAAACGGTTTGAACGGAGCGAAGATGGCCGCCGCATTGGTAGCATTGGTGAAGGTCGCGCCCGAAAAACCCGCGAAGGCGACTGCGTGCTGCACGCCCGGCGTTTCCTGGATGAGCCTCGAGGCCCTCTCCACCACCGCGTTGGTTCGGGACAGCGAGGACCCATCCGGGAGCTGCACGACCACGATGGCGTAGCCCTGATCCAGCGTCGGGATGAAACCGCGCGGAACGTGATTGGCGATCCAGACGGTGCCTGCCAGCAATCCGACGTAGATCGGAAGCACGATCAGCCTGCGCCGCACGACCGCTCCCACCAGCCGGGCATATCCGTGGGAGGTCGCATCGAAGCCCCTGTTGAATCCAGCGGCCAGGGATTTTCCCGCCCGGACGAGCGGGTTCCTGGAGGGCGCGTGACCGTGCGGCTTCAGGAGCCATGCGGCCAAGGCTGGCGACAGCGTCAGGGAATTGAAGGCCGAGATCACCGTCGAGACCGCAATCGTCAGCGCGAACTGCCGGTAGAACTGGCCTGTGATGCCGGGGATGAAGGCAGTGGGCACGAACACCGCCGCCAGAACCAGCGCGATGGCGACCAGGGCTGTGCCGACTTCGTCCATGGTGGTGTGAGCCGCATCCCTCGGGGAGAGCCCGAGGGCGATGTTTCGCTCCACATTCTCGACCACAACGATGGCGTCGTCGACCACGATGCCGATGGCGAGCACCAGGCCGAACAGGGTCAGGGTGTTCAGAGAGAAACCGAGCGCCGCCATGGCCGCGCAGGTCCCGACCAAGGAAACGGGAATCGCCACGATGGGAATGATGGCGGTGCGCCAGCTCTGGAGAAAAACGATCACCACCAGGACGACGAGCGCCGTCGCCTCAAGCAGGGTCTTGTAAACCTCATTGACGCTGGCGGCGATGAATTCCGTGGGGTTGTAGATGATCTGATAGGCGATCCCCGGCGGGAAATTGGCTTTGAGCTCCTCCATGGCACGGATGATCTGATCCGACGACGCGAGAGCGTTCGTGCCGGGCCGTTGGAAAATTCCGAGAGCGACGGCGGGCTTCCCGTCGAGGTAGGAATTCGTCACATATTCCTGCGCGCCGAGTTCGATCCGGGCGACATCCAGTAAGTGGACCAGGCGCCCTTCTGGAGTAGAGTGCACGATGACCGACCGGAACTCGCGCGGGTCCTCGAAGCGGCCCTGCGTCGTGACCGTCAGCTGGAAGGCCGCATCCGTCGGCGTCGGCTCCTGCCCCAGCGCGCCTCCCGAGACCTGAACGTTCTGGTCCTGAATGGCGCGAACGACGTCGCTGGACGTCAGGCCGTAGGACGCGAGCTTCTCGGGGTCGAGCCAGATCCGCAGCGAATACAGGCGCTCGCCGAAGATGATGATATCGCCGACGCCGTCCAGGCGCAGGAGGATGTCGCGCACGTAGTTGCGGGCATAGTTCGATATGTAGAGCTGGTCGTAGGAATTGTCCGGCGAGAGCATGTGCACGACCATCATGAGGTCGGGAGAACTCTTCAGGGTCGTGACGCCGAGACGCCTCACCTCTTCGGGCAGGCGCGGCGTGGCGATGGCGACCCGGTTCTGCACGAGCACCTGAGCCTTGTCGAGATCGGTCCCGAGCTTGAACGTGATCGTCAAGGCCATGGATCCGTCGCCGCTGGAGTAGGAGGACATGTACAGCATGTCCTCGACTCCGTTGATCTGCTGCTCCAGCGGGGTCGCGACGGTGGCGGCCACGGTCTGGGCGTCGGCTCCCGGATAGCTGGCCCTGACCACGACGGTCGGGGGCGTGATGTCCGGGTATTGGGCAACCGGCAGCGTGGTATAGGCGATGCCGCCGACGATGAGGAGAACCACCGACAGGACGGTCGCGAAGATAGGCCGATCGACGAAAAAATGTGCGAAGCGCATGGCGCGTCCCCTTCGCGTGAGGTCAGGTGCCGTTCCGCTCCCGTGTCGGAGGGAGCGTCGTCATCTGCGGCGTGACGGGTGTTCCAGGCCGCACGCGGACAAGGCCGTTCACCACGAGAGTCTCATTGCCGGTCAGCCCATCCCTGATGACTCTGTAGCCATCGATCCTCGGGCCGATGCGCACGGGCTTGAGATTGACCACGTTGTTCTCGCCGACGACATAGACGACGCGCCGGTCCTGATCGCTGCCGATGGCTTCATCGGGCAGGAGAATGCCCTTGTAGGGATCCGAAGCGCCGACCGTGACCCGCCCGAACAGGCCGGGTGTCAGAAAGAAGTCCTTGTTCTCGAAGATTGCGCGGGCGCGCATCGTCCCGCTGGCGGCATCCAGCCGGTTATCGACGAAATCGAGCAGCCCTTTTCGCTGACCAAGACTCTCGTCCGTCAGAGTGAGCAGGACTTCGTTGGACTCGCCCTGGGCGGATGTTCTCGTCCCGCCTTGCGTCTGGCGCGAAAGAGCCAGGAAGGAGCGCTCGTCGATGTCGAAATAGAACTGGATCGGGTCGAGAGACAGAACGTTCGTCAGGATCGTGTCGTTGGCATTGACGAGGTTGCCCTCGGACACGAGCTTGCGGGAGATCCTTCCGGACAGGGGAGATCGGATCTCGGTGAATTCCAGATCGAGCCGGGCCTGCCGCAGCGCCGCCTGTGCACGATCGAGCTCGGCCTTGGCCGTCAGGAAGGACTGCCGCCTCTGGTCGTAGATTTGGTCGGTGATGTTGCCCGTGCGGCGCAACTGCTCGGCCCGGTCGAGATCGCTCTGGGCAAAATCCATGCGGACCCGGGCGGAAGTCACCGCGGCCTCCGCCTGCTCGAGAATGTTCTGATAAGGCCTCTGATCGATGGTGAAGAGCAGATCTCCCGCCTTGACAAAGGTGCCGTCCTGAAAATGCACCTTCTCAAGATAGCCTGGGACCCGCGAGCGGATGTCGACCTGGTCGGTGGCCTCGAACCGGCCGATGAAATCGGTCTGCTCGACGATATCCTTGACCACAGGTTTCGCGACGGTCACGGGCGGCGCCTGCGGCGGCCCTCCCTGAGCATGGGCGAGGTTGCCGGCAGCCAGCAAGCCGTGAATAACGCCAAGAACAAAGGCAGATCGAAGACAACGCATGCGACCCTCCTGATCGGCATCACTGATGAAGCGCTACATGATGATTATTGTTCTTGGTCCCCTGACACGGATGGGTTCCGCTCAGCTTACGCACTCATCTTATGAAGCTTTGTGACGGCGGAGAGGCGAGCGGGCCCTCTCGTCCACCTCAAGCTGCCCCTGATCGAACATTCGCACGAGACCCGCGACGCCGTCCCGCCTCCTTCATGGTAGGGATGCGTCGTGTCGACGAGACGGACCGGAAGGAGCCTGCCCCGATGAAGTGCCTGCGCATCTATGCCACCCCGGATGGCGAGTCGCATTTCGACGAAGTCGAATTGCCGACGACGAAGAGGTCGGTGCATCCCGAGGCCGTGCCGTTCGACGTGACAGCCAGCTATCCTGCGTCCCGCGTCCGCATCACGCATATCCCGGCGGGGATGCGGGAGGTGGCCTGGCATACGGTGCCGGAGCCGGTGCTGACGATCCGTCTGGATGGTTCGGTCGAATACGAGACGAGCGACGGAGAGGTCCGCCACGTTCAGGCCGGGACCTTCGTGCTGGTGGAAGACACCCACGGAAAGGGCCATCTGTCGCGCCACTCCCCCGAGGCGCAGACCGTCATCTGGGTTTCACTGCCCAACGGCCTCGAACCGCCACCTCCATAATTCGTCCGGTCATCCCGGCCAGAACCTGCATGCGATCCACGCCCGAGAAGTCCCGGGGACCGCCCCGGGTCCGGGAGAGGCATGTCCGGGAGCCTGTTTCCGGCCGAGACCATGTCCTTCACGCGCCGCGTCGGGTGCGAGCGGATCAATCCTGCGCGCGCCCAGGATCATCGCTGTCGATGGGCCACGGCCCCTGCTTGACGGACGACCCGTGGTATGTATTGTGGTCTGACCAAGGTAAGAATGAATGACCGGTGATCTTGAAATCACGCGGCTTAGGGAGAGTGGCGGCAAAGGGTTCGAGAAGGTTTTCGCCTTCCTGCGCGAGCGGTTGCTCGCGGGCTCCTTGCGACCGGGCGACCGGCTCATCCCTGAGCGCGATCTGGCCATGCAGCTCGGCGTCAGCCGACCGATCCTGCGGGAGGCCCTGCGCGCCCTCACGGTGCTCGGCGTCGTGGAGATCCGGGATCGGGTCGGCACGATCGTGCGCCGTCCGGATCTGTCCGTCCTCAACGATTTCTTCACCTTCGCGTTCTCACAGCAATCCGACCTCATCGACGACGTGATGCAGGCGCGCATCGCGATCGAGTGCCAAGCCATCCGGCTTGCCGCCGAACGGGCGACCGTCTCCGATTTCGAGAAGCTCCAACAAGCGCTCGTCCGCATCGTCGAGACGATCGATGATGCGGATGCGGGCAGCGTGGCGGATTTCGAATTCCACAAGGCCGTCGTGACGGCGGGAAAATCCGAGACCCTCATCGTCCTGCACGACTCGATGTCCAGCATCCTGATGCGCTCCCATCGAGGGCGGCGGGAACTCCTCCAGGTCTTCGCCACCATGAAGACCTACCTGATCGAGGATCACCGCCGGATCTTCGATGCGATTGTGGGACGAGACCCGGAGCATGCGGAGAAGGTGCTGCGCGAGCATTTCGCGATCGGAGACGATTTCCGCCGTCGCGCCGCGATCGGAGAGCCGGCATCCCGGCCGCCCTCCCCATGACACAGATCCACGAACGAGACGGTACGATGGAACGAAAAGACCAGCAGGGAACAGTCGGATTTGTCGGCCTGGGGACGATGGGGCGCGAAATGGCGCTCAATCTGCTCAAGGCGGGTTACGCGGTGCGCGCCTATGACGTGCGCGCAGAGGCGGCGGACGATCTCCTCCCCCACGGAGCTACTGTCGCCGGGAGCCCGGCGGACGCCGCGCGGGACGCGGACATCGTCATTTCCATGCTTCCCGACACTCCGCAGGTCGAAGAGATCGTTTACGGGGAAGACGGCCTTCTGGCATCGCCGCCCCGCGGCCGTCTCATCGTCGACATGAGCACGATCTCGCCGGTCGCCGTCCGGCGCATCTACGCCGACCTCAAGGCCGCCGGGGTTGCATTCCTCGACGCTCCCGTGTCCGGCGGGCCGGTGGGCGCCAAGAACGCGTCTCTCTCGATCATGGTCGGGGGCGACGCGGATGCCTTCCTGCGGGCGGAGCCGTTCTTCCGCGCCATGGGCACGACGATCACCCATGTCGGCGAGGCCGGAGCCGGGCAGACGGTCAAGCTGTGCAACCAGCTCGTCTGCGCCATCAACCTTCAGGCCATCTGCGAAGCGCTTGCGCTCGGCCGCGCATCGGGCGTGGACCTCGACCAGCTCCGCAACGTGCTGATGGGGGGCTCGGCCGCATCCTGGATGCTGGACAAGCTCGGTCCCGCGATGATTGCCGGAGACGCTTCCGCCGGCTTCCGCATCGACCTGATGCTGAAGGACCTGCGCCTCGTGCAGGAGCAGGCCCTGTCGCTCTCCGTTCCCCTTCCGGCGACCGCGCTCGCAACCAGTCAATATGTCGAGGCCCGCGCCCACGGCGAAGGCGCGAATGGCAACCAGGCGCTCTTCCGGGTCTATGACCGGATGACCAACCAGGCTGCGTCGCGCTGACGGAGGAACGGGCATGAACCTCAACCTGGATTTCGCCACCATCCTCGAGCGATGGCCGGCCTTCCTCGATGGAGCGCTGCTCACCCTCGAACTCGCCTTCATCGCGACCGTGCTCGGCACCGTGATCGGAGTGCTCGGCGCCATCGGCCGGCGCAGTCACCATCCCGTCATCTCGAGGATCTGCGGCATCTATGTCGAGGCGATCCGCAACACCCCGCTGCTGGTGCAGATCTTCCTCGTCTATTTCGGCCTGGCCAGCATCGGGCTGAAATTCTCGGCCTTCGCGGTCGCAGCCGCCGCCCTCACCATCAATGTGGGCGCCTACACGACCGAGATCATCCGGGCAGGGTTCGATTCCGTCCCCCGGGGGCAGATCGAAGCGGCCGAAGGGTTGGCTTTGTCGCGTCCTCAGATCTACTGGCACGTGGTCATGTGGCCGGCCATCGAGAAAGTCTATCCGGCGCTGACCAGCCAGTTCGTCCTGCTGATGCTGGCCTCGTCGGTGACCTCGCAGATTTCGGCCGAGGAGCTGACGGCGGTCGCGAATTACGTGCAGTCCGACACATACCGCGCCTTCGAAACCTACATTCTTGTCGCGCTGGTCTATGTCGCCCTGTCGCTGATCATGCGTGCCGGGTTCTGGCTGCTCGGCCTTGCCATTTTCCCGCGTCGCCGACGCCTCGGCACCCCTTTGTGAGGAGGCAAAGATGGGCGGATCCATAAATGCCAACCACCTCATGTTCCTGGGATACGGCGCGCTGTGGACGGTCGGCCTGTCGCTGATCGGCCTCATCGGCGGCGGCATCGCAGGCTTCGTCATCGCCCTGTGCCGCATCTCGCCGAGCCGCATCGTGCGGCTTCTGAGCGCCGGCTATGTCCAGCTCATCCAGGGCACGCCGCTTCTCGTCATCATGTTCCTCACCTATTTCGGGCTGCCGACGATCGGCCTCACGGTGTCTCCCCTGACGGCGGCGGGCGTGTCGCTCACGATCTATGTGGGCGCGTATCTCGGGGAAATCTGGCGCGGATGCATCCAGTCCGTTCCCAAGGCACAATGGGAGGCGGCGGAGGGACTTGCGCTCAGCCGCTCCCAGCGGATGACGAAGGTCATTCTGCCTCAGGCGGTCCGGATCGCCACGCCTCCGACGGTGGGCTTCATGGTCCAGATCATCAAGAACACGTCGCTCGCCTCGGTGGTCGGCTTCGTGGAGCTGGCGCGATCCGGGCAGATCATCAACAACTCCCTGTTCGAGCCCTTCGCGATCTACACGATCATCGCGGTCATCTACTTCGCCCTTTGCTATCCGATCTCGCGCATCAGTCGCCGGCTGGAAACGCGCGGCGGCCCGGCTCGCCTCTCACTCGAGACTGCCTGACATGCACACGATGTTGAACACTCCGACCCAATCGCCAGTCGTCGCCCTCAGGAACGTGCACAAAAGCTTCGGTACGCTCAAGGTGCTCAACGGCGTTGATTTCGAAGTCAACCGGGGCGAGGTCCTTGCCATCATCGGCCGCAGCGGCTCCGGCAAGAGCACCGCGCTTCGCTGCATCGACCGTTTCGAGACGATCGACAGCGGCGAGATCATCGTCTGTGGACATCGCGTCAACGATCCGAAGCTCAACCTGCGGGCCCTGCGCCAGGATGTCGGCATCGTCTTCCAGAGCTACAACCTGTTCCCTCACCTGACCATCGAGGAGAACATCATCCTCGCGCCCTGTTCCGTGAAGGGGGTCGCGAAGGCCCAGGCCAGGGAGCAGGCGCGGCGCGTCCTGGCCCAGGTCGGCCTGGAGGACAAGCTCCACCAATATCCCGAACAGCTCTCCGGCGGACAGCAGCAGCGCGCGGCGATTGCGCGCTCGCTCGCAATGCAGCCCAAGGTGATGCTGTTCGACGAAGTGACGTCCGCCCTCGATCCGGAGCTGACCGGCGAGGTGCTGAAGGTCATCGAGGCGCTCGCTGCGGACGGCATGACCATGGTGATGGTCACGCACGAGATGGGATTTGCCAGGGGTATCGCCGACAGGGTGGTGTTCATGCATCAGGGCAAGGTCCACGAAACCGGACCCGCCACGATCCTGACATCTCCGGCGACCCCCGAACTGGCCCAGTTCGTCGGCACTGGGCTTTGACGCGACCAGAACCATAACCAGCACTTAGGGAGAATCGACGATGATGAAACGATCACTCTGCACGTTTGCGGCCGCCGTAGCCTGCATGGCCGCCTTGGGCGCCACCGCCGCGCGGGCGGACCTTCTTGACGATATCATGAAGGCGAAGAAGATCCGCGTCGCGACGGACCTCGCGATCCCGCCGTCCGGCATGATGGACGCGAACCTCAAGCCCACGGGATCCGACGTCGAGACCGCCCAGCTTCTCGCGAAGGATTGGGGCCTCGAACTCGAGTTCGTGCAGACCACCGGCGCGACCCGCATCCCGAATGTCCAGACCAACAAGGCCGACATCATCATCTCGACGCTCTCCGTCACCCCCGAGCGCGCCAAGGTGATCGACTTCACCAAGGCCTATGCGGCCCTGCAATCCGTCGTCGGGTGCTTGAAGTCCGCCGAAGTAAAAGACTGGGCGGACCTGAAGGGCAAAACCATCGCGGTTTCCCGCGGCACGACCCAGGATACCGAACTTTCGAACATGAAGGATCGGAACCTGACCCTCGCCCGCTTCGATGACGATGCCACCATGGTGACGGCCGCGGTCTCCGGCCAGGCCGATTGCGTTGCGACCTCCGCCACGATCGTGAACCAGATCGGTGTGAAGAACCCGGCCCGCACCTTCGAGCCGAAGGTCCTGATCCGCACCTTCGATCTGGCCATCGGCCTGCGCAAGGGCGAGCCAAAGCTCATGGAAAAGCTCAACGAGTGGATTGCGACCAACTTGAAGAACGGCAAGCTGAACGAGATCTACAAGAAGTTCCACGGCAGCGAACTGCCCCCGGAGATGCGGGGCTAAGCCGGGAAATCGGAGTGGCGCCTCGGGGCGCCACTCGTCCTGTCATCACGAACACGAAGGTATTTTCAATGCGAGTTGTTATCGGGTCCGACCATGCCGGATGGCCCCTCAAGAACGCGGTGATCGAGCATGTGCGCTCGCTCGGGCACGAGGTTGTGGACGTCGGGTCCTTCGACGACAAGCCCGTCGATTTCCCGGACATCGCTCGCGAGCTCACCCGCAAGGTCACGTCGGGTGAGGCTGAGCGCGGCATCATGGTCTGCGGCACGGGCGTCGGCGCGTCGATTGCCGCCAACAAGGTCAAGGGCATTCGCGCCGCCGTCTGCCACGACATCCACTCGGCGCACCAGTCGGTCGAGCATGACGATGTGAACGTGATGTGCATCGGAGCCAAGATTGTCGGCACCTGGCTCGCACAGGACCTCGTCTCGTCCTATTTGTCGGCCACATTCTCCACTGACGAAGACTGCCGCCGTCGCGTTGAAAAGCTCCATGCGATGGATGCGGAAGGCTGACGCCGACTGGCTCGGGTAAAGGGGCGCGTGGAACATGATCCTCGTTTTTGGCTCGATCAACATCGATCTCATCGCCCGCGTGGCCTCGATCCCGCGGCCAGGGGAAACCGTCCTGTCCCCGCGTCATGACACGTCGTTCGGCGGCAAGGGGGCCAACCAGGCGATCGCAGCCGCCCGCGCTTCACTGCCCCAACGGGTGTCTCTCGCGGCCTGTATCGGCAACGACGAGTTCGGTCGGTCGGCACGTGACAACCTCACCCGCAACGGCGTCCTGACGGATCTCATCACGGTCGGCACCGAGCCCACCGGTTGCGCCTTCATCACTGTGGATGAGCATGGCGAGAATGCGATTACGGTCGCAAGTGGGGCGAACATGATGCTCACGGACGCATCCACCCGCTCCTCCCCGCTCGACGCCGACACGATTGCCGTGTTTCAGATGGAAGTCCCCTTTGCCGAGGCCCTCAAGGTCGCCCGGCGCGTGCGCGCCGCAGGCGGCCGGACCATCTGGAATTTCGCGCCGGCACCATCGGCTTTCCCGGCACAGGATCTCTCCGATCTTCTCGAAGCGACCGATATTTTCGTCGTCAACGAACACGAGGCCATCGCAGCCGCGGCGATCCTGGGGCGCGAGATCTCGGACCTGCACGAAGCCGGAGCCTTTCTGTCGCAGTCCGGCTGCATATGCGTCGCCACCGCAGGCGCACGCGGAGCCTTCGCGTTCCATCCCGACGGGCGCAAGGACGCCGTTCCGGCGGAACCGATCCGGCCTGTCGATACGACGGGAGCGGGCGACACCTTCGTCGGCATCCTGGCGAGCGGCCTCGACGAGGACCTGCCGTTCGCGATGGCGCTCGAACGAGCCTGCCGCGGGGCTTCGCTGGCGTGTCTTGCTCAGGGCGCCCAGGCCGGCATGCCGACGCGCCAGCAGCTCGCCATGTAGGCCTGCCTCCCCGCCGGCGAGGCTCCCTTGCCGGCGCGGGCGCGGAAGCGGGAAGGAAGGACGATCCAGCCCGGCCTTATCGCTGCCCTGCCGTCATTTCGAACGGCCTCCGGGCCATCTGGCCCTCTCCAGCCGGTGTGATGTTGGTCACAGCGGGAGCATGGGATGCCTGCTAACACGGGCATCCGAGGCTTGAGGAGACCCATCATGATGCCCGGCAATCCCTCGGATTCCGAACTCGCCGATCTCATTCGGCGCAATGAGCACGCGAACGCGGCACTCATGCGCGGAGACATCGAGACATACTGCGATCTCATCCCCCTCACCGATGACTTCACCTTGATGTCCCCGTTCGGCGGCGCTCCTTCCCGTGCGGCCGATTACACGCCCGAGCGCATGGAGGCGATGGGCCGGTTCTTCAGGAACGGCACCTTCGCGCAGGAGATCGTTCAGGCCTACGCTTCCGCCGGCATGGTGGTTCTCGCGACCATCGAACGGGCGCATGTGGAGGTCGGCGGCCTTCCGGCCCAGGATTGGGCGCTGCGGGTGACCCTGGTCTATCGCCGCGATGGAGCCAAGTGGCACCTGGCCCACCGGCACGCCGATCCCCTCGTCGGCGGCGTCAGCCTGGAACAGGCGGCAGCCCTTGCCCATGGCCGGGCGCCTTCGCCCGGACGCGACCTTCCATCCGCCGCACGCGGCTGAGCAGGCCTCTCTCTCTTGGCTGGCGCATCGGATGCGGCGGAAAACCGGTCCACTCTTCGCTGGCGCGGCCCGCTGGGTCCGTCCGACGCGCTCGTCACGGAATGGTTCGCCGCGGTTCCAATCCTGCTCCAGGTGGGGAGACGGGCGGAAGGATCTGGGGAAGAACTTGGGTGCCGCCGAAATTTCTCCAGCGGGACTGGATATTCACCCACGCCTGGAATGGATCGGTGCGGAAGCCGACCGATCCCAGTACGGGCGCGCTGCCCCGGTCGAACACATTGCGGTACAAAATCGTGTTGGTGAGGTGCGTTCCTGACGGAGGGGTCGGCCTGATCGGCCCCGTGGTCCAGATGAGTTGGAGCCCAGAGATCAATCCGAACTTCACGTCACGAACGATATTGTGCTCGAAGACCGACGCGGCGAAGGTGCCTCCTTGAGTGTCCCAGGTGTCGAACGCGATTCCGAACCGCGACATGGAGGCAATGGCGTTTCGGCGGAACACGTTTCCGAAACCGCCATAGACCCCGGGATGGGTATCGAACCCGAACGTCAGACCGGTATAGATGCCGTTATTGCCGTCCCTGATGCGATTGTTGACCACGAGCGTGAAGAACGGGGCGGACACGCTGTCCTGAGCCGTGCCCGACGTCGCAGCGACCATCAGACCATGTCGCATCCTCGATATCTGATTATTGTCGATCACCATATCGTAGCACAGGCCCCATACCAGAACCGCGGTGGAGTTCGAGTCGTGCTTGGAATGCGTGTCGCGGCCTTCGAAGGTATTGCCGTAAACCACGGCTCGCTCGGCAATCGCCGTCACGAAGAACAGGCTCGTGGTGGTGTCGGGCTGAATGTTCCAGGGGCGGTCCAGAATTGCCGTGTTGCCCTCGACTGCAATGATCCTGCGCCGCTGGCCGACACCCCGGCCGCCAACCACGATGACGTCCTTGCCCCCGGCCGTTTCCTGAGTGTCGAGGGAGTCGAAGCTGATGCGATCGGAGGAGACCGCCGTGGCTCTGCCTTGCAGGTTCACGGCTCCGAACTCGAAGATGATCTGCTCTCCCTTGTTGCAGTCCACCTTCTCGCAATCCCTTGGCGCGCTGTTGCGCGTCCTGTTCCCGCTGAAATACATGTTGCGGGTGCTGCCGAAATGACCCTGAGTGACGAATAGCCGCCCGATGCCATGCCCGTCGCTTCGGCTCTCGTCGGCATTCATGACTTCGTTATCAAGGAAAGCGAGATCGCGGCCGCCCCAGGCGGCCACCCCGCTTTCGCCGTCGTCGGTCATCCGAAATGTCGAGCGGCTGACGAAGACCTGGCTGCTCGATGAGATGAATGTGCCGGATCCGACGACGTCCGTATCCTCGATGAACAGGCCCTGGGAGCTGATTTCGAGAGACTGGGCTCCCCACGAGCTCAGACGCGCATGCGAAAAGCGGATGTTCTGCCCCTGAAGGAAAATCATGGCGTGGGGCCATTGGTCGATCTGGCGGTCTGCCACGATGGCGATGCGCTCGAAACTCGCATTGTCAGCTGCCTCCCGCGAATGCAGGAAGCCATGGCCCCCGATGCGGGACAGCGGAACCACGAGCTTCAGCACGCTGCGCTCGCGATCCTCGCCAAGCCAGCGCACATTCGCCGGGACATCCAAGCTTCGCCGAACAGCATAGGTCCCGGCTGGGAACAGAACGGTCGAAGGCGCCATGGACGCGGCGGCCTTGAGGGCAGCCTCGACGGCAGCACTGTCATCGCTCGTTCCATCCCCTTTGGCCCCGAACTGCCTCACATTGACGATGCGCTCGGATTGCGCGGCCCATTGCGTCTGTGCCGTTATCGTCAGGCGAAAGGGCCCGCTCCAGCCGAACCGCCCTCCATGTCCGTTGTGAACCCAGGCCTCATAGGCACCAGCCGGAAGGGCGGGAACGGTGAACTCCACACGGTAGGGATTGACCGAATTTGGTCGAATCCACTGCCCCTGCCCTCCGACCGGTTGCAGATAGATGAAGGATTCGGTGGTTCCGTTGGAGCGGGCCAGGTTGCGCCCGTACAGGGCAACGGACTGCCCGGCGACCGCCCGATCCGGCCCGATCCACCAGCCCTCTGTGCGATTGATGGCGACCGGCCGTCCGCGGTGTTCGCCGTTCCTGGGCCAGAGGACGTACATGGTCCATGCGGCAATATCCTCCGGCAGCAGAACGGAGGCCGATACATGATCGACCGCGAGCGGCTCCAGAATTCGCAGCGATGCTCCATGCTGCCCCGTCTGGGCGAATATCTCGAAACGCGTCGCATCAGGATCCCCATCCGCCAGCGCCATGGTGACGATCTCGTCCGGGCCGGCCGTCCGCAGGTTTTCCCCGATAACGGGCCCATCCTCCGAGATTGGCAGATCAGGCATGTCGAAGCGATCGATGCCGGGAGGCAGGACAGGTTCGGGCTGAGGCACGCGGGCATCGAGTGCGACGGCCATCCGCATCTGAGCGCGGGCGGGGGCGATATCGTGCCCGGGGACGCACAGCGCCAAGATCACAAGAGCGGCTCCGAACCGGAGCCGGCTGAACGCCTGGGCGAGCAGAGGATGCCCAGTCCAAGAAGCGCGACGCATCCGCATGACTCCACATCATCGGCCGATCCGGTACAGAGCAGAAGAAGGACAACCGGTCATGCGCCACCCCAATCCGGGTGATGCCATCCTGCCAGGGTGGTAAGGGGCTTACCCATCCGTCGGATGCGCAGCCATTCGACCATGCGCAGGAGACCCGCAAAGCATCTCAAGCTGAGTATCCGTTGCGGTGTGCCGGCACCACCGTCAGCTGTCACCGACAGCCACTCACGGGCCAATCGTCGACCAGGCGAAACTGAGGAAGAGAAGGAACGTACACAGCGCCCCTACCGTGGCCGCGGCCTCGAATGGCGCCCCACGGCCAGTCTCTGGCTTCGACGCGAACTGGAGCAAGCTCAACGCCTCGTTGGCGAAGAAGGAGAAGGTCGGACAGCACCGAACGATCCATGGCTGGCTGCCAGCATGGCGTCTGCACGAAGCTGGCGGGAAACGACGTGAGCTTGGACAACATTCGCCCGACATTGAGACAGAAAACGATGGCATTGGCCCGGCATGTCTCCAAGCGTGTGGAGAAGCTGGATCCTCTAGGCACGCCCCCCTGGGCACCTTAAGGAGGGTCATACCTTCAACACCTCCGTACCTGTTCGGGTGATTTGCGCCGCTGCGAGTGATGCTCGCAATGATTGGTCCCGCCGCGCATTCTTCCGGACGCTTCAGGCCAACCACGAAGCGAAAATTACCGCCAAACTGCCTAACTTGGCTTTGAAAAACGACCAACCCAATGGAGCTGCAATTCCATTGCGGGCGAATTCCAAAAATTTTTCAGGGAGATAAATGGTGCCCAGGGGCGGG
>Ga0180215_1000728_pt1 | contig 39459 bp, 35 predicted proteins | sample eDN3rd37CBELigBY_FD_128871 | JGI IMG/M metagenome (GOLD analysis project Ga0180215, IMG submission 128871) | Enriched backyard soil microbial communities from Emeryville, California, USA - eDNA 3rd pass 37_C BE-Lig BY (version 2) (version 2) | ecosystem: Environmental > Terrestrial > Soil >...
ACCCATGTATCCTTTACGCCGCCGCCTTGCGATGAATTGACGACGAGCGAGCCTTCTTTCATTGCGACGCGCGTCAAGCCGCCGGGTATGACATGCGCCTCCGTTCCCATTAACGCGAATGCCCGCAAATCGATATGCCTTGGTGTCATTACCCCGTCCGCCATAACCGGCGCTCTGGACAGCTTCATTGTCGTTTGCGCAATGTAACGCTCAGGCTCGGCCTTAATAGCGGCTGCGAATTCGGATAATTGCTTAGCCGTTGCAGAAGGCCCGATCAGCATGCCGTAGCCTCCCGATAAAGACGTCTCCTTCACAACCAGCTCGCTCAGATGATCAAGCGCGTATTCACGGTCTTCCTTTCGCGCCAATATATAAGTCGGCACATTGTGCAATATCGGTTCTTCGTCCAAATAATAGCGGATCATATCCGGCACATAAGCATATACGGCTTTATCGTCCGCAACTCCGGTGCCCGGCGCATTTGCAATCGCGACATTGCCTGCGCGGTACGCGTTCATCAGGCCGGGAACGCCAAGCAGCGAATCGGGTTGAAAAGCGAGCGGGTCCAGGAAATCATCGTCAATTCGCCGATAGATAACATCGACCTGTCGCAGACCGCGCAGGTCCCGCAAATAAATGCGATGATCCTTATAGACCAGATCCCTTCCTTCTACCAAATGAATGCCCATCTGTTGAGCCAAAAAGGTATGCTCGTAATAAGCGGAATTGTAGGAGCCTGGCGTCAGCAGCACAATTAACGGATCCCGCTTGCCGTTCGGCGCGAGCGCGCGCAGCGAGCTTAGAAAGCAATTTAAGCTTCTATCTATCGTCTGCACCGAGCATGATGCGTACAAATCATGAAACAGCTCGCTCATGAGGGTCCTTCCTTTGAATAGATAAGAGAATCCGGAAGGCGAGCGCAAGTTATCTTCCAGCACATAGTAGCGGCCCTTTTCATCACGTATCAAGTCAATGCCCGATGCCGTAATATAAACATTGCCAGGAACGTGCAGACCCGCCATTTCCGGCCTGAAATACGTATTGGACACGATCATCGCTCTAGGAATAATCCCGTCTGAAACGATTTTTTGACCGTGGTAAATATCATGGCAAAATGCGTTCAATGCAGAGATGCGCTGCCTCACGCCCCGATCGATCATATCCCACTCATGCTTCGGAATAACGCGCGGAATGTAGTCGAAAGGTATCGTTCGCTCAAGCGGCTCGTTCTGGTTCTCATTGTACAGCGTGAACGTAATGCCCTCCTCCAGCATTCGCTGATTGATCGCGTTCTGGCGAATTGTCAGCTCTGCCAGCTTCATTCGGCTGAATAAGCGATGGACGTAATCGTAATGCGGACGAACATTCATGTCCCTGTCGAACATTTCATCAAAATACGGCTGCGATTCATAATGGAATGATTTTTCACGTTTGGCCGTTGACATGACAACCGCCCCCTCCTTCATTGTGGCGCATCGATTAATGGAGATGCGTGAAGCCCGCTTCATGCAGAGCCTCTTATTAAATTATGTTAATAATCTTAACATTAACACCAGTTATAGCTATTAATGTTAAGAATATCTTACTAAAATGAAGGTTTTATGTCAACTTACCTAACGTAAAAAGCAGGAATTCTCCAATGTAGAGAATTCCTGCTTCGTAATTGCTGCAGTTTTGTTTACATGGCACAATTCATATTAACAGACTCATTAATATTGAAAAAAAGAAAGCCAGCGATCGCTTACTCGCCGACTTCTCCTTTCGCTAAATGTCATAGTCAGTCAAAGCATTACCGGTTAAGCAAACTTCCTACGTACCGCAACAGCTCATTCGAGCAAACCGGGCAATAGCCATGCTCATCCATAAGCCGCTTCGTCACTTCATTAATACGCTTCAGCTGGCTTTCATCCGGCGTCTTCGTTGAGGTCGTTATTTTCACGATATCCTTCAAATCAGCGAACAACTTCTTCTCGACCGCCTCGCGCAGCCGCTCATGGCTCGTAAAGTCGAATTTCTTCCCTTTGCGCGAATACGATGAAATGCGGATTAATATTTCCTCCCGGAAAGCTTTTTTCGCATTTTCGGATACGCCTATCTGCTCTTCAATCGAACGCATAAGACGCTCATCGGGATCCATCTCTTCTCCTGTAAGCGGGTCTTTTATTTTCGCCCAATTGCAGTATGCTTCAATATTGTCCAAGTAGTTTTCAAACAATGTCCGTGCAGACTCTTCGAAAGAGTAGACGAACGCCTTTTGAATTTCCTTCTTAGCCAGCGCATCATATTCTTTGCGAGCTATCGAAATAAAGTTCAAAAACCGCTCCCGCTCCTCCTTCGTAATCGAAGGGTGCTGATCGAGCCCGTCTTTAAGCGCCCTAAGCACATCCAGCGCGTTAATGCATTGCATATCTCCTTTAATAAGCGCGCTTGATATACGATTGATGACATAGCGGGGATCGATGCCTGTCATACCCTCCTCTACATACTCGCCCTGCATCTCCTTCAAATCCGCTTCCTTGAAGCCCTCGATCTCCTCGCCGTCGTACATGCGCATCTTTTTCACGAGATCCATGCCCTGCTTTTTCGTTTCCTTCAGCCGAGTCAGTATCGAGAATATAGCCGCCGCTCTAAGCGCATGAGGAGCAACGTGAATATGTCTCATATCGCTCTGGCCGATAAGCTTCGTATATATTTTTTCTTCCTCCGACACTTTGAGATTATAAGGGATAGGCATGACGATAATCCGGGACTGCAGCGCTTCATTCTTCTTGTTGCTGATAAACGACTTATATTCCGACTCATTCGTGTGGGCGACGATAAGCTCGTCGGCGCTTATTAGCGCAAATCTACCCGCTTTAAAATTGCCTTCCTGCGTAAGCGAGAGCAGGTTCCATAGAAACTTCTCGTCGCATTTGAGCATCTCTTGAAACTCCATCAAGCCGCGGTTCGCTTTATTAAGCTCGCCGTCGAACCGGTAGGCGCGCGGGTCCGATTCCGAGCCGTACTCCGTAATCGTAGAAAAATCGATGCTGCCTGTCAGATCGGCAATATCCTGCGATTTCGGATCGGAAGGGCTGAAGGTGCCGATGCCGACCCGATTATCCTCGGAAATAAAGACGCGTTCGACGAGCACATTTTCAATATCGCCGTTGTATTCCGTTTGAAGCCTCATTTGGCAGGACGGGCACAAATTGCCCTCGATTCGAACGCCGAGCTCCCGCTCAATATCCGGCCTCAGCTCATGCGGAATGAGATGGAGCGGATCCTCGTGCATCGGGCAGCCCTTAATGGCGTATACTGCGCCGCGCGGCGTCCGCGAGAAGCGCTCGAGCCCTTTTTTGAGCATCGTCACAATGGTCGATTTTCCGCCGCTAACCGGACCCATCAGCAGCAATATCCTCTTTCTCACATCAAGCCTGCGGGCAGACGAATGAAAATATTCCTCTACCAGCTTTTCAATTGCGCGGTCCAGCCCGAATATTTCCTGCTCGAAAAATTTATACTTCTTGCGGCCGTTAACTTCCTCAACCCCATACGACTCGATCATTTCATATACGCGGGCGTGCGCCGTCATAGCCGGAGACGAATCCTCTCGCAGCAAATCGATGTATGCTCTAAAGTTCCCGCTCCATGCAAGCTTCTCGCTCTCCGCCTGATACTCCGCAATTCGTTTGAAAATATCCATGCCATGCCTCCTCCCGTCAGCTTATGCAAACAGCCCACTGCAAATTTCCTTCGTCGCGATCAACCCATTCGCCGTTCCATCTGTATGGAGACAACAATTAGTGAGTACTACATTTCTATGCTTATTTGCATGGGATATTGACGACTATTTTTATTTGTCAAATGCCATAATGCGACAAGCAAAGCCTATCCTTTGCTATAATTAGTTATTATGCTTGTCTTGCAGTGACAAGAAAGGAGATAATTTTTGTGGCTGTACTCAGAGAAGAAGAATTGTATACGCCGATTAAACGATATTTCGAGTCGATGGGATATGTTGTCAAAAGCGAGGTGCTGCACTGCGATCTGGTCGCGGTGCATCAAGACAATTCCGATACCGTTATCGTCGAAATGAAAAAGACGTTCAATCTGGCCCTGCTGCTGCAAGGCATTGAACGTCTTCGCATAAATGACAAAGTATATTTAGCTGTAGAACGCAATCGCAAAAAAAGCGGGGCGCATAACCAGCGCTTCGGCGACCTGACGGAGCTGTGCCGCATGCTCGGGCTCGGCCTAATGACGGTTACCTTTTTCAAAACGAAAGAACCCGTCATCGATTTGCTGGCGGAGCCGGGCGAAATGCCTCAGCGCGGAATCCGTCGCAAAAGGCAAGCAAAGCTTGCGCATGAATTCCGCGAGCGAAGCGGCGATTACAATGTGGGCGGCAGCACCGGACGGAAGCTCGTAACCGCATACCGCGAGAAAGCGCTCCGCTGCGCCTGGGCGCTGCACGCATCCGGCCCATTGGCGCCGAGGCAAATTGCGGCGATAACAGGCAACAGCCGCTGCGCCGAAGTGCTCCGCAACAACTATTACAATTGGTTCGAGCGCATCGCGCGCGGCAAATACGGGCTCACACCTGCAGGCGAGGCTGCGCTTGCCCAATACGGGGACGTTATCGCCGAATGGGCTGCCGCCGCTTCAGCTGCACTCAGCTCCGAGCGGTAAACTCGCCAATCGCTTCTACGAAGCGCGCAACGCCGCGCTCCATAGCTTCTCCGGAACAGAAGGAAAAGTTGAGGCGCGCCGTGTTGCGCTGCGGATCGTTAGCATAGAAGGAGCTGCCGGGCACGAATGCAACGCCTTTGCCGACCGCGCAGCGGAGCAGCACCTCCGCGTCCAGACCTTCAGGCAGCTCGAGCCATAGAAACATGCCGCCCTTCGGTTTTATCCAAGACAGCCCCGGCACCGCCGCCATTGTCAAATGCCCATGCATCTCTTCCATGCGAGAGCCGTATGCCTCGGAAATGACCGCAATATGTCCGTCCAAATCAAAGCCTTGGAGTAGCTGGCTCAAAATTTGCTGATCCATCGTGCTGGACTGCAAATCAGCCGCTTGCTTCGCCTTCGCCATCATCCGAATCACTTTGCTGTCGCCAATCGCCCAGCCTGTCCTTAGGGCAGGAGCGACAATTTTCGAGAACGTGCTCGTATAAATGACGGCACTCCCCTCGACCGCTTCATCAAGCGAAAGCAGGGACGGGTACTGCTCGCCGCTAAAATTGATGTCTCCGTACGGATCGTCCTCAATAATCGGAATGCCGGATGTTTTGCACAGCTCCAACATTTGCTTGCGCCGCTCCAGACTCCATACGCGACCCGTAGGATTGCTGAACGTCGGCACGCAATACATGATTTTCGGGCGGTGCTCGCGAATGAGCCGTTCAGCATCGGCTGGAATGATGCCGTTCTCATCGCTCTCGGCTGCTATAACCTTTAAGCCATGCATGGAAAACACCTGCAAGCAGGCCAAATAGGTCGGTTTTTCCACTAGAACGGCATCGCCTGGCTCCGTCAACACGCCTACAAGCAGATCAATCGCTTGCTGGGAGCCGGTCGTAATGAGCATTTGATCCGGCGTGGCATGTATATCTTTAAGCGCCATGCGCTCTACAATTCCTTCCCGAAGCGGGAGATAGCCTTCCGTCAATCCGTATTGCAGCGCAGACGAGCCCGCTTCCAACACGCGGATCGCCGCCTCCTTCACCGCTTGAACAGGGAACAGCTCCTCGGCGGGAAGGCCGCCGGCGAACGAAATCATGTCGCTGCCCTGCGTAAGCTTCAATATGTCGCGTACAGCAGATGATTGCAGCGATTGGACACGGGATGAAAACTGATAATTCATTGTTGACTTCTCCTCCTTAAAAGTATGACGAAGCGAACAGCTGCTTCGCAAGCAATGACGATCGGCAATTGTTAAATCACCGTCTTATCTCTCTATGTTAACAATCTGTTCACAACTTTTAAAGTTTTCTTTTTAACAGCCGTTGGGTATAATATAGGTAGCCAATTGGAGGTGTCCAATCGATGACTTATGTGATTGTATTGACCGTATTCGCTTTGTTCCTAACGGCGATTCTTACGAGCTCTTACAATGAAGACAAAACAAAAGGCTTGTAAACCTGCTTACATAGGTTTACGCGGCAAACAAATGAAGCTTCCCGATTAAGCTGCGCGCAGCTCGGGAAGCTTCATTTCGTTAAGTGGATCATTTGCCCTGCGATTATCGAGGCAAATGAGACATCTCTGTCATACAACCTTCACATAGGTAACGTTCCTTGAACTCGCGAACATCGGTCATCGAACCGCAAAATACGCATTTCGGGCGATAACGCTCCAGAATGATATGATCGCCTTGAACGAAAATTTCAACAGGATCCCCTTCATTCATCAAATAACGCTTGCGCAATGATTTTGGAAGAACGATGCGGCCGAGTTGATCCACCTTCCTTACAACCCCTGCTGGTTTCATCATTTTCACCTCTTCTGTGTCTAAAATCTTAAGTCATTGAGAAACCTCTGCAAATGTAAATTCGATATATGATGTACATTTCCTGCTTAATCATAATATTTCTTAATATTATGCAAAAAATAGTGCAGAATTTTGACGATTTATAGCAAATTTTTAAAAGAATTTTGTCGAAGCGCCTCATATAATACGATCGCAACTGAATTAGATAGATTCAATGAGCGTACTTTATCCGTCATCGGCAGCTTTATGCAGGTGTCGATATTGGCATCGATGAGCGTCTGCGGAAGCCCTTTTGTTTCCTTGCCGAATACGAAAATATCGCCATCCTCGTAGTTGAAATCGCTGTACAGCTTGTTCCCTTTTGTGCTCGCATAGAAGAATCGGCTATTCGGAAACTGCGCCAAAACTTCCTCGAAAGAATCGTGATATTCGATATGAACGGAATGCCAGTAATCCAGCCCCGCCCTCTTCAGCGTACGGTCGTCCGTGTCGAAGCCAAGCGGCCTGACCAGATGCAAATGCGCTCCCGTAGCTGCGCAAGTGCGCGATATATTGCCCGTGTTAGCCGGTATTTCAGGCTCTACCAATACGATGTGAAACGCCATTATGCATTCTCCTCTTAACCTGTTTCTACATTATGATTGTATAATTTTACATCCACTTTACGCAACGTTGATACGGGGCATATTGTCTCGCTTCATAATGGGGGTAATTGATCGTTTTGAAGCAAAGGAGACTGATAATTAATGAACAAAAAAATATTAGTTGTCGATGACGAACCGACAATATCCATGCTTATCGAATTTAACTTAAAGCTTGCCGGCTATGACGTCAAATGCGTAAGCGACGGAGAAGCTGTGTTTGACATGCTTAAGCCTTTCCGCCCGGATTTGATCGTACTCGATCTTATGCTTCCAAAAATGGACGGCATCCAAGTATGCCGCGAGCTTCGCAAGCAGAGCAATGCGGTGCCGATCGTCATGCTGACCGCTCTTCAGGACATCACTGACAAAATCGCCGGCCTGGACAACGGCGCCGACGATTACATGACAAAGCCGTTTAGCCCACAGGAGCTTATATCGCGAATCGGCGCTATTTTGCGCCGCACGCAGTCGCTGCCCGGCACGAATGAAAATACCAGCTTCTCAATTGGACGGCTGCTCGTCAAGCCGGAACAACGTGAAGTATTCGTCGATGATCGGCTGATCGATCTGACACCGAAGGAATTCGAGCTGCTCTTGTTCTTATGCAAGCACCAAGGCAAAGTGCTAAGCCGTCAACAGCTGCTGCACGGCGTATGGGATTACCATTTCCTTGGCGATACACGGATCGTCGATGTGCACATCAGCCATCTGCGCGATAAGATCGAAAGAAGCGCCCGTTCTCCTGAATATATCATGACCATCCGAAATGTCGGCTATAAGCTGCATGGACCGATTTTGACCAAGTCGCATGCGTAATGAAGGATGCAAAACCGCCCGTCCCCTCTAATCGTAGTGGGGCGGGCGGTTATTGGTCTATAAGCGGAAATCGCTGTTAGCCGTTCCGTTTTTGGAAATCAGCCATAAATTGGGCAAGCGCCTGGCAGCTCTCAAGCGGAACCGCATTATACGTCGAAGCGCGAAGGCCCCCTACGTCGCGATGCCCTTTCAAGCCTACAAAGCCTTCCGCTTCCGATTCCTTAATAAATTGCTTTTCAAGCTCCGTGCTATGGATACGGAATGTAATGTTCATAATCGAACGGCTTTGCGTCTGAGCGCAGCCGGTATAGAATCCGCCGCTGTTGTCAATGGCGTCATAAATAAGCTTTGTTTTATCGCGGTTGAACTGCTCCATTGCGGCTACGCCGCCCTTATCCTTGATCCACTGCAACACCAGGCTTACCATATATACCGAGAATGAAGGCGGCGTATTATACAGCGAGCTGTTCTTCGCATGCGTTTCGTAACGGAACATCGTAGGGATCGTTTTCGGATTGTCAGCAGCCAAGTCATCACGAATAATGACAACGGTAACGCCAGACGGCCCTAAGTTCTTTTGTGCGCCAGCGTAAATCATGCCAAATTTGCTTACATCAACCGGCTTACTTAAAATATCGCTGGACATATCGGCTATAAGCGGAACATTTCCCCCTAATGCTGGAAATTCCGAATATTGCGTTCCGCCGATTGTTTCGTTGGACGTAACGTGCAGGTATGCTGCGTTGTCAGGTACTGCAATTTCCGACGGGCTTGGCATACGCATATATTTGTCGCTTTCTGTAGAAGCGGCGATCACCGTTTCGCCGATCAGCTTCGCTTCCTTAATTGCTTTGCCTGCCCAAGCGCCAGTATCCACATATGCTCCCGGACGCCCTTCACGAATAAAGTTCATCGGCAGCATGGCGAATTGCGTGCTTGCTCCGCCTTGCAGCAGCAATACATGGTAGTTGTCAGGAACTCCGTACAACTCGCGCAAAAGAGATTGCGCTTCATTGTTCACTCCCTCATAGAGAGCGCTGCGGTGTGACATTTCCATAATGGACATGCCCGCACCCTTATAATCAACGAATTGCTCTTGTGCCTTCTCCAGCACTTCCAGAGGTATTGCAGCCGGTCCCGCATTAAAATTATACGCGCGTGCCATTCCTATTCCCCACCTTTGTATCTAAATTATAATATCGTAATCATAGCAATTTTGAACGAAGCCATCAAGTATTCATCGACAATAAATATTACAAAAATCGAACATAAATATTTTATTAAGGTGAAAACATTCGGTTTTTCAAGTGTATATCGCCATTTAACACAGCAAAAACGGGCCCCGTTAAGGGACCCGCCTATTTGTCATCGGTTAACCGATTATGAAATTAGCAATCGAAGTATAGGCTGTACTCGTGCGGATGAACGCGGATCGTTACAGATTTAGCTTCTTGGCGTTTGAACGCCACATAGTTCGCAATGAAGTCCTCGGAGAATACGCCGCTTTCCGTCAAGAATGCGGAATCCGCTTCAAGCGCGTCAAGCGCCTCATCCAGCGTGCCAGGAACGCTGCGGATTTCTTTCTTCTCTTCTTCAGGCAATTCATAGATGTTTTTGTCGAATGGTCCGTAGCCAAGCGCTACAGGGTCCAAACCGCGTTTGATGCCGTCAAGGCCAGCAAGCAGCATTGCTGCGAATGCAAGGTAAGGGTTGGCAGTCGAGTCAGGCGTACGGAACTCGATACGGCAACCTTTTGGCGTTACAGCAGCAATTGGAATACGGATCGCCGCAGAACGGTTGCCTTTCGAGAATACTAGGTTAACCGGCGCTTCGTAGCCAGGTACCAGACGCTTGAACGAGTTGGTGCTCGGGTTCGTAAGTGCGATAAGAGCAGGCGCATGGTACAGAATGCCGCCGATATAGTTCATAGCCATTTTGCTTAGGTTAGCGTAGCTGTCTTTGTCATAGAACAACGGAGAATCGCCATTGAAGATCGATTGGTGAACGTGCATGCCGCTTCCGTTGTCGCCAAACAGCGGTTTTGGCATGAATGTCGCTACTTTGCCCCATTGGCGCGCAACATTGTGAATGATATATTTATATTTTTGAAGATTGTCGGCAGTTTTAGTCAATGTGTCGAAACGGAAGTTGATTTCCGCTTGGCCGGCTGTAGCAACCTCATGGTGATGGCGCTCAACGCGAAGGCCGGACTCTTGCATCAGGCGAACCATTTCGCTGCGGATATCTTGTTGGGAGTCAACTGGAGCTACCGGCACGTAGCCGCCTTTAACGCCAACTTTGAAGCCAAGGTTGCCGCCTTCTTCTTTGCGTCCAGTGTTCCAAGCAGCTTCCTCGGAATCAACCGAGTAGAAGGAAGTGTTCATCGAGGATTCGTAACGAACATCGTCGAAAATGAAAAATTCGGATTCAGGAGCGAAGAACGCCGCAGTGCCGATGCCTGTCGTTTGAAGATACTCTTCAGCTTTCTGAGCGATGCCGCGCGGATCGCGGTCATAGCGGTTTCCGTCAGGAGTATGAATGTTACACATAACGTTTAGCGTCGGATGCGTTGTAAACGGATCTACGAATACCGATTCTGTGTCAGGCATCATAACCATGTCAGATTCTTCAATACCACGGAAACCTGGGATAGAAGATCCATCAAATGCTACACCGTTTACGAAAGTATCTCCGTCAACTTCTGTCGAAGGAAGCGTAATGTGATGAGTGCGGCCCGAAAGATCCACAAAGCGGAAATCTACGAACTGGATGTTGTTCTCTTTAATAAGGTTCAAAACATTTTGTACTGACATGATAGTTTCCTCCATTTCCGAACATTAACTTAGTGTTTTACTTGAATTGTTCAAGTATTTCTCTAAACTATGACGTAATTATAAAACTGACTTTTATGTCCGTCAATAGCTATGTTAGGTATTTTTTAAACTCATGTCAGGTTTTCTTACAATTTAGAAAAAATCGTTCACATTTCATTCAAAATTGCCGTTATTAATCGATTCGCAAAGGATAACTGGACAAAAGAAAAAAGCTTAAGCAATATGCGCCTGCCGCACGGTGCTCAAGCTTTACATTCGTGTCTTGAAATAAATTTACATTTTCCATTCCTTGAAAGCTTCTGCCGGCTCCTTCTGCGTATCGAACTGCTTCCCGACAAGAGGTGCCAGCTGTTCCAACTCTTTGAGCAGCTTTGCAAATTGATCCGGGAACAGCGATTGTACGCCGTCGCCTGTCATTGAATTATCAGGGTCCGTGTGCATTTCGACAATAAGGCCGTTCGCGCCGGCGGCGACGGATGCCTTCGACATTGGCTCAACCAGCTCGCGGCGGCCTGTGCCGTGGCTCGGGTCAGAGATAACGGGCAAATGGCTAAGCGATTGAAGCACCGGAATAGCGGACAAGTCAAGCGTATTGCGCGTATAAGTCTCGAACGTACGGATGCCGCGCTCGCATAACATAACATTCGGGTTGCCGCCTGCCAAAATATATTCTGCCGCATTCAGAAACTCATCATAGGTTGAGCTGAAGCCTCGCTTCAAAAGGACTGGCGTCTTGATTGTGCCCAACTTGCGCAGCAGATCAAAGTTCTGCATATTCCGTGTGCCGACTTGCAAAATATCGGCGTATTCCGCGCATACATCCACATATTCAGGCGTCATAACTTCCGTAATCGTAAGCAGGCCGTGCTTTTTGCCCGCTTCCGCCATCATGACAAGACCCTCTACCCCTACGCCCTGGAAGCTGTAAGGACCGGTACGAGGCTTGAACGCGCCGCCTCTAAGCACCTGTCCGCCAGCAGCCTTCACGAGCCGGGCGATCTCGTCAATCTGCTCAGGCGATTCAACCGCGCAAGGCCCGCCCATGATGACAAGATTGCTGCCACCGATTTTTACCCCTTTAATGTCAATTACCGTATCGTCAGGATGGAAGTCCCGGCTAGCAAGCTTGTAGGATTTCGAAATTTTAATTACGTTCTCTACGCCCTTCATTTGGCGAAGATGCTCTGCAAGCGTCGGCTCGGCTTTGCCGATAATGCCGATTACGGTACGGTCCGTTCCTCTCGATACATGCGCTTGCACGCCTGACTTCTCAATTACGGATACAATCTCGTTAATGCGATCTTCCTCAATATTTGCTCTTGTTACGACGATCATGTTCTCTCTCCCCATTTCAGCTTGTTATGTTATCGAATATGGCAAGCTTCGCCCGCTCCATGCGCAGCTTAGCTTCGGCAAAGTTCGCACTCGCACTTCAACGCTTGTTCGCTTTTATGCTTTTAAGCTTTTATTCGTTAAAGTAAATATACATGAGAAATCTGCTTTAGTCAACCTGGAATTTTGCTAGGTTGCTTTTTGCATGTATGGCGTGTTTTAGCGCATATACGCGCTTATCGCAGCTTATCAAGCAGCTAGCAGTTTAGTGCATATACGCGCTTATTACAGCTTATCAAGCAGACAGAATCGGCGTTTAGCTCATATTTGCGCTTATTGCATGGGAAAGGCGATTGGCATGGCGCAGCTGTGGAGGATATGCAATAAAGAACCCCGAATATAGTCACTAAACAAACGAGCCGCACCCCTAACCATAGTTAAGGATGCGGCTCTCGCCTGTTGCTTGCGCTATTCCGGTGCTCCGGCCGGAGCTTTTATTTTAATGTTAGGGAGCAGCTTGTTCATATTGACGGTACGGCGGATTTCCCATGTGTCAGGATTGTTATCGTCGTATTGCTCCAAATAAGCGATAACCTCCTTCGTCAATGGAGTTGGCGTCGAAGCGCCTGCAGTTACCGCTACGCGCTCGATGCCCTTCAGCCATTCCCGCTTAATCTCGGACACATCGCCTACGCGGTATGCTTTCACGCCCGCAATCTCCTCCGACACCTGCGCAAGACGGTTAGAGTTGTTGCTGCGCGGATCGCCGACGACGATGCAAAGCTGAGCCTCTCCCGCCTGACCGGCAACGGCTTCCTGGCGCACCTGCGTAGCCAGGCATATTTCGTTATGAACCTCTGCAGTCGGGAACCTCTCCTGCAGCTTCTCGATAATATGGCGTATATCCCACTGCGACATCGTCGTCTGATTCGTAATGACGATTTTGCCCTCCGGAATGTTAAGCGACGCAATATCCTCCACACGCTCAATGAGATGGACACGGTCTGGAGCGACGCCGATTGCGCCTTCCGGCTCCGGGTGATTCTTCTTGCCGATATAAATAATATGATAGCCTTCGGCAGTCTTCTCGCGAATCAAATCATGCGTCTTCGTAACGTCGGGACATGTCGCGTCAACGACGGCGAGTCCCTTCTCGGCAGCGCGGCGGCGCACCTCAGGCGATACGCCGTGAGCCGTAAAAATAACGGTGCCCTCATTGATCTGCTCTATTATTTCCAGGCGATTCTCGCCGTCCAGCGTAATGACGCCTTCCTGCTCGAAAGCTTCCGTCACATGGGAATTGTGCACAATCATGCCTAAAATATAGATAGGCCGCGGAAGCTCTAAATTTTTAGCCGTCTGCAGCGCTAACACCATCGCGTCCACAACGCCATAGCAATAGCCGCGCGGCGAAATTTTCACTATTTCCATCGTTGACACCTGCTTTCCGACCCACTGCGATAAATTGCTTCAGCATTCGGTCTATCCCTCTATTATAGTCGAAGAAGGCTGTTCGGGGAAGGCTACCGGCAGCCATATCGTAAACGCGCTGCCGTCTCCGGGACGGGTCGTCACTTCAACCGATCCGTTATGCTCATCGATAATCCATTTGGCTATGGATAAGCCAAGCCCTGTCCCTACCGTTACGCCCCTCGATTCGTCAGCGCGGTAGAAGCGGTCGAAGATATGAGGCACCTCCTCGGGATTCATCCCGATTCCGGTATCTCTAATGATTACCCCGATTTGGTCCTGCTCGCGTACGGCACTCAGCTCAACAAAACCTTCCTTCGTATACTTGAACGCATTCTCTATGAAAATAAAGAGCAGCTGCTGCAAATAGTCATGATTGCCTGTTACTTGAACATGCTCAAGCGGCTCAATATCTCCAATCTTCCATTCCGCATCATGCGGCAGCAGCGCCGCTCTGCGAATGACATCCTCTACGAGCGACTTCAGCTCAAGCACGGACTTCTCCATATAGTAACCGGCATCCGCTCTCGCCAGTGAAAGCAAATCGTTAACGAGCCGGCTCATCCGCTTCGCTTCTGCGGAAATGTCGCTCATCGCTTCGCGCGACATTTCCCAATGCTCGATATTTAGCGGAAGACTCGCTCTTGAGCCTGTTCCGTCATCCAGCGCCTTCGCTTGCGACCATACCTTCTCCAGCAAATCGATATTGCCGCGAATAGTTGTGAGCGGTGTCCGCAGCTCGTGCGAAGCGTCCGATACGAACCGACGCTGCGCTTTATACGATTCGTCCAGCTCATTATACGCCCGCTCGATTCGCGAAAGCATGCCGTTAAGCGTGTCGACGAGAACGCCAATCTCATCCTTCGGACCCGTGTCAGGTATCCGGACGCTTAAATCCGAGCCCTTCTCAATCTGCTTCGTCGCGCCGATCACGCGCTCAATTGGACGCAGCGCCTGTCTCGCAAGAAACAAACCGACTGTGAAAGCGAGCAGCACGACAGCGAGTGACGAAATGAACAAGATCATTCGAAGATCGCTCAAATACTTATGCTCGTTAAAGGTAAAGACGCCGATTTGCAGCAATCCCACCAGCGATCCGTCCTGCGCATGGATTCTGCTCTGATAGGTGAGCATTTCGAATTTTTCGCCGCTAATCTCAACCATTACTTTTTTAAATCGGTCTGCCGGATTAGAGCCGGCTTCCGGATAAGGGATTACAGTCAACAACTGCCTTAAATTAGGCGTTTGCAGGATTGCGCCTTCCTTGTAATTGACGAGCTGCAAATACATCGTTTTCTCGTCAAACCGGCCGGTCGGCCGCACATTCAAGCTGAGCTGATCCCAAAAGTTCGTAGCCTGCGATATTTCGAGCGAGTCGTTTGTACGCAGCACCTGCTCTTTGTATTCGGCATAAGTATTCCAGTTTACGAACAAATAAATGCCCACTCCGAAAACGAAAAGCATAATGGCCAGCAAGCCCGAATACCAGATGGTCAGCCTAATTCGAATAGACATCGGTTAGCCCGCCTCTCCGCGAAGCACATAGCCTGTGCCTCTTACTGTCTGGATGATGCGCTTGCCTCCTCCATCCTCGACCTTTTGACGCAGCATCGCTATATAAACCTCCAGCACGTTGGATTCGCCGCTGAAGTCATAGCCCCATATTTTCTCCATAATGGCATCGCGCGTCAGCACGCGGCGCGGATTTTGCATAAAGAGATGAAGCAGCTCGAACTCCTTCGACGTCAGCTCGATCCGTCGCCCCGCACGAATCGCCTCGCGGGCGTCCAGATCCAGCACCAAATCCTCGAACGTCAACCGGTTGCTCGACTGCTCCAGCTTATCCGGCTTGCGGCGCAGCAGCGCTCTCACACGCGCAAGCAGCTCTTCTAGCGCAAACGGCTTGACGAGATAATCGTCAGCGCCTAAATCAAGCCCCTTCACCCGGTCGATGACATCGTCCTTCGCCGTCAGCATCAAAATCGGCACACCGCTTCCGCCCTCGCGTACGCGGCGGCATACTTCCCAGCCGTCGACCTGCGGCATCATGACATCCAGTATAAGCAAATCCGGTTCGGTGCCGAGCAGCACCTTAAGCCCTTCGATGCCGTTGGAGGCTGTCGTTACCTCATAGCCCTCAAATGCCAAGCTGCGGCGCAGCAGCGACGTTATTTTATCATCATCGTCCACAACAACGATATGCTGTCTCATCCCATTTTCTCCTCCCGTAATGCAGGCAAAAAGCGCAGAGCATAACGAGACTCTACGCTTCTTGGCCTTCCTGCTATAGCTGCCGCACGTTTATTCTGTCACGAATTTATTGTAATCGCCAAGCGTAATCGACAGGTCCATCTTCTCGCCTTTGCGGATAATGTTAAGCGTAATCTGGTCGCCGACCTTCCTGCTCTTAATTTCCGCAATCAGCTTATCGTTAGTCAAGTAGCTCTTGCCGTCAATGCCGATGATGACGTCATACTGCTTAAGATCGCCCAAGTAAGCCGGCGAATTGTAGTAGACATCCTTAACGAACGAGCCTTCCGCTTTCTCCAGGCCAAGCTGCTGCGCATATTGCTCATTGACGTTAATTAACGTCGCGCCGATGAACGGAACCGGTTCCTTCGGAATTTCTTCGTTCTTCACCAGGTTGTCAATGACGGAATTAATCGTCGTCGTCGGAATCGCAAACCCGATGCCTTGCGCCTGCGAGCTGACAGCCGTATTAATGCCGACTACCTCGCCGTTGACGTTAAGCAGCGGACCTCCCGAGTTGCCCGGGTTAATAGAAGCGTCCGTCTGCAGCAAATGCTCGTAGCTGCGCGTGCCGTCCGTATCCTGAATTTCGATCGGACGCTCCTTCGCGCTAATAACGCCTACCGTTACCGTATGATCGAACCCGTAAGGATTGCCGATCGCGATAACCCAGTCGCCGATATTGATATCATCGGAGCTGCCAAGCGGCAGCGTAGGGAATGCCTTATCGCCCGTAATTTTCAGCACGGCAAGATCAAGATCGTAGCTGTTGCCGAGCAGTTGTGCCTCGAACGGCTCATCATAGCCCTGTACCGTTACTTTAATGAGATCGGAGTCGCCGACAACATGCTGGTTCGTTAAAATATAGCCGTCATCCTTGAAGAAAAAGCCTGTGCCGATGCCGGATTGCTGCATATTGTCCTGACTGCCGCTATCGTTCTGCTGGCCGCCTTGGCTGCCCCGATCACCGAAAAATTGGCGGAAAAACGGATCGTCGAAAATGCTGTTTCCGTTGTTCCGGTTAACCTTTTGGTACGTTTCAATTTTGACGACAGCCGGGCTTGCCGTTTCGAACAGCTGTGCAATATCGTCCGGCCGGTTCGCCACAATCGAATTAGATGAGCTTCCCGATCCCGCCGCATCCTTAACGCCTGAACCGCTGTTGGAATTAGAGCCTTGCTGCACCTGCGATACTGCAGTTTCATTCGTAAACCAGTTTTGCGTGTCTGCTGCGTACATTAAAGCGCCGACCGTGACGACGCCCGCCAAAAAAGCAGCAAATACCGCTTTAAAGGATGTACGGCGCGGCTCCTTCTTAACAACCGACCAGCCGCCTTTCTCGCCAGCGTTGGAGGCTGTGAAGGGCCTTAGCTGCCCAGCCGGCTGCGCATTCGCCTGCTGCTGTGAGTTGTACGATTGCTGGGCTTGCTGAGGCGTGCTATAGCCGTGAGCGCTCTGCTGCACGACAACAGGCTGTTCCTGGGAGGCGTAATCGTTCAGCGGACGCTCGCCGGCACCGGTCTGTGGCGCAGCCTCTGGCTTAGCCGCTTCCGCAGGCTCCTCTTTTTGGCTTGAATCGCTTTTATAGGGTCCATAGCTGTAATAATAAGACGATTTGGCGTTTTGACCTTCATCCGCTTTCAAAGAGCTGTCCGAAAAAGTGTCGGAGGATTGGCTCGCTTCGCCGCTTTCTTCCCCTTCCGAAACGCCGTCTCTATCTTTAAAAAATTCGTCATAGCCTTTATCGTAGTTCTTCTTATTGTTTTGATCGTCCATACCTGTCTCCTCCTCATTGAACGAGAATCGAATTTATTTGCCGCATTCGAAGCTCTATGAAGAAATAGCTCTTCATTTATTTAATTCTATCATGGACATTTTACCTTAAAATTAGCTTAAAAGAAATTTAAACGAAAATAAAAACTAGCCAATTTCGTTAATTTTCGTCATTTTACCGATGCAAAAAAGCTGCCTTCTGCATATGAGAAGACAGCCCGTCCATGCCTATATTCGCGTTACAAGCCCATCGAATCTTCTACCTCGGATAATACACGCTTAGCTTGATCCGCCCAATGCCCTTCAACCTTGGCGTCGGGATCGCTTGGCGACTGAAATTGATTGACGAGCGCGCTCATGACGCCGGAAGCGGCCTCGGAATCGACGCCCTCCTGGTACAGATGCTTGAGCACGTAAGGCGTTTCAAACTTTATCGTACAATTATTGTCCGTCGACTCGCTGTCGATATTGCCGCGAATAACTTCAAAGGGCAAGCGGAGCCACACTTTATTCTCGCCATCCAAATTGCGGTCGAACGAGCCCCGCTCATAGCTCCAGTTGCCGCCAAGCGAGAACTGATGCTGCAGAAGCTCTCTGCGAATGGCGTCAAATTCCTTCTCCTGCGATTCGATCGCAGACGGTATCGTTATCATGCCGGCACTCCTTCATACTAGCCTATGCTATTATTTAACCAGTATGATGCCCAAAAGCTGGCGGGTTATGTGCGGCTTGCCCATCCCTTCCGGTGCGCGAAGACGGCAAGCTGCGTCCGGTCCTCCAACTCGCACTTCATAAGCAGGTTGCTGACATGCGTTTTAACCGTTTTGATGCTAATATGGAGCTCCTCCGCGATTTCCTTATTCGATTGCCCGTCGGCGATGAGAAGCAGCACCTCTTTCTCCCGCTCCGTCAAGCCTTCGTTGCTCGCCTGTGCCGTCTTCTGGCGCAGCCCGCGCGTAAGCGCTTGGGATACATCAGCCGTCATGACCGGCATTCCACGGTAAGCGCCGTTAATCGCATAAATAAGCTCCTCTGCGGATACCGTCTTAAGCACATAGCTGACCGCGCCTGCTTCGACGGCGTCATAAACCTTGTCGTCCTCCAAGAAGCTGGTCAGCATAACGATTTTCATAGCCGGATATTTCGATATAATCGCTCTTGTCGTTTCGATCCCGTTCATTTCAGGCATCATTAAGTCCATAAGTATAATGTCCGGCAGCTCGCTGGCCTGCGCCTTCTGCAAAAATTCGATAGCTTGACGACCGTTGCCTGCCTCCGCTATAACCTCAAACTTCGGCTCCAGCATTAAATAGGTGCGCAAGCCGATACGAACCATATCATGATCATCTACGATCATAATCCGAATTTTTTCCCCGTTTACACTGCTCATGACGCATCTTCTCCCTGCCAAATTTTCGGTATCGTAACTTTAATTCTCGTCCCGCTGCCCGGCTTGCTAATTATTTCAGTCGTTCCTCCCAGCTTATGGGCGCGCTCCTGCATCGTCGACAGCCCGTACGAGCCGCGCTTCACCTCATTCACCTTAAAGCCGGTGCCGTTATCCTGCAGCAGCATAAAGACTTGCCTTTCATTATCGGCTAAGGTCAGCGTACAGCTGCTGGCCTTCGCATGCTTGACGATGTTCGCCATCGCTTCTTGTATAATGAGGAACAATTGGTGTTCCTTCGCTTCCGTGAGCGAATCCATCAGCCGCCACTCCAGCTCTCCCTGCAAATAATTTTGCCGGCAGTAATCCGGAAACCATTTGTCCAGCGCTTCCTTAAGCGTTTTCCCTTCCAGCTCCATCGGCCTCAGCTGCGCAATGAAATTGCGCATTTGCTTTTGCGCCAAATTGGACATTTGGACAAGCTGGTCCAGCACCGAAACGGCGCGCTCCGCGTCTACCTGCTGAAGCTTAGGCAGCGAGGATGCGCACATATGAATAGCGAACAGCTGCTGGCTGACCGTATCATGCAAATCGCGGGCCAGACGCTTGCGCTCCTCTAGGACGGCCGCTTCGTTAGAAGCCGCCTCAAGCATAATTTGCTGCTCTCCCTGACGCTGCAGCTGCTTCAGCATTTTTTCCATATGCTCGGCAAGCATGTTGAACTCTTCATACACATTTTGAAACTGATTCGGGCTGGATTCATTGATTCTTACGGCATAATTGCCGTTTATCGCCTGCTTCATCGACAAATGAAGGATTTCGATCCGCCGCCCTATCCGTTGAACCGCCCAATAGCCGAACGCTACGTTCACAAGCAGAAACACAATAGCCGTGCATGTCTGCGCTGCCATTGTGCTCGCTTGCGATTGCTGAAGCATCGTCCAAGCCAGCGATGCAAACAAGCTGGAGACAATCGAGGCGCTGACGAACAGGACGATTAGCTCCCATTTGCCGCTTCTAAGCAATCGAACCATCATATTCGGTTTACCCCACCTTCGTTACGCGCACATCGCCGATAAATGTGCTGACGACAAGCTTGATTTTTTTGTCCGCTTCCGTATACGAAGGAGATTGTATGTTCACATTGTTGAACATGCCGCCTTCCTTGCGGCCCAATATTTTGACATCCCCGATAAAAGCGCTGGACTGCACCTGAACGCCAATCTCATAATCGTTAGGCACATACACTTTCACGTCGCCGATAAAGGAAGAGATCGTAATTTTCGTTTCGCCATACTCGACGTGCGCTTTTGTCAAATCGAGCACCGTATCGCCGATAAAATGCGATATATTGAGCGGCTTCAGATCCCAGTAATCCTCGCCGATATGAATATCGCCGATGAAGCCCGAGCGTGTCTGCGTCTCGGAATTGCCATGATTCCACCACTCGACATGCTCCTTCTTCTTGTAACCTTGCCCGTACTGCTCATGCTGGCCGTGATGGTCATGCGTGTGCTTGTCTGGCTCTTTCCAGCCCGCATTAGATTTATTCTCCGGCTGAGCCTCATCATCGAACAATGGCGGCTTAATCGGGTCAGGATGAAGCGGCGGCGCCGGCGGCACGTTGTGCTCCGACGAATAAGGGCGATAGGACTCCCACTCGTCTTCAGGCGGCTTCTGCTTCGACTTTCGCTTTGGCTTCCAGATCATGCTGATGCCGACGGCAATAATCGCTACCGGCCACAGATTCGAAATGATATCGCCTAAGCCCCACTCGAACCAGTCCAAGTTGCGGCCTAAAAAAACGACGCCGAGGCCGATCATGAACATTCCCCAAAAGCCGGGCGCTCCCTTCTTCATAAGATCGCCGAAGCCGATTGCGATAAGAATGACCGGCCAATAGTTGGAGAAAACAGACCCGATGCTAATATCGTAGCCCAATTGATTAAGCAGAAAAACGACGCCGATTGCAATAATTAACAATCCGATAAATAAACGATCGACAAACTTTCCGTTCATCATTTTCATCTCCTTGCGCTGCTGCTGATTAATATACACCAAGTATATCCGACAATGATCGGCGCAGACAGGTACGTCCGATTGAAAATGATCTCAGTCTCTAGACCGATACGCTGTATAAAATATCCATACGAATGCAAAAGGCGAGCAGTTCAAACGCTGCGTCGCCTCTTCGTTCATCGTTTATGTCATTCAACCTAACGTAAAGAAATATCTGCGCCGACAACGCCAATGACGCCGCCGTCACCCATAATCGGCATCGAAATCGTCAAGCACGGCTGCTTTGTAATCGCCGATACATAGACCTCCGATTGAAAGTCTTCCCCGCGCATCGCCCGCTTCCACCATTCTCGCCCCTTCGCATTTACAAGGCCGGCCTCCGGCAGCGAGAATAGGAAGGAGCCGTCGCTCCGATTCGACCATATCGCTTCGATCTCCGCTTTCGCCTCCAGCAGCCGAGTCAGGCCGCGCTCATGCCTTTCCGGATCGAGCGTGGACAGCTCCGCCTTTTGGGCCGCTTCCTTCAGCCATTGCTGTATGCCCTGCACATTCATGCTTGCGCCGACGCTTTCCCGGGCTGCGCCTCCAACCCCTTCGATCGTTATTTGCAAATCGGCCGAGGACCGCTTCAAATTGCGGCTAATAAGATTGAGCTTGCCGATCTGCTCGCGCTGCCGCTCCGTCATCCCAAGCGTAGCGTCTACGCTTTGCAGCGTTTCATTTACAGACTCGACAACATCCTTCAGCATAGCTGTCGCACTCGACATATGATCCGACTGCTTCTTGCTGGATTGGCTCGTCTGCTGGACGAGTCCGTCCACCTGTTGAATGCTTGAATAAATGATGTCCATGCGCTCTTTGTTGACCGCCATTTCGGCAACGCCGCGCTCCACCGATTTTTTCTCTTGCTCGACAGAGCCTACGACCAGCTTGACGCTTCTCTCTATTTCCTCTACCATAACCGCCGATCTCATAACAGCAGAATGGCTTTGCTCAGCCAGTTTCTTAATCTGCTGGGCGACGACAGAGAAGCCTCTCCCGTATTCCCCCGCATGAGCCGCCTCGATCGTTGCGTTCAACGCCAGCAGCGAGGTCTGGGCGACAATATCCTCAATCATCCTGTTCATTTCATTAATGCTGGAGATGTTCTCTATTAATCCTTTTATATGATGCTCCATCGCGCCGTTATGCGTGTTCAGATCATTCATAACCCGATCCGTCTCCGTCAGCGACTGGCGCACCTCGAGCACGACATTCGTCGCCTCCTTGCTCTTTCCGTTCAGGTCCGATGAGGTGCTGTTAATTTGCTCGGCAGCGGAAGCGACCTCCTGAATAGCCGAGAACGCCTCCTCAATGCGCTCCATCGCAAGCAGGCTGTTTCGGCGGAGAACGCCCTCCTGCATGGCGGATTGATCCGCGATTCCGGTAAGACCGCCGACGGCTTGGTCAACCTCCTCCACTACCGCATTCAACTGATCGGATATGACAACCGATTCGTTCAGCAGTTTCGTCATGCGGGCTTGCTCTTCCGTCATTTCCGTTCCAGTCTTCTGCCCGTTCGCCATTCGTTTATACCACTTCGCTGCTGTTTGGATCATGCCGGTACCCCCTTTTTCTATATGTAAGGTTTTCTAACATTATATACTAGCATTCGACAAAAGAAAAGAGGAACCGTCAGGTTCCTCCGCTTTAATCCGATATGCGGTCGCGTTTGCGCGCAGCGCGTTATGTTCTTATTGCTGCTGTTGATTTTGCTGCTGCTTTGCAGCTTTGTTCGTCGCGTTATTTTGGTTGAATTCTTCAGCAAATTCAGCGTTGTACTGGCCGCTTTTTTGCGCTTTATTATTTTTGTTTTTAGCCATCGTAATCACCTCCCCGTACGTTTTTAGTATGGCATGCAGACCATTTATTATTCGAATCGCTCACGACTCCAGAACACTTTGAGGAATCGGTTTGCCGGCCTCGACAACCTTATTCATTTCGTTAAGCCATGCTTGCGAAAGCTTGCCGTTGCCCCGCTTCAGCACCTGGATTTTCACGGTTCGCTTCCCCCATTGCGAATACACTTCCTTGATCGTGTCGAAATAGAGGTCGATCCGCTTTCCTTTAATAGCTGAGCCCGTATCCGCTACAACGCCGTACCCGTAACCGGGGATGTAGAGCAGCGTCCCGATGGGCAGAAGCTTCGTATCCGCCGCAACCGTCGACACCTGCCCCCTGCGGACCTTAACGCCAGAATACGTAATGCCGTATTGCGGATGGCCGGGCCGCTTGCCTGTTGATTCTACGCCGGCTGTATAGCCTGTCGCAACAACTTCAATGGATTCCAGCACCTGCGTCTCTATAAGCTTGGCATCCGGCTGATTATCCGCAGTGCGTTCGGCATGCAGGCTTAAGCTGCCGCCATCCAGAAATACGCCTATTCCAAACAGAATCCCTGTGAAACAGAGCGTGACCGCCCATTTTTTTGTAAAAGCAAAAAAGCTTGTAACCATCTTAGCAGCTTCCTCCTCAGAGAAATATTGCCCAGACGGCACAAGCTTTATGCATAGCTGTGTTCTTTATCCAGCTTTATAGTTATTGCTCTTTCGTTTGAATCTGCTTCTGCAGCAGCCCGATCAGCTCGGCAACCGGCATGGAGCCGATATCGCCCTCGCCCCGCTTGCGGACAGATACGGCGCCAGCTTGCATCTCGTTCTCGCCGACGACGAGCATATACGGCATTTTCTCCAGCTGCGCCTCACGGATTTTGTAACCCAACTTCTCATTGCGCAAATCGCTTTCGACACGGATACCCGCTTCTTGAATTTGGTCCGCTACCTGACGGGCATAAGCCTCATAAGCAGTCGATACCGGAATGACTTTCGCTTGAACCGGCGACAGCCATAAAGGCAGCGCGCCTGCGAAATTTTCAAGCAGGAACGCCGTCATGCGCTCCATCGTGCTAATAATGCCGCGGTGAATAACGACCGGACGATGCTTTTTGCCGTCGTCTCCGACGTATTCCAGCTCGAAGCGCTCAGGAAGCAGGAAATCGAGCTGAGCGGTCGACAATGTCTCCTCCTTGCCGAGCGCCGTCTTGATTTGCACGTCCAGCTTAGGACCGTAGAATGCCGCTTCGCCCTCCGCTTCAAAGAACGGAAGTCCAAGCTCTTCGACAACCTCGCGCAGCATGCGCTGGGACATTTCCCACATCTCGTCGTTTTGGAAATACTTTTCCGTATCCTGCGGATCGCGGTACGACAAGCGGAATCGGTATTCCTTAATGCCGAAGTCCTCGTACACCTTGCGGATCAGATTGACGACGCGCGCGAATTCTTCCTTAATTTGATCCGGGCGGCAGAAAATATGAGCGTCGTTGAGCGTCATCGCGCGCACGCGGTGAAGCCCTGTAAGAGCTCCTGACATTTCATAGCGGTGCATCGTACCCATTTCGGCAATACGTACAGGAAGATCGCGGTAGCTGCGCATTTCACTCTTGAACACCATCATATGATGCGGACAGTTCATCGGGCGGAGAACGAGCTCCTCGTTATCGAGCGCCATGAGCGGGAACATGTCTTCGCTGTAATGCTCCCAGTGACCGGAAATTTTATACAGCTCCACGTTAGCGAGCACAGGCGTATAGACATGCTCATAACCGAGACGCTCTTCCATATCGACGATATACCGCTCAAGCGTACGGCGCACTTTCGCCCCGTTAGGCAGCCAAAGCGGAAGCCCTTGTCCGACCTCACGAGAAAAAGTAAACATTTTCAGCTCGCGGCCAAGCTTGCGGTGATCCCGCTTCTTCGCTTCCTCCAGAAAATGAAGATGCTCATCCAGCTGCGCTTTTTTCGGAAACGCCGTGCCGTAAATGCGCTGCAGCATCTTGTTTTTGGAGTCGCCGCGCCAGTAGGCGCCTGCTACGCTAAGCAGCTTGAACGCCTTGATCCGGCCTGTCGACGGCAAATGCGGACCACGGCAAAGGTCGAAAAACTCGCCTTGATCATAGATCGTAATGACGGAATCTTCCGGCAGATCGTTAATGAGCTCAAGCTTCAAATGATCTCCCAGCTTCGTGAAAATATCGAGCGCTTCCGCTCTGCTTACTTCGCGGCGGCGAATATCGAGATTTTCGCCTACGATTTTCTCCATCATCTTCTCGATCTTCACGAGATCGTCCGGCGTCAACGATTGCTCCATATCGATATCATAGTAGAAGCCGTCCTCGATGACAGGACCGATTCCGAGCTTGACATTCGCGTCTCCGTAAATGCGTTTAATCGCTTGCGCCAGCAAATGCGCCGTGCTGTGGCGGTACACTTCAAGGCCGTCTGCCGTATCAACGGTTACGATCTCTACTGCGGCATCGTTATCGATCGGCGTATATACGTCGACCACTTTGCCGTCCAGCTTGCCGGCAATCGCATTTTTGCGAAGGCCTGGGCTGATCGAGCCCGCGATTTCTTCGATTGTCGTTCCTGCGGCGTATTCGCGTTTCGCGCCGTCAGGGAAAGTAACTTGAATGGACATCGTTCTTCATCCTCCTAAAAGCATAGCTCAACTTATTCAAGCGAAAATGACGGAATTGCGCGCACAAAAAAAAGCACGCATCCCGCAAAAGGGACGAGTGCTTGCTAACCCGTGGTTCCACCCTACTTCGACTGCCGTTTGAGCTTATGCTTCGGCATATGCACGGCAGACCTTGTATTATCTGGTAACGGAGACATCCGGTACAGCTTACTGCAGCAGCATGCATAAGCCATAGAGGCTCTGCTCTGCCGGTTCAACTGTACAGCTTCAAAGGGGTATATCTGCAGCCGTCATGGAAGGAAATTTCAGCCTTGTTTCCTCTCTCTGAACCGGACCAGCGCACAGACACATGTCTTTGTCATAGCTGTTCACTTCATATGTCCACCATTATAGACCGAGTTGAAGAAATGGTCAAGGCGCTTGGCATATGACGCCCTTTAATGCTGTAAATAAACTACGAAAATCAGGCTATTGCCTCGCCAGCTCATCCAGCGTCAGCTTGCAGAGGCCGCATTGCACGCATACCTTAACCCGTTTGTCAAAAATCGACTCAATTGTGCGAATGACGCTCAGCTCAGGCTGTCGCGTATGAATCGTAATCTGTTTAGGCGATATAGAAATAAGCGAGCTGATGACCATATCCTCGATATTCATCTCCGCTTCCAGCATATCGGCTACGATGCGATCCGTCGGCGGCTTAGGCTCAAGCGGCTGAAAGCTGTCGTTATAGAGGCTGAATTCATGGCCGCCCTTGTGCAGCAAATGAACCATATCGATTTTCGTTTCCTGCAAGCCGACAAAATAACGGACGAGCGAAATAAATTCCTGATACTGCTTATCAAGAACGTATTCATCAAGCGCGTACTCGACAACCTCCTGCAGCTCTTTGCGGTACTGGCCCAGCCTAAAATTCGCAAACCCATGCAAATGAAGCATCGAATTGACGTTCAAATACTGATCGATTTCATCCGCTATTTTGCTCTTGCGGCGCTTGCGGTCGGCATCGATAAAACGATTGCCGAGCTGATCCCATTCCTTTCCGTACAAAATATTATGACAGTATTGCTCAATTGCATTAAAATCGGCTTCATCGATGCTTCCGTATTTCCGTTTAATAATAGCTGAAAGCATGCCCGGTTCCATTTCGGTTACTACAAATTCAGCTAAAACGCCGGCAGCCGATTTATATACGGCAGAACCGTGTACAGACAGCTGAAAATGCGGCAGCCTGGCAACGCATTGTATGCCGTTATCGGCGGCCTGCGCATATTCAACCAATGGCTGCCCGTTCGATGATAAATTCATATGTAAATCGGCATCGGCTTGTTCCGCCAGCATAGACATCAATTTTCCGAGCGACTGCAGGCAATGTGATGGCAACGAGATCGTAAACAGCTCCATAAGCCCACCCCTTTCATTCCTTATCAGTATATGGCCCCGCCTAAAGGGATATACGATGAAGACATTGGAATAAACGAATGCGCCGTTCCCTCACTTCACTGATCAAAAAAAGCTTATCCGCTCATGAACCGTGCGAAAATGCGAACGGATCGCGGGCAGATAAGCTCCACTATCATTAATTTTGCATGATGAAATCCTTGTGAGCCTTCTCCGACTCGTTGTATACTTTCAAAATATTGTATTTCGTATCGCGCTGAGCCGGCGTTTTGCCCGCTTCGCGAATAAGCTGAAGGATAAGGTCGATGTTTACTTTATGCGTCGTTCCCGCCGCCGACACGACATTCTCCTCGATCATCGTGCTGCCAAAGTCATTGCAGCCGTATTGCAGCGAAAGCTTGCCCATTTCCGGCCCCATCGTTACCCACGACGATTGGAAATTAGCAATATTATCGAGGAAAATCCGGCTTACCGCAACCATCCGCAAATACTCTTCAGGCTTCGCCTTCTCGATTTTCAGATTCGTATTGTCCGGCTGGAACGGCCATGATATAAAGGCAAGGAATCCGGCAGACGGATATCCGTTCACGATGCATTCATCCTGTGCATCACGGACGCGGAGCAGGTGAAGCGCGCGCTCCTCTATCGATTCGCCAAGGCCGTATACCATTGTAGCGGTCGTATTCATCCCATGACGATGGGCGCTCTTCATAACATCCATCCAATCCGTCCAAGAACCCTTCAGACGGCTGATTTTACGGCGCGTGCGGTCGTCCAATATTTCAGCGCCGCCGCCCGGCAAGGAATCGAGACCTGCCTCATGCAGCTGTCTAATAACTTCGTCTAGCGATAAGCCTTCCGATACAACCTTCATTTTCTGTATTTCTGCAGGCGAGAAGGAATGCATCGTAATGTTCGGAAATCTTGCTTTTATTTTGCGAAGCAAGTCCAAATAATAAGTGAACGGCAGATTCGGATTCGTGCCGCCCTGCATAAGAATTTCCGTACCGCCGACATCGATCGTTTCTTGAATTTTGTCCAAAATGGCGTCATCGGAAAGCACATAACCTTCTTTGGAGCTTGGCGAGCGATAAAAGGCGCAAAATCTGCAATAAACGTCGCACACATTCGTATAATTGACATTTCTGCCTACAACAAAGGTAGTGATCGGCTCCGGATGATGCTTCAGCATGATCTGGTTAGCGACATGGCCCATCTTTTCGATTTGATCCGAATCCAATAGCACCATGCTGTCTTCAAAAGTAATGCGCTCCCCAAGCAGCGCTTTATCCAATATGCGGTCTAACGTTCCCAATCCGCAAGACCTCCTTCATCAATCTTATGTTTCTGAATTTATATGAACCTTCAATGAATTAATCCTATCATATTATTCATATTCGCGTCACCTGCCGGCAGGGCGGAATACTGACAATTATATGAAAAGAAAAAAGACGGTGCATCGGCCCTTGCTGCCTGCACCGTCTCTTGAACGTATTGTCAGTTGCCTTCTATCTCACGCCTAGCAGCTGCCAGCGCCTGCTCCAAATCGGCAATCAAATCGTCTACATGCTCGATGCCGACCGAGAATCTAAGCAGTCGGTCATCGACGCCGACCGCGCGGCGGATTTCCTCTGGAATGTCGGCATGCGTCTGAACGGCCGGATAGGTCATAAGCGACTCCACGCCGCCGAGGCTCTCGGCAAAAGCGATCAGCTTAATATGGCGAAGCACAGGCTCCACATAACGGGCATCCTTCAATCGGAAGGAGAAAATGCCTGTATTGCCCGATGACTGCTTACTTTGAATATCATGGCCGGGATGATGCTTAAGAGCCGGATAATAGACATCCTCAACCGCTTCATGCTCCAACAAATAGTTGGCGATAGCGGTAGCATTGTACTGATGGCGTTCCATCCGAAGCGCCAGCGTCTTCATGCCTCTCATGAGCAGGAACGAATCCTGCGGCCCGAGCACCGCTCCGATCGAGTTGTGCAAAAATGCCATTTCCGCGGACAGCTCCTCGCCCTTCGTCACGATTAACCCGGCCAGCACGTCATTATGGCCACCTAAGTACTTCGTTGCGCTATGAATAACGATATCTGCGCCAAGCTCAATCGGGCGCTGGAAGAATGGCGTTAGAAGCGTATTGTCGACAATCGTAAGCAAGCCCTTCGATTTCGCCCAGCTGCTGACCCGTTCGAGATCTGTAATCATCATAAGCGGATTGGTCGGCGTCTCGATTAGAATCGCCTTCGTGCTCGGCTGCAGCAGTGACGTCATCGCATCCAAATCATTCGTATCGACATAAGATGCCGTCACGCCGAATCTTGTCATAATTCGCTCTAACAACCGGTAGGTGCCGCCATACAGATCAAGCGATACGATCAAATGGTCGCCTTGGCTGAACAGTGCAAAAATCGTTTGCAGAGCGGCCATGCCTGTGCTGCATGCGAACGCAGCATCGCCGGATTCCAGCTGAGCGGCAGCTTCCTCCAATACGGAGCGGGTTGGGCTCTTCGTGCGGGCGTAATCGAAGCCCGTGCTTTGACCAAGCTTTGGATGGCGGAACGCTGTTGCTTGATAAATTGGATAACTGACGGCTCCCGTTACCGTTTCCTTTTGAGAGCCGATTTGAGCTAAATGACTTTCGATTTTCATAGTAAAGCAGCACTCCCCAAATTTAATTATATTCCTGCTCCCAGCTCATATGGCGTTTGTTGATAAACGTAATAGTTCAGCCAGTTGGAATAGAGCAAATTCGCATGCGCCCGCCATGTAGACAGCGGCACGTTCGCCGGATTATCGCCCGGGAAATAATTGTACGGCAAATCGATGCAATGCCCTTTCGCCTTATCACGGTCATACTCGTACTTCAGCGTTGCCGGATCGTATTCGGAATGTCCGGTTACAAATATTTGCCTGCCGTCTTTGGAAGCAACAATATAGACGCCGGAATCCTCCGATTCCGACAATATCTCCAGCTCGTCGACAGCCTCGATATCTTCGCGGCGCACCTCGGTATGACGGGATTGAGGCACGAAGAACAGCTCGTCGAAGCCGCGCAGCAGATTTATGTTCCGCTTATTGATCGTATGCGGATATACGCCGAATATTTTTTTGTCCAAATCGTACTTCGGAATGCCGTAATGATGGTATAGGCCCGCTTGTGAAGCCCAACAGATATGGAAAGTTGAAGTAACGTGCTTTTTGCTCCATTCCATAATTTGCTTTAGTTCATCCCAATACGTTACATCCTCAAACGGTAAATGCTCCACCGGCGCACCGGTAATAATAAGTCCGTCGAAATATTCATTCGCAATATCGTCGAATGTTTTGTAGAACAGCTCCAAATGCTCAGCTGACGTGTTCTTGGACGTGTGCGATTTAGGATGAAGCAGCACCGCTTCAACTTGCAGCGGCGTATTGCCGATCAGCCGAAGCAGCTGCGTTTCGGTCGTTTCTTTTGTAGGCATTAAATTAAGTATCGCAATGCGCAGCGGCCGAATATCCTGTCGATATGCGACGCTTTCGTCCATGACGAATATATTTTCATTGCTTAAAATTTCTTTGGCCGGCAAATGGTCTGGCACTTTAATTGGCATATTCTTCACTCCTCTGAAAAATCATCATGAGACAAAGAAAAGACCCTCTCTCCGCATGAGAAAAGGTCGTGTGCTCGGCAACAAGCGATACGCCTCTCTCATCTCTCAGAAACATTGCTGTCTCCGCAAGAATTAGCACCGTGCTTTACGCCGGTTGCCGGGCTTCATCGGGCTAGTCCCTCCGCCTGCTCTTGATAAGAAAGAATATTATTCGGTTAAGTCTTTTCCAGTTAGCTATACTTTAATCCATTCCGCCATAGTAGTCAAGAAGCTGTTACACTCCGCCTTTAAAAAAATCTACATTGCGCAGCCTCGATTCATGCTTGTATGTAAACCATTGTCGGGAGTATACTAGACAAGAATTCGTCAAAGCCAATATGAATCGAGCAAAGGGGTGCAAACATTATGGAAGGCGATGGTCCGAGGCCTGACAATCGAATAAGGTTGCTGCCGGCTGCATGCAAGCCTGCGTTCCGTATAAGTGCTGCCCCTGATTCCGATCTTCTATAACCGGGCTAAACCACTCACGGCATGCGGACTTTTAAGCGAGTCTTTTGCTCCGCATCGGCCGGCAGCCTCCTTCTACATCTGAAAGGAGTGTCTGTTTATGAAAATACGTCTCGTCAACAACGGCGTCTTTACGACTGTCGAAGATATTAATTCAACCCTCGTGCCGCCATCGGATGGTTTTTACTGGATCGATGCGGATGTCGAGGATTTAACCGTCCTTCAGCCGCTGTTCGGCATGCATGACCTTGCCGTAGAGGACTGCCTCAGCGAGGAGGAGCAGCGTCCAAAAATCGAAATTTATGAAAGCCATTATTTTATAGTTATTAACAGCATTCGTTTTGATGACGAGGAAATTTTTCTGCGCGCTTTAAATATGTTCCTCGGCCGCCATTATATTATCACCGTTACAAAGCAGAAAATTAACGAGCTCCGCTCGCTCAAACCTATTTTATGGGAGCAAGAGGTTAATCGCCCCGACAATTTCCTCTATTATCTCGTCGACGTTGTCGTTGACAACTATTTCCTTGTCGGTGACCGTATTGACAATCGCATCGAGGTGCTGGAGGAGCATATTTTGATGCATACGAAAAAATCGCATTTGAACGAAATTATCGGATTGCGCGGGGAAATTTTATGGCTGAGAAAAATACTCGGCCCGCAAAAGGACGTCATTGCAACGCTCAACAAAAAAGACTTGAAGCTTATTGACGACGAGCTGCAAAAGTATTTCAGCGACATTTACGAAAATGCTTTGAAGATCGCGGAATCGTTCGATACTTACCGCGACCTGATGGGCAACTTGCGCGAGGCTTATCAGTCTAGCGTCGCTAACCGCGCCAACGAAATTATGCGCGTATTCACCGCGATTACGACCATATTCATGCCGCTGACGTTCATTACAGGCATTTACGGAATGAACTTCGAGTTTTTGCCCGGCATCCATTTGCGGTTTGGCAGTTATATCATGCTGGGCCTCATGCTCATCCTCGGCGTCAGCATGTACTTTATTTTCCGCAAGAAAGATTGGCTGTGATCTAAAGCCTAAAGCCTTTTGAAGGAAACTGCTTTGTTTTCGCGCCTAGCGCGGGACTACGGCAGTTTCTCTTCAATTACAGCTATTTGTTTATTTTTTTGCCGTAAGCGGACATATCCTTTATAATGAAGAAATGATTTAAAAAAGGGGGGATTGCCATGAACATGAGCCAGCTTGAAACACTCCTCACCATATCCAAAACGATGAGCTTCCGTAAAGCAGGAGAGCTGCTCAATCTGACGCAGCCGGCTGTTTCGGCGCAAATCAAAAGCTTGGAGGACGAGTTCAAGACGGTACTCATCGATCGTAATCAGCCAGTCACATTAACCGATCACGGTCAAGTGTTCCTAGAGCACGCCGAAAAAATATTATCGATTGTTGAGGAGCTGAAGCAGAAGCTCTCGGATCTTAACTCGACACCCCAAGGCCATATCGTGCTCGGTACGACATCATCTATAGCGATTCAAATATTGCCGCGCGTCTTATCCTATTTTCAGGATCAATTTCCGCTTATTAAAACGACTATTCATACGATGCCGTCATCGCAGGTGCTCGCCTGGGTCGAGAACGGCACTGTCGATATCGGCATATCGTATTTATCCGAAAAAAATCCAAACATCACTTCCTCTATCCTCTATTATGATACTTTCGAGCTCGTAGTCGCTCCTTCCCATCCAATGGCGAATTTAACGCATACAAGCTTGGAAATGCTAAAGGATGTCCCTATAATTATGCTGGCTCCCGATACGCTTGGCCGCCGATTCGTCGATCAGCTGTTCCGCCAGCACCATATTACGCCTAATATCGTCATGGAGCTGTCAAGCAGCGAGGAGGTTAAGCGGATGGTCGAGATCGATCTCGGCGCCGCTATCGTATCGAAGCTTTCAATATCCAACGAACTGCGCAGGGGCTCGCTTAAAATGATCAAAATACATGAACTTGAGGCTACCCACCCTGTTGGCGTCGTCTACAAATCAGGCCGCTATTTGAACACGGCGATGCAGCAATTTTTGAGCGATTTGAAAGGCATGCCAGAGCACAGCTTCATAAGCAGCGAATAAAGTCCTTATATTCAAATGCAACATGATTGGAGATGGATACGATGAAATTCGATTTACATACGCATCATTTCAGATGCGGACATGCAGATGGAAACATTGAGGATTACATTATTGCCGGCATGGAGGCAGGACTTTCGGCAATCGGCATTTCCGACCATGCCCCTTATTTTTATCATAAGGAAGATCATCCTTCTCCGGCTATTACGATGCCGAAGAGCGAATTCGCGAACTATGTGAACGAAGTGCTTCGTTTGAAAAACAAGTACGAAGGCAAGATCGAGGTGCTGCTCGGCATTGAGTCCGACTTTTATCCCGAGCTAATGGAGCCTTACAAGTCTGTTTATGCGGATGTTCCCTTCGACTATATTATCGGCTCCGTCCATCAGGTGAACAATGTGAGCATTTTTAACCGCAACCGTTGGAAAGGTCTGAATGACGAGCAGCAGCTGGAGGAAAAATCAAAATATTACGAGCTTATTGCACAATCGGCCAGAAGCGGAATGTTCGACATCCTGGGCCATATCGATGCGATGAAAGGCTATTATCCAGCCTTTTCGGATATTCCCGCACATAAGCAAGTCGACGACTGTTTGCAGGTTATTGCGGAATGCGGCGTTTCGATCGAGATTAATACGTCCGGCAGCACGAAAGATGTTGGCGGCTGGTATCCTTCAGACGATATATTGGAGCGGGCGCTCCACTTTGGCGTCAATGTAACGTTCGGCTCCGACGCCCATATACCGAAACGGGTCGGCGATGAATTCGACAAGGTGCGCAATCGGCTGAAAGAAATCGGATTTTCGCAGTGGGTGTATTATCGCAAGCGGCAACAGATTGTAGTTCCCCTATAAGTTCACGCTTCAATTGCCGTCCATAGACGGCAATTTTTCGTTATTAGGGCAAAAAAAGAGAGCCCGCACGCTGCAGGCTCTAAAGGGTATATTAAAAAGGGGGTCTTGTTTATTATAATAGCCCACAAATGTGATACAAGGATAACAAACATATTTCATTTGTGTAACAAATATTGAACAGGCTAAGCCACCAGCTCTTACCATTTGCTTTTTAACTTACTTATTGTTCGTAAATATGTTATAATATTTTTAATAAAAGCGGGGTGATACGGTTGGACTATTCGACAATGTGCCCAAAATACGAGGCTGCGGCCGATATCTTAGGTAAAAAATGGACGGGTAGAATTATTCGGGTGCTGCTAGGCGGACCGAAGCGATTTAAGGAAATAAAGGAACAAATTCCGGAAATGAGCGACAAAATGCTCACCGATCGGATGAAGGAGCTCGAAGCGCAAAGCATCATTATTCGCAATGTTTATCCCGATATGCCCGTTCGGATCGAATATGAATTGAGCCCAAAAGGGCGAGATCTGCAGCCAGTCATCGAATCCATTCAAAATTGGGGCGAGCAATGGATGTAGATCTGGATCATAATGTAAAGAGCTGTCCTCTTTGTCATACTGGCATTGGACAGCTCTTTTTGGTATAAAGCGAACAGTACATGCGACTGTCCGCGCTTGTTTTATGGCGTTCTATTCCGCTTATGAATGAACAGGATCAGCGCAGCGGCTGCAAGCGCAACAGCAGCAAGCCACACCCATAGCCACTGCGTCTGGCTGGACGATGAATGAGCACCATGCTCGGCTGCGAGCGTTGTCAGCTCACCGCCGGAATCGCCCGTCCCGACCGGCAGCGGATCATCCCCCGATCCTAATGCCTCTAATTCCGCGCTTGCGGACGACAGCTCCTTCGTCCCTGAGCATAAGCCAGTGCTTAACTCTTGACCTCCTTCGCTTTCATAAGCAAACACAAGAAAATCATGGCCTAGTTTAAAATTTTCATAGCCGCAGCTAGCCCCGCTCATCGCCGTCGTAATGGATGTGCTCTCGCGTATTTCGCCCTTCCAAACCTTATCGACATCGAAGACGACCGTTACGGGGTCAATGGAGGACATGATTTTTTTCTTTGGCGGATTTACGATGCTGACTACCTTGCCCGAAAAGATCGCAGCCTTCGTTTTCAGCTGCTCGTCTATAGGCGGCGGTTCGGCGCAGGAGCATGCCTGCACATAAGCCGGTTTCACGATGCCGGCCGCCAGCAGCCCAAATAGGCAGAAAGCGATTATAACCGTTCTTTGCAGTTTCATATGTTCACCCCCATCTACATTGACGGCTTTTGCCGCTTTTTTGTTCCGTAGGTAAAGCCTTTATTTATATCATCGACATTAAAACGCGGCCGCACATTATCGATAGGTCTCGATTGAGGTTTTCTCATATGGTAAAATGGACGAAGTATACAATGAAAGGCAGGGAACGACCGATGGCACATCATTTAGCTTTCGCTATTGAGCCGGACTATTATACCGCCTTCGAAGACGAGGCGGAGCAGATTGAAAACTGCAAGGAGTGGGGTCTCCTATCCGAGAAAGCGGTTAAAGCCAAAACATATACGTATAAAAGAAACGGTATCGCGTATCCTTGCAGCATTATCGGGTATGTGGACAAAATGACCGCTGTCATCTCATTCGAGAGTGGCGCCCGGCATTGCATTCACCCTTCCTATCTCAAAGAGATGCAGGCCGCAAGCTTCGGACAGCGTATAAGCGCGGATTCGGCGTCAGCCGCAGAGCAAGCCGGCAGCGGCAGGAGCGATGAGGCAACTGCTGCTCCTTCCAAAGCTGCTGCGGAACAACAGCCTGCCGCGAAAGCTTCGCCTGAAGAAGCGGGAGCAGCAGCGGACAAGCCTAAAGCAAAGCCGAAAAAAGAGAAGGCAGTCAAGCTCCAGCTTCCAGAGGAGAAGGTTAAAATGCGGGCAACGGTACAAGAATTTACGACCGTACCGAATCACTTCTCCGACACGGACGATGAGGTCGTCATCTACGAGGCTGTCGCCATTACCGACCCGCTTGTGGAGGTTGGCGCCGCATGGTCGAGCCATAGCGCGACGCTTAAAAAGCTTGAGCTCGCAGTCGGAGATACGCTCACCTTCGAGGCCAAAATCGCCGCCAAAAAGCTGACCAAGCATCCTGTTCCTTACAAAATCAACAACCCTTCCAAAATCCAAAAAGAGGTTTGAGCACTCGCTGCTCGTTGCTGAACAGCGGCCGGAGCCCCTACCGCTGCTGCAGCGGCTTACCGTTACAAGTAAAAAGGGCTGCCTCGAAGTCATTCAACTTCAAGAGCAGCCCTATTTTCCTCTCTTATTGCCCTTACTTAACTTCCTCATACAGTGAAGTATCGATAAATTGGCTCAGATCAAGCTCATTTACTGTAATATCTTTAATGTAGCCGGCGTTAATCGATACATGCGCCATTTCTTCAATTGCCTCTTGGCTTAGTTCGGAATTCAAGCTCATGTGCGTAAGTGCCGCTTTAATCAGCTCTACATCCAGCCCTTTGCCGCTCAATTCGCTCAGGCGCTTGTTGATCAGCTCATACGATTCGTCTGGATTGGACTTAATGAATTCAATCGCGCGCAGGTTGGCTTTTACAGCTGCCACTGCCAGATCGCGATGCTCGCTTAGAAACTTATCGCTAGCAGTCATAATAACGAGCGGATAGTTTCCGTTGTTTGGCGGAATTTGATCCCAAGGCACGATAACTTTACCGATGCCCTCTTGCTCGATTTGCGTTCCCCATGGTTCAGGAATTAGCGTCGCATGCACTTCATTTTGACGAAGCGCTACAAGCGTATCGGATGGCGCGCGGGCAACAAGCTGAGCGCCGCTCTTGTCTGTCGTGATCTCTACGCCTTCTTGCTCAAGCAGCAGACGAAGCGAGATTTCATTCGTGCTGCCCTTTGTTGGAATGGCGATTACTTTGCCGACCAAATCCTTTACGCTGTTTACTCCGGAATCTTTGCCTGCTACAAGTACAGCCCCGCCGTTAGCCGAGCCGGAAATGACACGGAAATTGCCTGATTTAACATACTGATTGGTAGCCGGGCCTGGACCGACGAAACCGAAGTCGATTTGATTCGTTGCCAGCGCTGTCGAGAAGTCTGAACCGTTGTCGAACGCCTGCACCTCGATTTTAACATGCTCGCCCAGCTCTTCCTGGAAGTAGCCCTTCTCCAGCGCGATGTAGCCGGAAGCATGCGTTACGTTTTTGAATATGCCGATTTTTACTGTGACTGGATCTTTCTTTTTCGTATCTGTTGAAGCGTTGCCGCCTGTAGCGCCGGTCGGCTCTGGCGTATTGCTATTGCCGCCGCATGCGGCCAGAACAAACATTAATACGAAGGATAATAGAAGACCCGCTGTTTTTTTCATTTTCAACTCTCCCCGCCTCAATAAAGGTTCATTTTTTCTATACCAACTAATCTACTCGGAATAGAGTGCGATGTCAAGCTTTATTTAAAAATACATTTTCATACACTGGAGCATTTGTATCCGGGGGTGTGCCTGCAGCTGTAGAATCCTGCAAAAGTACATCTTTATCATCCAACATCATCTGATTTAACTTAAAAAAATGCGAAAATGCAGGCTTTAAGTGATTCCAGCTCCAAAGACAACTGTGGACCACATAAAGCCTGCACTTTCGCAGGAATTTTCTTATAACAGCGGAATAGGTGCGTTGAAGCCTGCACATTTGCAGGCATTTATGGATTCTGAACTTCACGGTGCAAGTGCAGAGCTCTCCTTATTTCTCGAGTCCATAACGAACGAGAAGCTTGTCTTCCATCCGCTTAAATACGATATGATCGGAAATCGTACCGAGCACCGCAATAATGATGACGACGTTGAGCATAAGCGCTGTATCGCCAAGGCCGCGCCCATCCTGCAGCAGCTGGCCCAAGCCGGCGCCGTTGGCGATCAGCTCGCCCGCCACCAATGCGCGCCAAGCGAAAGCCCATGAGACGCGTACGCCTGTCATAATATGAGGAAACGCTGCCGGTATTAGAATTTGCGTGAACATTTTCCAGCCGGTGCCGGTGCCCAGCGTTTGCGCTGCCCGCAAATAAATCGGCGAAATATTTTTAATGCCTGTGCGCGTCGAAATCGACATCGTCCACGTCGCGCCGAGCGCCGTAATGAATATAACGGAAGTATCGTTAAAACCGAACCATATGATAGCGAAAGGAAGCCATGCGATGCTTGGCACCGTTTGAAGCGCCACGACGAGAAAGCCGAGCGTATCGTCTAACAATTTCACTTTTGCAAACAGGACGCCCAGCACCATGCCAATCGAGAGCGACAGGGCGAAGGCGATCAGCAGCCTTCTGAGCGAGTTGCCAATCGCTTCAAGCAGCTGGCCTTGTACGAAACCGTCATAGAAAGATTGCATCGTTTGGAACAGGGACGGGAACTTCCAAGCTTCCCAGCCAATAATTCTATATGCCGCTTCCCATGTTACCAAAAGTATGATCAGAAACAGCGTTCTTCTTAATGCTGTACGATTCATCGCCCATTTCCTCCTTTACGACCTTCTCTAGCTCGTCGGCTAAACAGTCCATAATTTGCTTCTCAACATAGTGAAGCACCGAATCGGAGCCGTCCCGCGGCCGTGCCGCTTGCACAACAAACTCCTTCTTAATTTTACCCGGCCGTGTAGACATGACGAGTACGCGGTCCGACAGCATGACGGCTTCCCTAATATTGTGGGTAATAAACAAAATCGTTTTGCCAGTCCGCAGCCATATTTCCTCCAGCTCCTGATGCAGCACCAGCCTCGTCTGCTCGTCCAAAGCGGCGAACGGCTCATCCATCAGCAATATTTGCGGATCCATTACAAGCGCGCGCGCAATAGCTGCTCGCTGCTTCATGCCGCCGGACAGCTCATGCGGATAACGGTCGGCGAACTTGCTTAAATGTACGGCGCGAATTTGCTCCATTGCCAGCTGATTGCGCTCCTTCTTGCCGACGCCCCTCTGCTTCAGGCCGAAAGCGACATTGTCCAGAACTGTAAGCCATGGAAACAGCCCATGCTCCTGAAATACGACTACACGATCCGGCCCCGGCTCTTTAATTAGACCGTCATTGACCTTTATCGTCCCTTGGCTCACCTTCTCGAAGCCGGCCAACAGGTTTAATATGGTAGATTTCCCACAGCCGGACGGGCCGAGCAAGGAGACAAATTCACCTTCGGGAATCGTAAACGATACATCCTCGAGCACTTGAAATTCATTGCCGTCGCGCTGCTTGAACCTTTTGCTTACTCCGTCAATTTCAATCATTTCGGTCACCACTTTTCCTCATATTCATGTGATGCTATTGTTCGCACATTTCAATTTGATAACCGAGCATAACATTGCGATTACACTCATCTCACCATTCTCCATCGGAATTATGTGAATTGTCAATATGAAAGGGACATTTTGCACAAATTTTA
>Ga0180215_1000729_pt1 | contig 39444 bp, 38 predicted proteins | sample eDN3rd37CBELigBY_FD_128871 | JGI IMG/M metagenome (GOLD analysis project Ga0180215, IMG submission 128871) | Enriched backyard soil microbial communities from Emeryville, California, USA - eDNA 3rd pass 37_C BE-Lig BY (version 2) (version 2) | ecosystem: Environmental > Terrestrial > Soil >...
AACAATTTGTTATCATTCTATCTTGTGTGAAACTATTCGGAGGTGCTTATTTAAAATGGCAGTAAAAATTCGTTTAAAGCGTATGGGAGCAAAAAAATCTCCTTTCTATCGTATTGTTGTAGCTGATTCTCGTTCTCCTCGTGACGGACGTTATATTGAAGTTGTAGGAACATACAATCCTGTTACTCAACCAGCAAAGGTTGATATCAACGAAGAGCTTGCACTTAAATGGCTACAAGATGGAGCAAAACCATCTGACACAGTTCGTAACTTGTTCTCAAACCAAGGCATCATGGAAAAATTCCATAATGCTAAATTAAGCAAGTAATCATGAAAGACTTAATTGAAACAATCGTAAAGCCTCTAGTTGATTTTCCTGAAGACGTTCTTGTGAACGTGGAAGAAGAGGATAATCGTATCACCTATAAGCTATCCGTCAATAAAACGGATATGGGAAAAGTGATTGGAAAACAGGGGCGAGTTGCTAAGGCCATTCGAACGGTCGTCTATGCAGCAGGATCATCACAACAAAAGAAGATCTTTTTAGAGATTGTTGAATAAGTAAGGTAGGAGGGGCTTGATTAAAGGATCATAAGAGATCTTTTGGTCGGCCTCTTCTTTTTGATATACATACTTCTCAGTGATGCTAATTTCTCTTTAACACCTTAATTCATATATAATAAAAATAAATAAAAGATAAAGATAAAGGCGGAGAGGGTGGAGCGCTGTGAAGCTTATCCAGACGGTTGTCGTTAAACAGGTTTTAACTGAGACAGGTAAGGACAAACTCCTTACTAACTATGAAACAAAGAAATTCCAGTTGCAAAAAGAAAGCGACCAGTTGAAATTTGAGATGAAAAAACAGGAAAAAATGAAAAAGTTTCCCCCAGAGGTGCTAAAAAAGCAATTTGAAAAAGAAATTATGGTTCGGAATGAAAAAATAAAACTACTTGATTTTCATATCGAGCAATTACATATTCTACCGATAGGAAGCGAATTAAAAGAATCAGAGCACGAGGCCCTTGTCGACGTAAATGTTGGGGACAGCTGGGATGACTTTATTGTTGAAAAGACGATTGTAGTGAAAGACGGGATCGTGGTTGAAATACGCGAGAGGTGATGGATGATGGAAAAATGGTTTAATGTTGGAAAAATTGTTAATACACATGGAATACGTGGGGAAGTAAGAGTGATTTCGCGGACGGACTTTCCTGAAGAAAGATATAAAGTAGGTAATCATCTTTTTCTCTTTAAGACTGGTTCAAAAGAACCGTTAGAGTTGGTTGTGAAGAGTCATCGAACTCATAAAAATTTTGATTTACTTACTTTTGAAGGATACGACAATGTTAATCAAGTGGAAGTTTTAAGGGATGCAATTCTTAAGGTTCCGGCAAGTCAAAGAGGGGACCTGCAAGAAGGAGAATATTATTTCCAAGATATTATTGGATGCCTCGTTGCCACCATTCATGGAGAGGAAATTGGCAAGGTTGTTGAAATCCTGACGCCAGGCGCCAATGATGTTTGGGTTGTTAAAGGTGGTAAAGGAAAGGAAATTTTAATTCCTTATATTGAAGATGTAGTTAAAAAAGTGGACGTTAAGGATAAGGTTGTTTTAATTGAGCCGATGGAAGGTCTCTTGTCATGATGAAAATTGATGTTCTCTCTATCTTTCCAGAAATGTTTACCGGAGTTCTCGGGCATTCCATTCTGAATAAAGCGGCTGAAAAAGAGGCTGTCAGGTATCAGATTGTTAATTTCCGTGATTATGCGGACAATCGTCATCAGACAGTGGATGACTACCCTTATGGAGGCGGAGCTGGCATGGTATTAAAGCCGCAGCCCATCTTTGATGCTGTCGAGGACTTGGTTCAAAAGGCAGAGGCTAAACAACCTAGAGTAGTCTTGATGTGCCCTCAAGGTGAACGGTATACACAGAAGAAGGCGGAGGAGCTTTCAAAGGAAGAGCATCTTATTTTTATATGCGGTCATTATGAAGGGTATGATGAGCGGATACGTGAGCACTTAATCACCGATGAGATATCGATAGGAGACTATGTCCTGACTGGCGGGGAGCTAGGTGCGATGGTAGTCATTGATAGCGTTGTCCGCCTTCTACCAGGCGTGCTAGGAAGTGAGGAATCTCATATCCAGGACTCGTTTAGTACAGGCTTATTAGAGCATCCCCACTACACTAGGCCAGCAGACTTTCGTGGAATGAAGGTGCCTGATGTACTTACATCTGGGAATCATCGTTTAATTGAGCAATGGAGAAAAAAAGAATCCTTGCGAAGAACACATCTGCGACGTCCTGATTTGCTAGAGGATATAGAACTTCCATCAGAAATGCAAAAATTACTAGATGAAATTAAAAATCAATCTGAATAAACCATTGCAGTGGGCGATTCAATATGTTATGATATTTCTTGTGACTTGAGCGAAAGAGCAAGTCTTTATAACGATGTTCCGCTGTACCAAGTGTTGTATAAGAGCATCTGTGGGAGGAGTTGAAAACGATGCAAAATCTAATTGCAGAAATTACAAAAGAACAACTTCGTTCTGATCTACCTTCATTCCGTCCTGGTGACACTGTACGTGTACACGTTAAGGTTGTTGAGGGAACTCGTGAGCGTATTCAGATTTTTGAAGGTGTTGTAATTAAGCGTCGTGGTGGTGGAATCAGCGAAACTTTTACAGTTCGTAAGATTTCTTACGGTGTAGGCGTTGAGCGTACATTCCCTGTACACACACCAAAAATTGCGAAGCTAGAAGTAATCCGCCGCGGTAAAGTACGCCGTGCGAAACTTTACTACCTACGTGAACTACGTGGTAAAAAAGCTCGTATTAAAGAGATTCGATAAGAACATTAGTAAGATTCAAAAAAGAGCTTGTCTGACAAGCTCTTTTTTCATAGATATAAATGGATAATAGCCTTTACTAAAGAATACTACTAATGATAAGAAAGCGTTGATTGGACCTGAAATCAACAATTTCATTTGACTTTTATTAATAATATATGAAATAAATGTTAAAAAAACACTCCCATCGTGTTTAAAGTGAAAGACTTATGTAAAATAGAATATATGTAAACTGATTCTGAGAATGGTGGGGAAAGAATGGCAAAAAATAAGAATGAATTATGGGAATGGATTAAAGCACTTATAATCGCAGTACTACTTGCGGCATTGATCAGGTACTTCTTATTTGCTCCAATCGTAGTAGATGGGTTATCGATGATGCCAACCCTTCATGATCAGGATAGAATGATTGTAAATAAGTTTAGCTATAAAATTGGCGAACCTGATCGGTTTGATATCGTAGTGTTCCATGCTCCAGAAAATAAGGACTACATAAAAAGAGTAATTGGTCTGCCTGGTGATACAATCGAATACCGAAATGATACGCTCTATGTGAATGGAAAAGCCTATGAAGAGCCATACTTGGAAGAGTATAAAAATCAAGTAATCGATGGTCCGCTCACTGATCCATTTACTCTTGAAGAGAAAATAGGTAGAGAAACAGTACCAGAGGGCCATATTTTCGTAATGGGTGATAATCGCCGCTTCAGTAAAGACAGTCGTCATATCGGTGCTGTCCCAATTGAAGAGGTACTTGGAAAAACGAATTTCATTTATTGGCCAGTGGAAGACATACGGTTTATTCAGTAATAAAATTTTGAAAACGCCTTGTTCATCCCCTGTTCGCAGGGCGTAAAACAAGGCGTTTAATTGTGTTTAGGAGGTTTTTTTAGATGACAATACAATGGTTTCCTGGCCATATGGCAAAAGCGCGCAGGCAGGTCACGGAGAAACTCAAGCTTGTCGATATTATCTTTGAATTAGTAGATGCTAGAATTCCTCATTCTTCTCGGAACCCGATGATTGATGAAATCATTCAGCACAAACCAAGAATTGTTCTATTAAATAAAGCGGATATGGCGGACAAAGAGATTACTGCAGAGTGGGTTCGCTATTTTAAAAATCAGGGTGTCACGGCACTGGCGATTAATTCTCAAGCAGGGACAGGGTTGAAGCAAATTGTAACTGAGGCGAAAAAGCTACTGAATGATAAAATTGAGCGTTTAAAAGCAAAAGGTGTTAAACCAAGAGCGATTCGGGCCATGATTGTAGGAATTCCTAATGCTGGAAAATCAACACTTATTAATCGGCTGCATGGTAAAAATATTGCTAAGACAGGGAATATGCCTGGTGTGACAAAGGCTCAGCAATGGATAAAAGTTGGAAATGAGCTTGAGTTACTAGATACCCCAGGAATTCTTTGGCCAAAATTCGAAGATCAAGAAGTAGGATTAAAATTGGCTGTAACTGGGGCGATTAAGGATGCCATTTTAAACTTGGATGATGTTGCTGTTTATGCTTTGCGTTATCTTGGAAGCCAATATCCTGACAGAGTAAGGGAAAGGTTTCATATAGAAGAAATTCCTGAGGATATCATCGAAATGTTTGATAAAATAGGATTAGCTAGAGGTTTCAAACAAGGCAAAGAAATCGACTACGATAAGGTAGCAGAAACAGTTATTAGAGAAATTCGTGGAGAGAAACTCGGTCCACTTTCGTTTGAACAGCCAAGTGACCTTGAAAAAGAAGACAACCTTAATAATTAAGATTAAGGTTGTCTTTTGTCTTACTTAACCTAAATGAGAAAGCGAAGTATTCTAATGAACAAAATGACGATACAAGAAATAGAACAGCAGCTATTTGTAGATGGTGAGGATAGTCAAACATTTATACAGACATTGAGAAAAGATGAAAGAAAAGGAGTCCAACGAATACTCGATAAATGGGAGCGACTTCGGGAGAAAGAGCAATTACTACATAAGAAGTTTCTAGAGATGACTTCTTTCGAAGAGGCTCTAAGACATCAGGGCTTTCAATTTATTGCTGGTATAGATGAGGCAGGTCGTGGCCCCTTAGCTGGACCTGTAGTAGCTGCCGCCGTTATCCTTCCAGAAGACTTCTACTTACCAGGAATTGATGACTCAAAAAAGCTAACAGAGCAAAAAAGAGAAGATTATTTTGAGCGTATTAAACTTGAAGCTATCTCGTTTGGTGTCGGGATTATTGGTGCTGCTGAAATTGACACAATAAATATTTTGGAAGCTACCAAGAAGGCAATGTTAGAGGCGGTCACTCAGCTTGCTCCTAACCCCGATTACTTGCTAATAGATGCGGTGAAACTTGAAACACCTTATCCTAGCGAATCTCTTATAAAGGGGGATGCTCGAAGTATTACCATAGCGGCAGCCTCTATTATTGCAAAGGTGACAAGAGACCGAATGATGAAAGAGATAAGCAGGGAGTACCCTGAATATGGATTTTCCTCTAATATGGGATACGGGACTGCAGAACATCTTGAAGCGATCAAACGCTATGGAGTAACCCCGTATCATCGTAAGAGCTTTGCTCCAGTTAAAGACTATATTTGATATTTTGCTATAACAAATAAAGAGCATTCTGCTTGTACGGATACTTTGAAAAAGCACAGCTTGGTCGATGATTGTCCCAGCTGTGCTTTTATTTGTCAACAGTTTTTGTAATTTTTAAAAAGGCAAAATATTTCAATCATAATGGTAGACAAGTAATATATCATTATATACAATGAAAGCGTTGGTTATAATTTGAAACAAATGTACTGTAAAAAAATCTTTGCAATTTTGTGTAAATTATTTTGTTTACGCTTACTTGTAGAGGTTGATAGGAGGATGGGAAAATGAATATCCATGAGTATCAAGGGAAAGAGGTCCTCAGACAATATGGGGTATCGGTACCTAATGGGAAAGTCGCTTTTACAGTAGAAGAAGCTGTCGAAGCTGCGAAAGAACTAGGAACCCAAGTTTGTGTTGTAAAAGCTCAGATTCATGCTGGCGGCCGCGGAAAAGCGGGCGGAGTTAAAGTCGCTAAAAATCTAGATGAAGTCCGTACATATGCGAGTGAAATTTTAGGGAAAACTCTAGTCACTCACCAAACAGGACCAGAAGGCAAAGAAGTAAAACGCCTATTGATTGAAGAAGGCTGTGACATTAAAAAAGAATACTATGTTGGTCTTGTTCTTGATCGTGCAACTTCACGCGTTGTCTTAATGGCTTCAGAAGAAGGCGGAACTGAAATTGAAGAAGTAGCTGAGGCAACTCCTGAAAAAATCTTCAAAGAGCAAATTGACCCAGTTGTTGGACTAACTGCATTCCAAGCACGTCGAATTGCTTTTAATATCAATATCCCTAAAGAGCTTGTGAATCAAGCTGTTAAATTTATGATGGGATTATATAATGCCTATATCGAGAAGGACTGCTCAATTGCAGAAATTAACCCACTAGTAGTAACTGGTGATGGAAAAGTTATGGCGCTTGATGCAAAATTAAACTTTGACTCAAACGCATTATACCGTCATAAAGATATTCTTGAGTTCCGTGACCTTGATGAGGAAGATCAAAAGGAAATTGAAGCTTCAAAATATGATTTAAGCTATATCTCATTAGATGGTAATATCGGTTGTATGGTTAATGGAGCTGGACTAGCAATGTCTACTATGGACATCGTTAAGCATTACGGCGGCGACCCGGCTAACTTCCTTGATGTTGGGGGCGGTGCAACAGCTGAAAAGGTTACTGAAGCATTTAAAATCATTCTATCTGATCAAAACGTTAAGGGTATTTTTGTCAATATCTTTGGTGGAATCATGAAATGTGACGTTATCGCTGAGGGTGTTGTAGAGGCTGCGAAACAAGTTGGTCTTCAAGTTCCTCTTGTTGTTCGTCTAGAAGGAACAAATGTTGATCTTGGTAAAAAGATTCTAAATGAATCTGGATTGAATCTTGTTGCAGCAGAATCAATGGCTGACGGCGCACAAAAAATTGTTTCACTAGTTAAGTAGGATAGAAAGGAGAATCGTTGTCATGAGTGTATTCATTAATAAAGATACAAAAGTCATTGTCCAAGGGATTACCGGTTCAACGGCCCTTTTTCATACAAAACAAATGCTAGAATATGGTACTAAAATCGTTGGTGGTACGACTCCAGGAAAAGGCGGCCAAGAGGTCGAAGGCGTACCTGTTTTCAATACTGTTCAGGAGGCTGTCGCAGCAACAGGTGCAACTGCTTCTGTCATCTATGTACCAGCTCCATTTGCCGCAGATGCAATCATGGAAGCAGTAGATGCAGAGCTTGATCTTGCAATCTGTATTACTGAGCATATTCCTGTGCTTGACATGGTAAAAGTTAAACGTTATATGGAGGGCAAAAAGACACGCCTAGTAGGTCCGAACTGCCCAGGTGTCATTACAGCTGATGAGTGTAAAATTGGAATTATGCCTGGTTACATTCATACAAAAGGACACGTAGGTGTTGTTTCCCGCTCAGGAACTTTAACTTATGAAGCCGTTCATCAATTAACACAAGCTGGACTTGGCCAAACAACTGCAGTTGGAATTGGTGGAGATCCTGTAAATGGAACGAACTTTATTGATGTGCTTAAGGCGTTCAATGAAGATCCAGATACTTATGCTGTTATCATGATTGGTGAAATTGGCGGAACAGCTGAAGAAGAAGCAGCTGAATGGGTTAAAGCAAATATGACGAAGCCTGTTGTAGGCTTCATTGGTGGAGTAACTGCACCTCCAGGAAAGCGCATGGGTCATGCTGGTGCGATCATTTCCGGCGGAAAAGGGACAGCTGATGAGAAAATCCGTGTAATGAACGAGTGCGGCATTAAAGTTGCTGAGACTCCATCTGTCATGGGTGAAACATTAATCGAAGTGCTTAAAGAAAAAGGTCTATATGAAGCGTGCAAAACGCACTAATAATCATGAATGAAACAGTCCCTCAATTAGAGGGACTGTTTGGCATTTTATTAAACAATAAAAGATTAGTTGAAATGCCTGTGCTTGCTAAATCTTCCAAAACAGGAGGCCCCCGATGGATGAATTCAAAAAAAGATTGATTCATTTAGTTCACTGTAAACCAAGCTGGAAAACAATCTATCAACTATTAAAAGATGACCCGACATTATCCTCTCTTTATTCTCCTCTTAATGCTCCATCCAATCGTTTTAAACATGAACAATTTCTCCCTTTGCTAGATAAAATTCCAATTGATGATCTTATTGAATATTATGTTCGAAATGATATCCACTTAATTAGTGTAGTTGATGAAGACTATCCACTGCTTTTAAAAAATATTTATCAAGCACCATGGCTGTTGTTCGCCAAGGGAGATAAAACTCTATTGAATCAACCATTTCCGTTAGCGGTTGTTGGGAGTCGGGAGGCTACAGCTTATGGGAAAAGTGCAATTGAATTTTTATTTCCTGATTTAATAAAACATCAAGCTGTCATCATTAGTGGGTTAGCCAGAGGGATAGATGCCCTCGCTCATCAAACGTCGATAAGATTAGGGGGAAGGACTATTGGGGTCATTGCGGGAGGCTTTGGGCATATTTATCCAAAAGAAAACCTTGGACTTGCTTCGCAAATGATGGCCGAACAACTCGTTTTATCGGAATATCCGCCAAATACCAGACCAGAGAAATGGCATTTCCCATTAAGAAATAGGATTATTGGTGGTTTGGCAAAAGGGACATTGGTGATTGAAGCGAAGAAAAGGAGTGGTTCGTTTATCACCGCAGACTTTGCATTGAGTGAGGGAAGGGACGTTTTTGCAATACCAGGGAATATTCTGAATCCAGCCTATACGGGTACGAATGAGTTGATTCAGCTCGGAGCAAAACTAATAAAAGAACCAAAAGATATAATAGAAGAAATTTAATTTTCTCCCAAAAAGCAAGGCTAAAATAAGGAATAAAAGGATAAAATTTCAAGTGAAATTACAGGTGAAATAGAAAAATTACTACAAAATGGTTGAAATTATTCAAAATCTGTTATACATTTTGCATCAGTACTATTTGAAAAAGGAAATAAATATTAACCAGTATATGCTGGTGCTGGATATAGAAAAGCGGTAAGTGCATCGTCTAACTCCATTAGAACAATAAAAGGGCTAGATAAAAATAATAAAACGCTTACTTTACCCAGGTATTGACAATGGGGAACCGCATATTAAATAATAGTGGTAATTTTATTCCCTCTAAGGAGGACTAACTGAATGTCGGAGTATTTAGTCATCGTTGAGTCTCCCGCGAAAGCGAAGACGATTGAACGATATCTTGGAAAAAAATATAAAGTAAAAGCTTCCATGGGGCATGTAATAGACTTGCCCAAGAGTCAAACCGCAATTGACGTAGAACACGGTTATGAGCCGAAATACATCACAATTCGAGGAAAAGGTCCCATTTTAAAAGAATTAAAATCTGCTGCGAAAAAAGCAAAGAAAATTTACCTCGCGGCTGACCCTGATCGCGAAGGGGAAGCAATTGCTTGGCATTTGGCTCGTAGTCTTAACGTGGATGTAGATTCAGACTGCAGGGTTGTATTTAATGAAATCACCAAAGATGCGATTAAAGATTCATTTAAACATCCGCGACCAATTAATAAGGACCTTGTTGATGCGCAGCAAGCAAGGCGTGTTTTAGATCGGCTTGTTGGCTATAACATCAGCCCGTTGCTTTGGAAAAAGGTCAAAAAGGGTCTTAGTGCAGGAAGAGTACAGTCTGTTGCATTACGGCTGATCATTAATCGGGAGAAAGAAATCCAAGACTTTGAGCCAGAAGAATATTGGACAATTGGCGCGGAATTTCTAAAAGGAAAGAGCAAGTTTGAAGGAACATTCTATGGAGTTAATTCAAAGAAAACTGAATTAAAATCCAATGAGGATGTTCAAAAAATTCTTCAACAGTTAAAAGGAAACCATTTTAAGGTCCAAACGGTTACCAAGAAAGAACGGAAACGCAATCCAGCACCCCCGTTTATTACTTCATCCCTCCAGCAGGAAGCAGCGAGAAAGTTGAATTTTAGAGCAAGAAAAACGATGATGCTTGCGCAGCAATTATATGAAGGGGTGGACATTGGAAAAGAAGGTACCGTCGGTTTAATTACTTATATGAGAACTGACTCTACGCGAATCTCTGAGGTTGCCCAAGATGAAGCAAGTGGCTATATTACGAATGAATATGGCAAGGAATTTTTAAAGAGTGGGGTCAAAAAGGAAAAGAAACAAGCCAATGCGCAAGATGCCCACGAAGCCATACGACCAACGAGTGTTTTAAGGGCACCTGCGGAACTAAAGCAATATTTATCTAGGGACCAGTTAAGGTTGTACAAATTGATTTGGGATCGCTTTGTTGCAAGCCAAATGGCGCCGGCAGTAATGGATACAATGAGTGTCGATTTGGTTAATTCAGGGGTAATTTTCCGAGCAACTGGTTCAAAAGTGAAATTTCCTGGTTTTATGAAAGTATATGTAGAAGGCTCTGATGATGAAGTAGATGAAAAAGACAAGCTTCTTCCTAACTTAATAGAAGGGGATGAGGTGGTACAAAAGGACATCGAACCGAAGCAGCATTTCACTCAGCCTCCTCCAAGGTATACAGAAGCTAGGCTAGTTAGAACGTTAGAAGAACTCGGAATAGGGAGACCTTCGACTTATGCGCCAACGCTTGATACAATTCAGAAACGAGGGTATGTTAGCCTCGACAATAAACGGTTTGTACCAACCGAACTAGGGGAAATTGTTGATCAATTGATTATTGAGTTTTTCCCGGATATTGTGAATGTTGAGTTCACTGCAAAAATGGAACAAGACCTGGATAATATTGAAGAAGGCAGTGTGAACTGGGTAAATATTATCGATGAATTTTACAAGGAATTTGAAAAAGACCTTGAAAAAGCGGAAAAGGAAATGCAGGAAATTGAAATTAAAGATGAGCCAGCTGGGGAAGATTGTGAACAGTGCGGAAACGCGATGGTTTTCAAGATGGGACGCTATGGTAAATTCATGGCTTGCAGTAATTTCCCTGACTGTCGGAATACAAAGGCTATTGTAAAAGAAATCGGAGTAAAATGTCCTAATTGTAAGGAAGGAAATATCATTGAGCGTAAGAGCAAGAAGCGCCGAATTTTTTATGGATGTGATCGTTATCCTGAATGCGAATTTCTTTCTTGGGACAAACCAATTGCCAGAAGCTGTCCGAAATGTGAAAGCCTCTTGGTTGAGAAAAAACTCAAAAAAGGTGTTCAGGTTTCTTGTACTCAATGTGATTATAAAGAAGAACCACAACAATAGAGTGAGCATTTGCTCGCTCTTTTTGTTGTTGTGCTATTAGAAGAGCTTGAAAAAAAGTATAGTAATTTGAAACAACTTCTTTGATACAAGCTTCACTTTATGGTAGAATCATTTTTTGTCAATTTGAAACTTTTTTCTTTTAAAATCGTATCCTTAAGTGCAAAATGGACAATTAAGGGCAAAATATAAAAAGATAAGCGTATAGATAAAGTAAGCAGTGGAGGATCAAAATGACAGGAAAAGTAGTAAATGTTGTAGGAGCAGGTCTTGCCGGCAGCGAAGCAGCCTGGCAATTAGCAAAAAGAGGAATGAATGTTCGACTCTATGAGATGAGGCCAGTTAAACAGACCCCAGCTCACCACACAGATAAATTTGCTGAGTTGGTGTGTAGCAACTCGTTGCGAGCCAATTCACTGACGAATGCTGTGGGCGTTTTAAAAGAAGAAATGAGAATGCTGGATTCTGTCATAATCGGTAGTGCTGATGCCAGTTCTGTGCCAGCGGGAGGTGCACTTGCTGTTGATCGTCATGATTTTGCAGCTAGAGTAACCGAGCAAGTGAAAAATCACCCGAATGTAACAGTAATCAATGAAGAGGTAGTAGGAATACCTGAAGGACCAACGATTATTGCAACGGGGCCGTTAACGAGTGAAGCACTGTCACAGGGGTTGAAGCAATTAACTGGAGAAGAGTATCTGTACTTTTATGATGCAGCCGCACCAATCATTGAAAAAGAAAGCATCAATATGGATAAGGTCTATCTAAAATCCCGCTATGACAAGGGGGAAGCGGCCTATCTCAATTGTCCAATGACAGAAGAGGAATTCAATCGTTTTTACGAAGCGTTAATTGAAGCCGAAACAGTACCAATAAAAGAATTTGAAAAAGAGGTTTTTTTTGAAGGGTGTATGCCAATCGAAGTAATGGCCAACCGTGGTAGAAAGACAATGTTATTCGGACCAATGAAGCCGGTAGGACTTGAAAATCCAAAAACAGGGAAACGACCATATGCTGTTGTCCAGCTTCGTCAAGACGATGCGGCAGGAACGCTTTATAATATTGTTGGATTTCAAACTCATTTAAAATGGGGCCCTCAAAAAGAAGTGATCAAATTAATTCCCGGGCTAGAGAATGCAGAAATCGTTCGCTACGGAGTTATGCACCGAAATACATTTATTAACTCACCTAAGGTACTTAAGGCGACCTATCAATTTAAAAATAGAGAAGACTTATTCTTTGCAGGACAAATGACTGGTGTTGAGGGATATGTAGAGTCTGCTGCTAGTGGCTTAATTGCAGGTATCAATGCAGCGAAAATCGTTTTGGGAGAGTCACCTGTGAAATTCCCTGCTGAAACAGCGATGGGAAGTATGGCACATTATATTACAACCACGAATGCGAAAAACTTCCAACCCATGAACGCAAATTTTGGTTTGCTACCTAGCTTGCCAGGGAAAATAAAGAATAAGCAGGAAAGAAATGAGGCGCTCGCAAACCGAGCATTGGAAACAATTCAGAAATTTGTGAAAAATTTGTAAACTATATTGCAATAGACTGCTAAGTTATGATACCATTTAGTAGCCTCTGTGGGGTGATTGCAAGTGACGGAAAATGTGAACATTTCTTTAAAGTTGTTTATTGAATATTTACAAATTGAAAAAAACTGTTCACAATACACTGTTGAACACTATCATCACGATGTGACCGATTTTTTTGACTTTATGAAAGAAGAAGCCATTTTGGATATAAAAGATGTACAATATTCAGATGTGCGAATCTACCTGACAAAACTATACGAGAAACAACTATCAAGAAAAACAGTAGCACGAAGAATTTCCTGTCTTCGTAGTTTTTATAAGTTTTTGCTTCGAGAGAAACTCGTAGATGAAAACCCTATGACCCTTGTTTCGATCCCGAAAGCGGAAAAACGTTTGCCTGATTTTTTTTATGAACAAGAGTTGAATGTATTCTTTGAAGCTTGTGAGACTGATACCGCTCTAGGAAAGAGAAACAAAGCGTTATTAGAACTTCTTTATGGTACAGGGATTCGCGTAAGTGAATGCTGTAAGATTCGTCTAACAGACCTTGATTTTTATCTTTCAACTGTTTTAGTCCATGGTAAGGGCCAAAAACAAAGGTATGTCCCGTTTGGGAGCTTTGCTCATGATGAACTCGAAAGCTACATACAAACAGCACGAAGTGAATTGTTAAAAGGCAAAGAGGATCATGGTTTTCTTTTTGTGAATTACAGGGGTGGACCGTTGACCGATAGGGGCGTTCGTGAAATCTTAAACAAAATGTTTGATAAATCTGCTCTACATGGGAAAATACATCCCCATAAGTTGAGACATACTTTCGCGACACATATGTTAAACAATGGAGCAGATTTACGGACGGTTCAGGAATTACTAGGTCATGCATTCCTTTCGTCAACCCAAGTGTATACCCATGTTACCAATGAACATTTAAGACGAACCTATATGTCTAGCCACCCAAGGGCATAAAGTCTTGATGAGGAGGAAAAGGGATGTCTCAATTTCATGCGACAACGATTTTTGCGGTTCAACATAAAGGAAAATGTGCCATGTCCGGGGACGGTCAGGTCACATTTGGCAATGCAGTTGTGATGAAACACACGGCGCGTAAGGTACGTAAGTTGTTTAATGGGAAAGTAGTAGCTGGTTTTGCTGGCTCTGTAGCAGATGCCTTTACATTATTTGAGATGTTCGAGGCGAAGCTAGAAGAGTATAATGGGAGTTTGCAGCGCGCGGCCGTTGAGTTAGCGAAACAATGGCGCGGTGATAAAATGTTAAGGCAACTTGAGGCGATGTTAATTGTCATGAATGAGGATCATATTTTGCTTATTTCAGGGACAGGAGAAGTCATTGAACCGGATGACGGAATTTTAGCAATTGGCTCAGGTGGAAATTATGCTTTGGCAGCAGGAAGGTCTTTAAAACAGTATGCTGGTGAACATTTGTCAGCACCGGAAATTGCAAAGGCAGCCCTTGAAATTGCGGCTGATATTTGTGTGTATACCAATACCAACATTATTGTAGAAGAATTGTAGGGAAGGAGTGTGTATGCATGAATAATTCAAACAATTTGACGCCTAGACAAATCGTTGAACGACTTGATCAATACATTATCGGTCAAAAAGATGCGAAAAAAGCAGTTGCAGTTGCACTTAGAAATCGGTATCGGAGAAGCTTATTGGATGAAAGTATCCGAGATGAAATAAGTCCAAAAAACATTCTAATGATGGGTCCGACAGGGGTAGGGAAGACGGAAATTGCTAGAAGAATTGCAAAAATGGTGCGGGCGCCGTTTGTAAAGGTGGAAGCAACCAAATTTACGGAAGTCGGCTATGTAGGACGCGATGTGGAGTCGATGGTACGTGACCTAGTAGAAACTTCAGTTCGGATTGTAAAGGAAGAAAAAATGCTGAGTGTGAAAGAGCGTGCTGAGCAAAATGCAAACCGCCGACTGGTTGAGTTGTTGGTTCCATCTGCTAAGAAAAATACGTCTTATAAAAACCCACTAGAGATGTTATTTGGTGGAGGGAATCAACAGGCGGAACAAGATTCCACTTCCTCGACCGAAGAGATGAATCTTAAGGAAAGACGTAGAGCGATACAGACTAAGTTAGAGGCTGGAGAATTGGAGAACGAGGTCATTTCTGTCGAAGTAGAAGAACAGGCCCCTTCTATGTTTGACATGCTTCAAGGCTCTGGTATGGAACAAATGGGTGTGAACATGCAGGATGCACTAAGCAACCTCATGCCCAAAAAACGAAAAAAACGCAAGCTTCCTGTTAAAGAAGCGAGGAAAGTATTAACGAATGAAGAAGCACAAAAGTTAATTGATATGGATGAAGTTACACTTGAAGCAACGGTTCGAGCAGAACAATCAGGCATTATTTTTATTGATGAGATTGATAAGATTGCCAGTAAAAGTTCTGGGGGTGGTTCGGCAGATGTTTCCCGTGAAGGAGTACAAAGAGATATTTTGCCAATCGTTGAAGGTTCAACTGTTGTAACGAAGTATGGACCAGTCAAAACTGATCATGTACTATTTGTTGCTGCAGGTGCCTTTCACATTGCAAAACCATCGGATTTGATCCCTGAACTTCAAGGTCGCTTTCCAATCCGTGTAGAATTAACAAAACTAACAGTAGATGATTTTTATCGCATTCTAGTTGAGCCGGATAATGCGCTTATCAAACAATATAAAGCATTATTGGAAACTGAAGGTATACAAATTGAATTTTCTGACGAAGCTATTCGTAAAGTAGCTGAAGTTGCTTATGAAGTGAACCAAAACACAGACAATATCGGGGCGAGACGTCTTCATACAATTTTAGAGAAGTTGCTAGAAGACTTAAGCTTTGAAGCGCCAGATATCTCAATGGGAGAGATCTTAATCACACCACAATATGTGGAAGAAAAACTGGGTGCAATATCGAGAAACAAGGATTTGAGCAGGTTTATATTATAAACCGTTTTACCTGGGCGATGGTTAGGGGAAACAAAAACAAGCATTGGCCGGTAAAAAAGGCAGAATACATGTAAAACATCATATAGGTTGTTATGCAAAATAGGAGGAAGAACTAATGGACTTACTATCAAAAACTAGAAAAATCAATGCACTACTTCAAAAGGCAGCAGGTAAACCAGTAAACTTTAAGGAAATGTCTGAGACATTGTCCGATGTCATCGAGGCGAACATTTTTGTTGTTAGCCGTCGTGGTAAGTTACTAGGCTTTGCTGTGAATCAACAAATCGAAAACGACCGGATTAAAAAAATGCTTGAAGATCGTCAGTTCCCAGAGGAATACACAAATGGTTTATTTAATATTAAAGAAACATCTCCAAATCTAGATGTGGAAAGCCAGTATACAATTTTCCCAGTTGAAAACAAAGATTTGTTTAAGAGTGGATTAACAACGATTGTTCCAATTATTGGTGGCGGTGAGCGTCTTGGTACATTGCTTCTTGGTCGTGTAACAGCACCTTTTGAAGATGATGATCTTATCTTAGCTGAGTACGGAGCAACTGTTGTTGGGATGGAGATTCTTCGTGAAAAGGCAGAAGAAATTGAAGAAGAAGCTCGTAGCAAGGCTGTCGTTCAAATGGCAATCAGCTCTCTTTCTTACAGTGAATTAGAAGCGATTGAGCATATCTTTGAAGAACTAAACGGAAAAGAAGGTTTACTTGTTGCCTCTAAGATCGCTGACCGTGTAGGGATTACTCGTTCTGTTATCGTAAACGCTCTTCGCAAACTAGAGAGCGCAGGGGTCATTGAATCTCGTTCTCTAGGAATGAAAGGGACGTATATTAAAGTATTAAATGACAAATTCTTGTTTGAACTTGAGAAACTAAAATCAAATTAAAAAAAAGAAAAAATGTAAAATCCTGTTCACGGCCTGAACGGGATTTTTGTTTTATTATCTGAGTTTAAAGTGAATAGTGAAATTATAACTATTAAACGGTGTTGATTGGAGCGGATGGCACGAAGACTCCTCGAAAATGAAAATACGCATTTTCTCGTGCGTGGGCAAATTCAAGGAAGTCAATCAGTGTCCTGCGGGAGTGCAAGGCCAAGGGAGACCCCGCAGGAGAGAAGCGACGAGGAGATAGAAAAGCGGAAGCGTCTCGAGGGGCTAGGCGCTGGAGCTGGCCAGGCTCCCGGACTGCCCGCGAACCGCTCGTGCCTGAAGCGGAAACAAACAGCCCATTTAAAACAGGTGAATTTCTAGTAAAAACTTCAAGTTAGACTTGATTGTCATATTCACATATGCTATATTATTAAACGGTGTTAATACACACGGTCATGGATTTATGTGAATGGTGCTGTTATAAACAGTTTTCGCTAAAGACGATATGACCGGAGGAAAACAAACCATTAGGAGGAAACAAACATGTCAGTAATTTCTATGAAGCAATTGCTTGAAGCTGGTGTACACTTTGGTCACCAGACTCGCCGTTGGAACCCTAAGATGAAAAAATATATTTTCACTGAGCGTAACGGCATCTACATTATCGATCTTCAAAAAACAGTTAAAAAGGTTGAGGAAGCTTATAACTGGGTAAAGGAACTTGCTGCTGAAGGCGGAACAGTTCTTTTCGTAGGTACAAAGAAGCAAGCTCAAGATTCTGTTAAAGAAGAAGCAGAACGTTCTGGAATGTACTATGTAAACCAACGTTGGTTAGGTGGTACATTAACAAACTTCGAAACAATCCAAAAGCGTATTAGACGCCTTAAAGATATTGAGAGAATGGCTGAAGATGGTACATTTGAAGTCCTTCCTAAAAAAGAAGTAGTTCAACTTAGAAAAGAACAAGAGCGTTTAGAGAAATTCTTGGGTGGAATTAAAGATATGAAGGGCCTTCCTGATGCTCTTTTCATCATCGACCCTCGTAAAGAGCGCATTGCTGTTGCGGAAGCACGCAAGTTGAACATTCCTATCGTTGGAATCGTCGATACAAACTGTGATCCAGATGAAATCGATGTTGTTATCCCAGCAAACGATGATGCAATCCGTGCTGTGAAACTTCTAACAGGAAAAATGGCTGATGCAATCCTTGAAGCAAAACAAGGTGAAGAAACAGCTGAACCTGTAGAGGCGTAAGTTTTAAGTCTTGGGGAAAGGTGATATAGGGATACCCTTTATCACCTTTTTTTAAAGTGAAAATGTCTGTATGGTCTTTCGCTTATGAGTTTAAATTTCAATAATAGTGAGAAAATATGGAATAGGTACATATCACACTAACCTTAAGGAGGAAAATTCGTTATGGCAATTACTGCACAAATGGTTAAAGAATTGCGTGAAAAAACAGGCGCAGGAATGATGGACTGTAAAAAAGCACTTCAAGAAGTAGATGGGGATATGGAAAAAGCAATTGACTTCCTTCGTGAAAAAGGAATTGCAAAAGCAGCTAAAAAGGGTGACCGTATTGCTGCTGAAGGTCTTGCAAGTGTCGTTGTTGAAGGAAATGAAGCTGTTATTCTTGAAGTAAACTCTGAAACAGACTTCGTTGCGAAAAACGAAGGCTTCCAAACTCTAGTAAAAGAGCTTGGCGCGCACATCTTGAAAAACAAGCCTGCAAATCTAGAAGAGGCTCTTACACAATCAATGGAAAATGGTTCAACAGTTGATGCATATGTGAATGCTTCCATTGCTAAAATTGGTGAAAAGCTTTCCCTTCGTCGTTTTGCAGTTTTAACTAAAACAGATGCTGACGCATTCGGTGCTTACTTACACATGGGTGGCCGCATTGCTGTTCTAACTGTTCTAGAAGGAACAACTGATGAAGCAGCTGCTAAGGATGTTTCTATGCATGTTGCAGCTTTAAATCCTAAATATGTTTCTCGTGACGAGGTTTCACAAGAAGAGGTTGAGCGTGAGCGTCAAGTGCTTACTCAACAAGCTCTTAACGAAGGAAAACCTGAGAATATCGTAGCGAAAATGGTTGAAGGACGCCTTGGAAAATATTTCGAAGATGTTTGCCTTCTTGACCAAACATTCGTTAAGAACCCAGATCAAAAAGTACGCCAGTTTGTTCAATCAAAAGGCGGTACAGTACGTGAATTTGTTCGCTTCGAAGTAGGAGAAGGAATCGAGAAGCGTGAAGATAATTTCGCAGAAGAAGTTATGAGCCAAGTTAATAAAAAATAATCTTAACCAAGTCTAATTTTTCTGGTCAGGGAACACTATGTGTTCCCTGTTTTTGGAGAGAGGGATTGGTTGATCTTCTAATTAAGTGCTTTGGACAGGCGCTTTCACATTTCAAATTTACGGAGGTTTCTATGGGCAACCCAAAATACAAACGCGTTGTTTTAAAGTTAAGTGGGGAAGCACTAGCAGGTGAAAATGGTTTTGGCATTAATCCTTCAGTGATTAAAAACGTTGCCGGACAGGTAAAAGAACTTGCAGAATTAGGTGTAGAGGTCGCTGTTGTTGTAGGTGGAGGAAATATCTGGCGTGGAAAAATCGGAGAGGAAATGGGAATGGATCGTGCAACTGCAGACTATATGGGAATGCTTGCAACGGTTATGAATTCACTAGCTCTTCAAGATAGCCTTGAACAAGAAGGTATTGAAACCAGAGTACAGACATCCATCGAAATGCGTCAAGTTGCGGAACCATATATTCGCCGACGTGCAATTCGACATCTAGAAAAGACTCGAGTTGTTATTTTTGCAGCGGGTACTGGAAATCCATACTTCTCAACTGATACAACTGCGGCATTAAGAGCTGCAGAGATCGAAGCAGAAGTCATTTTAATGGCAAAGAACAATGTGGACGGAGTGTATTCTGCCGACCCACGTTTGGATCCAAATGCTGTTAAATATGATGAGCTATCTTACCTTGACGTTATCAAAGAAGGTTTAGCGGTAATGGATTCTACTGCTTCATCTTTATGTATGGACAACAACATTCCTTTAATTGTTTTCTCTATCATGGAGGAAGGGAATATCAAGAGAGCTGTAATGGGTGAAAAAATTGGAACTATTGTTAGGGGGAAATAATCATGCCAAAACAAGTCGTTGATAAAGCAAAAGAAAAAATGACCAAAGCGATTCAAGCTTATACACGTGAGCTGGCTTCAATCCGTGCTGGGCGAGCAAATGCTTCTCTTTTAGACAGAATTACGGTTGATTATTATGGTGCGCCAACTCCTGTAAATCAGTTAGCTGGAATTTCTGTTCCAGAAGCTAGACTTTTAGTGATTCAACCTTATGATAAGTCTATTCTTGGAGAGATTGAAAAAGCAATCATGAAATCCGACTTAGGAATCAACCCAACAAACGATGGCTCCATTATCCGTTTAGCGATTCCTCAGTTAACAGAAGAGCGCCGTAAGGAATTGGCTAAGCAAGTACGTAAGGAGTCAGAAGATGCGAAAATCGCCATTCGAAACATCCGCCGCGACGCTAATGATGATTTAAAGAAGCTTGAAAAGAATGGTGAGATTACCGAAGATGGTCTTCGTGGATATTCTGATGATATTCAAAAGGTAACAGATGAATTTATCAACAAAGTGGACCAAATTACCAAGGATAAGGAAAAAGAACTACTAGAAGTTTAATCTTAGGATTTGCTATGGTAAACTAAATAGTTAATGGACCCTCTATTACAGGGGGTTTTTTCATAGATATGGTCGTGTAGAATCAAAAATAAAACATTCTGTTTTAGAATAAGCTTACATACTCTTTTTATAGAGATATCTTTTTTCATTTTTGGTATGATAGGAACATATGCTAAAAACCAGCTAGAAGACTATTTCTTTTTGGGTGAGAGTATTATCCTATTTAGGGGAGCTGTCTTATGTTAAATAAACTAAATCCCTGGAAGTCCCAGAATCAACCTTCCAGTCTCCGTGATCGAAAAATACAAATACAATCTCAGGAGGTTCCCTCACACATCGCCATTATAATGGACGGCAATGGGCGATGGGCAAAGAAACGTTCTTTACCTAGGGTAGCAGGGCATCATGAAGGGATGAAAGTTGTCCGTAAAATTACTCGTCTTGCAAATGAACTTGGTGTGAAAACCTTGACTCTTTATGCCTTTTCGACGGAAAATTGGAAGCGGCCAAAAATGGAAGTGGACTTTCTGATGAAACTTCCGGAAGAATTTCTTGGCTCCTTTTTACCTGAATTGGTTGAAGAAAATGTTCGGGTAACCATGATGGGAAATACCGATCAACTGCCAGCTCACACGCTAAAGGCTGTCAAGAAAGCAATGGATGATACGAAAGAGAATACTGGTCTGGTGTTAAATTTCGCTTTAAATTATGGGAGCCGTGTGGAGATTCTCCAAGCTGTTAAGCAGGTCTTAAATGATTGTGAAAATGGTACACTGGATAAGGAAAACCTTAACGAAGAAGTTTTCTCCTCCTATTTAATGACTTCCGATTTAGAAGACCCTGACTTGCTCATTCGAACAAGCGGTGAAATCAGGCTAAGTAACTTTATGCTTTGGCAACTTGCTTATACTGAGTTCTTTTTTACAGATGTTTTGTGGCCAGATTTCAGTGAAGAACATTTTATTGAGGCTGTTGAGGTGTTTCAAAGTCGTCAACGTCGGTTTGGCGGAGTTTAATAAAGGTGTGGATTAGATGAAGCAGAGAATCATAACAGGAGTCGTAGCAGCAGCTATCTTCCTTCCAATTGTGTTAATTGGAGGGGTGCCATTTGTGCTAATGGTTTATCTACTTGCTTCAATTGGGTTGTACGAGGCATTGAAGATGCAGAACATCAAGCTTGCATCAATACCAGGAATCATTTCGCTTATCTTGCTTTGGATTTTTCTGATCCCTAGTGAGCATATTGGCATACTTAGTAATATGAATTATACGAAAATTGAGCTTACACTATTGGCTGTCTTGTTATTTTTAACATATACAGTTATTACAAAAAATCGGTTTAGTTTTGAAGAGGTTGCTTTTTCTGTATTGGCAACTCTATATGTAGGAATTGGTTTTTACTATTTCATTGAGACCAGGGGAGCGGACAATGGATTAACATTTGTTGTTTATTCCTTGTTTATTATTTGGGCAACGGATTCAGGTGCCTATTTTATCGGTCGCTCGCTCGGCAAGAAAAAGCTATGGCCTGAGATAAGTCCGAACAAAACGATTGAGGGTTCAATTGGAGGCATCTTTTGTGCAATCGTAGTTGCAATACTATTCGCGTTGTTTACAAATATCGGTATCCCAATTGTGCTGTTAATTATCGCAACAATTGTCCTGTCTATTTTTGGTCAGGTTGGCGATTTAGTTGAGTCTGCGTTAAAGCGTCATTATAATGTGAAAGATTCCGGAACAATCCTTCCGGGTCACGGAGGCATATTGGACAGGTTTGACAGCCTCTTATTTGTCTTACCGCTCTTACACTTTATGAATTTGTTATAATCGTCGGAGCTAGATGCATACTTGAGTCAACAAACAATAGAGAATTTGTAGGGAACAGGGGTTTTCTCGGAAGTCCTGTTAGGTGAATTAGGAGTGGGTGTTGTGAAGAAAATAAGTTTATTGGGTGCGACGGGTTCCATTGGGATTCAGACGTTGGACATTATCAGAGGCCACCAGGAAGCCTTTCAATTAGTCGCCATTTCTGCGGGACGAAATATAGATGTTGTGCGTAAAATTATCTTAGAGTTCAAACCTGAGTTTGTTTCGGTACAAGAGAAGGTAGATTGTGAAACCCTACAAACTGAGTTTCCTGGTTTAACAATAGGATTTGGACCTAGTGGAATTGAAGAAGCCGCTGTCTATGAGAAGGCTGATATTTTAGTAAATGCTGTCCTAGGAAGTGTAGGTTTATCGCCGACACTCAAGGCAATTCAAGCTGGAAAAACCATTGCCATTGCGAATAAAGAGACATTGGTAACAGCTGGTCACCTTGTAATGGAAGCGGCCAGGAAGCATAACGTTTCAATTCTTCCTGTTGATAGCGAACATTCTGCGATCTTTCAAGCTCTACAGGGAGAACTGGAAAAAAATATTGAACAACTTATTTTGACTGCATCTGGAGGAAGCTTCCGGGATCGGAAACGGGAAGAGTTGAAAAACGTCACCGTCCGTGAGGCCTTAAATCATCCTAACTGGTCAATGGGAGCCAAGATTACAATTGACTCGGCAACAATGATGAATAAAGGGCTAGAGGTCATAGAGGCGCACTGGTTGTTTTCACTTCCATATGAAAAGATTTCTGTTGTTCTTCACAAAGAGAGCATCATTCATTCAATGGTTGAATTCCACGACACTAGCATCATTGCGCAACTGGGAACCCCTGATATGAGAGTGCCAATTCAATACGCGCTCACATACCCTGATCGACTGCCTCATCCTACTGGGAATAGACTAAGTCTTGCGCAAATTGGAAAGCTGCATTTTCGTGAAATGGATTTTGATCGTTTCCGGTGCCTGAAGTTTGCCTACGATGCAGGTAGGGCTGGAGGAACAATGCCTACAGTATTAAATGCTGCAAACGAAGCAGCCGTGGCAGCATTTTTAGAGGGGAAGATTACCTTCTTACAAATTGAAGATCTAATAGAACGTGAGTTAACGAAGCACAAAATTATTACGAACCCAGATTTAGAAACAATACAGGAAATAGATGAACGAACAAGAAAGTCGGTATTATCACTCATTTAAAAAAGGTGGTCATTCAGTTGAGTACAGTTATTGCCTTTATTGTTATTTTCGGGGCTCTTGTTTTTTTTCATGAACTGGGTCACCTGATATTTGCAAAACGGGCTGGAATTTTATGCCGCGAGTTTGCGATTGGTTTTGGTCCGAAAATATTTTCCCATAAGAGAAACGAAACAGTCTATACGATCCGTCTTTTACCGATAGGTGGATTTGTTAGAATGGCCGGCGAAGATCCTGAAATGGTCGAAATCAAACCTGGTCACCGAATTGGTTTATTATTTGGGGAAGATAAAAAAGTTAATAAGGTTATTCTTAATAATAAGGATAAATATCCGGACGCTCTTGTGGTCGAAGTCGAACAGGCTGATGTAGAACATCAGCTGTTTATAAAAGGCTACGAAGATGGGAACGAAGAAGAATTAAAAACTTTTTCGATTAGTCGTAGTGCAGTTTTTATCGAAAATGGAGCAGAAACACAAATTGCCCCACATGATCGACAATTTGCTTCGAAGACAATTGGCCAAAGGACGATGGCTATTTTTGCTGGACCAATGATGAATTTTATCTTAGCGATTGTTGTTTTTATGATTATCGCTTTGTTCCAAGGAATGCCTTCCGACAAACCTGTTCTAGGTGAATTAGCTGCTGACGGTTCAGCTCTTGAGTCAGGGCTAAAACAAGGAGATGTCGTTCAAAGTATTGAAGGGGCAGAAATTTCAAGTTGGTCAGATGTCGTGGAAATCATTCAGAAAAATCCAGAAAACGAATTAGAGTTCCTTATTGAGCGGAACGGTGAGACTCTTGAAATTCCCGTTACTCCTGATAAAAGAGAAGTAGAGATCGAAGGTGGAAAAAGTGAAACCATTGGGATTATCGGTGTGTATGCTCCCATTGAGAAGGACACTTTAAAAGCCATTGGTTATGGGTTTGAAGAAACCTACACTTGGACAAAAGAAATCATCTTTGCCGTTGGAAAACTAGTTACTGGTCAGTTTTCAATTGATGCCCTTGCAGGACCAGTCGGGATTTATGAATCAACGAGTATTGTTGCTCAATCTGGCATTTGGTATTTGATGAGATGGGCAGCAGTATTGAGTATTAACTTAGGAATCATGAACCTACTCCCAATTCCAGCATTAGATGGTGGTAGATTGATGTTCTTTGCCGTCGAAGCGGTTAGAGGAAAACCGATTGATCCACAAAAGGAAGGGATGGTTCATTTCATCGGCTTTGCGTTATTAATGCTCTTAATGCTTGTCGTAACATGGAATGATATCCAAAGATTCTTTTTATAAAATAGTGGAAAGTTAGATTTGATTTATCTAAACTATAGATAGTAAGGTTTAGCGCCCAGTGACTAGAATAGGTCGCATAAATGGGCGCTTCCGCTGTTCTTTTTTGCCATTTCGATTTAGATGAGGTGTAAATATAAAATGAAACAAAGTATGACTTTAATTCCAACACTAAGAGAAGTACCAGCCGATGCCGATATAAAGAGTCATCAATTGCTTTTAAGAGCAGGGTATATCCGTCAAAATGCAAGTGGTTTGTACTCATACCTACCACTTGCTAGAAAAGTGCTACAAAAGGTAGAAAGTATCATTCGTGAGGAAATGGATCAAGCAGGGTCCGTTGAGCTTTTAATGCCTGCACTACAACAAGCTGAGCTATGGCAGGAATCTGGACGCTGGTATACGTATGGTCCTGAATTAATGCGGTTGAAAGATCGACATGACCGTGAGTTTGCTTTAGGTGCAACTCATGAGGAAGTTATTACGAGTCTTGTCCGCGACGAAGTAAAATCTTATAAGCGTTTGCCTTTATCGTTATATCAAATCCAAACAAAATTCCGTGATGAAAAACGCCCACGCTTTGGACTTTTACGTGGTCGTGAATTCATTATGAAAGATGCTTATTCTTTTCACTCCTCTCAGGAAAGTTTGGATCAAACCTACCAACATTTATTCCAGGCTTATAGCAATATTTTCTCTCGATGCGGCTTAGATTACCGTGCTGTAATCGCTGATTCTGGAGCAATGGGTGGGAAAGATACTCATGAATTCATGGTCCTTTCTGATGTTGGAGAAGATACAATTGCTTATTCTGATACTTCCAGCTACGCAGCAAATATTGAAATGGCCCCAGTTGTAATGGAATATGAGAAAAAAGCCGAAGAGGCAAAAGAAATTGAAAAAGTACGAACAGAAAATAAGAAGAGTATTGAAGAGGTTGCTAATTTCCTCGAGGTAGATGCAAAGGATTGCATAAAATCCATGCTGTTCAAAGTTGATGACCGTTATGTTCTTACGCTTGTGCGTGGAGACCATGAAGTGAATGATATTAAATTAAAGAATCTGTTGGGTGCAGCGACTGCTGAGCTTGCAGATGCAGAAGAAACAAAATCTGTGCTTGGATGTGCAGTAGGATCGCTTGGACCGGTACAAGCCAAGGATGTTGAAATTGTTGCCGATCACGCTGTTGCAGCAATTGTGAATGGTGTATGTGGTGCAAATGAAGAAAATTATCATTACATGAATGTAAACCCTGAGCGTGATTTTGAAGTGAGTCAGTTTGCTGACCTTCGTTTTATCTTAGAAGGAGACCCATCTCCAGATGGTGAAGGGAAAATCTTGTTTGCAAAAGGAATTGAAGTGGGTCATGTCTTTAAATTAGGTACTCGTTACAGTGAAGCAATGGGAGCGACATATCTTGATGAAAACGGCAGAACCCAACCAATGATTATGGGTTGCTATGGAATTGGCGTATCACGTACAATGGCTGCCGTGGTTGAACAATTTAATGACGATAAAGGACTTGTTTGGCCAACAGCTCTAGCTCCATTCGATTTGCACCTCATTGCTGTAAACATGAAAGATGCGGCACAGGCTGAATTAGCGGGTGAGTTGTATGCTAAGCTTAAGGCTGCTCGCTTTGACGTATTATTCGATGACCGCCAAGAACGACCAGGGGTGAAATTCGCTGATTCTGACCTAATCGGACTGCCAATTCGCATTACCGTTGGAAAGAAAGCCTCAGAGGGAATTGTGGAACTGAAGGTTCGTAAAACTGGCGACATGCACGAAGTACATGTGGACGAGCTGCAAACCAAGATTGAAGAAATTTTGAAGTCACTATAATAATTTTAGGAAGAATCTCCTGCTTAGGGGGTTCTTTTTTGTTTTTTAGCTAGTATTCATTGCCCAGGAAAAGCGGGAGGAGGGGTTCTGATTACTTGAAGCTGGTAGAAAAGGAGGTGAACGGTAAGATAGAGGGTTTTTAATTTACCCAGGCGGGATAGAAAAGGGAATGATGAACGGTAAAATAGATGGCTACTAATTATCCGAAGCTGGTAAAAAGATGTTGAACGGTAAAATAGGGAAGATAGGTGCCCTAAGTGAAATGAGCCCAATAGTGAAAGGTCACCAATAGGGTTGATAGGAGCCCTAAGTGTAGCTAACCTCCAAGAGGAAGGTCACCAATAGGGGAGATAGGTACCCTAAGTGTAGCTAATCCTAAAGAGAAAGGTTACCACTAGGGAAGATAGGAGCCCTAAGTGTAGCTAACCTCCAAGAGAAAGGTCACCAATAGGGAAGATAGGAGCCCTAAGTGAAGCTAACCCCAAAGAGAAAGGTCACCAACAGGGAAGATAGGAGCCCTAAGTGTAGCTAATCCCAAAGAGAAAGGTCACGAATAGGGAAGATAGGAGCCCTAAGTGAAATAAATCCAAGAGAAAAAGGTAACCAAACAATGGGAAAGGATGACTTCCAGCTCAATAAAGACAAATCAACAAAAAGCCCTACCAAACCCAATGCCCAACTTCTAATCATTTCCTACACATTTCTTAATTCCCGAAAGCAATCAAGTAAGAGTTTTATGTTATAATAACCTTTGCTTAAAAAATATATAGATAAGATTCCTAGTTACCCAAACTACCCATTCATGGCAGAAATTCTTTGATGGTAGTTTTATTTTATTTCATAGATAGGAGGGAAACAATGACCGATCTTTCCTCTAAAAAGAAAGAAAGTTTTCAGGTGCTCTTACAGCAGCTTCAATTAACAGAAGATGCGATGGTTGAACACTTTAGAGATGCATTAATTGACCGAGTGGTGGTCGAAAAGAAACAGAAAAAGTGGCATTTCTTTTTTCAGTTTGAGCGCATTATACCTTGTAGCTTAATGAGCCGGTTTACGACCCAACTAGACAGAAGCTTTTCTCATATCGCCAATGTCACTAGTACGTTTAATGTTCTTGACCAGTCTGTTACCGAAGAGTTAATACATGACTATTGGAAACATTGTGTTCAGGAAATTGATGGGATGGCTCCGCCGTTATTAAAACTTCTGAATGAACAGCTTCCAAAGGTTCAGGGACATAAAGTGGTTTTAAATGTTCGGAACGAAACGGAAGGAATGGCGATTAAGAATAAGTATAGTGGAATCCTTGCTGATATTTTCCAAACTTATGGCTTTCCAATCCTAACAATTGATACAGTCGTGAATCAAGATTCTTCTGCAAATAATGACTATGAAGAGTTTAGAAAAGCGAAGGAAAAAGAAGACCAAGAACGTGCACTTATGGCGATGGTTGAAATGCAGAAGAAAGAAGCGGAGAAAGACCAAGGCGATGCAGGAGTGCCTGATGGTCCTGTTTCAATCGGCTTAACGATTAAGGATGATGCTGATCTCCGTCGTTTAGAAGAAATTGTGGACGAAGAACGCCGTGTAACAGTTGAGGGCTATGTATTCCATGCTGAAACGAAGGAGCTTCGTAGTGGTAGAACACTTCTAACCTTTAAGATCACAGATTATACAAGTTCCATCATGGTAAAAATGTTTTCCCGTGACAAAGAAGACGCGGCGATTTTCAATGTAATTAAAAAAGGAATGTGGTTAAAGGTTAGAGGTAGCGTTCAAAATGACACCTTTGTTCGTGACTTAGTGATGATTGGTAATGATGTCAATGAAATAAGACCAAAGCTGCGCAAGGATAAGGCTCGTGAAGGGGAAAAGCGTGTAGAACTTCATCTGCACACGCCGATGAGCCAAATGGATGCAGTCAGCAGTGTAAGTGATCTCGTTTCTCAGGCAGCTAAATGGGGACACAAGGCAGTGGCGATTACCGACCACGCTGTCGCCCAATCCTTCCCAGAAGCATTTGGTGCCGGAAAGAAAAACGACATAAAAATACTCTATGGTGTCGAAGCCAACCTCGTCGATGATGGAGTCCCAATTGCCTACAACTCCGCACATCGTCTGCTAGCGGACGACACGTATATTGTATTTGACGTTGAAACAACCGGTCTTTCAGCTGTTTACGATACAATTATTGAACTGGCAGCAGTAAAAGTTCAAAATGGGGATATTGTTGACCGTTTTGAATCTTTTGCTAATCCGCATCGTAGACTCTCATCAACCATTATTGAATTAACTGGGATAACTGATGATATGGTAGAAAATGCGCCTGAAGTGGATGATGTATTGAGAGAATTCCACGAATGGATTGGTGATGCTATTCTAGTTGCTCATAACGCATCCTTTGACATGGGCTTTTTAAATACCGGCTGTAAAAAAATTGGTATTGGTAAACTACCAAATCCAGTTATTGATACGCTAGAATTAGGTAGACTTTTATTCCCAGATATGAAGAACCACCGACTCAATACATTAGCTAAAAAATTAGATGTCGAGTTAACCCAGCATCACCGGGCGATATATGATGCGGAAGCGACGGGATATATTTTAATTAAAATGCTCAAAGAAGCAGCAGAAAAAGGCATTGAGTATCATGATCAAATGAATGATTACATGGGCCAAGGCAATGCTTACAAGCGAGCGCGTCCACATCATATTACACTTCTTGCACAAACCGAAGCTGGATTGAAAAACCTTTTTAAACTCGTTTCGATCTCACATTTGAACTATTTTTACAGAGTGCCTCGAATTCCAAGATCTGTCCTGCAAAAATACAGAGAAGGAATTTTGGTAGGTTCTGCTTGTGACAAAGGTGAAGTTTTTGAAACAATGATGCAAAAGTCAATGGAAGAAGCGGAGGAAGCTGCCCAGTTTTATGACTATTTGGAGGTAATGCCTAAGCCAGTCTATTCTCATTTGATAGAACTAGAGCTAGTGCGCGATGAAAGATCGCTTGAAAACATCATTACCAATATCGTAAAACTTGGTGAAAAGCTTAATCTCCCAGTAGTTGCAACTGGAAATGTTCACTACTTAAATCCTAATGATAAAATCTATCGTAAAATTCTAGTAAATTCTCAAGGAGGAGCGAACCCGCTTAATCGTCATCGCCTCCCTGATGTACACTTCCGAACAACGGATGAGATGCTTGATGAGTTTTCTTTCCTTGGCAAAGAAAAGGCAAAGGAAATCGTCGTCACCAACAGTAATAAAGTGGCCGACATGATTGATGTTATTAAGCCAATCAAGGATGATCTTTACACCCCGAAAATTGATGGGGCGGATGAAGAGATGCGGAACATGAGTTATGGAATGGCAAGGAGTATATATGGAGATGAACTCCCAGAAATCGTTGAGGCTCGTCTTGAAAAAGAATTAAAGAGTATTATCGATAATGGGTTTGCCGTTATTTATCTTATCTCTCATAAGCTTGTTAAAAAATCTCTTAATGACGGATACCTTGTTGGATCGCGGGGATCGGTAGGATCATCCTTCGTTGCAACAATGACGGAGATTACCGAGGTCAATCCTTTACCACCGCATTATGTTTGTTCGAAATGTAAGAAATCTGAGTTCTTTGATGATGGTTCGGTAGGATCAGGTTTCGACCTCCCGGATAAAGATTGTCAAACTGTGGGATCCGCTACACGAAAGATGGGCATGATATCCCGTTTGAAACCTTCCTTGGCTTTAAAGGAGATAAGGTTCCGGATATTGATCTCAACTTCTCCGGAGAATATCAGCCACGTGCCCATGACTATACAAAAGTCTTGTTCGGTGAAGACAATGTGTATCGTGCGGGTACAATTGGTACCGTAGCCGAAAAGACAGCTTATGGGTATGTACGTGGCTATCAAAACGATAACAACTTGCATATGCGTGGAGCAGAAACAGACAGGCTTGTAGCTGGTTGTACGGGCGTTAAACGAACAACAGGGCAGCACCCAGGGGGAATTATCGTTATTCCAGACTATATGGATGTATATGATTTCTCTCCTATTCAGTTCCCTGCTGACTCCCTTACGTCTGAATGGCGGACAACTCATTTTGACTTCCATTCAATTCATGATAACGTCTTGAAGCTTGATATCTTAGGGCACGATGATCCAACGGTGATAAGGATGCTTCAGGATTTAAGTGGAATCGACCCGAAAACGATTCCGACAGATGATCCTGAGGTGATGAAAATCTTTAGTAACACGCAATCACTTGGTGTCACGGAAGAACAAATTATGTGTAAAACAGGAACCTTCGGGATTCCTGAGTTTGGGACAAGATTCGTACGTCAGATGCTCGAAGATACAAAGCCAACAACCTTCTCTGAACTTGTACAGATATCTGGACTCTCACATGGTACGGACGTATGGCTTGGGAATGCTCAGGAGTTAATTCACAACAATGTTTGTACGTTAAGTGAAGTAATTGGTTGTCGTGACGATATCATGGTTTACCTCATCTACCAAGGGCTTGAACCCTCCTTTGCTTTTAAGATTATGGAATCGGTACGTAAAGGGAAAGGTCTTTCAGATGAGATGGAAGAAGAAATGCGTAAAAACAAAGTGCCAGAATGGTATATTGATTCTTGTAAAAAGATCAAATATATGTTCCCGAAGGCGCACGCGGCTGCGTATGTGTTAATGGCTGTCAGAATCGCGTATTTCAAAGTGCATCATCCGCTTTTATATTATGCAGCGTATTTTACGGTTAGAGCGGAAGACTTTGATGTTGATGCAATGGTTCGAGGTTCTCATAGCATCAGATCAAAGGTTGAAGAAATTAATGCCAAAGGCCTTGATGCCTCTACGAAGGAAAAGAACTTGATGACCGTTATGGAGTTAGCATTAGAGATGTGTGAGCGAGGGTACACCTTTAAAAAGGTAGATCTCTACCGTTCGAGTGCCACAGATTTTATTATTGATGGCGACTCACTTATTCCACCGTTTAATGCAATTCCTGGTTTGGGAACAAACGCCGCAATCAACATTGTGAAAGCACGGGAAGCAGGAGAGTTCCTTTCGAAAGAGGATCTTCAGCAACGTGGGAAAGTTTCTAAAACGATTATCGAATTCCTTGACAATCACGGCTGTCTGGAAGCACTTCCTGATCAAAATCAGCTATCATTGTTTTAATTTAGTTGGGAAAGGGTGTCTTAGAGGGAGTGACCAACTTCTTCTTAGGCACCCTTTTCTTTAGGTTAATATTTCCAGTTATTAGTGGGGAAAAGGAGAGTAGCGTCCCATTAATAGAGTAAAATCAAGGGAACTCAAGCGCTCGCGGTGCCTAATCTGTTTGCATTAAAAATCTGGTTATGTTATATTTTTATTGGAAATACTAAGGATAACTCTGGCAGATAAGAGTGGGGAAACCCGCTCTTTCTTGTTTGTATGCCCTTTTCGGGATGTATTTACAAAAGAACGGGAAGAGCCCATTCCAAAAGGAGGGATAAAAGATGAGCAAAGTGACAGAAGTTGTCGAGGATCTTTTGACACCTATTTTATCGAATCTAGACCTTGAATTAGTGGATATAGAGTATGTAAAAGAAGGAAAAAACTGGTTTCTACGAATTTACATAGACAAAGATAGTGGCGTTGATATCGAAGAATGCGGACTAGTCAGCGAACGTCTAAGTGAGAAGCTTGATGAACTTGATCCAATTCCACATAACTACTTCCTTGAGGTTTCATCACCTGGGGCAGAGCGTCCACTAAAGAAAGAAAAAGATTACCAAAAGGCGATAGGGAAGAATGTGTTTATTAAAACATATGAGCCTATTGATGATGAGAAAACATTTGAAGGTATTTTAAAAGCATTTGATGGTGAAACGGTAACAATTGAAGTAAAGATTAAAACGAGAAAGAAAGAAGTCCTTGTGCCATTTGATAAAATTGCCAGCGCTCGTTTGGCGGTCACATTCTAATAGAGCGAAACAAATTTTGGCATGAATGAACAGCCTTATGAAAAATATAATTGTAAGAATCCAAAGGGGGATATGAATCTCATGAGCAGTGAATTATTGGATGCTCTGATTGTGCTTGAAAAAGAAAAAGGCATATCCAGAGATGTATTGATTGATGCGATTGAAGCTGCATTAGTCTCAGCATACCGTCGTAATTTTAATCAAGCTCAGAATGTACGTATTGATTTGAACCTCGAAAACGGCTCAATGCGTGTATTTGCTAGAAAAGAAGTTGTCGAGGAAGTATTTGACCCCCGTCTTGAAATTTCCATTGAAGAAGCACAACAAATCAACCCTAACTACGCAGTGGAAGATGTTGTAGAATTGGAAGTAACACCGAAGGACTTTGGTCGAATTGCTGCTCAAACAGCGAAGCAAGTGGTCACTCAGCGAGTTCGTGAAGCAGAGCGAGGAATTATCTACTCTGAATTCATTGACCGCGAAGAAGATATCATGACAGGGATTGTTCAAAGACTCGATGCCAAGTTCATTTATGTAAGTCTAGGTAAAATTGAAGCCATTTTACCTGTGAACGAGCAAATGCCGAATGAACAATATAAGCCTCACGACCGAATTAAAGTTTTTCTTACTAAAGTAGAAAAAACAACAAAAGGTCCACAAATTTTCGTTTCTAGAACTCATCCAGGACTTTTAAAAAGACTGTTTGAAATTGAGGTTCCGGAAATTTACGATGGCACGGTAGAAATTAAATCCGTTGCTCGTGAAGCGGGTGACAGATCAAAAATATCCGTTCATTCTGATAACCCAGAGGTCGATCCTGTTGGGTCTTGTGTTGGTCCTAAGGGAACAAGGGTACAGGCAGTTGTAAATGAGCTAAAAGGCGAAAAGATTGACATTGTAAAATGGTCTGAGGATCCGGTCATTTTCGTAGCCAATGCCTTGAGCCCTTCAAAGGTTCTTGATGTGATTGTAAATGAGGCAGATAAAGCAACAACTGTGGTTGTTCCAGATTATCAGCTTTCGCTTGCAATTGGGAAAAGAGGACAGAATGCTAGACTTGCGGCTAAACTGACAGGTTGGAAAATCGATATCAAGTCAGAAACAGACGCTCGTGAAGCTGGAATCTATCCTCGTGAAGACGGTGCGCTTTTAGAAGGATATGAGGAAGATTATTCAGACGAAGAGTTAGATTAAGGGAAGAGGTGGATGAGCGTGAACAGCCGTAAAAAAATTCCGATGCGAAAATGTGTCGCAACCGGTGAAATGAGACCCAAAAAAGAACTCATCCGGATTGTTCGCTCAAAAGAGGGAGAAGTATCCATTGACCCGACTGGAAAGAAATCTGGCAGGGGCGCTTACCTCACAAAGGATAAGGATACTGTCTTGCTTGCAAAGAAACGAAACATTCTTTCTAAACAGTTAGAAGCGAACATAGACGAGTCAATTTATGATGAGCTTCTTGACCTTATAGAAAAGGAGAAACGACCAATCTGATGAAGGATCAGTGGATGTCATTGCTTGGCTTAGCCAATCGAGCGCGTAAAATTATTTCAGGGGAAGAGCTAACCGTTAAAGAAATCCGAAACGGTAAGGCAAAGCTAGTATTATTGTCTAAGGATGCATCTTTCAATACTCAAAAAAAAATAACAGATAAATGTAATTCTTATCATGTGCCATACAAACTGGTAGAGGATCGGTATAAACTCGGCCAGGCGATTGGGAAAGAAGCCCGTGTGGTTGTCGCCCTTTTGGATGATGGGTTTGCAAAGAAACTGTTGACGTTGCTCGATTAATTCTAGCGGGGGTGAAAATATGAGTAAAACACGCGTGTACGAATATGCAAAAAAGCATAATGTATCGAGTAAAGACGTTATTACAAAATTAAAAGAAATGAACATAGAAGTTTCAAACCATATGACGGCAATTGAAACAGATACGGTGAGGAGATTAGACGCCATTTATAATAAAACAATTGATAAGCAGCCTCAGTCACAGCAGTCAAATCAACAACAAAATCAAAAAACATCAGGTCAAGGTCAACAAAGACCATCAGGTCAAGGTCAACAAAGACCATCAGGTCAAGGTCAACAGAGACCATCAGGTCAAGGTCAACAAAGACCATCAGGTCAAGGTCAACAAAGACCATCAAGCCAAGGTCAACAAAGACCATCAGGTCAAGGTGGTCAAAAGAGACCAGGAGGTCAAGGTCAACAAAGACCAGGAGGCCAAGGTCAAGGAAATAAACGCAACAATAATAATAAATCAAAACAAAACAACAATCGTGGGAAACAAAATCAGACACATACTCCTCAACCGCAAGTTAAAAAAGAAAAAGAACTTCCAGCAAAGATTACTTTTAGCGATTCTTTAACGGTTGGTGAGCTTGCTAAAAAGTTACACCGTGAACCATCTGAGATCATCAAAAAGTTATTCATGCTTGGTGTAATGGCAACGATTAACCAGGATTTGGATAAAGATGCAATTGAGCTAATCTGTACTGATTATGGGGTTGAGGTTGAAGAGGAAATTCTTGTTGATACAACTGACCTAGAAGTTTACTTCACTGAGGACACAGAGGATCTTCTTCAAGAACGCCCACCAGTTGTGACCATCATGGGACACGTTGACCATGGGAAAACAACTACGCTTGACTCTATCCGTAATACAAAGGTTACTGCAGGTGAAGCCGGGGGGATTACCCAGCACATCGGTGCCTATCAGGTTGAAGAGAATGGGAAGAAGATTACATTTTTAGATACACCAGGTCATGCTGCCTTCACCACAATGCGTGCTCGTGGTGCAAAAATCACTGATATCACGATTCTTGTTGTTGCAGCCGATGATGGAGTAATGCCACAAACTGTGGAAGCTATTAACCATGCGAAAGCTGCCAATGTGCCAATCATCGTTGCGGTGAATAAGATGGATAAAGAAGCAGCGAACCCAGATCGTGTAATGCAGGAATTAACTGAGCATGGACTAATTCCTGAGGCATGGGGTGGAGAAACCATCTTTGTTCCAATTTCAGCTCTTAAAGGAGAAGGGATTGATAACCTTCTTGAAATGATTCTCCTAGTTAGTGAAGTTGAAGAATATAAGGCGAACCCAAATCGTACTGCTATTGGAACAGTAATTGAGGCTCAATTAGATAAAGGTCGTGGATCAGTTGCGACATTGCTTGTCCAAAATGGTACTCTCAAAGTCGGTGATCCAATCGTGGTCGGAAACACTTATGGACGTGTCCGCGCGATGGTGAACGATCTTGGTCGCCGTGTTAAGGAAGTAGGACCTTCTACGCCTGTTGAGATTACAGGTCTTAACGACGTGCCACAAGCTGGTGACCGTTTTGTTGTCTTCGAAGATGAAAAAACAGCTCGTCAAGTTGGTGAGGCTCGTGCAACTCAAGCATTACAAGCACAAAGATCTGAAAAGCAGAAGATTAGCTTAGATAACTTGTTTGAGCATATGAAACAAGGCGAAATGAAGGATTTAAACCTAATTGTAAAGGCTGATGTGCAAGGTTCAGTTGAAGCTGTTGCAGCAGCATTACAGAAATTAGACGTAGAAGGAATCAATGTCCGAATTATCCATACAGGCGTTGGTGCTATTAACGAATCCGATATCACGTTAGCTGCGGCGTCAAATGCGATTGTAATTGGCTTTAATGTACGCCCTGATAATAATGCGAAACGTGCTGCGGAATCAGAAGAAGTCGATATTCGTTTACACCGCATTATCTATAAGGTAATTGAAGAAATTGAATCTGCAATGAAAGGAATGCTTGATCCTGTTTATCAAGAGAAGACAATTGGTCAAGCTGAAGTACGTCAGACTTTCAAAGTATCTAAAGTTGGTACAATTGCAGGTTCATATGTTACTGATGGAAAGATTACCCGTGATAGTGGCGTCCGTTTAATCCGTGATGGCATTGTTATCTTTGAGGGTGAAGTGGATGCGCTAAGACGTTTCAAAGATGATGCAAAAGAAGTTGCTCAAGGTTACGAGTGCGGAATCACGATTAAAAACTTTAATGACGTGAAGGAAGGCGACGTCATCGAAGCATATATCATGGAAGAAGTGGAACGTTAATGATTGTAGGACTCGCTTCATGTGAATGCATCATTTATGATGCTCACTCCTTAAAGGATAAAAGAGCGGTCTTACAACGGATTCTAACAAGACTGAAACAGAAGTATAATGTTTCAGTATCGGAAGTGGATTTCCAGGATGTCTGGCAGCGGACAAAAATCGCCATTGTGACGGTTTCTTCCGCTCGGCAGTCAACTGAAAGGGAACTACAAAATGCCCTTCAAATGATTGATTCGTTTCCTGAAATAGAACGAACCATTACAGATATTGAATGGCTTTAATTTGACTGAGGTGATCGAACATGGCCCATAGGGTAAATCGTGTTGGAGAGCAGATGAAGAAAGAACTTGGTGATATTATCGGCCGAAAAATCAAAGATCCCCGCATTGGTTTTGTAACGGTGACGGATGTCGAGGTAACAGGTGATCTTCAGCAAGCAAAAGTATTTATCTCGGTTCTAGGTGACGAAGAACAGAAAGAAAACACATTAAAGGCGTTAGCCAAAGCGAAGGGATTTATTCGTACCGAAATCGGACAACGGATACGTCTTCGCAAGACGCCAGAAATTAGTTTTGAATTTGACCCGTCCCTAGAGTACGGCAACCGAATTGATACACTTCTACACCAGGTTCATAATAATGATGAAAAAGAACGAGAAAATTAAGATAAAGAAAAAATGGATAGACATCATGTCTATCCTTTTTTTCGATAGTTCGCCTTTTAAGGCGCTTACGCTTTTCTAGTTAGGAGGAAACATGGAAGGAATTTTACCTTTATTTAAACCAGCAGGAATGACATCGCATGATTGTGTTTTTCGTTTACGAAAGATTTTAAAGATGAAGCGAATTGGACATACAGGAACCCTTGATCCTGATGTAACTGGAGTATTGCCGATATGTTTGGGAAGGGCGACAAAAGTTGCCGAGTACATCACAGATGCAGGGAAGGCGTACGAAGGGGAAGTGACGATAGGTTTTTCCACGACCACCGAAGATGCTTCGGGGGATACTGTGGAAACTAAAGAAGTAGAGAAGGTTTTTACCAGGGCTGAAATTCTAGAGGTGTTACAGAATTTAACAGGTGAAATTGAGCAGACTCCTCCCATGTACTCTGCAGTCAAGGTCAATGGGAAAAGACTTTACGAATATGCCCGACAAGGAATTGAAGTTGAACGACCATCGAGAATCGTTAAAATATACAAGATTGAATTGCTTGATGACCGTGAGACATTTTCGGGAGAGACTGTTACCTTTAGATTTAGAGTAAGCTGTGGCAAAGGGACTTATGTTAGAACCCTTGCGGTCATGATTGGAGAGGCTCTTGGTTATCCAGCACATATGTCTTATCTGCAGCGGATACAGTCTGCAACCATGACGCTTGAAGATTGCTATACATTAGAGCAAGTCCAAGAGCTTGCGGAAAAGGGCGAGGTTGAGAAGGTGTTAAAGCCACTTGAGGATGGAATCTCTCATTTGCCGAATTTTAAAATAAATGATACAGTAGCAGAGAAAGTGAAAAATGGTGCTTTACTGGATATTCCACCACATCTGTTAAAAGAGGATGGTCCGATAGCTGTTAGCCAAACCGATGGGAAGGTGTTAGCGATTTATCGAAAGCATCCAAGGAAACCAGGATTACTTAAGGCCGATAAAGTGCTTAGAAATGATCAATTATGATACATAGGCTTAGTCAGAAAAGGTGAGTATGAAGTGGAAGTAATTAAATTGAACCACCCTCATTCCTATAAAAAAGAAGAGTTTTCTCCTCAGGTTATGGCTCTTGGATATTTTGATGGTGTCCATCTCGGTCACCAAAAAGTCATTAAGGAAGCAATGAAGACTGCAACAGACAAAGGAATGAAAAGCGCAGTCATGACCTTTGATCCACATCCTTCAGTTGTCTTAGGCAGAAGCGTTCAACATGTTGAATACATCACGCCAATCGAAGAAAAAATTCGCGTAATTGAGAAGCTTGGGGTGGATTGTTTATACATCATCCACTTTACTCCGCAATTTGCCAATTTATTGCCCCAGGAATTCATTGACGACTATATCATTCAATTGAATGTTAAGCACGTAGTGGCAGGCTTTGATTATACATATGGGAAAATGGGTAAAGGGACGATGGAAACCATACAGTTCCATTCAAGAGGACTGTTTGGCTATACAGTAGTTCCCAAACTCTCAGTGGAAGGTGAAAAGGTTAGTTCAACGTTAATTCGAACGCAGCTACGCGAGGGGAAGATGGATGCCATTCCAATGCTTCTAGGTAGACACTATATAACAAGCGGGATTGTTGCGCATGGAGAAAAGCGAGGCAGAACCATCGGCTTTCCCACTGCAAATATTGATGTTTCAGAGGAATATATTCTCCCATCAACAGGTGTGTATGCAGTTCAAATCCATGTAGCTGGCAGCTGGCATCAAGGTGTCTGTAATGTAGGATATAAGCCTACTTTTCACTCTGAACAGGCCCCTAAACCAACCATAGAGGTTCATATTTTTGATTTTAATCAAGATGTTTATGGGAAAGTCGCGATTGTTGAGTGGCATAAAAAGATCCGTGAAGAGCAAAAGTTCCCTGGAATTGATGCATTAGTCGCTCAAATTGATCAAGATAAACAGAGTGCACTTGAATACTTTGAAAAACACTACGCATAGACTTGCTTTTTAACTTAAAAAGTTGTATTCTTATAAACGTACCAAAAAGAAAAGAACCTTTGCTTGGCAAGTCGAGTCACCGACGCTTGCTCGGTAACAGGGGATATTAAGTAGGAGGTGAATCGGATGGCAATCACAAAAGAACGTAAAAATGAACTAATCAATGAGTTCAAGACACACGAAAACGATACTGGTTCTCCAGAAGTTCAAATCGCTGTCCTGACTGCAGAAATT
>Ga0180215_1000730_pt1 | contig 39435 bp, 36 predicted proteins | sample eDN3rd37CBELigBY_FD_128871 | JGI IMG/M metagenome (GOLD analysis project Ga0180215, IMG submission 128871) | Enriched backyard soil microbial communities from Emeryville, California, USA - eDNA 3rd pass 37_C BE-Lig BY (version 2) (version 2) | ecosystem: Environmental > Terrestrial > Soil >...
CACTTGAAACTTGTTTAATCGCAAGTTCAAAAATGGTAGATGCGGCAATGGAAATTGCTAGATGGACAAAAGATCACAATCTAAGCGGATATGATAAAGATCTTCATGAAGGACTATTACGTCATCTCATGGTTCGTCAATCATTTGCGACTGGCGAGATGATGTTAGCCATTTTTGCAACACTTCCACCAACAGGTGAACTTGAAGAGCCAGTAAAGGACCTTGTGAACAGAATTTCTCAATTTCCAGAAGTAAAAAGTTTACTTTGGTTAGAGAATCGAGATTGGGCTGACCGAACTCAAGCGGAAACCACACATGTGCTATACGGACGAGATTTTATTTATGATGACTTATCTGGATACCGCTACCGTTTATGGTTCGACACCTTTTTCCAAACGAATCCAGTTCAAGCACAAAAACTCGTTGATTTAGCCATTGAAATGGGACAACCTAAACCAAATGAAAAAATGATTGATTTATTCTGTGGCGTTGGTACATTCTCATTACCATTTGCAGCAAAAGTAGAGAAGTTAGCAGGTATTGAAATTGTTGAAACATCCATTGAATCTGCCAAGAGAAACGCCAAAGACAATGGAATCTCGAATACTTACTTCTTAGCAAAAGATGCCAGACACGGTATCGATGAAGTACTTGAACAATTTGGTAATCCTGAGCTCTTACTACTAGACCCACCTCGATCAGGCGCAGGCGGCAAAGTAATGAGAAAAATTGGACGTTCTAAACCGGCAAGAATTGTATATGTATCATGTAATCCTGATACCTTTGCTACTGATATTAAAGAACTCCTTCCATTTGGCTATGAACTTAAAAAAGTACAACCTGTAGATTTATTCCCACATACAGCACATGTTGAAGTTGTTGCTTTACTTGAATTAGTAGAAACTAATTAGCTCTAAATATAAAACTCCGAACAAGGTTTGTTCGGAGTATTTTTATCTTATGTAACTAAACTTTTGGAAAGTAAATTGTCTAGCGAATTTGTTTATAACTTTTTATATTTTATGTTATAAACAGTTCATTCACAGTTTATTTACACTTTATCCACAAATGTTATCCACATATCCACATTATCTTTCCACATTTTGTGTGGGAATATTAGTTCGCTACCATATATATGGCTGGTTTTCCACAATATTCACAGGTTATTGTTGACAATTTATCTTTATCCAACTGTTTTAAAATAGGTGGTAATTCGGTTTTATCTACCGTTTCATCAAGTGCATAATCAACATGTTCTTCACAGCAATATATCATTTCTTTAACCTCCACTACTAACTAAGCTTATATTTCTTAAGATTCTTCTGATAGTACTACCGTTACTTCTTGATATTCTCCATTACGATAAAATCCAACTTTTAAAGAGTCTCCGATATTCTTTTTATTGTATAGGTGTTTTCTCAAATCAATCATACTTTCTATTTCTACATTATCTAGCTTTACAATAACATCCATTTTACGCAGACCTGCTTTTTGAGCTGGACTACCTAATACAACATCAGAAATCACTAATCCGCCTTTAACATCTTTTGGTAGTTTTAACGTATATCCTCGATGATAAGTCGAAATATCACTAATATCTTGAAGTTGAACACCCATATATGGTCGTTTTACCGCTCCGGTTTCTTCGAGATCTTCGATAATTGGAATTGCAATATTCGTTGGAATCGAAAAACCAATTCCTTCAACTTCCTGTTCTGCAATTTTCATTGAGTTAATTCCTATAACTTGTCCAGCAATATTGATTAATGCTCCTCCACTATTTCCTGGGTTAATGGCTGCATCCGTTTGTAAAACTTCTGCATTCCAATCTTCATACCCATCATTATTGAAATCAATAGGAACGGTTCGCTCAAGACCAGATATGATCCCTTGTGTAATGGAACCAGCAAATTCTAAACCAAGAGGATTTCCTATTGCTAATACTGGTTCACCTAATTTTAGTTGGTCAGAATCACCAAACTGGGCAACGGTTTTGACATGTTCACCATCTATGACAAGGACCGCTAAGTCAGTCCACATATCACTACCTAATAGTTCAGCTTCCACTTTTGTTCCATCAGACAAAGTTACTTCAATAAAATCTGCGCCTTCAATGACATGATGGTTTGTTACTATGTATGCTTTATTTTCTTCTTTTTTATAGATAACACCAGAGCCTGTTCCTGTTTCACTGGCTTGCTCCCATAAGTTTACATCTTGAAAGTTACTAATTCCAACAACCGCATCAATTACACTATCTACGGCCTTTGTTACATCGGTATCAACATTATAAGCTATATTTTGCAAAACAATCTCTTTTTTTCCATCCCCGTCTTGGTCAACGGTCGTATCCACTTTTGTCGTTTTCATTAAACTCTGGTTTATAGGTAATAGATCGGTTTTATTTAAAGCCATTATTGTTAGCGCAACGATAAGACCTCCAATAATTGAACCTATGAATCCTGATAAAAAATAACCCGTCTTTTTTGGAGGTTTCGGATTATATCGGTTATACTCATTAGTTTTAAGTTCTTGGTCATCAAAATAACCCATCCACACCAATCCCTTCATAAAGACATTCTAACTTTAGAATTACCTACTTGTATTTTATCATTCTAAAGATGAAAGAAAATCCTGATAAACGACAAAAAGTGCTTTAGAATCAATCGTTCCCTTTCGGAAACCACTTGTCCTAAAACACTTTAACTCGTTAAACCACTTTTAATGCTGTTGGAATTTTTGGATCTGTATCATATAAGGAAAACTGCTCTCCTATAATAAAGCCTTTTCCTTCTAATACTTGAGAAACCGACATTCTCGCCAACTCTTTCATATTGTTATCTTTACTTAAATGAGCTAAATAAATTCCCTTCGTTTGATCACCTATACATTCACTCATCGCTAATCCTGCATCTTCATTCGAAACATGGCCAATATCGCTTAGGATTCTTCGTTTAAGATTCCAAGGATACTTACCCATTCGAAGCATTTCAACATCATGATTACTTTCAAATACATAGTAATCCGCATTTTTTATGATACCTATCATTCGATTACTGACATAGCCTGTGTCAGTGATAATAACAATTTTCTTTCCATCTTGATGAAACACATAAAACATTGGTTCAGCTGCATCATGTGATACACCAAATGACTCTATATCTAGACTTCCAAATGACTTTACGGTTTCCATTGGAAAGACAAATTTCAAGTCTGTTGAGATTTCCCCAATTAGTGGAGACATAGCATGCCAAGTTTTTTCATTCGCATAAATTGGAAGCTGATATTTCCTAGCAAGGATACCCACACCTTTAATATGATCAGAATGTTCATGAGTTACAAGAATCCCACTAAGGTCTTTAGGATTACGATTAATCTGCTTAAATAATTCTTCCATTTGCTTTCCGCTAAATCCAGCATCTACTAAAAACTTATGCTGGTCAGTTTCTACATAAATTGCATTGCCAGTACTTCCGCTAGCCAATACACTAAACTGCAACATTTTTTAGTTCACTCCAATAATGTCAATTGCTATGAATTTCAATAGCTAGCATTCTTATAACATACCATTCTATTATATACATTTTATTCATTATTTTAAAATCCCATTTTCAATCCAAATTATTCTAATACTTGTGTTTCACTAAATACGTGGCCTTCAACGGCATTGACAAAAATATTTGTATCTCCATTGATTTGGAAATGCCAAGTTGGGACTAATAATTGGCTAGTCATAATCGATGTAGAAGTATAGTAGCCAAGCTCAACTCCAGTAACTTTACTTCCCGTTTTAATATGATGACCTTTGTAAAGAATCGCTAATGCTTCCTCAGCAGTAACAATTTCTTTCTCTTTGATTTCTTTTATATTTTCAAAGTATGTTTGGGTATATTTTACAATATCATGATCTTTATTAAGCTGAATGGTAATTTTCCCACTTGCATTTTGAAAGAGTGTTTTATTGCGATAAGTTTGATAGTAAATAATTTGATTCGTTTCTTCATCATAGTTCCAAAATTTATATTGATTTCCTTGATAAGCCCTTAATTTAACAAATTGATCAATATCGCTTATTGTCCAATTTTCATTTAACTGATAGGGTTCTTCTAACTCATAATGGACATAATTATCATTAGTGATTTTAAATTTTTTACTTATAGAGGAAAGGTCGCTTCCTTTAAAATTCTTCATCGTGCCTTCAATATAATATTCAGTTTTTGGATCAACTGGAAGAGGAGGGAACGTAATATCATCAGCCTTAATTGAATCCATGATTGATGTTTTTTTCATTAAATCAAATGTGTTTTGATTTTTTTGGACTGTTACTTGATAAATGAGAAACACATCAAGTATAAGGAAGGAAATAATAAAAATTGTTTTCGCTCTACTCCAATCCATTCAGTTGTCCCTCCATTTGATCATTTGAAATTCTTATCCATTTTAAGCCAATCCGATAAAACCAAGTTGGTTCAAGTTGAATTAATTCATTATTAAATTCTTTCCTCATATGATATCCAATGACAATATCGTCAACATTATTTATATTGAACCCTTTATTATTTTCTAGATAATGAATAATTTCTGTTCCTGTCGGTAATGTAAACTCTTCATTAACAGGATTAAAAGGGACATCTAATGCAAAATAAGGACGCTCATAAACTCTTGTCCCACTTTTCCCAATAGCTAGTTCAATTTCACTTAATCCACTTTCATTAAAAACAGGATAATCTTGTAAATTTAATTGGAAAATAACTTTATGCTCATTTGCGTTGGCAGCTGAATAATAATATTGATCGGTCCAACCACTATGCTCATTAATAAATTTTATTCCAGATTGTAAGATTTCACCTAACGTTACATATGATTCAAGTGAAACTGTTGTGTTCACAAAGCGAAGTTTCATTGTATCTGGATAAATTTCTAATAGATTTGAGCCATCTGTGTATCCGTTTCCGTTTTGAGAAACAATATTGGGATCTGTAAATAAAGCTTGTTTAAAAATATTCGTCTCCCTTTTTATCGGTAAATATTGATAATTACCAAGTGATATTGCCTCATTTAACAGAAACAAATAATCATTATTATTCTTCTTTACTGCTATATATTGTTTGCTATTCGTTTTGAAATCCTCAATTTTATCTTGAAAACTACCAATATGATCGTTTCTCACTCTTACCTTAACAGCTTGATTAAAAAACGTATTTGTTAGATAGATAATTCCTTCATTTTTTTGTAAATCATCAGGGAAGATTACAATGTGTTGGAATGCTCCAGCTTCTTTTTGATCCTTTTCAATCGTAAAAAGCAACTTGATCATTTCATATGGAATATTATCTGGATATTGTAAAATAAAGGCATCGTTTTCCAACTCATTAAACTGATCGATGAAATCTGATGTTGCTTCTTGAAAATCATAAAAGGTCCATGAACTAATTTCTTTAATAATCGGTTTTATATTTTGCAAACTTTCAGTTCCTAAATATTCATCTACCCCAACTCTATAGATTAATTTATTTGGAAGGAAGATATCCTTAGGATCTTTTTTATCAGCAATCGTGATTTCCTGAATATATTGTTGGTTACTTGTTACAGAGTGATCATAATTTTCCTGGAACGTTACGATGTTCCAAAATAAATAAATACTAAGCAACACAAGCCCTGTTAACAACCATGATTTAATTTGTTCAATATTCATCTAAATCATCCTCTTGATTCCGGTCATATGGCAAAGTAAAGTGTACAGTTGTCCCTTTACCTTCGATACTTGTTGCCCAGATTTTCCCGCCATGGGCTTGTATCATTTCTTTTGCAATGGCAAGACCTAGACCTGTTCCGCCATATTGTCTCGCTCTAGCCTTATCTATCCGATAAAACCGGTCAAAGATTCGCCCAATGCTTTCTTTCGGAATTCCTACTCCTTGGTCAGAAATCCTTACTTCAATATACTCATGATACATGATAATTTTAATTGTAATTTTTCCACCTTCAGGAGAATATTTTATCGCATTGGAAATCACGTTATCAAAAACTTGAGTAATCTTATCGGTATCAATTTCGATATATATCTTTTGCTTTGGAAATCTACGAATAAAGGTTAATCCTTTTTCCTTGGACATTTCAAACCGTTCTATGACATGATTTACATAATCCGTAAAGCTAACATATTCTTTGTATAAGCGATAATCTTTACTGTCCATTTTAGTAAGCTGTAGTAAATCATTAACAAGACGAATCATACGCTCTGTCTCATTTTGTGTTACGGTTAAAAACTTCGGTGCGAGCTCTTCTTCTCTCCATGCACCTTCCGATAATGCTTCTAAATAACTTCGCATCGTTGTTAAAGGTGTTCTCAACTCATGCGACACATTAGCAACAAATTCTCTTCGTTCTGCTTCAATCTTTTCCTGTTCGGTAATATCGTGTAAAACAACAATTAAGCCATTCATTAAACCTGTTTCTTTTTGAATGACAGAGAAATTAGCGCGAACAATTAGCGGTCGATTCTCAGTACTAAAATCTAAATTCATTGAGTTTTGTTGTTCCATTAACTCTTCTAATGTGTATTTTTCTTCTAACTTTAAAAGCCTTATGATTGATTTCGATATTACTGTTTCACGTGTAACATTTAGCATTTTTTCAGCCGACTCATTGATTAAAATAACTCTTCCTTTACGATCGGTTGAAATTACGCCATCTGTCATATATGTCAGGATTGAGGATAGCTTACGTTTTTCACTTTCTGTTTTGGCCTGTTCATCTTGAAGCTTCCTAGTTAGATGGTTAAAAGTTTGTGCAAGCTGACCAATTTCATCATTACTATATACCTTAACTTTTTTAGAAAAGTTACCTCGGGCTAGTGATTGAGCGTGTTTTTTCATATCAGATAATGGTTTAGTAATCGTTTGAGCTACTAATACAGCAAGAATAGCTGTAATCGCTAGAGCAATAGCCGTTCCAGTAATTAAAACATTGTTAATGACTCGAATTTGGTCAAAAATCCGTTCGATTTTTCCTTCTAAATAAATGACAAAAGTGTTTTGGTCATCAATTTCAACAGGAATATAAAGGAGCCAAACCCTTTCATTATCTTCAATAACAAGTCGGTCAATCGTCTCACCTGTTGTTAAAGAACGTGAGATAAAGGTATCAATTGTCCTTTGGCCAACGATTTCTTGATTATTAGGATCAGATGTACCAATTACTTTTAAATTCCGATCGATCACTTGAATTTCAGCAATGTCTTGAGAGTAATTTTCAAGTAGGATATCCCGGATATCTTCCTCAATTGTATTTTCATTTTCATCAGTTCGTTCTCGAATAAATTCTTGTTCTAAGTTATAAGTTAAAAAATTAATTTTACTTAATATCGACTCTTTAAAGTTCTCTGTTAACCGATTTTCGAGCTCTCTAACAAAATATACGCCAATAATTTGCATTGCTATTAAAATTAGCAGGACAAAAAATAAAATAAATTTAAGACGTATAGAAGAAAATAACCTGAGCTTGTTCATTCAATCATTTACTCCTGTTCTGGATTTTTCAAGTAATAACCGACTCCTCGACGTGTTACTAGCCAGCCAGGATGACTCGGATTGTCTTCAATCTTTTCTCTTAATCTTCGTACAGTAACGTCAACGGTTCTAACATCACCAAAATAGTCATATCCCCATACCGTTTGTAATAGATGCTCTCTTGTCATTACTTGCCCTAAATGTTTTGCTAAGTAGTAAAGAAGTTCAAATTCTCGGTGAGTTAACTCAATCGTTTCACCACGTTTAGAAACAACATACGCATCAGGATGAATGACTAACGAACCAATCGTAATTTCATTGGATTCATTTTCTTCAACAGCTGTATTAACTTGTTGTACTCTTCTAAGATTGGCTTTTACTCGAGCTAAAATTTCTCTTGTGCTAAATGGTTTTGTTACATAATCATCCGCACCAAGTTCTAAACCAAGTACTTTATCAATTTCCGAATCTTTTGCAGTTAGCATAATGATTGGCATTTCATATTTTTTACGTACTTCTCGACAAACTTCCATTCCATCTCTTCCTGGAAGCATAATATCCAACAATATTAAATCAGGTTTAATATTTTCAACCATTTTAAGTGCCTCATCACCATCATAAGCACAATGGACATCGTAACCTTCCTTAGAAAGATTAAAGTGTAAAATATCTGCAATTGGCTTCTCATCATCAACAACTAATATCTTTTTACTCATAATCAATTCTCCTTTCAAAGAGACTATTTTTCATTCAATCAAATTAATTCGTTATTTTTAATTTAACATTTTGATATTTAATATTCACTAACAAGAATCTTTTTTCCTTTATTTTTTGTTAAATGTTTAATCCTTATGAGAGCAAAGCAGGGAAATACTTCTTTTTATTTCCCAAGAAATTTTACCCTACCTTTAATAAATAAAAAATTCCCTAGTAGCTCCTAGGGAATTTTTATCCAGTTGTGTTTATCTTAAATAATTTAATGGATTTTGTAATTGTCCATTTTTATAAATTTCAAAGTGTAAGTGAATACCTGTTGAGTAACCAGTTGATCCCATAATACCAATTTTTGAGCCTTTAGGAACTGTTTGACCTACAGATACACTAATTGATTTTAAATGAGCGTACACAGTGCGATAACCATTTCCATGATCGATAATGATTTTGTTACCATAGCCACCGCTATCCCAACCAGCAAATACGACTTTACCATTATCTGCTGCTTTAATTGTGTAGTTGGATGGTCTTGCTATATCGATTCCTTTATGCATTTTACCCCAACGCCAACCCATTTTACTAGAGATATAACCTCCATTTGTTGGCCAAGCAAAATTACCTGTACCTCTTGACGGAACTACTTTTGTACCTTTGTGAACGATTTTCTCTACAGGTTTCTTCACAATTACTTCTGAGACTACATCTTTTTTCGTTGTTTTACCGTTTACTTCATTTGTAACGTAAGTAACAGATTTTTCACCGTTTTTACCATTTTGAACAACTTTTGTATCTCCTTTATACATTGAGGAGTTTTCAACTGTTTTAGTTGTATATTTAATCTCTTCTTTTTTATTTGTTTCCCTCTTAACGACTACGTCAAGAAATGGTTTATAAACGGTTACGTTTAACTGATCACCAATTTGTAAAACAGTATCTTCTGTTACACCTGGGTTTAGCTCGAGAAGCTGTTTTAGTTTCAATCCATGTTTTTCAGCAATTGAACCTAAAACATCTCCTTCCTTAATTGTATATTTTTCCTCTTTTAAAGTACCTTTTTGTAAAAGTTTTAAAGCATCATTTACACTTAGTACTTGGCTTGGTTTAACTTCATCAATAGAAGCTGTAACATTTTTAGATAGATAAACGTCTAATATTCGACTTTCACCACTTTTAAGTTCTGGTAGAGGATCTTTAGAAGCTTTTAATTTTTCAACCTTTTCTAATTCTTCTTTAGATACGTATTTTAATAAAAGTTTGTCGATGACTTCATCTAATTTATCTTGATTTTCTAAGTATGTTACTACTTCTCCATCAATCTTCAAAGCGACAGCATCAACTAAAACTTCTAGTTGCTGATCAATCGTTTGAATAACTTCACTCTCTTCTATGTTAGTAGCACGGAAGATTTGCTCTGGAACAAATACAACATTATCAGTTTTATAACTTAAGTCGAAATTTTTGTATTGTTCTTTAACAGTATTTAATTTATTGTTTACAAGGTCTTCTACCTTAGATTTATCTGTAACAGTTCCTAGAAACTCGTCGTTAATATATACATGATATATCGTTTGCAGTTTTGGTTCAGTTTTTGTTTCTGCAAAAGCAGTGTTGATTGTAATGGTGGATATGATCAAAGTAGCAACGATAGTCTTTTTGATCACACCATTTGTTTTTATTCGAATTTGTTCTGCTTTCCCAGAAAACTTAGATAATTGATTTTTCACTTTTCGTTGCATTAAGTTTCCTCCTAAACTATTTGAAGTCAAATAGATTAGTATTTTGACTAAATATAAGTCTACTACTCTGTCTTTTATAAATTTACCATAAAACTTTGGAAAATGGGCGAAAGTAGGCATTTTGTAATGTAAATGTATAAAATAAGGGAATTTTTGTAACGATTTTGGTATTTATTAACGGATTTTATTAAAATTTCTTTATTTGCAGAATAATTTTTTCCTTTATAACCTTGATAAAACAAGCTATTCTTGGATTTTTAAAGCGTATTCATTACAATGATTTAACATTTATATTACTTTTGTTACAAAATTTTTTCTGCTAGTTTGGACATCTCTTTATGTTTTTTGACAAATTAGTTAAAAGAAAGCTAAAAAGGATTGTCTAATAATAGAGAAAAATAGTCTTTTATTAAAATAAAAGACTTTTATAGATATAACTAAAAAAATATCACAGAATCATCTGTGATATTTTTAAGCACCTGGAGGAATCGAACTTTCATCAAATCGTCTCTCCAGATTCACGAATTTATTATATTCTTTGGCAAATGCTAATTGGACTGTCCCTACGGGACCATTACGTTGTTTAGCAATAATAATTTCAATGATATTTTTATTCTCAGTTTCCTTATTGTAGTAATCATCACGGTATAAGAAAGCGACAATGTCTGCATCCTGCTCAATACTACCAGATTCACGAATATCTGACATCATCGGACGCTTATCTTGTCTTTGCTCCACGCCACGAGATAACTGAGATAAAGCAATAACTGGGACTTGTAGCTCTCTGGCTAATGCTTTTAATGAACGAGATATTTCAGAAACCTCTTGCTGACGATTTTCTGCTGATCGGCCACTTCCTAAAATTAATTGTAAGTAGTCAATAATAATCATTCCAAGGCCATGTTCTTGCTTCAATCTCCTGCATTTTGCACGTAATTCAGAGATCCGAATCCCAGGAGTATCATCAATGAAAATACCTGCATTCGATAAACTCCCCATTGCCATCGTTAACTTTTTCCAATCATTATCGGTCAGAGCACCTGTTCTTAAACTTTGAGCTTCAATATTCCCTTCTGCACTCAGCATACGCATCACAAGTTGCTCAGCACCCATCTCAAGAGAGAAAATCGCAACATTTTCATCTGTTTTCGTTGCAACATTTTGAGCGATATTTAATGCAAAGGCAGTTTTCCCTACAGATGGTCTGGCTGCAACAATAATTAAATCATTTTTTTGAAAACCAGCAGTCATTTTGTCAAGCTCCACAAATCCTGTTGGGATTCCAGTAATTTCACCCTTCTTACTATGGAGGGATTCAATATGATCATACGCTCTAACTAAAACATCTTTAATATTATGGAAACTACCTGATTTCTTTTTGTTAGCAACTTCAAGAATTTGCTTTTCTGCATCTGTAAGTAAATCTTCAACTTCATCCTCACGGGTAAAACCATCTTGAGCAATCGTTGTAGCTGTACGAATTAATCGTCTTAGTAACGACTTTTCTTCAACGATTTTTGCATAATATTCAATATTAGCTGCAGTTGGTGTAGATTGAGCTAACTCCAGTAAATAAGAGACACCACCAACGTTTTCTAGCTGTTTTGATGCTGTTAATGCCTCTGTTACCGTAATAATGTCAATCGCTTTACCTTCATCGTTTAAGGAAAGCATAACTTCAAATATTTTTTGATGGCTTGTCCGATAAAAATCTTCTGGTATTAATATTTCAGAAGCTACTGTTAAGCTTTGAGGTTCAAGAAAAATTGCACCTAAAACCGCCTGTTCCGCTTCGATATTTTGAGGAGGAGTTCTGTCAATTAACATATCATTCATTGCACACGGATTGTTTGTAAACCATTATACTATGATATTTACAAACTTTTAACCTTCTCTCCTTTCAATCTATTAATATACTTTTTTAGCAGAACGACTTTTATAATATTTGTTATAGGAAAAGGGCTGACCAAAGCAAGGGACATCGTGAAGAACACGAATTATTACTCTGAGACAGCCCATTAACTTCTCTATTCATTTTATCACGTGATTTTCAAATTTTCGATGGGAATATTTTTCTTATATTATTTTGCTTCTTTTACAGAAACCGTAAGAGTAGCTACCACTTCTGAGTGAAGTTTCACTGGAACTTTTGTAAAACCTAATGAACGGATCGCATCGTCCATTTCAATTTTTCGTTTATCAATTTTAATATTATGTTTTGCTTGTAATTGTTCAGCAATTTGTTTAGATGTTATTGAACCAAATAGACGGCCACCTTCACCAGCTTTAGCAGTTAGTTCAACTGTTAAATTTTCAATTTTTTCTTTTAATTTTTTAGCTTCCGCTAATTCTTGCTCAGCTAGTTTTTCTTGTTGTCTTTTTTTAGCTTCTAAAGATTTAAGATTTGCTTCAGTTGCTTCAATTGCATAACCATTTTTTATTAGAAAGTTATTTGCATAACCATCGGAAACATTTTTAATTTCACCTTTTTTTCCTGTTCCTTTAACATCTTTTAATAAAATGACTTTCATGATTCATTTCCTCCTTCAAAAAATTGATCCAGCACCTTTTTCAATCGCTCTTCAGCTTCATCAATTGAGACTCCCTGAAGTTGAGTAGCAGCATTCATTAAATGTCCGCCACCTTCTAATTGTTCCATGATGATTTGGACATTTAAATTTCCTAATGAACGAGCACTTATTCCGATTGATTGATCTGGTCGTTTCGAAATAACAAAAGATGCTTCTACATTCTCCATTGTCAGAAGTGTATCAGCTGTTTGTGCTATGATTACAGGGCTATATTCTTCATCTGGACTACCCTTTGCAATCGCAACCCCATTACGATACAAGTTTGCATTTTCTAAAAGTTTTGCTCGCTTTATAAATGTATTTAAATCTTGTTTCATGAACTTTTGAACTAATACCGTATCTGCACCTTTTGATCTTAAATAGGAAGCGGCATCAAAGGTTCGAGAACCTGTACGCAATGAAAAGCTTTTTGTATCGACAATAATTCCTGACAATAATGCGGTAGCTTCTAAATAATCTAGTTTTGCATGTGGATGATATTCCAACAGTTCAGTAACAAGCTCAGATGTTGATGAGGCATAAGGTTCCATATAAACTAATAACGGATTTTTAATAAACTCTTCACTTCTCCTATGGTGATCGATCACGACGACCCTGTCAATTCGGTTTATTAATCGCTCCTCAATGACTAAAGAAGGTTTATGTGTATCGACAATAATTAGCAAAGTATTCGCGACACTTTTTTCAAGTGCAACTTCTGGTGAAATAATATTTAAGTAAAGTTCAGAGCGTTCTTTAATTTCTTCTAAAAGCTTTTTAACAGAAGAATCTACTTCATCTTTGTTAACAACAATATAGGCTTCTTTATTATAAACCTTAGCAATTTTTAACACACCTATTGAAGCTCCAATAGCATCTAAATCAGGGAATTTATGACCCATGATAATGACTCGATTGCTTTCTTGGATTAATTCAGATAAAGCATGTGAAATGACTCTAGCTCTTACGCGTGTACGTTTTTCAACAGGGTTTGTTTTCCCACCAAGAAATCTTACTTTACCATTTGGTTGCTTGATTGCAACTTGGTCTCCACCACGACCTAATACTAAATCAAGACTAGATTGAGCTAAGCTCCCTAGTTCTGGAAGAGAAGAGATCCCTGCACCAACACCGATACTTAATGTTAAGTGCATATTTGGTTTCATTTTTGATTCTCGGATTGTATCTAAAATCGAAAATTTATTTCTCTCTAACATATTTAAGATTTTTTCATTAAATAATGCGATATAACGATCTGATGAAATCCGTTTTAAATAAATACCGTATTCAGTTGCCCAATCATTCAAAATAGACATGACACGATTATTTAAACTTCCTCTAGATTGGTCATCCATTCCTTGAGTAAATTCATCATAATTATCTAAATAAATGACCGCAATGACTGGTCTTTCTTCTTCATACTTTTTCTCAATAATTGCTTGTTCTGTAATATCGAAAAAATAAAGTAAGCGTTCTTCTTTTTTATAATGCATACGGTATTTCCGATCAAATATCGATACATTTTCTGTATCAATATCTTGTTTAATAATAGGAACTAAAATATCACACACATCGTATAATGAACGGCCTACTAAAGATGTTTCCTTTAAACAGGATGCCATAAAAGGATTCGCCCACTCGATATAATAATCTTCATTAATTAACATAATTCCAATAGGCATCTCAAGTAAGGCTTCTTCGCCTACTTTTCTTACACGATGAGATAATAAGGAGATATAATGGTTCATTTCCTTTTTTAATGAATTTTCTTGTCTCAAAACGAATATAAACAATGCAATATAAAGAACAGCCCCTGCTAAACTCAAGAGCCAATTATAAAATGCAAAAATCGTTAGAAAGACAAGCACAATTGCCGACATGCCATATAATAAATGACGCATTACTTTATTTTGTAAAAAACTTGGCATATATTCCAACTCCTAAGTTGTTGCAAGAATCGTCAAAACTCTGCTCTTTTTCATCAACAAAATGAACTCACTTACATTTTTTTCCCTGTCAAACGCTTTCTTAAATCAAAGCCTAAGTCAATTATACCTAAAATCCTGACGATTTGAAGAACTACTGGTAGTAGGAATGAAAATATTGTAATCAAAATTGGAATTGCCTTTGAAGCCTTCTTTTCATGAAAATAATAAAAGATAAATGTAAACCCTTGAAAAATAAACAACATTTGAATGATATAAACTAAATTAAGAATGGCATTATATAGGAATGTGCCTTTTTGATCTTCTGTAATAAAGAATGATAAAATCAATACCACTAAGAAGTACCATATAAAACTTTTTGGAAGTGATAATTCACGAAAAGGTTTTGCATCCAATACTTTAATTCCAAATCGTTGAATAATCGGGAATGAAACGAGTTGAATGAGTAATACAATCAATGCTGAAAGCAAAACAAACAATGTAGGAATTAGTATAAGGAAAATTTCAAATGTCTCTTGAAACATTTGGATTATATCTTGACTAATTGGTTGTCCAACCATTTCTAATAAATTTACTGAACGTTGTATCGATTCATCAACCATCAGTTGTAATTCTTCTATAAAGTTCATTTCAAAAAAAACGATTGATGCAGCAAAAATCCCAGTAAAAACAATTAAAAATGTCAATGTCGCCGCAATAAATGTAGATAGTCGATCCTTTTCAATATGTATAAACCAACCAAATACAAAACCAGTTGCACCAAATAAAATCGTTGCAGGTAAATTGATAAAGCTACCAATAATAATGGTGATTAGTAGTGCACCTACTAAAAACAATAGCCCACTCTTCCATCCATATTTAGCTGTATAGTATATAAATGGGACAGGTAAAACAATACTAAATAAAGTACCAATGATCGGTACATAGGCAAAAATTAATAGCATAATGGCAAAGGTAGCAAGTACAATTGCCCCTTCGGAAATTTTTCTTGTTTCCACAGCTACACCTCGATTTTATTCTAAACCATTTTTATAATGCTATTTTACTGTTTTTGTTTTCCACCTTCAACTTTATGAAGTTTTCCAATAAAAAAGACGGCAAAGATATTCATTGCCGTCCTTTCAAATATTATTATTTATCTTCTGCAACATAAGGAAGTAGTGCTACTTGACGAGCACGTTTGATTGCTTGTGTTAACATACGTTGGTATTTCGCACTAGTACCTGTTACACGACGAGGTAAAATTTTTCCGCGTTCAGAGATAAATTTCTTTAATAAATCAACATCTTTGTAGTCGATGTGTTTAATGTTATTTGCAGTGAAATAACATACTTTACGACGTTTTGTACGACCTTTACGTCCACCCATTGCCATTACGATTCACTCCTTCCTCTCTTAAACTAAATACCGAACAGAATTAGAATGGTAAATCATCATCCGATATATCTATTGGTTGCCCGCTATCAAAAAACGGATCAAAATCTTTTGATTGGTTATTAGGGTTTCTAGGTTGATTCTGATTTGATCTTACTGGTTGTTCAAAACCTTGATATCCACCTTGAGATGGCTGAAATTCTCTGTTAGAAGCACCTTTAGGTTCTAAAAACTGTACGCTTTCTGCAACAACTTCTGTTACATACACTCTTTTACCATCTTGTCCTTCATAATGACGTGTTTGAATACGGCCATCCACTCCAGCAAGACTTCCTTTTTTCAAAAAGTTTGCGACGTTTTCAGCAGGTTTTCTCCATATAACACAGTTAATAAAATCAGCTTCTCTTTCACCTTGTTGATTTGTATACGTACGATTTACAGCAAGTGTAAAAGTCGCAACCGCAACACCACTCGGAGTATACCGGAGATCCGGATCCTTTGTTAAGCGACCAACAAGCACGACTCGATTCATCATCAGAATCAACTCCCTTAAAATGTTTCACGTGAAACAATTTTCTATCAATTAAAATTATTCTTCTTCTTTAACGATCAAATGACGAATGATGTCTTCGCTAATTTTAGCAAGACGATCGAACTCTTGAACTGCAGCAGGTTCTGCGTTCACGTTAACGATGTGGTAGTAACCATCGCGGAAATCATTGATTTCATAAGCTAAACGGCGTTTACCCCATTCTTTTTCAGAAGTAATTTCTGCACCATTGTCAGTTAATACTTTTGAAAAACGTTCGATTAATGCTTTTTTTGCTTCGTCTTCAATATTTGGACGGATGATGTACATAATTTCGTACTTTCTCATCACTTTCACCTCCTTTTGGACTAACGGCTCATAAAGAGCAAGGAGCAACGATAACATTACTCACGAATAGAAATTATAACATAGTTAAGTAGACAACGCAAGCGTCCACAAGTGAAGTGATATAGAAAAAGTTGGTATCGAATTCAATACCAACTCTGTATAGATGTTTATACATTAAAGCGGAAGTGCATAATGTCTCCATCTTGAACAACATAATCCTTACCTTCAAGTCGAACCTTTCCTGCTTCTTTTGCAGCATTCATAGAACCATATGCAACTAGATCGTCATAAGAGACCGTTTCAGCCCGGATAAACCCTCTCTCGAAATCACTATGAATAATACCTGCACATTGTGGAGCTTTCATTCCTTTTTTGAAAGTCCAAGCTCGTACCTCTTGCACACCTGCAGTAAAGAATGTAGCTAGTCCTAATAAATGATATGCTTTGCGAATTAATTGATCTAACCCTGATTCTTCAATGCCTAATTCTTGAAGAAAAACAGCCTTTTCATCTGCATCTAATTCAGCAATTTCTTCTTCAATTTTAGCGCAAATGACAACAACCTCTGCGTTATCTTTTTCAGCAAATTCTTTAACCAATTTCACATATTCATTATCAGGTTCTGTAATATCGTCTTCACCAATGTTTGCAACATATAATACAGGCTTAATGGTTAGTAATTGGTAACCTTTCACAATTTTCATTTGTTCTTCAGTGAACTCAACTGTTCTAGCTGGTAATTCTTTTTCAAATGCCTCTTTTAACTTAACTAAGATTTCATACTCAAACGAAGCATCTTTATCTTTTTGTTTTGCAAGCTTTTCAACTCTTGAAATTCGTTTTTCAATTGATTCTAAATCAGCTAAAATTAGCTCTAAATTGATTGTTTCAATATCATCAATTGGGTCAACTTTCCCCGCTACATGGGTAATATTGTCATCAGCAAAACAACGAACAACATGACAAATCGCATCCACTTGACGAATGTTTGCTAAAAATTTATTACCTAATCCTTCACCTTTACTTGCTCCTTTTACAATTCCAGCTATATCTGTAAATTCAAAAGTTGTTGGAACTGTTTTTTTCGGAACGACTAGCTCTGTTAACTTACTTAATCTTGGGTCTGGTACTTCTACAACACCGACATTCGGATCTATCGTTGCAAATGGATAATTGGCAGCTTCTGCTCCTGCTTGGGTAATTGCATTAAATAATGTGGACTTTCCCACGTTAGGTAGCCCAACGATTCCTGCTGTTAAAGACATTATTTTCCCTCCTACTAATAAACACATGAATTAACTAAATTATTATCATAATAAGTCATATGAATCCAAGTATACAAGAAACGTAAATCTCAGACCATTGTTAATATGAACTTAAATGTAATTTGATTTGTTTCCAATATAGAAAGAACGATAAATACATAAAATAAAACTGCTGAATAAAGCAGTTTTTAGAAAAATATTAGTTATTTTCAGCTTCACTACTAATAATTTTTTTAACCTTCTTTATAAATTCTTTTCTTGGTAAAAGGACACTATGGGAGCACCCCGTACATTTAATACGTATATCCATTCCCATTCGAATAATCTTCCAGTTATTAGTTCCACAAGGATGTGGTTTTTTCATTTCAACTATATCATTTAGGTGAAACGTTTTTTCTTCCAAGATTTATCTGCCTCCTACATTTTCTTTCGCGAGACTCTGTTAAACTCATCAGTTGATTTTTCACTTTTGAAGGACCCATTTTATTGTCTCAGTCGTACTCGCTAACAATGCAAAAATTTCAATCCTTTAGGAATTCCATCAAAACTGAAATCAACTTTTATTCAATCATTCCCAATCTACAACAGAGCCTGTCATTAAAACAAAAGAAAAAACATAGTATCTATATTTTACAATGGATAATTAAAAATATAAAGTTCTATTAAAATGTGAATCCAATGTATAAAATTTTGTTTCCTTTACTAAACTGATAGTATCAGTATAGCCGAAAAAGGTGAATAACTATATGTTTAAACTAAACTTTTTTAAAAGCAAGCCTTATTTCTCCATTAATCACTTAGAAACGAACGCAACAAAAGCGATTGCTTTCGAACTATTTCAATGTTTACCAAAAAACTTTGAAACAGACATTCTATTTATTTGTATTGGCACAGATCGCTCGACTGGAGATTCATTAGGGCCATTAGTTGGAAGTTCATTATATGAGAAAACACTTCCAAAAAATTTCCGTGTTTTTGGTTCATTAGAAGATCCTATACATGCGGTTAATTTACAGGATAAGCTAGATTACATTCTCAGTCAGTATAATCAACCATTTGTAATTGGTATTGACGCCTGCTTAGGTCAAGTGGAAAATGTCGGACATATCCAAATAAAAAAAGAGCCACTAAAGCCTGGTGCAGGTGTTAATAAAACATTACCTGAAGTTGGACAAATGCATATAACTGGAATAGTTAACGTTAGCGGCTTTATGGAATTTTATGTCCTACAAAATACAAGATTACATTTAGTAATGAACTTAGCAAAAACGATATCTGATTCAATTGTACGGGCTGGTCAGCTATACCATATTGAACAAAAAAGGTATAAAAATACTGTTTTCCTTTATAATGAGGAAAATATTACGTCAAGTAATAAATGAACGGTACGATAGCGATAATAACTAAGATTCCTGGTAGAAAATTGGCTACTTTAATTTTTGTAATTTCAACTAAATTCAATCCAATTGCAACAATCATAATTCCACCAATCGCCGTAATTTCAGAGATTAGTAGTTTCATTAAATCATTTGGAATAAGCGAATCAATAAAAGTTGCAAATAGTGCTATCGTGCCTTGATAAATAAAAACTGATACACTCGAAAATATAACCCCGATTCCTAGAGTTGTGGTTAAAATAATGGCAGTAAATCCATCTATAAACCCTTTTGTATATAAGATCTCATGATTATTTCTAATACCGCTATCAAGTGCTCCGAGAATAGCCATTGCTCCAATAACAAAAATTAATGTACCACTTATAAACCCTTGTGCAATTTGACCTTTAAATCGATTTCCTATTTTTAATTCCAACCATTTTCCAGCTTGATTTAGTTTTCCATCTAAATCTAAAACTTCCCCTATTACAATTCCTATTACTAAGCTAATGATGATAAGCAGAAAATTGCTAGTCTGTAATGCCATTTGTAATCCTAATACCATTACAGTCAATCCTATTCCTTTTAAGATTGAGTTTTTCATCGACTCTGAAATATTTGATAAACACAGTCCAATAAGGGAACCGATAATAATTAATGCAGAATTTACTATTGTACCAAGTAATGCCATAGTTTCACCCTAAATCTTTATATATTTTGTAACCAAAAGTCTTATTTTTAATTGAAAAGTGTATTGTTTATCATAGCACAAAACAAATATGGAAAAAATAGTAAAACACATAAAAAAATAAGCCATTTTAAAAATGACTTATTCATGCAATTCATTATTAAGAATGTCTAGAATCCTTTCCAAATCTTGTTTGGAAAGAAATTCAATTTCGATTTTCCCTTTATTTTTTCCTTGTTTAATTTTTACCGTTGTCCCAAAACGATCTCTCAATTGAGATTCTGTTTCAATAATAAAGATGTCTTTTTTAACCTTTTTAGGTTTTGTTTCACGTGAAACATTGTTATTTAATTGTTGAATAAGCTCTTCTAGTTGGCGAACATTAAGCTGTTCTTTAACTACTTTATCAGCAACTGCTTGCATTTTTTCTTTTTTCTTTAATCCTAGCAGTGCCCGACCATGACCCATAGAAATATTACCATCCGTAATCATTTTTTGAATGTTTGGAGGTAAAGTTAGTAAGCGAACATGATTCGCAATATGAGGTCGACTTTTTCCGAGACGTTTAGCTAACTCTTCTTGGGTAATTCCTAAACGATCGAGAAGTGTTTGATAAGCAGTTGCCTCTTCAATTGGAGTTAAATCTTCCCTTTGAAGGTTTTCTAGAACTGCTAACTCCATCATTTGTTGCTCTGTTAGCTTACGTACAACCGCTGGAATCGATTCGAGATTAGCAGCCTTTGCAGCACGAAAACGGCGTTCACCAACTACAATTTCGTAACCTTTAATACTTTTTCGTAAAATAATCGGCTGAAGTATACCATGTTCTAGTATAGATTGCTTTAAATCTTCTATAGCCTCATCAGAAAAAATTTTTCGAGGTTGATATGGATTGGGGCGGATGTCTTTGACACTAATCTCTTGAACTTTTTCTTCTTCTTTCACTTCAATATCAGGGAATAATGCACTTATTCCTTTTCCAAGACCTTTAGCCATTCACCACCACTTCCTTTGCTAATTCAATATATACTTCAGCACCTTTTGAACGAGGATCATACGTTATGATAGGTTGTCCATGGCTTGGTGCCTCACTTAACCGTACATTTCGAGGAATGATTGTTTTAAAAACTTTATCTTGAAAATACTTTTTCACTTCTTCAATAACTTGTAGACCTAAATTAGTTCGGGCATCTAGCATCGTTAATAGAACGCCTTCAATCATTAAATCAGTATTTAGATGTTTTTGAACTAAACGTACTGTATTCAATAATTGACTAAGTCCTTCTAATGCATAATACTCACATTGAACAGGTATTAAAACCGTATCTGACGCAGTTAATGCATTAATCGTCAATAGTCCTAATGATGGTGGACAATCAATAATAATATAATCAAACTGATTTCGAACTTGGTCAATAGCACGTTTTAAACGTACTTCTCTTGAAATGGTTGGCACTAATTCAATTTCTGCTCCAGCTAGTTGAATGGTCGCAGGTATTATAAACATATTTTCTACCTGAGTCGGTTGTATAACTTTTTCTGTTTCAACCTCATCTATTAAAATATCATAAATGCAATATGGCACATCAGCTTTTTCGATGCCGATCCCACTTGTTGCATTTCCTTGAGGATCTATATCAACAAGTAAAACTTTTTTTCCGATATAAGCTAAACAGGCAGAGAGATTGACAGAGCTGGTTGTTTTTCCAACTCCACCTTTTTGGTTCGCAATTGCAATAACTTTACTCACAGTGTCACCTACCTTTAAATCAATAGACTTCTATTATTTTAACACGAAAAATAAAAAAATACTTTTTAATTTACAATAAAAATTGATTAGAAGAATTTTACATGACAAAAATAGTCAAGAAGTACTAGTTTTTTAAGCATTTTATTAACTTTTTATGATAAAACTAAAATTAATATATGAAAATAACAAAAGCTATCATAAACCTAAAAAAAGACTGTTAGCATATAACAGTCTTTAAAAATACGAATATATGGAACAGTGAGATTATGATTTTTTCTTCGGAATACGGATCGTAATTTGATAATAATCTTCAAGTTCTTCTTCAACAGCTTCCGTATTAATCCCACTTTTATTAACCATCATTAATGATTGACGGATTGTATTCACAGCGATACGAATATCTTTACTAATCGAAAAACGTTTCGGTTTTTTCTTATCTTCTTTAACTAAAATTTTATTCACACGTTCTTCTGTTTGTTTTACATTTAAATCTTTTTCAATAATTTCATGTAATAATTTTACTTGATTTGCTTCGTCTTTTAATGGAATTAATGCACGTGCATGTCTTTCCGTAATCGTTTTGTTTAACAACGCATCCCGAATCTCATTAGGAAGTTTAAGTAAGCGTAATTTATTGGCAATTGTCGATTGGCCTTTACCTAAGCGTTGAGCTAAAGCTTCTTGGGTTAGTTGATGGACCTCAAGTAACTGCTGATAAGCCAATGCTTCTTCAATTGGAGATAGTTCTTCACGTTGTAGGTTTTCAATTAAAGCAATCGCAGCTGTTTCCTTATCATTTAATACTTTAACAATGGCAGGAACAGTTTCCCATCCTAAAAATTTGACAGCGCGATAACGTCTTTCCCCGGCAATAATTTCAAAAAAACCATCGTTTTCTTCACGAACAACAATTGGTTGAATCACACCGTGCGTATGAATAGTCTTTGCTAATTCTTCGATTTTCTTTTCATCAAATATTGTACGAGGTTGATACCGGTTCGGTCGAATACGATCTACTGGTAAATTTCGAACAGTTTCATCCGTACTTGTCTTCTCATTTACTATTTCTTCTTGTTTAACAGTATCTTTTTCTCCAGACCCGAAAATTCGCGAAAAAGGATGTTTCATTACTTGTCCTCCACCACCTTAAAAATAAACCCCTGACATCAATTACTTTATCTATTTCTAGAAAAATAAATATTTTCCTGCTAAAAAAAGATATTTTAAAAAAATCTATACTAATGGAGTTTTTAACGGAACTCCAGGTTTTCTAGGATATTTCTTAGGAGTTGCTTTTACTTTATTAATGACAAATATAGTTCGATCACTATTTTCCTCAGGTAACTTAAATTGATAAGATTTTGCAACTTGTCCACCTAATAGTTGAATAGCCTTTTTCCCTTCATTCAACTCTTCAATACCGCTCGCCCCTTTTAAAGCAAGAAAAGTACCGCCTACTTTTACTAGAGGAAGACAAAATTCGGATAAAACACTCATTCGAGCAACAGCACGTGCCGTTACGACATCATATTGCTCCCGGTGCGAAGGATTTTGTCCAAAAGTTTCTGCGCGGTCATGATAAAGTTGAACATTTTCTAATTTCAACTTCTCACAAAGATTTTCTAAAAAAGTAATTCTTTTTTTTAACGAGTCAACGATTGTTACGTTCAAATTTGGATAAACAATTTTTAAGGGGAGACTTGGAAAACCCGCTCCCGCTCCAACATCACAAATAGAAAGAGAAGATTGCTTATCAAATGAATAGAAAAATGCTGCAGATATGGAATCATAAAAATGTTTTAAGTATACTTCATCCCGTTCAGTAATAGCTGTTAAATTAATTTTTTCATTCCACTCAATTAGTGATTCATAATACTGCTCGAACTGTTGTAATTGTATTTCATTCAACTCAATATTATTTTTTTGAAGTTCAACTTGAAATATTTCAATATTCATCCTTTACAATTTCTCCTTCTATTAAATCATGATAAGCCAATTGTTGAAAGTGTTTTCTCATTATTCATTTGATATTCTAGCAATTTTTCCATGCTCAAGATAAATAAGCAGAATGGAAATATCTGCTGGGTTTACACCAGAAATACGGGAAGCTTGTGCTAATGTTAGTGGACGAACTTTTTTCAATTTTTCCCGCGCTTCATTAGCAAGACCTGAAATCGCATCATAATCAATATCAATTGGAATTTTTTTATCTTCCATTTTCATTAATCGTTCAACTTGTTGATACGTTTTTTCGATATAACCTTCATATTTAATTTGAATTTCAACCTGTTCTTCCATTTCATCAGTTAACTCAACAGGTGAAGGAACAAGCATTTTAATATGTTCATATTTCATTTCAGTTCTTCTTAGAAGATCGCTTGCACGGATTCCATCTTTTAATTCACTACCGCCTACACTCGCTATTAAACTTTGAGTAGCTTCATTTGGTTTGATAATTATGCTCTTTAGACGAGCGATTTCTTCTTCGATTTTAGCCTTTTTATCTAAAAATCTTTGATAGCGTTCTTCACTAATCAAACCAATCTTATAGCCAATTTCAGTTAGTCTTAAATCTGCATTATCATGACGAAGCAATAAGCGATATTCGGCTCTTGATGTCAATAAACGATAAGGTTCCACCGTTCCTTTTGTTACAAGATCATCAATTAATACCCCGATATATGCTTCAGAACGATTTAAGATTACTTCGTTACTCTTACCCAATGCACGGACGGCTGCATTAATCCCTGCCATTAATCCTTGACCAGCTGCTTCTTCATAACCACTTGTACCATTAATTTGACCTGCAGTATATAAGTTTTTCACTTTTTTCGTTTCTAATGTTGGCCATAATTGAGTTGGAACTATTGCATCATATTCGATGGCATAGCCAGCTCTCATTAATCTAGCATTTTCTAAACCAGGAACACTTTTAATTAAGTCGTGTTGTACCTCTTCAGGTAGACTTGTTGATAATCCTTGAATATAAACTTCTTCCGTATTTCTACCTTCAGGTTCTAAGAAAATTTGATGTCTTGGTTTATCATGGAAACGAACCACTTTATCTTCAATTGATGGACAATAACGTGGCCCTGTACCTTTGATCATACCAGAGAACATCGGGCTTCGATGAAGATTTGCTTCAATAATTTGATGTGTAGTTTCAGTTGTATAAGTTAACCAACAAGGTAATTGGTCAGTAATGTATTCTGTCGTTTCATAAGAGAAGGCACGATGCTCTTTATCACCTGGTTGAATTTCGGTTTTCGAATAATCAATTGTTTTACTGTTAACACGTGGTGGTGTACCAGTTTTAAATCTAACAAGATCAAAACCAAGCTCCTCAAGATGCTCAGATAGTTTAATGGATGGTTGTTGATTATTTGGACCACTAGAGTATTTCAACTCACCAATAATAATTTCACCACGTAAAAATGTACCTGTTGTTACCACAACTGTTTTCGCTCTATAAATGGCTCCAGTTTTTGTGATAACTCCTTTACATACACCATCTTCAACAATTAACTGTTCAACCATACCTTGAATTAATTGTAGATTAGGCTCATTTTCTAATGTTTGTTTCATTACTTGTTGATATAAAAATTTATCTGCTTGTGCTCTTAAAGCTCGAACAGCAGGACCTTTTCCTGTATTCAGCATACGCATTTGAATATAGGTTTTATCAATAATCTTACCCATTAATCCACCAAGTGCATCAATTTCACGCACAACAATTCCTTTAGCAGGTCCACCGATAGATGGATTACAATACATAAATGCAATCATATCTAAACTAATCGTAATTAAAGCAGTTTTAGCTCCCATTTTGGCTGCTGCATACCCTGCTTCACATCCAGCATGTCCTGCTCCTATTACGACAACATCAAATTCTCCGGCTTCGTATGTTTTCAATTATTAACCCCCCAAACCAAAAATTATTTTCCAAGACAAAATTGGGAAAATAATTGATTAATTAATTCATCGTGAACACTTTCACCAATAATTTCACCTAATATTTCCCACGTTTTAGTTAAATCAATTTGAACCATATCTACAGGAACTCCACTTTCAGCTGCATTTAATGCATCCGTAATCGAACGAAGTGCTTGTTTAAGTAGTGTAATATGTCTCACATTGGAAACGTATGTGGCATCTTTTGACTCAATTTCACCACTAAAGAACATATCACGAATCGCAAGCTCTAATTCATCCATTCCACGTTCATCTTTTAATGAAGTGTAAATGATTTTTCGCTTTCCTGCTAGTTCTTCCACTTTATCTAAATCTAATTTTTGCTCAAGATCCGTTTTATTCACAATGATAATGGCATCCATACCACTAATTGTCTCAAATAGTTTCAAATCCTCTTCTGAAAGAATTTCATTATAATTGAGTACAAATAAAATTAAGTCCGCTTCTTTTAATACTTGTCTAGATCTTTCTACACCAATTCTTTCAACAATATCTTCTGTTTCACGTATACCAGCAGTATCAATTAATCGTAGAGGTACACCTCTTACATTCACGTACTCTTCTATAACATCTCTTGTTGTACCTGGAATATCGGTAACGATTGCTTTATTTTCATGAACAAAGCTATTAAGCAATGAAGATTTTCCAACATTCGGTCTTCCAATAATAACGGTTGAAATACCTTCCCGTAATATTTTCCCCTGCTTTGAAGTTTCTAACAACTTTTCAATCTCATTTTTTACATAAGTTGCTTTTTCCCTTAATAAGGTGTTAGACATTTCTTCTACATCATCATACTCAGGATAATCAATATTGACTTCAACAGTGGCAAGAACCTCTAATATTTCTTGACGTAATTGTTTGATGAGTCGTGAGAGTCGACCTTCCATTTGTCCTAATGCCACATTCATTGCTCGGTCCGTTTTCGCTCGAATTAAATCCATTACCGCTTCTGCTTGAGAAAGATCAATACGCCCATTTAAAAATGCACGTTTTGTAAACTCACCTGGTTCTGCAAGACGGGCTCCATTAGAAATAACAAGCTCCAACACACGGTTTACCGATAAAAGCCCACCATGACAATTGATTTCAATAACATCTTCTCTCGTAAACGTCTTTGGTCCTCTCATAATGGACACCATTACTTCTTCCACTTTTTCACCCGTTTCGGGGTCAATTATGAAACCATAGTGGATGGTATGCGACTTCTCTCTACTTAAACGTTTATTCAATGGACTTTTAAAAATCAAATCTATAATTTTAAATGCATCTGGACCTGAAATCCGCACTATACCAATTGCACCTTCTCCAAGAGGAGTTGATATGGCTGAGATTGTATCAAAATCCATGTTATCCACATCCTATATCTATATATTTACAATTTGTAATGTATCATCTTTGACGATGTTCGATTTACTTATACATTTTTTCCTGTTTAGAATACCATAATAAAATTAAAAAATAAAAGAACCCGAATAGAATTCATTTTACCTTATCCACATGTGGATAACAATCAACTTTATCGAATTAAAAAATCAGATATACTTTATTCACATGTGTACAAATTTTTTTATGAACTAAACATCATTGAAATTACTTTAACTTAATGATTACGATCAGCATTCAAAACGACAAAAAAATACTCCCAACCATTCATAAACATGATTGAGAGTATTAGTTTTAAACTTTTAGTATTACTTTGGAGCAATAACTAAATGACGGTTCGGTTCAACCCCTTCAGAGTATGTCGTAACTTTATCATTATCAGCTAATGCTGAATGAATGATTCGACGTTCAAATGAAGGCATAGGTTCAAGTGAAACAGGTTTTCTTTCACGCAATGCTTTATTTGCTAATTTCTGAGCTAAAATTGTTAAGCTCTCTTCACGTTTTTTTCGATAGTTCTCCCCATCTAACCTTACAATCATAAAGTGATCAGCATATCGATTTAACACAAGCTGTGTTAAGCTTTGCAGTGCATTTAATGTTTGACCTCTTTTACCAATAATGTAGCCCATTTTGCTGCTTGAAAGTAGGAAGTTTACTTCTTTTCCTGATACGGTTACTTGCACATCAACATCAATTCCCATTTCTAGACAAACACTTTTTATGAACTTCGTTGCCTCTTCAATTGGATCAATTTTGGCCTTTACTTTCACAACAGCAGGACGTGAACCAAAAATTCCTAATAACCCTTTTTTTCCTTCATCAACAATTTGAATTTCAACTCGATCTCTCGTAGTCTTTAACTCTAACAATGCAGATTGAACAGCTTCTTCAACTGTTTGGCCAGTTGCGGTTACTTGTTTCACTTTTTCTTTCCTCCCGAACCTCCAGATTTTGTAGCATCCTTACTCAATCCAGCTATCTCAGGTGTCTTAATAAAGTAACTTTGAACTATCGAATAAATATTACCAACAATCCAATAAAGTGGTAATGCCGCAGGAACTGCAAATGCAGCAAATCCAATTAAAATAGGCATCATCCATAACATCATTGCTAATTGTGGTGTTTGGGTCTGACCTCTTGTCATTACTTTTTGTTGAAGGAATGTCGTAACTGCAGTAATTATCGGTAAGACATAGTCTACTTCATTTAATTCAAACCAAAGGAAAACTTCACCATCTAGTTGTGCCGTACGCATGATTGCATGATAAAACGCTAAAAGAATTGGCATTTGAATTAATATAGGTAAACAGCCAGACAATGGGTTAACATCATATTTTTGCATTAAGTTCACTTGAGCTTGCTGCAATTTTTGTTGAGTCAAAGCATCTTTTGAACTGTATTTTTTCTTAAGCTCTTCTAATTCTGGTTGAATTAATTGCATTTTTTTTGAGCTTTTAATTTGATTAACCATTAATGGAAGAATTGCTGTACGAATTAATAATGTTACAACGATAATAGCTAATCCATAACCCCAACTGTTATTAAAAAATTCAGCAACTGTAACAATTAACCAAGATAAAGGATAAACAAAAAATTTATTCCAAATTCCTTCACTTTCACTAGTGATTGGCTCATTTAACTGGCATCCAGTTAAGACTAAAACGAGACCCAGTAAAATAAAGAGAGATAACCATTTCTTCTTCACTAACTATAATCCTCCTAGCAACAATATTTCTATGTAAATGTGAGTAAACGTTATCAAATATTTTACCATTAATTCATGTCATTTTAATAGATTCTTTTCACTTATTTTATAGAAAAAAATAAATTTACTGATTTTTGATTTCCTTACTAGTTTTTTTAAGCACTTTTGCAATTTTTAAAACATGGATTAGGCTATTTTTTACTTCTTTAAAGCTCATCTCGCTAGCTGGCTTTCTTGCAATGACAATATAGTCATATGCTGGGTGAATCTCATTTTTCAATTCTAAAAAGGATTGTCGAATATACCGTTTAATTCGATTTCTTACAACAGCATTCCCAATCTTTTTGCTAACTGATAGACCAAGTCGAAAATGACCTACAGAACCATTTTGATATTTATAAATAATAAATTGTCGATTCGCAATAGAATGTCCATTTTTAAAGATCTCTTGGAAATCTTTATTTTTTTTAACTCGAAATGTTTTCCTCACATAAAGCACCTTTCTTATATTTAAATCAAATATTTACAACTAATTTATAATAAATAATTGGAAATTTTAAACTCTCACATTGAAAAAAAGACCACTGACAATCAGTGGTCTATGCAGATAATACTTTTCTGCCCTTTCTGCGACGACGAGCTAGAACTTTACGTCCGTTTTTAGTGCTCATTCTTTCGCGGAAACCATGTACTTTACTTCTTTTTCTTTTATTTGGTTGATATGTTCTTTTCATTTATGACACCTCCCTATGAGGAAAAAACAGTTCAAGACAGTCTATATAATTATAAAATCGAGTGTCCTCGAATGTCAACACCTAGAAAAAATTTACAATACGCACTGATTACAGAGATATTCCTCAGACAATTACCTTATGTTTATAGATTGTGGATATTTTCTCGACATTTTTTTCATTCCTCTATTAGTTATCGACAAGTTTTGCACATTTTCAATACATGTGGATAAATCTTTTTCAACAGTTTGAGATGATTGTGGATATTTTTCAGAAAGCATTGCAGAACAAGGATATTTTTGATATGATGATATGTGTTTTTACCCTGAATAAATATTTCAATAAGATACTTTATCCACAATCTGTTAATAACATGTGAATAATTTTTTCTCAGCTTGTGGAATAGCTTGTCCACAATATGTGGAAATTGTCGAATTATCTTCTTTTTTCTATATTATATATTTATCCACAATGTAATCTACTATATCACCTAATCCAAATGAATTTTTTATACAGGTCAAGGGGGGACCGGCCATTGGAAAATATTGATGACCTTTGGGGAAGAACGTTAGCTGCTATTGAAAAGAAAATAAGTAAACCAAGTTTTGATACTTGGCTAAAATTTACCAAAGCGGTTTCTCTCAAAGGAAAAACGTTAATCGTTGAAGCACCAAATGATTTTGCTCGAGATTGGCTCGACGGCAACTATAAAGAACTTCTATCAGAAATACTATATGATTTAGTTGGCGAGCAAATGACTCTAAAATTTATTATTCCAGAAACCGTTCAAGATGATAGCTTTCAAACAACCCAACCAAAAAAAGTGAAACCAAAAGCGGATCAATCATCAGTTGAAACACTTCAAAATGTATTAAATCCAAAATATACATTTGACACTTTTGTAATTGGCTCTGGTAACCGTTTTGCTCATGCCGCATCATTGGCTGTAGCTGAAGCTCCTGCGAAAGCTTATAATCCTCTTTTTATATACGGTGGCGTTGGATTAGGAAAAACTCACTTAATGCACGCTATTGGACACTATGTTTTAGAACATAACCCGCTAGCAAAAGTTGTATATCTTTCTTCTGAAAAATTTACAAATGAATTTATTAATTCAATCCGAGATAATCGCCCTGATGATTTTCGAAATAAGTATCGGAATGTCGATATATTACTAATTGATGATATTCAATTTTTAGCTGGGAAAGAGTCTACACAAGAAGAGTTTTTCCATACATTTAATACGCTACATGAAGAAAATAAACAGATCATTATCTCTAGTGATCGTCCGCCTAAAGAAATACCAACTTTAGAGGATCGATTAAGATCTCGTTTTGAGTGGGGACTAATTACAGATATTACACCTCCTGATTTAGAAACAAGGATTGCTATTTTACGTAAAAAAGCAAAAGCAGAAGGATTAGAAATTCCTAATGAAGTTATGCTATATATTGCCAATCAAATAGATTCAAACATCCGTGAATTAGAAGGTGCTTTGATTCGTGTAGTTGCTTACTCTTCACTTCAAAATAAAGACATTAATGCGGATTTAGCAGCTGAAGCATTAAAACACATTATTCCAAGCTCAAAACCTAGAGTTGTAACGATCTATGATATTCAAAAGCTTGTAGGAGAACAATACGGTGTAAAGTTAGAGGATTTCAAAGCGAAAAAACGGACTAAATCTGTAGCATTCCCAAGACAAATCGCTATGTATTTAGCAAGAGAATTAACCGACTTCTCTCTTCCTAAAATTGGAGAAGAATTCGGGGGAAGAGATCACACAACTGTTATTCATGCTCATGAAAAAATTTCTAAGCTTATACAAACCGATGAGCAGTTTAAACGACAAATTCAAGAATTAGAAAATCTAATTAGATCACTTTAGTTGTTAACAATGTTTATAACTTAAAATTTTTATTCACAGTCTGTCCACATGTGGATAGACTTTGTTTTCATTAATAAACTTGACTTATCCACATATTCAGTGTGCCTATTACTTGTACTTATATCTTTTTATATTTATTTAATATATTGGAGGAAATAAAATGAAGTTCTTTGTTCAAAAGGAGCGATTAATAAAAAGCGTTAATGATGTACTGAAAGCTGTAGCTAGTAGAACGACAATTCCGATATTAACTGGTATCAAAATTGAAGCGACTGACAATGGAATCACATTAACTGGTAGTGACTCCGATATATCAATTAAATCTTTCATTCCTAAAATTGAAGATGAATATGAATTAGTTGAAATTATTAATACAGGATCTGTTGTATTACAGGCTAGATTCTTTAGTGAAATCGTAAAAAAACTTCCTGAAAATATCATTGAAATTACAGTAGAAGATCAATTTAAAACGATTATTCGCTCAGGGAATGCAGAATTTATTATTAATGGACTTGATGCGGAAGAATATCCAAGACTACCGCAAATTCGTGAAGAAAATAGTTTTTCACTTCCAACGGATTTATTAAAAACATTAATTAAACAAACTGTATTTGCCGTATCGACTACCGAAACAAGACCAATTTTAACAGGGGTTCATTGGACATTTGCTCAAAATGAACTAATTGCTGTCGCAACTGATAGTCATCGTTTAGCTTTAAAGAAAGCGATGATTGAAAGTCCAACATCTGATTTTCAGTCCTTTAGCATTGTCATCCCTGGTAAAAGTTTGAACGAACTAACTAAAATTTTAGAAGATACAACTGAACCTGTTCAGCTTGTTATTACAGAAAATCAAATTTTATTTAAAGCCAAAAACTTATTATTCTATTCTCGCTTACTTGAAGGGAAATATCCTGATACATCAAAACTCATTCCAACAGATAGTAAAACTTCAATTCGCTTAAATTCAAAAGAATTTTTACAAGCTGTTGATCGTGCTTCCTTACTTGCCCGTGAAGGGAAAAATAATGTCATTAAATTTGCAACTGTAGAAGAAAATGTTGTTGAAGTATCATCCTATACTCCAGAAATTGGACGAGTAGTAGAAACTGTTAAAGGTCTTTCAGTGGAAGGTGAAGAAATTAAAATATCCTTCAGTGCAAAATATATGATGGATGCATTACGTGCAATTGACGGTACAGAAGTTACCATTTATTTCACAGGTAGCATGAGACCATTTATTATTAAAGCTAATGGTGATGACTCGATTTTACAATTACTACTTCCAGTTCGAACATTTTAAACAAAACTATAGAACAATTGGCCCATCCCGATGAAACGGTTTGGGCCATAATTATTAAAAAAGCTAGGAGTATTTTATTAGTTTTAGAAAGTCCCCTTTGTTTCTTTTAAAAATATTTAGTAAAATATATGATTAGAGCATATGAAAGGATCCGGTAAAAATGACAAAAATTGTAAAAATAGAAAGCGACTTTATTACTCTTGGCCAGTTCCTAAAATTAACGGATATTATTCAGTCCGGAGGCATGGCGAAATGGTTTTTACAAGAAAATACAGTTTATATTAATGGAGAAGCGGATAACCGGAGAGGTCGGAAATTAGTTGACGGTGATTTAATTCGCGTCCCAGGGCACGGATCTTTTTTGATAAAAAAATAAGGATGTTCGATTATGTATATTCGAGAACTTCAATTGACCAATTATCGAAATTATGAAAGTCTGTCCGTACAGTTTGAAAATAAAGTAAATGTCATACTAGGTGAGAATGCTCAAGGAAAAACAAATGTGATGGAAGCTATTTATGTATTAGCCTTAGCAAAATCTCATCGAACATCTAATGATCGGGAACTTATCCGTTGGGATGAAGATTATGCTAAAATAGAAGGTAGAGTTGAAAAGAAGCATACATCTCTTCCACTGGAGTTATTGATTACAAAGAAAGGGAAGAAAGCTAAACTTAATCATATAGAGCAATCAAAACTTAGCCGATATATCGGTAATCTGAATGTGGTAATGTTTGCTCCTGAAGATTTGAATTTAGTTAAGGGGAGCCCAAATGTCAGAAGACGTTTTATCGATATGGAAATCGGACAAGTTTCTCCAATATATTTACACGATATTAGTCAATATCATAAAGTGTTGCAGCAACGAAATCAATATTTAAAAATTTTACAATCTAAGAAACAAACCGATTTTACAATGTTAGACATATATACAGATCAATTAATTGAACTAGCTAGTAAAATTGTAATAAAGCGATTTGAATTCTTAAGAATGTTAGAGTCTTGGGCGAAAGAAATTCATTCTGGTATTTCAAGAAATTTAGAAACGCTCAAAATTCGTTATAAACCAACTGTACATGTATCAGAAGATGTCGATTTGTCGACAATGGTTAATATCTATAACGAAAAATATAACGAGGTGAAGCTGAAGGAAGTTGAACGTGGAGTAACTTTATTTGGACCTCAGAGAGATGATATCGTCTTTTATGTCAATGATCGAGACGTACAAACATATGGTTCTCAAGGTCAACAGCGAACTACAGCTCTTTCAGTAAAATTAGCAGAAATTGAATTAATTCATAATGAAATTGGAGAATACCCTGTATTGCTATTAGATGATGTTCTATCGGAATTAGATGACTATCGGCAATCTCATTTATTAAGTACGATTAAAGACCGGGTTCAAACATTTGTTACGACAACTAGCGTTGACGGAATTGACCACGATACATTAAAAAGTGCAAGTACTTTTCATGTGAAAAATGGTGTAATTACAGATTGAATCTCTAGGGTGAAAATTATGTATATTCATTTAGGTCTAGATGTTGTCGTATTATTTTCCGAAATTATTGCGATTTTCTCGAAAGATATTATGAACAATCAAGATAATGAGGTCTTTTTATTGAATAATTCAGTTGTAGATCTCTCACAGGGATCTTATAAATCAGTCGTGATTACTAAGGAAAAGGTTTATTTGTCTCCTTTTTCCGTGCAATCAATTAAAAAAGGTTTCGTTAAGGAAAAAGATTTTTCACGTTTATAGATTATTGGTTTGGGTTTTCAGTTGCAAAATGGAGAAAGAGTAGGTGAACGAATTTGACTACTGAAGAAAAAAATAGCAGTGCAGTCCCAGCATCATCATATGATGAAAGTCAAATACAAGTCCTTGAAGGATTAGAAGCGGTTAGAAAACGACCAGGTATGTATATCGGCTCAACTAGTGCAAAAGGGTTGCATCATCTTGTTTGGGAAATTGTTGATAATAGTATAGATGAAGCTCTAGCAGGTTTCTGTACGGAAATTCGTGTTACCATTGAAAAGGATAACAGCATTACTGTCGAAGATAATGGACGTGGTATTCCTGTTGGTATCCATGAAAAAATGGGGCGTCCAGCTGTTGAAGTAATTCATACCGTGTTACACGCTGGTGGTAAATTTGGCGGAGGCGGATATAAAGTTTCTGGAGGTCTACATGGTGTAGGGGCTTCGGTTGTGAATGCTTTATCAAAGGAAATGGAAGTTTTTGTACACCGTGAAGGAAAAATTCACTATCAAAAATATGAACGTGGTGTGCCAAAAACTGATTTACTAGTTATTGGTGAGACCAATCATACAGGTACAATTACCCACTTCACACCAGACCCAGAAATTTTCAGAGAAACACTGGTGTATGATTATGATATTTTATCAAATCGAATTCGTGAACTAGCATTCTTAAATAAAGGTTTGAAAATATCTATAGCTGATAAACGTGAAGGTCAAGAACGCCAAAGTGAATATCATTATGAAGGCGGAATAAAGGAATACGTTCTTCATTTAAACCGTTCTAAAAATGTCATTCACGAAGAGCCAATTTACTTAGAGGGAAATAAAGACGGCATTAATGTTGAAGTCTCACTTCAATATAATGATAGTTATACAAGTATCATTTACTCTTTTGCCAATAACATTCACACGTATGAAGGCGGTACTCACGAATCTGGATTTAAAGCCGCATTAACAAGAGTAATTAATGATTATGCAAGAAAAAATAATATTTTTAAAGATAAAGACGAGAATTTATCAGGTGAAGACGTCAGGGAAGGTATTGTTTGCATCATCTCAATCAAACATCCTAACCCACAATTTGAAGGACAAACCAAAACAAAATTAGGAAACTCTGAAGCAAGAGCCATTACAGATAGTCTGTTCTCAGAGGAATTTGAAAAATTCCTATACGAAAACCCTTCTGTAGCTAGAAAAATAGTTGAAAAAGGGTTAATGGCCGCAAGAGCAAGACTTGCAGCGAAAAAAGCAAGGGAATTAACTAGAAGGAAAAACGTTCTCGAAGTTTCTAGTCTTCCTGGGAAATTAGCTGACTGTTCATCTAATGACCCTACTATTTCAGAACTTTACATCGTTGAGGGTGATTCTGCGGGTGGTTCAGCTAAACAAGGTCGGGATCGTCATTTCCAAGCTATTTTACCTTTGAGAGGTAAGATTTTAAACGTTGAAAAGGCAAGACTTGATAAAATTTTATCTAATAATGAAGTTCGTTCACTTATTACTGCTATTGGGACAGGGATTAGTGAAGATTTTGATATATCAAAAGCACGTTATCATAAAGTGGTTATCATGACCGATGCTGATGTTGATGGTGCTCATATTCGTACACTTTTACTTACATTCTTCTACCGCTATATGCGTCAAATTATTGAAGCGGGGTATGTTTATATTGCTCAGCCTCCATTGTATAAAATTCAATCGGGGAAAAAGATCGAATATGCCTATAACGATAAACAATTAGAAGAAATTTTACGCACACTTCCATCAAGTCCGAAACCAGGTATTCAAAGATATAAAGGTCTTGGTGAAATGAACCCTGAACAATTATGGGAAACTACGATGGATCCAAAAAATCGAATTTTACTTCAAGTTCAATTAAGTGATGCGATTGAGGCGGATGAAACCTTTGAAATGCTTATGGGAGAACGAGTAGAACCGCGTAGACAATTTATTGAAGAAAACGCAGTTTATGTAAAAAATCTTGATATTTAAAATTTAGTTCTACAAGTTAATTGCATTTTACAGATGGTTGGTTGGATTGCCCTTTTGGGATAAGGAGGTACCATTAATGGCTGAAACACCTAGTGAAAATATAAAAGAGATTAATATAAGTTCCGAAATGAGAGAATCGTTTCTAGACTATGCGATGAGTGTTATCGTATCTCGTGCTCTCCCTGATGTTCGAGATGGTCTGAAACCAGTGCAACGAAGAGTTTTATACTCAATGAATGATTTAGGCATTACGTCAGATAAGCCTTATAAAAAGAGTGCGAGGATTGTTGGGGATGTTATTGGTAAATATCATCCACACGGAGACTCAGCTGTATATGAGACGATGGTACGGATGGCGCAAGATTTCAGCTACCGATATCCTCTAGTAGATGGTCATGGGAACTTCGGTTCTATTGACGGAGATTCGGCAGCGGCCATGCGTTATACAGAAGCAAGAATGTCCAAAATTTCGATGGAATTACTTCGCGATATTAATAAAGATACGATTGATTATCAAGATAACTATGATGGACAGGAAAAAGAACCCGTTGTCCTACCTTCAAGATTCCCTAACATGCTCGTAAATGGTGCAACTGGTATTGCTGTTGGTATGGCTACCAATATGCCACCCCATCAATTAGGCGAGGTAATTGATGGTATTCTTGCGTTAAGCCATAACCCAGATATTACAGTCTCAGAACTTATGAAATATATTCCTGGACCGGATTTTCCAACTGGCGGTTTAATTATCGGTACAAGTGGAATTAGAAAAGCGTACGAAACAGGAAAAGGTTCGATTACACTACGAGCTAAAGTTGAGATAGAGGAAATTGGCCATGGAAAATTAGCAATTATAGTTAAAGAAATTCCATATATGGTGAATAAAGCTCGTCTCATTGAAAAAATCGCTGAATTAGCTCGTGAAAAACGTATCGATGGTATTACTGCATTACGTGATGAATCGGATCGTAATGGAATGCGAATTGTCATGGAATTACGAAAAGATGTTAACGCAAATGTTTTATTGAATAATTTATATAAACATACAGCCCTGCAAACAACTTTTGGTGTAAACAATCTCGCTTTAGTAAACAATCAGCCAAAAGTATTGAATTTAAAGCAGATGCTATTTTATTACTTAGAGCATCAAAAAGATATTATTATTCGTAGAACTCAATTCGAACTACGCAAAGCAGAAGCGAGAGCACATATTTTAGAAGGACTACGAATCGCTCTAGATCATATTGATGAAGTGATTTCATTAATTCGAAATTCACAGACGACTGAAATTGCGAAAAATGGCTTAATGGAGCGGTTTGGTCTAACTGAACGTCAAGCTCAGGCAATTTTAGATATGCGTCTCCAAAGATTAACTGGCTTAGAAAGAAGTAAAATTGAAGAAGAGTACGCAGAATTAATAAAATTAATTGCTGAATTAAAAGCTATTTTAGCTTCTGAAGAAAAAATACTAGATATTATTCGTCAAGAGCTATTAGAGATTAAAGAACGCTATAATGATGAAAGACGTTCTGAGATTACAGCTAGTGATCTTGAAGATATTGACGATGAGGATTTAATTCCAGAAGAACAAATCATCATAACCCTTACAAGAAATGGCTACATTAAACGCCTACCTCAATCCACATATAAAGCACAAAAACGAGGTGGACGTGGAATCCAAGGTATGGGTACGAATGAAGATGATTTCGTTGAACATTTGATTTCAACATCAACCCATAATACTATCCTATTTTTCACAAATAAGGGGAAAGTTTATAAGACAAAAGGCTATAAAATCCCTGAATACTCTCGTACAGCAAAAGGTTTACCAGTCATTAACTTATTAGAGATAGATAAGGATGAGAAAATCAATGCTATTATCCCGGTTAGCGAACTAAACCAGGAAGCTTATCTATTCTTTACAACAAAACGAGGTATTTCGAAACGTTCACCACTATCATCATTTGCTAATATCAGAAATAATGGGTTAATAGCAATTAGCTTAAACGAAGGTGATGAACTAATCGGTGTCCGCTTAACTGATGGAACAAAGCATATTATTATAGGCACAAAAAAAGGGATGTTAATCCGCTTTGTGGAAACAGATGTACGTTCAATGGGACGTACAGCGGCTGGAGTAAAGGGAATTAATTTAGATGAAGATGATGTCGTTGTCGGAATGGATATTTTAGATGAAAATCAAGATGTTCTAGTTGTAACCGACAAAGGTTATGGAAAACGTACAAGTTCTGAGAAATATCGCGTTCAAAATCGTGGTGGTAAAGGAATTCGAACAATTAAATTCGCTGAAGATAAAGGTAGCGAACTTGTTGCTATGCGTTCGGTAACAGATGATGATGACATTATGATCATCACTGAAAGTGGAATTCTCATAAGAACACAAGTGTCAGGAATTTCTAAATTTGGAAGGGTAACTTCAGGGGTTAAACTGATGAATTTAGATGAAAATGGCAACGTGTCTTCTGTAGCTGTTGTTGAAAAAGAAGATGAATCAACGGATAACAATGAAACTTCAGATGTAGAAACTGAAAATCAATCAGTTGAAGAAAATGATTCTATACAGAAAGATGAGGAGTAAAAATTAATTAACATACCCTTTCAAACTCTTTTTGAAAGGGTATGTTTTTAATTTTAAAAAGGTTATATCCAATGAATTTACAGATAAGTTAAACTTTAAATATTTTGTTGACAGTATTTATAAATGGTGATATATTAATAAAGTCGTTTTTGACAAAAAATAAATTGAACCTTGAAAACTGAACAAGACGAAGCGTTTTAAATCATAATTTTTGTCAGTATTAATTTTGAGCAATCAATCTCTTTTTGGAGAGTTTGATCCTGGCTCAGGACGAACGCTGGCGGC
>Ga0180215_1000731_pt1 | contig 39433 bp, 30 predicted proteins | sample eDN3rd37CBELigBY_FD_128871 | JGI IMG/M metagenome (GOLD analysis project Ga0180215, IMG submission 128871) | Enriched backyard soil microbial communities from Emeryville, California, USA - eDNA 3rd pass 37_C BE-Lig BY (version 2) (version 2) | ecosystem: Environmental > Terrestrial > Soil >...
AGGCAGCCCGCGCCCTCGCCGAAGAGCGGACCCGCCAGCGACGTGCCGAGGCGTTCTCCGAGACCCGCGTTGTCAAGCTGGACGACATCTATGGCCAGATGCAGGAGGGCGGCACCAAGGGGCTGCCAGTCATCATCAAGGCGGATGTCCAGGGTTCGCTTGGCGCGGTGCTTGGCTCGCTGGCGAAGATCAACGAGGAGGCGAACTCCGTCTCGCTGACGATCGTTCACTCCGGAACTGGCGCGATCAACGAGTCGGACGTCAACCTGGCGTCGGCATCCGGCGCGATCATTATCGGATTCAACGTCCGGCCGGACGCAGCCGCCAAGCGCGCCTCCGACGCGGCCAACATCGACATCCGGTTCTACGACGTCATCTACCATCTGGTGGACGACATCAAGCTCGCGATGTCGGGCCTGCTTGAGCCGGAGAAGCGTGAAGTGACCGATGGCTACGCCGAGGTTCGCGACATGTTCCGGCTGCCGAACCGCAATGTCGTCGCCGGACTCTACGTCCTCGATGGCAAGGCGGCCCGCAATTCGCGGGCGCGTGTGCTTCGCAACGGTGCGGTCATGACCGACACGACCGTTGAGTCACTCAAGCGCTTCAAGGACGACGCCCGTGAGGTCCAGGCAGGCTACGAATGCGGCCTCATTCTGGACAACTACAACGACTACCAGACCGGCGATCAAATCGAGTTCTATCACGTCGAAGAGATCGCCCGGACGGCGTAGCGTCTATCGCCAGCCGGTGGACGGGAAGGCGACAGTCTCGCGACTGTCGCCTCCGCATATCAGGACGGGAGAACAGCATGAGCGGGCGACGTCAGGAGAAAGTCGCGGATCTGCTGCGCGATGAAGTCAGTGAGATTGTCCAGCGCGAGATGAGCGATCCCCGGCTGGGTTTCGTCAGCATCACGCGGGTCGAACTCAGCCCCGACCTGAAGTACGCAAGAATGTTCATCAGCGTGATGGGTACCGAAGAGGAGCGCGCCGATTCGCTGGTGGCGCTCAACAACGCCAGCGGCTTCATCCGCCGCCAGCTTGCGCCACGCCTGCGCATGCGCGTGATCCCGAATGTGTCGTTCCGACTCGACCGCTCGATGGAACACGCCGAAAACGTTGCTAGAATTCTCCGCGATCTCGAACCGGAACTCCGCGCAGAAACCGAGACACCCGCCGCCGATGAAGGGAAGCCCGAGTGATCGACTCGTTCCAGGTTGACGATGCTGAACCGGCCGGCCACGGCCATGAGACAGCGCACGACATCCCGGCGTTCGCCCACCGGCTTCGCGACGCACTCCGCGACTCACGCACTCCGGTCATCCTTACCCATGCGAACCCCGACGCCGACGCCGCTGCCGCCGCGATTGGTATGAGCACGCTCGTCCGCAGTCTCGGTGTAGAGCCAGTTCTCGTCGCCTCCGGCGATGCCGCACTGCCGGCCAACCTGGAGTTCCTGCCAGGCGCGCTGCGGATGCGAGAGGCAAACGATCAGGCAGTGATCGACTCCGACCTGCTGATCCTGGTCGATTGCTCGGATCCCTCGCGGCTCGGCCCACTCTTCTACCGGCTCGCCAACGAATTCGAGCGAAGCCGGCCTATCGTCAACGTCGATCACCATGTCACCAATCACCGTTTTGGGACGCTGAACCTTGTCGTCCCGGAGGCCGCCAGCACGGCGGAGGTGATGGTCGGGCTATTCGACGAACTGGGTGTTGAGATCGAGCCGGAATGCGCGACAGCATTGCTGTCGGGAATCTACGGTGACACGTTGGGGTTGCGGACACCCAGCACGACCCCGAACGCATTGCGAACGGCAGCGGAACTGATCGAGAAGGGTGCCGACCTCGATTCGATCATTGATGCGCTCTTCCGGCTCAAACCGTACTCGACGATCTGCCTCTGGGCGGAAGCACTCCAGCGCGCTGAATGGCGCCGAGGGCTGATCTTTACTCAGATCAACCCCGCCATGCTGGAGCGAACCGGTGCTGACCGGAGCGAGGCCGAGGGCATCGTCAACTTCCTGGCCGGGACGATCGGCGCACGAGCCTCGGCGCTGCTCTACGAAGAATCGTGGGGCTGGCGCGTCAGTATGCGCTCACTCGCCGACGATGTGAACGTTGCGACGCTGCTCGGGCTGTTCGGCGGAGGTGGTCACGCACGGGCCGCCGGTGCACGGCTCGAACCCGGAGCGGAAGCCCGCGAGCGCTTCCTGACTGAGGTCGCCAATATCCTCGGAGACCGAGGCGACACGACCGTCGCGTCGAACAGCGGTGATGAGCCGGTCTAACCTCCCCGATCTCAACGGCCTGCTGGTGATCGACAAGCCAGCCGGCTTGACCTCACACGACGTCGTTGGGCGTGTCCGACGGTTGGTCGGGATGAAGCGCGTCGGCCACGGCGGCACGCTGGATCCGTTCGCGACCGGCATTCTCGTCGTCGCCGTTGGACGGGCGACCCGGCTGCTGCAATACGTGCAGGACAGTCGCAAGGGGTATCGGGCGCACGTGGTTCTCGGAGCGTCAACCGATAGCGCCGATGTCGACGGCGTCCTGCTGGAGACCGGCGAACGTGAGGACTGGCCGTCCGCAACTGAGGTCGAGGCGGCGGTTTCCAGTTTTGTCGGCGAGATCGAACAGGTGCCGCCCGCCCACTCGGCCATCAAGGTCGGTGGTCGCAAACTATACGAACTGGCGCGGGCTGGTGAGGTCGTGGACGTCCCGACGCGGACGGTGACCATTCATGCCATCGACATCCTGCACTACGACCCACCAAACCTGATCCTCGATATCGCCTGTGGCAAGGGAACCTACGTGCGGTCGATCGCACGCGATATCGGCGCACTCCTGGGTACCGAGGCGTACTGTCACGCACTCCGGCGCACCAATAGCGGCGGGTTCTGCCTCGCTGATGCCTGGACACTCGAAGAACTCGCAGAGCGTGACGTCCGTGACGAGTGGCCGCAGATTGCGCTCCATCCGGATGGCGCGCTGGCAGACCTGCCAGCCATCATTCTTGGCGAACTGGAGGTAGGTGCGTGGTATCATGGCCGATCGGTTACAGTTCCGAGTCCCAGCCCGACTATCGCCACCGTCCGCGCCTACGGGCATGACGGGCGATTTCTCGGCGTGGGACAATGGGATGCGAACGTCGTGAAGCCAACGATGGTGATGCCGCCTGAGGGTGAGGGAGAGCAAGCGTGAGCAGCGTTCCAGCCAGCGCAATCGCCAGTCTGGAACAGATCGAGTCAGTTCCGCACGCGATCACGATTGGGAACTTCGATGGTGTCCATCGCGGTCACCAGTACCTGATTCAGCGGGTCGTCGACGACGCACGTGCGCGTGGCGTTCGCTCGCTCGTCGTGACGTTCGAGCCCCACCCGACTGCCGTTCTGCGTCCGGATGTCCCGTTCCACCGGCTGGCAACGCCGGAACGGAAGATTCACCTGATCCGCGCGACCGGTATCGATGAGATCGCTGTCATCCCATTCGAGCGCGAGTTCGCCGCGCTGGAACCGAACGACTTCCTGGAACTGCTGGTCCGCACCGTTAAGCCGGTATCGGTCTTCGTTGGCTCGGGCTTCAAGTTTGGTCGAGGTCGCTCCGGCGATGGAACCACGATCGCTGCGTTTGGCGAAACGCACGGTTTCGAAACGACAGTCGTCGATCGGTTGCAGGACGGCGACGTCACGATATCCAGTTCCTCGATCCGTGAGGCGCTTGCCCACGGCAACATCGCACGCGCTGCCGCCTCTCTTGGCCGGCGCTACCGGCTTGCGGGGAGTGTCGAACACGGCGCCGCGCGTGGCCGGGAACTGGGCTTTCCGACCGCAAACCTGCTACTTCCGCCTGACGCTTGCATTCCATCCGACGGCATTTACGCGGGTTACGCGCACGTCTCGGATCGAACGCTGGGACCTCGTGCAGCGATGATCTACATCGGCACGCGCCCGACGTTCGACAACGGCGAGCGTCAGGTGGAGGTCAATATCCTCGACTTCACCGGCGACCTCTATACGTTGGATCTGGAAATTGAGTTCGTCGCCTGGATCCGCGGTGACAAAGCCTTCGAAAGCGCGGAAGCCCTCTCGGCCCAAATGCACGACGACGAGGCCACGTCACGCGCGGTGCTCGCCGGAAGCCAGCCAGAACCCGAGTAAACTGGCATCACGCGAGCAGCGATCCGTCATGTATACTTGATCGGTGCGGGTAACCGCGGGGTGTGGCGCAGTTGGTAGCGCGCGGCGTTTGGGACGCTGAGGTCGGAGGTTCGAGTCCTCTCACCCCGACCGATCACCTGCGGGAGTAGCTCAGTTGGTAGAGCGTCTGCCTTCCAAGCAGAATGTCGAGGGTTCGAGTCCCTTCTCCCGCTCCAACCCCCATTCTCCCAACACACATGAAATCTCAGATTTCCGCGGTAAAGGCACCGCGTTAGTTGTCGTGCTACAGCACAGCTCCACTTTCTCACTAAACACAAATGCATAGAGCGTTGAGCCAGACGGCCCTGGGCAGTAGATTAGCGACTTCGTGGGGCCATGTCGGTCAGGGCAACTCGAGACTGCAACCGCAGCCGTCAGTCGTCGAGCTGGTTCCGGTCATGCCTCGAGCGCAGGTGAATCTGTGGCGGTTCGTTGCCGCGGCCAGCAACTACCCGAGGGCGTGGAATGGCGGCGAGCCGCTTTGGATTCTCAACCCGTTCGTCGACTGGATCCATGCCAATGCGGCTGCGGGTGATGGGCTGCGTGATCTCGGGTGCGTTCCTGGAGGAGCAACGGGACGGTTCGATGTTGCCGGTCGAGTAATTCGAGGGTGGGCGGTTGGAGTGGCATCCGGGTAACCCGGTCGAGCATCGGGTGTTGCGGCGGCATACGGGGCTGGAAGTGCTCCGGATGCGGCATCCCCTACGGGCAGCTGGGTGAGCGCACGTCACCAAGTCATGTGCGTGGGCCACGTCCGAACGCGATGCAGGGAACACCGTCGACTGTCTTCGCGGGTTGTCTGAAGGCTTGTGCTTGCGCATCGGCTACCCCGCATGTACGATCCCCCAATCATGAATGTACAGCCACAATCAGAAAGAGGATGTTCGATGCCGCATGCCCGTCCTGCGTTCCGCCTTGGTCTCGTGCTGAGTCTGGTGCTGGGACTGCTCGTCGGTGTCACGACGCCAGTCCAGGCGGAAAATGGTGATCTCTTCAGCTGGGGGCGCAACGACGATGGCCAGCTCGGTGACGGCACATATGACGACCAGTGGCTCCCCGTGAGTGTCACGCCGGACTTCCCGGACAAGGTCGTCGCGGTGGCGGGGGGCGTTGGCCATACGCTGGCGCTGCTGGCTGATGGGACGGTCTGGGCGTGGGGTCGGGATAACTATGGCCAACTTGGCAACGGTGATGCTGGCAATTCGCCCGTCCCAACGCAAGTGTCGGGGTTGCCGCCGATCACCGCTATCAGTGCTGGTGGCTTCCACAGTGTCGCGTTGGCCGAGGACGGCAAGGTCTGGACCTGGGGCTACAATATCTGGGGGCAACTCGGCATCGACTCCTTCGACGACGCCCAACTCCCCGTCGAGGTGCTCTCGCTCAGTGAGGTCGTCGACATCGCGGCGGGCTTTCTCCACACCCTCGCTTTGACTAGGGATGGAACCGTCTATGCCTGGGGCCATAACGCGTTCGGTCAGCTTGGGATCGGGAGCAATGAGAACCAGTCAACGCCGGTGGAGGTTGAGAGCCTCAGCGATGCCGAGATCGTCAACGTTGCGTCCGGCCCGGCAGCGGATGTGAGCCTGGCGATTACTGCGGATGGGATGTTGTACGAGTGGGGAACGAATCCAGCCGGAACGGGCACCCGGTTTACGCCGGTCATGGTTGCGGGCATCAGCGATGTCGTCGATGCGACTGCCGGCTACGTGCAAATCCAGGCGTTGACGGCTGATGGCACGGTCTATGGGTGGGGAGACAACCTGTACAACGGAACCGGCGACACCGGGTTTACAGACACACCGCAGTGGGTCATGGATGATGCCGTGGCGGTGGTGGCCGGGGCCTTTCACAGCCTGGTGATCGACGAACAGGGGACACTCTGGAGTTGGGGGAGGAATACCAATGGCCAACTCGGCACAGGAACGAATGATCACGAATCCCTCCCCGTCGTCGTCCAGACGTCGCTCAGGTTCCGGGCTGTCGCGGCTGGCTATTACCACTCCCTGGCGATCGAGGGGGATATCACGCTGCCAACGACGACGGCGACCGTGAACGGTGAGGCGCCGAACGATGGCTGGTACCAGTCAGCAACCGTTGCGCTGACGACCAACGAGCCAGCCACGACGACCTACGAAGTCGATGCCGACGCAACGCAGACGTACACCGATCCATTCTCCCTGCCCGACGGGGAGCATACGATCACGTACCGCTCGACTGATCTGGCCGGGAACGTGGAAAAGGACCAGACCCTCACGGTCAGGGTCGATGGCACGGCTCCCTCGATCCAGCCAATCCAGAGCCAGACGCTGGACCCCGTTAGCCTGGCCGGTGCGCCGGTGACCTTCACGACGGTGGTTGCCGACAACCTGACGCAGGCTAACGAGTTGGTGGTGACATGTGTCGACCAGTTCAGCAGCCCGTTCGTGAGTGGTCAGTACGCGCCGCCTGGAATGGTCACGACGATCGCCTGCACGGTCACCGACCTGGCTGGCAATACGGCGAGTACCGTTTTCACGGTCGAGGTGTCTGGGAGTAGCGATCTGTTCGCCGAGCTACGTGAGATGATCAACGATCTCAATCTGACGGGTGGCACGGGACAGACGTTGCTGACGCAGGTGGCGATCGCCGAAGCGATGGTGAACGCTGGGCAATCCTCGTTGGCGTGTGTACAGCTGACGAGTCTGGATCTGCAGATCAAGGCGCAGGAGTCGAAGCGGCGTATCGACCGGCGTGATGCTGCCGCGATCTACGCGCAGACGCAGCAGATCCGCAACGTGATCGGCTGTGGAGGCGTGCCGGGCTAGACGGTTGACCTCGACAACATCGATGCTGGTTGGTCGAGTAGGCCTACTCGACCAACCAGATCTTTGGCCTGTCCATCTTGACGTATTCGCGGTAGAGGATGCGGAACTGTGACGTGCCCTTGATCACCAGATCGCCGACGATGACCTGAACACCAACTCCGCCCGGCGTGCCGTGCAACTCGACATGGGAACAGGGGGCATAGATGACGCCCTCAACGGCGAAGACGCTGTTTCCCTGGCTATCGAACACCGTGCAGTTGGCGATCCAGAGCACCATCCCGGTCAGCCCACCGGTGTACAGAGTCGATGATGCGGCGCTCAACTCGATGTTGCCGTTGCCGGGAGTGAACCGCGCAGATCCGGTGAAGTAGAAGAGCACACCGTCGCCTTTGATCCACGAGTTGGTGTTCTGGAGATTGAGCCTCGTGTTGCCGGAGAACGTGTAGATACCGGGTTTAAAGGTGGCCGTTCCCGAGATCGTGATGTTGCCCTGGTTGTGATACGTGCCGGGCTCAAACGTGCAGTCGCTCGAGCAGTTCGGTGCCGTGCGCGACGTCCCACCCGGCGGTTCGGGTACGTTAGCCAGCGGGTCCGGAACGGGAGACATGTTTCCGTTGATCCCGCCGCTGGCTGACCAGTTGCTGTTGCCGCTGATGGTTCCGGCCGCGTCGATCGAGCCGCCGGCGAAGAAGATGTTGCTTCCGCCGCTTGAGTCGATATCGCTGTTGGACATGGCGCTGCCGTTATCGACGTAGACGTTCGTTGAGCCGTTGATGTAAATGCCGGGATCGTTGAGGGCCAGAAGCGCGTAGGCCCGAGGTTCCGGCTCGATCCCAGCGACGGCTCTGGCGGTCACTTCCCATTCCCCGGAGTAGATCGCTCCGAGAAAGAAGCGATCGACATCCTTCGTGACCACCGCCTCGACATACTTCTTGTCGCCAGTGTACGGGCCTGTCTTGGGTGGCCAGTTGATCGTGACGTTGGCAGTCGCCACATCGGCGTTGACCGCACCGTAGTCCTTACCCGAGTTCCGCATCTGATTCTCAGACTTGTTGTGGAGAAGATCGCTGGCGGCAGCCAGTGCGGCAGCGTCGGCGGCGCTCTGGGCCTGACGGCGTTCGGCCATCAGGAACCCCGCGTCGACTGAAAGCGCGACGAACCCCACCAGCACCATACTCGCGAGCGCGAAGATGATTACGGCCTGGCCGTGACGCCGCTGGCGCGAGCGTCCAGTGACGACGGCGGTGTCGGACTGGTGACATGCTGAGACGGGAGTGCACATCCTTGTGTCCTTCAATACCTGTCGGCGATATGCAAGGTTGATGCGTGTGTTTTGCAATCGTGGCTGGAGTAAACCCGGCGGAATAGGGCCAAAAGGTCCCGATTACCCACGGGCTAATTGGACTAGAACGGGTAGGAGATATCACGATGCGGCCAGCTGCAACTGGCTCGGCTACGCCAAATGCATCGCTTGGAAATGCTGAAGACGTCGCGGTTTGGTCGGCCTCATCCATTGGATCACCGTGTACCGTGGCGTGTCACCTGGCAGGATCAAGCGAAAGCGATCGAGCCGTGGAGTAACAACCCGGAGTGCGCGACCAAGGCCGTACCCGGATTGATCATGACCAGATTGCCGTACGACGCCAATGTGTCGACGCATGGGTTGAGTGATCTGCAACGGGCCTGATTCATGCTGAGAAAAAGGAGGAACGATGAGGTTTCTGAGGATCGGCACCGAGTAAGGCAACCATTGCAGATTGCCGGGTAACGTAACCGATCGAGCGGCGGGAATCTCGACCAGGGCACAAAAACACGATCCCGACGAGCCGTTCAGGCGTCGGCGCGTCCGTGACACTTGAGTCGTACTGGGAACTCCGGCAAGCCGGACGTCTCAGGACCTCGCATGTCGCGTCGGGTACGACGGCCGAAACCGTGCGACCCGTCCCGGTGCTGCGATCGACTCGACTCAGGAGCCTTCGGACTGACGCCCTGCCGGCTATCTGCTCCGCGCCGCTCCGTCTCCGGAAACCCTCCGCCAAACGATTGCTCGTCTGACTTCAGTGCGCCGATCCGTCATAACTCATCGGGATCGTGTACGTACAATAGCATCGAAGTGACTGCCTGTCAATACCCTGTTTCCAATTGGTTTTACGCCGCTTTCGTGCTCGGATTTCCTTGACGCTCGGTCTCCCCGGTGGTATCTTTCCTTACGTCTTGGAGGCGTGGTGTAGTGGCCTAACATGCAGCCCTGTCAAGGCTGAGATCGCGGGTTCGAATCCCGTCGCTTCCGCCAGATGAAGAAGGGTGGTGACCAGTCGGTCACGACCCTTCTTCGTTTTCCAGTAACTGCGATGATGTGCTCTCGTCACTGAGCCATCTCGAGTGCTGTGCGTCTCAACAGCGCAGCGGCCGGTCCCGGAGTTGGGATCGGCCGCTGCTTCACTCTTCGATCAGGTATGTCAACACCAGCGACGGTAACGTTAGTCGATCGTGTTGACGGGTCCCGGCTGCAAGGCGAATGCCTTGTTCGGCGATCCAGTGAACCGGAATGTGTAGGTACCTGGCAGCAGTTCCATGCCGTTAGTGAAAGTCCGCCAACTACCGGCGTAGTAGCCATTGGCCGTGCCCGTCGTTGACGTCACGGCACCAGTCTGGAAGGTGACCGTATCGGTGTTCCCAGAAACTTCCACCGCGTTCAGCTGCTGGCGAGTGCCGAGGTAGGTCATCGCGAAGCTATAGCTACCCGGAAGCATCTCGACACTTACGGTTCCGCCGCTCGTGTCACCGATATTCCGCCAGCTACCTGCGTAGTAACTTGCGGCACCTGGAGCATCCACGATCAGATCACCGTTACTGTCGCGGAGTTCGACAATGACGCCCGTTGTCTGGAACGTGACTTCGGTCGTCGTGTCGCCAATCGGGACGGAATTCAGCTGTTGACGGGTTCCGTTGTAGACCATGGCGAAGCTGTAGCTTCCGGGCAGCATCTCAACGGCAACCGCCCCATCCTCGGTGTCACCGATAGCGCGCCAGCTTCCAGCGTAGTAGGTGGCATTGCCGGTGTCCAGCGGCGCCCCAGCGCTATCGACGAGCTTGACGATAACGTTGGTCGTCGAGAACGTGACAACCGAGTTTGCATCGCTGATGGCGACCGAATTCAGCTGTTGTCGCGTACCGTTGTAGGTCATCGCGAAACTGTAGCTTCCGGGCAGCATCTCGACGCTGACCGTACCGCCCGACGTGCTACCGATCGTCTTCCAGCTGCCGGCGTAGTACGAGGCATCACCAGTGTCGGTCAGGTCGCCAGCGCTGTTGCGCAGTTCGACCGTGACGGCTGTCGTCATGAAATCGTAGTACGAATCCGTTGGAAGATGCTGGCTGATCGTCTGCGTTGTGCCGGCGTGCGTCATCCGCACCGACGTGTTGGACAACTTGCCATCCAGTGTCCCACAGACCCGTCCATCGTCGTCGGTTGTCCCGACCGACTTCCAACTACTGGCGTACGCGGTCACGACACCACCAGCGATCGGCTGATTGGTGCTCGAGCGGAGCGTCGCGACGAGCGCGCTCTTGACCAGTTTGTCACCACTGGCGATCGTGATGTCGACCGAACAGGCCGTCGCGTAGCCGTTCAGGTAGAACCTGATCGTACCAGGCATGAACTCCATGCCGTTGGTGTAGGTCGACCACGAGGTCTGATACCAGCGAACCGGCGCGCTGTGCGTCAGGTTGAGCCGTCCGGTCTGGAAATCGAGGGTCGTCGACGGTGCCAGTACTACAACCGAGCGCTGCTGAGAACTCTGGTTGTAGGTTATCTTGACGGTGATTTCGCTTGTTGGTAGCAGTTCTTCGCTGACCGTACCACCAACTGTTTGCCCGCCACCGAACGGTCGCCAGCCACTCGCGTACACCGACACGGCGTTTGTATCCAGCGGTTGGTTGTCAGCGTTGCGGAGATTGACGGTCACGCGCGCAGTCTGGAACGTGAAGTTCGAACGCTGCAGACTGGACCAACTCTTGGTCTGGGTGGAGCCGCGATAGGCCATCCGGATGGTTGACCCGGACGGTACTGCCGCCAGCAGGTGTCCGTTGGCGTTTGTCGTCGTCGTCGGATACTTCCACGACGAGTCGTAATACGCCCAGGTGCCGCCCTCGAGCCCGTTACCCTGACTGTCGATCAGTTTCACCAACGCCCCGGTGAAGTTGGTGTCGCCGACTGTCACCCAGAAGCGGCTCCCAGCGTTATTGAACAGGTAGGTGCCCGGCAACAATTCCATTGGGCTCGTGAACGTCCTCCAACCTGAGTTTCCGTTAGTCGCGTAGAGCATCCCACCGGTGTTCAGCATCGTGACTTTTGATGTGGTGAACGTGTACGGCTGGCTGAAATCAACCGGGCCGGATGTGTACACGCTACCCTCTCGGAACGCCACCCCCAGGTAGCTACCGCTGGGAACAGAGCCGGTAACAAGACCGTTTGCATCGGTGAACCCGAGTGTGTACCAACCACCGTTGGGGCTGCCGTACAGGATCCTGCCGCCCTCCAGGCCAGCGCCTGTCGAGTCCTTGAGGTAGACCGTTGCGGTAACGTCTGCCGCGCTGGTCGTCGACGAGATACTAACCGCCACAATTCCGGCAAACGCCAGCACCGCCGCGATGACAAGCACCAGCAACGGCCTGAACGACGCGCGGAGATCCAAAGGTCGTAACATTTACGACACTCCTCCACACATGCGCACACCAGCGGCACATGCCACTGACGTCTGCGCGCTACTCCTAGTACTGATAGGACCAATGTACCACGAATTAGAGGTCGTGTATAGCCCAAGTTTTGACCAAGTTCATCTTGCGTTGTACCGGGAATCATACGAGGTTCAGTGCGAGTCAATTGCAGCGAACAGAACCTGGGCAGAGGCGGTGTTATGCTGCCCGAAACGTTGGTCGTCCGGCGCCACCTCGTCGGACAGCGTGAAGGTCGGCAACCGCTCAAACATGGATGGACACCAGATCAAAATGTCCGGGCAAACTGGGGACAGCATGGAGCAGTTGCCACTAAGCGGCTATACGGTGCTTGATCTCTCACGCTATGGGCCGGGACCGTATTGCAGCATGTTGCTGAGCGATCTTGGCGCTAATGTCACCGTCGTCGACGACGGCACCCCGCGTGATGCACGAGGCCGGCGGGCTGCCACCAACTCCGTTGAAGACCTGACGGCTCCGCTCGACTACATGCGCCGCAATGCACGCCGCATTGCGCTGGACTTGAAGCACCCGGATGGCAAGCAAGTTGTCCAGCGTCTCGTCGCACAGGCAGACGTGCTGATCGAGAGTTTTCGCCCCGGCGTCGCCGCGCGTCTCGGTCTGGGATATGAAGAACTCAGCGAGCGGCACCCTCGACTGGTCTACTGCTCGATCAGCGGATACGGTCAGGACGGGCCGTACCGCGACCGGCAGGGCCACGACATCAACTACCTGGCACTCGGTGGCTTGCTCGGACTCACCGGTGAACCCGCCGGGGATCCGATCCTCCCGGGCACACTCGTCGCCGACCTCGCCGGGGGTGGCCTGCCCGCTGCCGTCGCGATTCTCGGGGCGCTTCTCGCTCGCGAGCGTAGCGGCAAAGGTCGCTACATCGACGTCTCGCTCCAGGATGGCATCGTCGCGCTTCTTTCGCCGATGATCGCGTTAGCGCAGGCTGGCTGGCCGGCAGGGCGCGGAACAGGCGTCCTTTCCGGCGGCGCACCATGGTACCGCGTCTACCGAACAGCGGACGATCGACACGTCGCCGTCGGCGCAATCGAGCCGTGGCTGTTCGCCGAACTCTGTCGACGACTCGAACGGCCCGATTGGATTGACCAACAGTTCGACCGGTCAGCATGGCCGGAGATGCAGCGTGAGATGTCAACCATATTCGCTGGCCGGACGATGGACGAATGGCGCGATTTGCTGGAGGATGCGGGAGTCTGTGTCACTGGCGTCAGCACGCTTGACGAGATGATGCGTGACCCACAACTGATGGAACGTGGGACGCTCGGACCACAGCCCGCCGTTGCGGACAACATTCGTTCCCTCCCGGTCATGGTCACCGATCCGCCTCGGCGAGCACCATCGCAACCGGGTGCAGATGCCGACGAGGTACTGGCGTCGCTCGGGTTCGACGAGGAGGAACGACAACGCCTCCGGGAGTCCGGAGGCGTTGCGTAATCGAGTGGAGTTGTTCTAGTCGCCTGCCGCGATATCGGGCATTGCCGGTGCTTTGTCGAGGGCGGCCTGCGCCTCGCGATAGCGTTCGACGTTGGCGAGTTTAATGCCTTCGTAGCCTCGCACGATGTCGGGCAGTTCAGCGAGGCGGACGGCGCGCTCGTAGGTTTCCGGCGTCAGCGCTTCGACAGCGCTGCGAACTCGCTGCACATAGTCCGCAATCAATTCGCGTTCGACGCGGCGAACCTCGGCGTAGCCGAATGGGTCGAGTGGCGTCCCGCGCAGCCGACGCATCGCGTAGAGCGCCTGGAACGCTGGCCGGAACCAGCTTCCGAGTTCCAGCTTCTCGTCGACACCGAGCGACCGCAGCATCGGCGGGTGGATGCGGTACGTGATCTCGCCACCCTCCGGGAACTGCTCGGCAATCGCCTGCTCGAATCGAGGGTCGGTGTGCAGTCGACCAACCTCGTACTCGTCCTTGTAGGCCATCAACTTGTACAGGTACCGGGCGACCGCCTCAGAAAGCCGGTGCTGGCCCGGAACGACCGCCGCTTCGCGGGTTGCGACGCGACCGACGAACGCGACGTAGCGCTTCGCCAACTTGAGATCCTGATACGCGAGGAGTTCGTTGGCACGAATACGGGCGATGCGCTCGACTTCGGGGGCAAGCCGCACCTTCGCCAGCAACCCATCAACGCGTGGGTCGATCGGCAGCCCGGCGTCAGCCGTCTGCTTCGGCTTGAACACTGTCAGCGCGCGCGTCGCGAGCGCTGCCTCGACCGCCTCTGGTTGGGCGACGACTGCCCGGCCCCATCGGAAGGCGGCGAGGTTAAGAGCGACGGCAGTGCCATTCAACTCAATCGCCCGTTCGATCGATGCCGCCGAGAGCGGGAGCGCTCCGGCCTGGTACGCCGCACCGATGACGACGACGTTGGCGACCATGTGATTGCGGAGCAATCCTTCAGCGATGCTGAGCGAATCGAGGTAGACGTTTCGATCGGCGATCGTCGAGCCGTCGATGCGGCTGCGGATGGCGCTGAGTCCCGGGAAGCGCAGGTCGTGGTCGCGGATCATCGCTCCAGTCGGCGTGGCGCCTGTTGAGACGATCGCGATCGTGCGGTCTGGCGATGCGACTGCCAGGTGGCGTGCTTCGGTCCCGACTAGCGCGTCGAGGGCGAGATACGTATCGGCCGTCCCGGCTGTCAGGCGGTTGGCGACATCGCCACGGTTCGCCAGGAGCCGCAGGTGCGAGACGACCGGACCAGCCTTCTGGCTCAGGCCCAACTGATCGAGTCCTGTCACCCAGCGTCCCTCGAACGTCGCTGCCGTTGCCAGCAACTGGTTGACCGTGACGACGCCCGTTCCACCGATGCCCATCAGATAGATGCCGAATCCATCGCCGATCTCAGGAAGTTCGGGTTCCGGCAGGTCAGCGGGCGGTTGCGGTAGTTCGACCTTCGCGGCTTCGCGTTTCGGTGATGGAACGATCGTAATGAACGACGGGCAGTCCCCATCAAGGCAGGAATAGTCCTGATTGCACGACGACTGGTGAATACGCGTCTTACGGCCAAACTCGGTATCGACCGGCTGGACCGACAGGCAGTTCGACACCTGGCCGCAGTCGCCACAGCCTTCGCAGACGAGTTCGTTGATGAGCACGCGCTCTGGCCGATTGGGCAACAGCCCACGCTTGCGCATGCGGCGGTTCTCAGTCGCGCACTGCTGGTCATAGACGAGCGCCGTTGCGCCGGGTGTGTCTCTCAGAATCAACTGCGCTTCTTCCAGACGTCCGCGCGGCCAGACCTCAACACCGTCGGGCCAGGTAGTACCTTCCGGGTACTTGTCGGTTTCGTCAGCGACGACGATCACCTTCCGGACGCCTTCGGCCAGCAGCATCTGGACGACCTCGGGCACCGGCTTGGCACCGACAGCCTGCTGCCCGCCGGTCATCGCGACGTGTCCGTTGTAGAGCAACTTGTAGGTAATGTTGACACCGGATGCGACAGCCGCCCGGATCGCAAGCGAGCCTGAGTGGAAGAAGGTCCCGTCCCCAAGGTTCTGGAACAGGTGATTCGCTTCCGAGAATGGCGCCTGCCCGATCCAATGGGCACCTTCGCCGCCCATCTGAGTCAGGCCGGTCCCGTTTCGTCGAGGATCGTTTGTCAACTGGACGAGCGTGTGGCAACCGATACCTGCGCCGACGAGCGAACCTTCCGGGACGACCGTCGAGCGGTTGTGCGGACATCCGCTGCAGAAGAATGGTGCACGCGACGCGCCGAGGGTGACGATCTCACGTCCCGCCGAACGCTTCAGCGCCTGGAGTCTTGCCTCGAACTGGGCGTCGCCAAGGTAGCGGCTCAGACGAGCAGCGAGGGCAGGCGCCAGCCGGTCGGGCGTCAGTTCGCCGTCGATCGGGACGAGCGGCAAGCCATCCTCGTCTTCCTTGCCGAAGACGAGCGGGCGTTCCGGCAGGTTGAAGAGGATGTCGCGGATCTGACGTTCGATGAACGAGCGCTTCTCCTCGATGACCAGAATCTCGTCCAACCCGGCTGAGAAATCGCGGATCGTGCCGGGATCGAGCGGCGAGATCATCCCGAGTTTCAGAATCCGGACACCGCGGCTCTCCAGGTCCTCGTCTGTCAGGCCAAAATCTGCCAGCGCCTGCCGCATTTCGAAGTATGTCTTCCCCGCCGCGACGATTCCGATCCGTGCATGCTCAGGAGCGGTCACTAATCGGTTCAATCCGTTCGCGACAGCATAGAGGCGCGCAGCGATGACGCGATTACGGAAGACGTGCGGCTCAGCGGTCACGACGATCGGCGGGACGGTTTGCGGGATCTGCGTATGTGCCCACGGCTTTCCGTCGATCACGATCTCAGGCAGGACTGGGTCAACGCGATCCGGCCCGACGTCCGCTGTCCCAACCGCATCAGCGACGTCGGCAACGATCTTCATGCCCACCCACGAGCCACAATAGCGCGAGAGCGCGATGCCGTGCAGGCCGAAGTCGAGCACCTCCTGAACGTCGCCGGGGTAGAGGACCGGCATGCCGAGGTCAGCCAGAGAACCCTCAGAGGCCGAGGCAAGCGTCGATGACTTGCAGGCCGGGTCGTCACCGGCCAGGACGAGGACGCCGCCGTGCTTGCTTGCGCCGACCAGGTTGGCGTGACGCATCGCATCGTGGGCGCGATCCAGACCGGGAGCCTTGCCGTACCAGATACCGACGACGCCATCGATGTCCTTGCGGGGGTTGACGAGTTGCTGAGTACCCCAGATCGAGGTCGCGGCGACTTCTTCGTTGAGGCCGGGGTGAACGTGTGCGCCGTGCTCGCGGAGCAGTTTGCCTTCGCGCTGCATGGCCAGGTCGTAGCCTGCCAGAGGTGAGCCTTCGTAGCCGGTGATGAATGTCTCGGTCTGCAGTCCTCGCCGCAGGTCGGCGCGGTGCTGCTCGATCGGCAGGCGAACGAGTGCCTGAATGCCGGTTAGCAGGACACGGCCCGCTTCCCGCTCGTAACGCGTGCGCAACGTGAGATCATCAACGATCTGCACGGGGTACCTCCCAGTTCGGTGTTGTCCAGACAGGCGCAAGCGCTGCAACCTCGTCCACGGCGACGATCACCAGATTGCGACTACTATAACCTCTCTGGACAATGTGTAACGGGATATTGCGTTGATTCAGCCAACTCCAGAGTGTTGGTTTGGCGTGCTCGGAGTCAGCAGTCGCGCCATATACAGTTCGTCGATCAACACACCATCGACGAGCAGTGAATCGCGCTTCGTGCCCTCAATCTCATAGCCCATCCGCTGATAGAGGCGAATCGCGGCGGCATTGTCTGCGCGGACCGTTAGTTCGAGCCGGCGAAGCCCGGTTGCCAACGCCCATTGCTCAAGCGCGGTAAAGAGCCGCGTCCCAAGGCCGTGACCAGCGTACGCCTGACGGACTCCGGCGACGACATAGGCGCTGTGCCGGATGCGGTTGAACTCGCCGCCGGTGGCCGCAACGTACCCGGCCAGTTGGAAACCAGCATCCGCAACGATAATCGTCGAGTTGCCCATGTTCAGAGCCTGTTCAATGATGGCGCGCTGTTCTGATTCAGTCGTTTGCCGCTCGCCCGGCTCGTACATCATGAAGGACGTCTCGTGGTCGAGCGCGAGGCAGAGGTCGAGGAACGCGGCAGCGTCGTCTGGACGGATTTCGCGGATCGTTAGCATCCGGCAGGCTCCGATCGGTCCCCGGCAAAACAAGAGGCCCGTCAGGTTATCTGACGGGCCTTCCTTGCGCTCTGGGTGGAGATGGGGGGAGTCGAACCCCCGTCCAAAGCCCTCAGTGGAAGATATCCTACAAGCTTAGTCGGTACTTTTCGTCATCAGCAGGAACTACTACCGACAATATTTCCTGTGACCAGCCAGATAATCTTTCGCGGCCTTATCCGGCGCTGGGAACCGCGGCATTCCGACTAAGTGACGCCTGGTATCGAACCGGCCGGAATGCGGTTCGTCAGACGTACGCTACCTAAATGGGTTAGGCGGCGTAAGCAAGCTGTGGCTTGCCATTTCTGTTTCCGCCTCCTGATTTACGAGGCCTGGAGGCGAACCTCGGCTTGCAATCTTCGCACCTACGACCCTGTCGAAACCAGACATCCCCGTATGGTGCGCGACCGATAGTATACACCTTTAGCCGCGTTGACGCAAGGCCTGCTCAATCTGACGCTTGGCGTCCCGCTCGGCGAGTGACTGTCGCTTATCGAAATCGCGCTTACCTTTCGCGATTCCGATGTCTATCTTGGCGCGGCCATTTCGCAGCGCGAGTCGCAGCGGAATCAGCGCGTAGCCCTTCGTGGCGACCTTGTCTGCCATGTAGTCGATCTGTCGTCGGTGCAGCAGCAATTTGCGGCGTCGGAGCGGGTCGTGCTGGAAGTAGTTGCCGGCCTGACCGTAGGGCGAGATGTGCATGCTGTAGAGCCACATCTCCCCGTTCTCAACCCGGGCGAACGCGTCGCGCAGATTCAGCCGGCCATCGCGGATCGACTTAATCTCGGTTCCGGTCAACTGGATTCCCGCCTCGACCTCTTCCTCGATGAAGTAGTCGTGGTAGGCACGCCGGTTGACGGTGACGATCTTCTCGCCCCCGTCACGCTTCGCCTGACTGTTTTTCAGCGCCGACTTCGCACACATGGTTGAGCAATCTAGCAGAGCAACATCCGGCGAGCAACGCGCCCGGCGAATCGAGCGCGCTATAGTGACAGCACGCATCCACGGACGGAGAAGGATACATGACAGAGGCGATTCTGGCGCTGGATCAGGGCACAACAAGTTCGCGGGCGATGCTCGTCGATCGCGATGGCCACCCCGGACCAATCGCGAACCTGCCGATCAAACAGCACTTCCCTCGCCCTGGCTGGGTCGAGCACGATCCTCATGAGATCATCACGACGCAAATTGAGGTCGCACGACGCGTTATGTCGCGTTCGATACCGGAGTCAGTTCTGGCGATCGGTATCGCGAATCAGCGCGAGACCACGATTCTCTGGGACCGCCGGACGGGCGAACCAGTCCACAATGCCATCGTCTGGCAGGACCGCCGCACTGCGGACCTCTGCGCCGACCTCAAGGCAGCTGGCTGGGAGGAAACGATCCGCGAGCGGACAGGGTTAGTGATCGACCCGTACTTCTCCGCCACTAAGATCAAATGGCTCCTCGACACGATCCCGGACCTGCGCGAGCGCGCCAGACGTGGCGAGATCGCTTTCGGTACGGTCGACTCTTACCTCGTGTTCCGCCTAACCGGCGGTCGCGTCCACGTTACCGACGCAAGCAACGCATCGCGGTCGATGCTGTTCAACATCGTCACCGGCGACTGGGACGACGACATCCTGCGTGAACTTCAGATTCCCAGAGTGATCCTGCCGGAGGTTCGCGGGACGAGCGAAGTGGTTGGAACAACCGATCGAGAACTGTTCGGTCGCGAGATCCCGATCGCCGCGATCGCGGGCGATCAGCAGGCGGCGACGTTTGGGCAAGCCTGCTTTCAACCGGGAATGTCCAAGCAGACCTATGGCACCGGGAGTTTCATGCTGATGAACACCGGTGCGACTCCCGTCCGTTCCAGTCACGGCCTCCTGACGACCGTTGCGTGGCGCATCGGTAGCGAGACGACGTACGCGCTCGAAGGGTCGTCGTTCATCGCCGGAGCCGCCGTGCAGTGGCTTCGCGATGAACTGGGGATCATCAAGTCCGCAAGCGAGACAGGGCCGCTGGCCGCGTCGGTCGACTCGTCTGATGGCGTCTACTTCGTTCCGGCCTTCGCTGGTCTGGGTGCACCATTCTGGGACCCACACGCTCGTGGGGCGTTGCTGGGCCTTTCAAGAGGAACCGGACGAGCCGAGATCGTTCGGGCCGTGCTGGATGCGGTCGCGTTCCAGACCCGCGACCTGGCCGACGCGATGGTCGCCGACGGTGGCATCCCACTCTCGAACCTGCGCGTCGATGGCGGAATGGCGACCAACAACGTGTTGATGCAGATTCAGGCTGACCTGCTCGGCTGCGAGGTCGTGCGACCTTCCGTTACCGAAACAACCGCCCTGGGTGCCGCGCTGCTGGCAGGGATGGCAACTGGATTGTGGAGTTCAACAGAGGAGATTAGCGCAATCTGGAAGGCGGATCGGAAGTTCGGCCCAACGCTCGACGCCGAGGAGCGGGACCGGCGCTATCGACGCTGGCTCCGCGCCGTCGATCGCTCCCGGGAATGGGCCGTCGAATAGCCTCGGTCACGTGCGCATAGCGCGTACAATCCACCGCATGAGTGAGATGGATCCGTACCGCCGATTTGCGGCCTACTATGACCTGGAATACGCCGGTTACACGGCCGACCTGGAGTTCTACCAGCAGTTCGCCTATCAGGCGGGCGGCCCAGTTCTGGAACTCGGCTGCGGTAGTGGTCGTGTGCTGGCTGCGCTGGTCGAAACCGGACTCGAACTAACCGGAATCGACACATCTCCGTCGATGCTCGACATCGCCAGCGAGGTACTGGGCAACGCGGCCCATCTCGTCCAGTGTGGGATGGAAGACGTTGGCGACTGTGACCAACTCGCCAGCGACCATTACTGGATGGCGTTTTCCGCAATCAACACCTTCCTGCATCTACCGGACAGCGCGAGTCAGTTGCGCGCGTTGGAAGGTCTGAGAAACGTCGTCGTAGAGGGTGGCATTCTGCTCCTCGACCTGATGGTCCCCGAGCCGCATTACCTTAGCGGGATTGATGGTCGCGTCGTCCACGAGTTATCGGCCAACCTGCCAGATGGCAACCGGCTCGATAAATGGGCGGTGAGAACCCACGACCTGGCAACTCAGACGATCGACACGACCGTCTTCTTCGACACGACCGACACGGAGACTGGTATCGTGACGCGTGTCAGCGATCGCTATCTGACACGCTATATCCATCAGTTCGAACTCGAACACCTACTTGAGCGCGCCGGTTGGCGGCTGATTTCGTTGTATGGTTCGTATGACCTGTCACCATTCACATCAGAGAGCGAGCGAATGATTTCGCTCGCGACCTGGGGAAGCATGGCCGAGTAAAGGAGTCGGAACGTGGTTTCACGACAACGGATCGAAGGCGTCGAGATCAAACGGCTGACGACGCACGCCGACGAGCGTGGCTCGTTGACGGAGTTGCTGCGCCGTGACGACGAGATCTTCGAAGGGTTTGGCCAGTGCTACGTTTCAGTCTCCTACCCCGGCGTCATCAGGGCATGGCACTACCACAAGAAGCAGACTGACTACTTCACCTGTGTCGTCGGAATGATCAAAGTTCCGCTGTATGACATGCGCGAGGGATCGCCGACGTACGGCGTCGTCAACGAGTTCTTCATCGGCGAGGACAATCGAATCGTCGTCAAGATCCCGGTTGGCGTGCTGCACGGTTTCAAGAATGTCGGCGTGACGCCATGTTATCTCATCAACTTCCCGACCGAGCCGTATGACCCGGCTGACCCAGACGAGTACCGTATCCCCTACGACTCGCCGGACATTCCGTACAACTGGGATATCGTCTTCACATGAACCTGCCAGATCCGTTGCTCGTCCCGACCGCGCGAGCACCCGTCACCGGTACTGTGCATCTGCCGGGATCGAAAAGTTACACGAACCGCGCGCTGCCGATCGCAGCCCTGGCAAACGGTGTCACGACGATTCGTGGCGCGCTCGATAGCGATGACACGCGCTACATGGCGGCGGCGTTAACCGAACTCGGTATCGAGGTCGAGGCTGACTGGTCTGGATCAACGATCCGTGTCCGCGGCCGGAATGGGATCATCCCTGTCGAACGCGCCAGTCTGTACCTGGGGAACTCGGGAACATCGGTGCGGTTCCTGACCGCGCTGGCAACGCTGGCAAACGGCGAGATCCGGATTGACGGGACCGAGCGTATGCGAGAGCGTCCTCTCGCGCCGCTGATCGACGGGCTCGCGACGCTGGGTGTCGATGTCCGATCGGAGTCGGGAAACGGATGCCCACCCGTCATCGTCAATGCCAGTGGTCTCCCCGGTGGCACGATCCGGATGCGTGGAAACCTGTCCAGCCAGTACTTCAGCGCGGTCGCGATGGTGTTGCCATATGCCAGTTCGCCACTGGAGATCGAAGTCGACGGCGAAATGGTGTCCAAACCGTACATCGACGTGACGGCTGGAACGATGGCGGACTTTGGCGTCGAGTTGCGCCACGAGGACTATCAGCGGCTGTGGGTTGAGCCGGGCCAGCGCTACGTCGCACGTGATTATTACGTGGAACCGGATGCGTCGGCGGCGAGTTACTTCTTCGCTCTCGCAGCCGTCACCGGCGGGACGATCACCGTCGCGAACCTTCCGGCGTCCTCACGACAGGGCGACCTCGCGTTCGTTGACGCGCTCGAGGCGATGGGCTGCGTCGTCGATCGAAGCGATCGCGACGTGACAGTCACTGGTCCAGCGAAAATGAGCGGGATTGAGATCGACATGAATGCGATCTCTGACACCGTCCCAACGCTGGCTGCGATCGCGCCATTCGCGGACGGACCAGTGGCCATCCGCAATGTCGAGCATATCCGCGTCAAAGAGACCGACCGGATCGCGGCCGTCGTCAACGAACTGCGCCGGATGGCTGTCGATGTCGATGAGTTGGATGATGGTCTTGTGATCCGGCCATCGTCGCCCAAGCCAGCGACGATACACACGTATGACGACCACCGAATCGCTATGAGTTTCGCGATCGCAGCCACCCAGGTCCCCGGCCTGAAGATCGCCGACCCTGGCTGTGTCGCGAAGACGGTGCCAGGGTTCTGGGACCTGCTTTTCCCACTGCTTGGAGAAACGAGTCCCGCCCGAACCTAGGGCGGGCCGCCAGATCACTTCCCCCTGTCGTCGCTCCTTACGGCAAAGGACGACAGGGGGCTTCTGAGTATGACGCTAATCCAGTTCATCCCAGGTGACGCGGCTCATGCGGTTGAGCAGGTACAGGTCTGCAAGAATGAGGCACATCATCGCCTCGATGACCGGGACGGCTCGAGGGACTACGCACGGATCGTGTCGTCCCTCAACGAGGATCATCCGCGAGTTGCCATGGACGTCGACCGTCTCCTGATCGCGACTGACCGATGACGTGGGCTTGATCGCGACGCGGGCAACGACCGTCTCACCGCTGGAGATGCCACCGAGCGTTCCGCCAGCGTTGTTGGTTCGCGTTCGTACCCGCCCCGACTCGTCCATGTAGAACGCGTCGTTGTGGGTTGAGCCGCGCATCGTGACGGCGGCGAATCCGCGTCCGATCTCGACGCCCTTGGTGGCGGGAATACTGAGCATCGCCTGGCCGATGAGCGCATCGAGTTTGTCCATCGTCGGTTCGCCCAGTCCGGGCGGAACACCTTCCGCGTGGACCTCGACGACTCCACCCAGGCTGTCCTGCTCGACCTTGATCTGCTCGATGGCGGCCACCATTCGCTCGGCGGCTTCCGGGTCTGCGGCACGGACGAGATTCTGGTCGATGGCGCAGCGGTCGAATGTTGACGCCTGAATCTCACCGATCTGGGTCGTGAACGCGTAGACGTCAACGCCTGCCGTCTTGAGAATTGCGCGGGCGATGGCTCCGGAGGCGACCCGGCCCCAGGTCTCACGAGCGCTGGACCGGCCGCCGCCGCGATGGTCACGGATGCCGTACTTGGTCGTGTAGGTGTAGTCGGCGTGACCCGGTCGGTACATGTCACGGATGATGTCGTACTTGGACGAGTCGGCATCGGCGTTGTAGGTAATCAGCGAAATCGGCGCGCCGGTCGTCTTGCCCTCGAACACGCCAGACAGGATCTGAACCCGGTCGCGCTCGTTGCGCGGCGATGTCACCTTCGACTGGCCGACGCGGCGACGATCCAGATCGTGCTGGATCAGGGCGTCGTCCATAGGTAGCCCCGCCGGGCAACCATCGACAACGACACCGAGAGCCGGTCCGTGTGACTCGCCCCAGGTGGTAATGCGGAATGCCCGGCCAAACGTGCTTGCCATGCCCTACCCTGTCATCCGTGCTTAGACGTTCAGTTCGCGCCCATCAGTCCGGCGCGCATAGATCCGGTAATCGTGCGACGGCGCCCGTCGGAAACCATACGACTCGTACAGACGCCGGCTTCGCGTGTTGCGAGCCTGCGTGCTCAGCCCGACTCGCTTCGCACCCGAACGCGCCAGTTTCATCACCGCCCAGTCAAGCGCGGCTTTACCGATCCCACGACCCTGCAGGTCCGGCGCAACCGCAATTCGGTCGAGATGCCCCCATGTGCGGAAGCGGGTTGTTCCAGTGTACGCGACAATCCGGCCGGTTTCGTCGTGTCCGACATCGATCTCAACGCCCGGCGCACCAGCGTACTCGACGAACTCGTCCGCTGAGTTCCACCACAGCCACGGAAACGACTGATGGTCGAGCTCAAGCAATCCCTTGAACTGATCGACGTTGTCCGGGTGGAACGGCTTAAAGCGCAAGCCTCCCAACTGCGGCGGAGCGGGCCGAACCTTGGCAAGTTCGTAGACGATGATGTCTTCGACCGGGTCGAGCGCGGCTCCCGCATAGAACTCCCGCTTGCGCTTCTCGGCTTGCTCGGAAGCGACGATCAGTTCGATATTTTCAAGACGGCACGCTTCCGTGAAGGCGTGGATCAGATCGATGGCGTGGGCGGTCGCTGCCAGTTCGAGAATCGTTGCGATCTCACCCCGATGACGCCACGGGCCGCCGATCAGGAACTCGCCGGTTCTGCGGTTGAAGACGGAGATGTTTGGAGCGGTCGCAACAATCTCACGAATCTCACGTTCGTTGTAGCGTCCGTCCCATGGCATCCGCAATGAGCGGACATCGTCGGGCGTCAGGACGCGCAGATCGCCGGAGAGACGGCTGTACTCCCCCGGAACAGGCGTCGTTGGCACATGTCGATCAGTCATCGATCCAGATATCTTCAAGCGAGAGAATTCCAATCGGCGAGATGACGAGCCCCTGCACGTATGGCTTGATCACGGTGTACGACACATCATGATAGAGCGGGATCAGAACGGCGTCGTCTACAACGAGTTGTTGCGCGTCCAGGTAGAGTTGCGCTCGTTCGTCAACATCTTGAACGATCTCCGCCTCGCGCAGCAAACGGTCAACTTCGGGGTTCGAGTAACCGATGTAGTTGTCCGGGCTGGTGGAGAGGAACATCGACGTCAGGAAATTAGCCGGGTCAGGAAAGTCGGCTATCCACGACAGCGAGAATGCCGGCAGATCGCGGGCTGTCAGCCGTTCTGAAAAGTCTGACCAGTCAAGACCGATCGCGTCAGCGTCGATTCCCAGATCGCGCTGCAGGACGAGCGTCAGGCTTACCGAAGCGCCGGACCCATAGAATGCTGGCGGAACTTCCATCTCCCCGGCCGCGTCGAGTGCCTCCCGGGCCGCCTCCAGGTCATAGTCCGGCATTTCGGCTGGCCACTCACGGTCCAGAATTCCCGGTGGGACAATCCCGTCGGCCTCGACGACGTGGCCGTTGAGCATTACGTTCGCTACCTTGGAGCGATCAAATGCGGCGACGATTGCTCTGCGGACGTTCAGATCATCGAATGGGGCTTCGTTGGGATTCAGGAGAATGTACGCCGACGAGAGTTCAGGCATGACGGTCAATTCGTCATGCAATGGGTCCGACTCGGAGTTAACGCGATCGATCGCGTAGAACGGCACCTCGGTCATGTCGATCTGGCCAGACTCGTAAAGATTCAGCGGCTGGACGGCGGCTTGCCCGAGTCTGATGACAACCTCGCCGAGTAGCGGCGCACCATCGTAGAAGTCGGCAAAGGCTCCCAGGACTATCCGCGACCCGCTCCACTCCTCGAGCATGAACGGACCACTCCCATTCGGTTCCAACCACCAGTCGTCGCCCCCGGCCGACTCTACATCGACGACATAGGCGGCGTTCCCAGCAAGTTTGTAGAGGAAGTTAGAGGCTGGTTCTCGAAGTGTCATCACCAGCGTGTGGTCGTCAACGATCGTTATGCCGCTGATCGAATCAGTATCTCCGGCCAGACGTTCCTCAGCACCTTCGATATCGATCAGGTAGATCGCCGCAGGAAGTGAGAAGCCATCACCACCGGCGAGAGCCGGGTCAGCAGCGCGATTGAACGAGGCCGCAACCGCCTCTGCAGTTATGGGAGTTCCATCGTGGAAGGTCGCGTTTTGATGCAGCCTGAACTCGTATCTCAAACCGTCAGCCGAGACGACGATCTGCTCGGCCAGATCCGGTTGCGCCAGCATGTCATTGTCGATTCGAACGAGCCCACGGAAGATCTGCCGCGTGTAGAACGACGACTCGGCGTCGCGAACCAGCGCCGGGTCAAGCGTTTCGGGGCCGTCGTCAGAGCCAGCCATCACGAACTGCTGATCGCCGGAGACAGGCGGACGGGCCCCCTTCGGTGGAGCGACAAGGATCCGTTCCCCTGCCTCGCCTACCGCAGCCGTCGGTGCGACAGTCGCGGCCGGCGACGCCTGCTGGGCGGCCGACTGTGGCGGAGCAGCGTCGGCCTGGGTTACCTCAACTGAGTCTGGGCGTTGCTCGAATGTGTCGTCACCAGGAAATGAGCAGCCAGATACCAACGCTGCGACCAGCGTCATCACGACTACGAATCGGAACCAGAATGATCCCACTGACGACCTTCCCCATCGATCCCCGGCGCGCCAATCGGAAGCCGGAGGGTAGTGCGATTGTACCGACTGGCCAGTCAGTTCGCGAAAAGAGGTCGTCAGGGTCGGAGTCCGTCGAGGATCGTCGCGACCACCTCGTCCAGTGTCAGGTGGTCGGTCGGAACAATCACGTCGGCGTTTGCGCGGGCGTTCGCCAGTCGGCCCTGTTGAAGGTCGTAAATCCAGTCCGGCCAATTGTCGTCGCTGCGACGACGACGAATGCTCGCGAGCGACACGTCCAGATACACAAGCCTATCTGGACCGAGGTGACGCCAAAGTTCCTGGATCGCCGAATGCTCCTGCGCGACGGCCCAGGCATCGATGCCATGTTCTATCAGGCGAGCGACGACTGACGTTTTTCCTGAAGCGCACGAGCCGACGACAGCGACCCGAATCGCCATCAGCGTGTGAACGGAATACTGACGCGGATCGTCCGGACGGGCGGCTCCGCTTCGACGGGGACGATCGTGACCGCCGCGACCGTCATATCGTCGTTGGGCCGGCCACTATCGACTGCAATGGCTGCTTCGAGGACGCCGTCTGCCAGTTCGGGGGCCAGCGCGTCGGGCGAGAACGACTCACGCACGCACTTGAGCGCATCGAACGGCTGGTTCACACGCCGCCCGGCATGGACGATTCCGTCAGAGAAGATGACGACGGTCAGCCCAGCATCGATCGGATACTGGTCAATCGTGGGCCGCGTATGGCGATAGAGGCCGATTGGCCCTGAGGTGCTATCCAGCAACTCGAACGCACCGTTGCGGCGGACGAGGTACGGCGTCGAACTGTTACGCGTGACGAGAATCGTCTGAGAGGCCAGGTCGACCGAGACGATATCCAGCGTGGCAGACACCCGGCCATGCCGGTAAGCGTGCAGGAAGTCGTGGGTCGCGCGGGCGATAGCGCCGTCACGAACGCCTTCCTTCAGCAGCGAGACAGCCTTACTGGAAACCATCATGCTAAGGGACTTCGCGGCGTGGCCCGAGCCTTGTCCATCAACGAGGACCATTGAGACGCCGCCAGTCGGACGTTCGACCGTCTCGGCGGTGTCCCCGCTGTCGCGCGAGGCGTACTTGTGGGTCTTGGCGACCGCAATCTCGATCGAGAGCATCTGCGTCAGCCAATCCGCTCGCGTGCCGCGTAATTGTCCTTGTAGTAACCAGCAAAGTCACCCGACTTGATCGGTTCCCACCAGGCCCGGTTGTCACGATACCACTGGATCGTCTCGCGCAGACCCTGTTCGAAGTCGATCTCAGGCCGCCAGCCAAGCGCGCGAATGCGGCTTGTATCGAGCGAATAGCGACGATCGTGACCTAGCCGGTCAGTCACGTGCGCGATCATTTCGGACGGAGCGTCGAGTTCGTCCAGAATGATGGTGGCGATCGTCAGGTTCTCCCGCTCGTTGCCACCGCCGATGTTGTACGCCTCACCGTGATCGCCGTGGCGCAACAGGAATTCGATCCCCGACGCGTGGTCGCGAGCATGGATCCAGTCGCGCACCTGTCTGCCGTCGCCATAAATCGGAATCGGCGTCCCTTCGAGCACGTTGGTCACCGCTAGCGGGATTAGTTTCTCAGGGTACTGATACGGCCCATAAGTGTTCGACCCACGCGAGATAAGGGCTGGAACGCCATACGTCGATACGTACGCGCGTACCATCATTTCGCCACCCGCCTTGCTGGCTGAGTACGGGTTCCGTGGAGCGAGCGGATCGGACTCGGTAGACGAACCACTCGCGACCTCTCCGTAGACCTCGTCGGTGCTGACGTGGACGAACCGGCGTGTGTTGTGCTTCCTCACCGCCTCCAGAATCGTGAAGACGCCATAGACATCGGTCTGAATGAACTCGCCGGGGTCCATGATCGACCGGTCGACGTGCGTTTCGGCGGCGAAGTTAACGATGGCATCGAATCCGGCGACAGCGGCATCGACGGCAGCAGCATCACAGATGTCGCCCTGAATGAAGTCGAATGACGGATTGCCTTCCAGGTCGGCGATGTTGGCCGGGTTTCCCGCGTAGGTGAGTTTGTCGAAGACGCGAACGTGATCGTAGCCGCGCTCCAACAGCAGCCGGGCGAACGTGCTACCGATAAAGCCCGCTCCCCCGGCGACGACGACACTGCGTATTTTCTGAGTGGGCATGACACTCCCAGCGACGTTCAACAAATACCGGCGAGACAGTGGCCGTAGGGTTTACCATGAACAGTATTATAGGCAGCGCTGTCATGCCTGCAGCCGTCGACGAAAGGGATGCCGATGCCGCTGCGAGCGGTGACGTTTGACTTCCACAACACACTTGCCGAATGCGACGAGTGGTTCCAGATCGAAATCCGCGAACTGGTGCCCAGACTACTCGACTGGCTCGCCGAGCGAGGCGGGCGGCCAGTGTCAGCCGACGACCGGGCACAGGCCGTTGCGCACTACCGAGCGTTGCGGATGGAGGTCGCGGATCATGGTCTGGAACGTGACGCGTATGAGTGCGCGGCCACGATCATCACACAGATGGGCTTTGCAACCGACAATGCCACAATCCGGCGCGGCATTGACGATGTGATGTATCAGGCGCTCGATGATTCAACGCCGGTTCATGGAGTTGTGGCGTCGGTTCGCGATCTGCGGGAACGAGGAATCGAGTTGGCCGTGATTTCGAGCGCGGTCCATCATGATTTCATCGAATGGTCGCTCGACAAGTTCGGCATCCGCAACGAGTTTTCCCACGTCGTGTCGTCAGCAAGTTGTGGGTACTACAAATCGCGCACGGAGATTTACGAGCACACTCTGGATCGGCTCGGAGTCGAGGCGACCGACACCGTCCACGTTGGTGACTCATATCGCTACGACGTCCAGACCGCGAGCCGGATCGGCATGCGCACCGTTTGGTTTGCGCGTGGTGGGTCGGAAACCAACGGCGGCGGAGCACACCTCGAAGTCACCACTCTCGAAGGGCTGTCGCCATTGATCGTCGAACGCTTCGGGGAAGGCTCGTGATGCGATTCGACATCTTCACGATCTTCCCCGGAATGTTTGGAGGACCGTTCGGCGAGTCGATCATCAAGCGCGCCATCGAACGCGAATTGCTACAGATTGAACTCCATGACATTCGCGACCACGGCGTCGGACGGCATCGGGCCGTCGACGACACGCCGTATGGCGGCGGTGCCGGGATGGTGATGGCAGCGCCGCCGCTGTTCGCCTCGGTCGAGACGGCGTTGGGCGAATCGCTGGCGGATACGCCGGTGATCTTCATGTCACCGTCCGGAGAGCAGTTCAACCAGCAGATCGCCCGGGAACTGAGCACGCTCCCACGCATCGCGCTGGTCTGCGGTCGCTACGAAGGCGTCGATCAGCGTGTCCGCGATCACCTGATCACCCGCGAACTCTCGATTGGCGACTATGTCCTCACGGGCGGTGAACTGGCGGCCGCCGTCATCGTCGATGTTATCGCGCGGCTAATTCCCGGTGTGATCGAGGCTGAGTCACTGGAAGAAGAGTCCTTCTCGGCGGGGCTCCTCGAATACCCACATTACACCCGGCCTGCGAACTTTCGCGGCTGGGAAGTCCCGCCGGTCCTGCTCAGCGGTCACCATGCGGAAATCAAGCGGTGGCGCCACGAACAGGCCCTCGCGTTGACACGCGAACGCAGGCCGGATCTGCTGAACGACGATGAACACAACGGGTAGCGGCAGGGTACGTGCTACACTGCATCCGTCTCGCTGAAGACGCCAGGGGGTGCGATGTTTCGAGGCATATTCCCACCGACGGTGACGCTGTTCAAAGACGATGGGTCGCTCGACACCGAGGCGAACAACCGGCATCACGACTTCCTGATCGATGCAGGCGTCGCCGGACTCTTCATCATGGCGACGACCGGCGAGTTCATGCATATGAACTTGAAGGATCGAGAGCAGCACGCCGCCGAAACAGTTCAGCACGTCGCCGGCCGGGTACCCGTCGTCATTGGTGCCGGGACGACGTCCACACGAGAAACGATCCGGCTGAGCAGGCATGCACAGGGTGTCGGCGCGGACGCGGTCGCGATCATCACGCCGTATTTCTGGACGCTTTCAGAACGGGAACTGATCGGCCATCTGTCTGCCGTCGCGAACGCAGTCGATATTCCGATCCTCGTCTACAACTTCCCGGAGTACTCGAACTACAACATCTCCAGCGAGACGCTGACGGCGCTGGTCCGCGAGCATCGCAACATTGCAGGCGTCATCGATTCGATCGACAGCCTCGAACACCTGCGCCAGCGAGTCCAGGTCGTCAAAGCCGTCAATCACGAGTTCCGCATCCTGGCGGGCAGCGACGGGCACCTGCTGAATATCCTGGCACTTGGCGGTGATGGAACGGTCCCGCCAACGGCAAACATCGCCCCCGAACGGCACGTCCAGGTCTTCGAGGCCTACGAGCGGCGAGATTACCAGCGGGCGCTGGAACTGATGCCCGGCATTCTGAGTTGCCTCGATATGTTCCGCATCACCGGATCGTTCCACAGCGTCGTCAAGGAGGCGATGGCGATGGCCGGCGTCGCGAATCCATCGACTCCGCGCCAGCCGGCGCTGCCGCTGACGGCCGATAGCCGAGCGCGTCTGCGCGAGATTCTGGCACGCGCAAACCTGCTTCCAACGACGGTGGACGGCTAGATGGAACTCGACCCGGGCGGGCTGATTGGCTGGCTGGTCGTTGGGCTGCTGGCTGGCTGGATCGCCGGCATCGTAACGCGCGGTGGTGGGTTTGGTTGTATTACCAACGTGATCATCGGCGTCATCGGGGCGTTCATCGGCGGACTCATCCTTGAAGCACTCAACGTCAACGGAACAGCCGGATTTGCCGAGAGCCTCGCCATCGCGACACTCGGAGCAGTGCTGCTGCTCGCGGTCGCAAACCTCGCACGCCGCTGACGTGAACCAGTCCCCTCCAGCGATCAGTGTCGATCGCGTGTTCCGGCGCTATCGGACAGGTCGACGCGACATTCCAGCCCTCAATGGCGTCTCATTGACGATCGAGTACGGCGAGTGGGTCGCGATCGTCGGACCATCAGGCTGCGGGAAATCGACGCTGCTGAATCTGCTGGCCGGAATCGACAGCGCCGACGAAGGCGACGTCGTGGTCGGCGGACAGCGGTTGACGGGAATGAGCGAGAACGCTCTGGCCGCATGGCGTGGCCGCGAGGTCGGGATCGTCTTTCAGTTCTTCCAACTGATGCCTACGTTGACGGTCCTCGAGAACGTGATCCTGCCGATGGACCTGGCCGGTAACGGTCGCGATCGCCGCGAGCGCGCCCGGCAACTACTCGATCAGGTCGGTGTCAGCCACCTGGCCGACAACCTGCCATCCGAGCTATCAGGTGGCGAACAGCAGCGCGTAGCCATCGCCCGTGCGCTCGCCAATCGCCCTCGACTACTGCTGGCCGACGAACCAACCGGCAATCTGGACTCTCGCAACGGCGCAATCATCGTCGATCTGCTTGAAGACCTGTGGCAGGCGGGGACGACGATTGTGATGGTCACCCACGATCCCGAGGTCGCCGCACGCGCCTCCCGAACGATCTCGATGCGTGACGGTCAGATCGTGCAGGAGTCGCGCCGCGTCCCTCACGCCGTTTCGACCTTCGCGGCGAACGGCTAAGGTCCGGCATGCAGACGCTGCTTCGCAAAGTCATCCGTGACCTACGGCGCCGGCCGTTGCGAAACGTCCTGACGCTCCTCGGGATCATCCTCGGCGTCGCCGGAGTCGTCGCGATCTCATCGACGGCCCGCTCGGTCGCTGATGCCCAGCGGTTGACCTACGCTGGCAGCCAGCAAGCAGATATGGCGACGTTTGCCAACGGCCTGAGCGCGACAACGGCGAACCTGATCGAGCGGCAACCCAACGTCGTCGCAGCTGAGACACGTTCGGTGACGTTCACCCGCTTCGACACTGGTTCCGGCTGGGAGAACCTGCGGCTGGTCGGTGTCGATTCGTTCGATGCGATCACACTCGACCTGGTCGAACTGGTCGAGGGCCGATTTCCACAACGCGGCGAGGTCGCCTTCGACGAGAGTACCCGTGAACTCACGTCGATCGAACTCGACACGGTCGTGGCTATCCGCGAGTCGCCAGCCGATCCGCTCGTTTACGCGCGTGTCGTCGGATTCACCCGGTCGCCAGCCACGCTCGGTGCCGGACTGATGAACCGTGCGACGGCATACGTCCCGTCAGCCACGGTTCGCGAACTGACAGGCCGCACAGGAGACAACTACCTCCTGGTTCGTGTCGAAGATCAGGAACGCGCCAGCCAGACGGCCTCGGATGTCCGCAGGCTGTTGTCCAAACGGGGCGTCTCTGTTTCCGGCTTCGATGTCCGCGACCCCAACGCGTTCGTCGGTTCGCGGGAACTCGGGACACTCCTCCTGCTGTTGCAGGTCTTCTCTTGGCTTGGTGCGGCGCTGTCGTCGGTGCTGGTTGCAAACACCCTCGCTGCCGTCATGGGCGAGGAAACGACGCAGATCGGGATCATTAAGAGCATCGGTGGACGCCGCTGGCAGATCATGCTCACCTACCTCGTATACGGCGCACTACTCGGCACGGTCGGAACCGTCGCCGGATGGCTAGCCGGACTCGCGATCGGGTACGAACTGACCGAGTACCTGACGAGACTGACCGGCTTGCAACAGCCGTCGTTTGCCATCGTCGCCCGGGAGATCGGACTCGCGCTCCTCGTCGGCGCATTGGTCACCGTGACCGCGTCGCTCCTGCCGGTCTTCGCCAACGCCAATGCCCGCGTGGCATCGCTGCTCCGTGCGCCCGGCGTTCGCAATGAGAGTGCGAGCCGGTGGCTCGTGCCGATCTCCGCGCCACTCGCCCGGGCAAGCGTGGCCGCCGCCGTGGGCGCCAGGAATGCGCTTCGCCGCCCCCGACGTACGCTGGCGACGATCCTGGTCGTGACCGTCGCCGTCGCCGCGTTTGTTGCGACACAGGCACTCAGCCGATCGGTGTCTGGCACCGTCGACGACCTCTACGCGCTCTATGGTGCGGACGGCTGGGTATCGTTCGAGCGACCCGTCGATATCGGGTTCGCGTCCGAACTGGCCCAGGACCCATGGATCACGCATGTCGAGCCGTGGACAAGTGCGTCTGGCGCTTTCGGCTCGACGCGAACCGACATCTGGGGCATGCCGCCCAACGGTGGCTTGTACAGCCATCAACTGGTGGACGGGACGTGGATCGTCCCGTCCAACCCCCCGGCGGCAGTCCTGACCAGCAACCTTGCGGATGCCATTGGCGCGGAGGTCGGTCAGTGGCGCGATCTAGACATCGGGGCGAAACGCGAGACCGTTCAGATCGTTGGGATCGTCAACGACTCAAGCACGTATCTTGGCAACTCAGCGACCGGCAAGGTCTTCATGGACGTGAAGGACGTCAATCGCCTGCGCTCGCTCGGTCGTCGGGCTGACATCTTCGCGTACAAACTCACCGCGTCCGATCCTGAGAGCGTCGATCGCGCGCTGGCGGCCATTGAGGATCGGACACGCGAGCACGGTCCGGTCACGTATTCGGCCTACTCCGATCAGGAGAGTTCACGGCAGGCGATTGGTATCCTGACGCTGATGCTCAATGCAATGGTCGTCGTCGTCGCGGTTGTTGGTATCTCGGGGATCGCCAACACGCTGCTGATCAGCATTGCGGAACGCCGACGCGAGTTCGGAGTCATGCGCGCGATCGGCGCCGGGACACGTCACATCGTGCTGGTACTCGTCAGTGAGGGAGTCATGCTGGCCATCCTGGGGCTGATCGCAGGAACGATCGCTGGATACCCACTCGCGCGTTTGCTAGTCGATGTTACGAGCGCGGAGTTGTTCGAGCTAACGTTTTACATGTCACCACTGTCCATCGTCGCGACCTTCGTCGTAGCCCTGCTGACCGTCGCGGCGGTCTCGGCTGCGCCGGGACTGATCGCCGCTCGAATCCGCCCAATCCAGGTGCTGCGTTATGAGTAGGCGCAGGGTCGTGGTAGCCGTCGTGACACTTGCGATCATCGTCGCTGGTGTTGCCTGGTATCGGATCGGTGGCGACGAGGACCACGACACCGCTCTCGTCGAACGTGGCTCGATTGACGTGACAATTCAGACGGTCGGCACGCTGCAAGCTACCGGTGCGACAACGGTCCGATCCGGTCCTGCGGGATCGATCGACCTGCTGGGGGTAGTGGCTGGCGATATCGTCGCAGCCGGGGACATCCTCGCGATCCTCGATCCGAAGCCATTCGACGACGCCGTACGGGACGCTGAGCGGGGCCTGGAACAGGCTGAGTTCGCGCTCCAGCAGGCCGAACGTGATGCGGCAGCGAACGAGTCGGACGCCAGCCTTCGGCTGGACGTGCTGGCCGCCGGGGATCGCGTCGAGCGCGCGCAAGCCTCGCTCGAAAACACGTTAGACGCGCAGAGACGCGCCATTATTGTTAGCCCCCGCGACGGCACCGTGATCGAACTGCTGGTTCGCGTCGACGACACGATCGGCGCGAACCAGCCGGTAGCACGCATCGCGTCGGTGGCTGACCTTCGGGTCATCGCTGATGTCGATGAACTCGACCTGCCCAACGTGATGTCTGGCGCGGAAGCCCGCTTCCGGCTGGATGCGTTTCCGGCCAGTGAAATGACCGGGACCGTCGTGTCGACAGCGCCACAGGCACGTCAACAAGGTGGGGCGACCGTCTTCGCGACCGAGATCGTTTTCGAGCCGATCGACGGCCTTGACCTGCGGCCCGGAATGAACGCGGATGTCACGATCGTCACAGCCGCGCGCGAGGATGTGCTGCTGATCCCGGAGTCGGCGCTGCGAACGGTCGGTGACCGTTCATTCGTCGTCGTTGAAGACGGCGACGACACCGAGGAACGTGAAGTCGAACTCGGCTACCGGGGGAGCGGGCGTGTCGAAATCGTGGCCGGGCTTGTCGAAGGCGAACGGGTCATCCTGCGCTGATTGTTAGCCTCAGCAACTCCTAGTATCCAGGTACTCTGGTCAACCTAACGCATCCACCACAAACAGGACCGACTTGCTATCGCGGTTCACTGAGCGGTTTCTTAGGCTTGTCGTGTCAGGCAAATCTATGCCCGATGAGATGTAGCTCAACGTGTCGAAAGTGGGAAGGTCGGAGATGGTCGCGACTTCCAGACCCCAACCGAGGCCAGCTACCGCCTCTCTCAATCCGTTCCTGCGCGAACCGCAGAACATTGACGAGACCGGGTTGGACCTTAGTTTTATTTCCGACCTGATTATTAAAGTCATTTACTTCAACTCGATGACGACCGCTCAGGCCATCGCCGACACGCTCTGCCTGCCGTTCTTCAACGTCGTCGACAGAGCGCTGACGCTGCTCAAACGTGAAGAATTGATCGAAGTCGTGGGATCGAGCGGCTTCGGTGAACTGGCATACCAGTACCTGGTCACGCCAAAGGGCAACGCGCGTGCACATGACGTGATCGCTCGCAGTGCGTACGTTGGTCCCGCGCCGGTGACGCTGGAGGCCTACAAGGAGGTCGTCAAGTCTCAGGCGATCGGCAACGTCAAAGTTACCCCACAGGATGTCCGCCGCGCGACTGCGGACCTGATCGTTCCGGATGAGATCATCGACATTCTGGGCCAGGCCGTCACGACCGGACGCTCACTATTTCTGTACGGTGAACCGGGAAACGGCAAGACCGTCCTGGCAGAACGCGTCACGGAACTGCTGGGCGGCTCGATCCTGATCCCGCACGCCGTAACGGTCGATGGGCAGATCATCAAGGTCCTCGACTTGCACAACCACATTCCAGTTGGCATTCCGGGAGGCAAGACCGACATTGACCGCCGCTGGGTGGTCTGCAAGCGGCCCTATATCGTCGTCGGTGGCGAACTGATGCTCCAGAGCCTCGACCTGGTCTGGGACAACGCCAACAAGTTCTACGAAGCCCCGTTCCAGATGAAGGCCAACGGCGGCATGTTCATGATCGACGACTTCGGGCGCCAGCAGGTGCGGCCAAGCGAACTGCTCAACCGCTGGATCGTCCCACTGGAAAAGCGGCTGGACTACCTGACACTTCACACCGGCAAGAAGATCGAGATCCCGTTCGACGAGATCATCGTTTTCTCAACCAACCTCGCACCGAAAGACCTCGTCGACGAGGCATTCTTGCGGCGAATTCAGTGCAAGGTGAAGATCGACAATCCGACACTCGACAACTACCGTGAGATCTTCCGTCGCCAGTGTGAGGCACTCGGAGTCCCATTCGACCAGAACGGCCTTGTCTACCTGCTTCGCGAGTATTACGTCAAGCCCAAGCGGGAACTGCGTGCCTGTCACCCGCGAGACATCTTGCGGACCTTAACCGGCATCGCGAAGTACCTGGATCAACCGGCGGTTCTGTCGCCGAACCTGATCGACCGCGCCTGTAACACGTATTTCGTCGAGTTGTAGAGATGACACGAACTCCGACGACGCCCGCGGCCGTCCGTGACGGTCTCGGGCGTGACTGGCTTCTCGCATTCGGAGTCGAGGCAGACATACGCGGATGTGGTCCGGTCACAAAAGCGTATCAACTGCGCGCTCAACGCCCTGTCGAGGTGGCACGAACCGGCAGCAGGGGGTAGCATCGAAGGGCATTCATCTGGAAGTTCCAGGCGATGTCCACGAATGAATTTGCGCTGTCGGGCGCACGCTGGCGCCCAGCAGGAACCACTCCCGTGAGGTCCTGATGAATCTGCGAAATATCAGAATCGTTATCTTTGCGGCTATCGCAGTCGCGCTCGTTGGACTCGCGCTCACCTTCGGTTTCCAGCAACAACCCAGGACAGAACAGGTCGACATCGTCACGCTCACGAACGAGATTCGTGAGGGGAAAGTTGCTTCGATCGTCGAAGATCGCAATGGCCGATCCGCGACCGTTACCTACGTTGACGAATCAGCCGCCGACCGCAAGGTTGAACTGCCGTCCGGCGCATTCGTGGCCGACATTCTGACAACCGCCGAAGTCCCGTTCCAGACGTGGCCGCTAATCAGCGTCGAGGAGCAGTCGGCGCTGTCGCAGGCGTCCCCGATCTTGAAGATCGGGATCGTCATCGCGATTATGGTTGGACTCTTCTGGTTCATCCGTCGTAGCCAGTCGGGCTTCAGCCGGAATAGCTCACGCCGTGGGGCGTTCGATCCAATCCGCCCCGGCGATCGAACAGCCGTCCTGCTGAGCGACGTGGCTGGCTCGGAGGAAGTCAAGGAAGAACTCGCGGACGTCATCGACTTCCTGCGTGATCCTGAGCGGTACCACAAGTTGGGCGCACGAATCCCGCGCGGCGTCATGATGGCCGGACCTCCGGGAACCGGGAAGACGCTGCTGGCGCGCGCCGTCGCTGGTGAAGCCCGGGCGTCCTTCTTCTCGGTCAGCGGTAGTGAGTTCGTTGAACTGTATGTCGGCGTCGGTGCATCACGCGTCCGCGAACTGTTCAAGCGAGCGCGCGAGTGCGCTCCCGCCATCATCTTTATCGATGAGATCGACGCCGTCGGTCGCAAGCGTGGCAAGGCCGAGCACTCGACCGAGTACGATCAGACGCTCAATCAGATTCTGGTCGAAATGGACGGATTCGATCAGCGGTCGACCGTCGTCGTGATGGCGGCGACCAACCGAATCGACATCCTCGACTCGGCGCTGCTGCGACCGGGCCGCTTCGACCGCAAGGTCCATGTCGATCTGCCAGACCGGGCAGCGCGTGCAGCGATCCTTCGCGTGCATGGTCGTGGAAAGCCGCTCGCGGCCGACGTTGACCTCGACGTGATCGCCCAGCGCACGACCGGGATGTCCGGTGCAGACCTCGCCAACCTGATGAACGAAGCGGCGATCCTCAGCGCCCGCCGTCACGCTTCGACGATCGAGATGGATACGCTGGCGGAAGCGATCGACCGGACGCTGGCTGGCCCGGCACGACGCAACAAGCGCTTCAGCGACAGAGAACGCGAGACAATCGCCTACCATGAGGCGGGGCACGCGCTGGTGGCGCACTACCTGCCGCAGGGTGACCCGGTCTCCAAGGTCACGATCGTCTCACGCGGCCAGGCCGGTGGGTTTACGATGTTTGTGCCAGAAGAGGATCGCGGTCTCTGGACCCGTCAGCAGTTGACAGATCGACTTGCGTCGATGCTCGGTGGCTACGCGGCCGAAGAAATCATCTTCGGGGAAGTCACGACCGGCTCATCGAATGATCTTGAGCGCGCTTCGGCGATGACGCTCTCGATGGTGTCGCGCTACGGGATGGGACAGGCTTTTGGTCTGCTCTCCAGCGGCGACGATGGTTTCGCGTTCTCGCAGCGAACGACCTACGCTGCCGAATCGGAGGCGCGTGAACTGGTCAACACCGCCCGCGACATCGCTCGCGAGATCCTAAGCCAGCATCGCGCCGAACTAGATGCCCTGGCAGAGCGACTCCTTGAGGTGGAGACGGTCGAAGCCGCGGAACTGATCGAGATGCTTGGACCTGCCGTCACTGCCGAACCACGCAAGCGACGACCGGCCACACCTTCACCAGCCGCCCCGGTTCGTGCGATCCGACCGGCAAAACCCGCAAGCCGCCGCACACCTGTCGAGCGACTGGCCGCGCTCCCCGCTGCGATTGTCACCGCTGCGAAACCGATCCGGCGCAAACGTGCGGCCGACGCAGCGAACTAGTCCCGGTACAACGAGTTCAGCAATGGGCGGCGCGAGGTGCGCCGCCCGTTGCTTTGCTCAAGATCATGTTCAGGCCTGAGGCGTCCATCACGGCGAATGTGTCGGATGGGACCGCGCCACTTGCCCTGTCATCCTGAGTAGTCCACCACAGTGATTGCGTCGGGTTGCGTCTTTCCGTTCCCCTGTCATCCCGACGCAGGAGGGATCTCGTCCTCGTTGAACCCGTGCAGCGCGAACGAGTCACGAGATCCCTCCTGCGTCGGGATGACAGGGGAAACGGGACAGCACTCCCGAACATGTCATCCGGCAAGATCATTGTGGTGCACTACTGAGCCGCAGCGA
>Ga0180215_1000733_pt1 | contig 39362 bp, 44 predicted proteins | sample eDN3rd37CBELigBY_FD_128871 | JGI IMG/M metagenome (GOLD analysis project Ga0180215, IMG submission 128871) | Enriched backyard soil microbial communities from Emeryville, California, USA - eDNA 3rd pass 37_C BE-Lig BY (version 2) (version 2) | ecosystem: Environmental > Terrestrial > Soil >...
GCTTGTCGGTCATGCCGGCAGCTTAAAGGTGGAAGGCGCTTCCGCGGAAGTGAATGGCAGCGTCGTCTCGTTCCCGGCTGGCGTATCGCAAGCTGTATTTACAATCGTTCTATAGCGTGCCAGAAAAGCCTGCTGCCGCCGAAGACTTGCTTCGGTGCACAGGCTTTCTATTTGCGGCCGCAGCTGCCGCATGCATAATATACTCCCGCCACTTGCCAAAATCGCATAAAAAAATGCTAATATGGCAACTGTTTTTGTAACAATTGTCTATTTATAATGAAAACTAGAAGACAAAATAAAACATAATAAATGGATTATAGCGAAGGAGTGTCGGATAAATGGAACAGATGGGAATTGGTCTGCAGCTTTATACGATAAGAGACGAACTTGCCAATGACTTCGAAGGAACGCTCCGCAAAGTAGCAGCTATGGGCTATGAAGGCGTTGAGTTTGCCGGCTATGGCGGCTTGTCAGCTGAAGCTTTGCGCGATCTGCTTCAAGAATTGAACCTGAAGGCGATCGGCAGCCATACCGGGCTCCATGTATTGGAGAACGGCCTTGAAGAAGAAATCCGTTACTTGCAGACGATAGGCGCTAAGTATGCCGCCATTCCGTGGATCGCTCCGGAAGAAAGAGGCGAGGAACTTTGGCCTGGATATATAGAGAAATTTCAAGCATACGGAAAGCGCTTCCGCGAAGCTGGCATTCAGCTGACCTATCATAATCACGAGTTTGAGTTTCAAATCGAATTGGACGGGCAGCCGGTTTTTGATGCTATTTTTGCCCAGTCTGAAGAGCAACTAAAGGTAGAGATGGATATCGGCTGGGTGCAATTTGCAGGATTTGACCCGATCGCCTATATTGGCAAGTATGCCGGCCGTCTGCCGCTCGTTCATCTGAAGGATTACCGCGTAAGCGCGGATCAAACGATCGATACGGTTGAGCTTGGGCGGGGCGAGCTGCAGCTGCTGCCAATCATCGAAGCCGCGTCAAAGGCGGGCGTTGAGTGGCTGATCGTCGAGCAGGACGCATGCGCGAATCCGCCGCTGGAAGCAGTAGCGGAAAGCATAGAATGGTTAAAAGCTAATTATTTGAACGCAGTAAAATAAAATTTCACAAGAAAAGGCAGGGGCTGTCATGTCAAAAGTAAGAGTAGCTGTAATCGGTTGCGGTTCTATTTCTAAATATCGTCATATTCCGGAATACGCGGGACATGAGAATGTTGAGCTTGTAGCTTTCGTCGATCCCGTTATCGAGCGCGCGCAAAAATATGCGGAGGAGCATGGCGGCCAAGCATTTGCGGATTTTGAGACGATGCTGGCTGAAGTGAAGCCGGATGCGGTCAGCGTATGTACGCCTAATGCTCTGCATGCGCCAATGGCAATAGCGGCAGCAAAAGCAGGCGCACATATTCTAGTAGAGAAGCCAATGGCAACTACAGATGAGGAAGCTGCAGCCATGATAGAAGCGGCTAAAGAAAACGGCGTCCATTTGATGGTTGGGCACAATCAGCGCTTAATGCCGCCGCATGTGAAGGCGAAAGAAATTTTGCAATCCGGCAAGCTAGGCAAAGTGCTTACATTCCGTACATCATTTGGCCATCCAGGGCCAGATGCGTGGAGCATTGACGGCGCTGAGAGCTGGTTTTTCCGCAAGCCGGAAGCGATCATGGGCGCAATGGGCGACTTGGGCGTACATAAGTCCGACCTTATTCGCTGGCTGCTGGATGACGAGGTTGCAGAGGTTGCGGCTTTTGTCGGAACGATGCATAAGGAAGGGACCGAGGTTGACGACAATGCAACTTGCTTGCTTCGCATGAATAGCGGTGCGATGGGTTCGCTTGTAGCCAGCTGGACTTACTATAAAGGCGAGGATAACAGCACGGTATTATGGTGCGAGAACGGTGTCATAAAAATCGGCACGGATCCGGTAGATCAAGTTATCGTAGAGCTTCGCGACGGAACGGTTGAGAAATTGAACGTCGGCGCCATCTCGACGAACGAAAAGCAAGAAACAAGCGGCGTAATCGACGCCTTTATCGAGAGCATCGTGACGAACAGCACGCCTTCCATTACGGGCGAAGAAGGCCGCGCATCCTTGAAGGTCATTTTATGCGCGTTCGAGTCACAGGCAACTGGCCGTTTCATTAAAGTAAATTAAATAACATTCCGTAGCATGAGCATGCCTCCGTCTGCAGACCGATTGGTCTTCGGACGGAGGTATTGTTTTTGGCAAAACCTATTGTATGTTTACTTTTCGCATGTTACTTTACTTGCAAGCAAATCAATATTTGACAATAGCCAGACTTGAAAAGAGGGATGAACAGCATGCGAAATACAGTTGCAGTTGTATTAATTATTATTGGGATTGTTCTGCTTGGGAGTAAAATTGCGACCGGCGGCTTTTTAAATACGAAATCTGTTCACGATGAAAAGATCGTTGATGTTGCCGACGTTCAAATCGTGAAGGTTCAGACCGGCTCCATTAATGTCAAAGCGGTGCCAGGCACTGCAGATGAGGCAGTCATTCGTTTGGTCGGCAAGTCGAGCGGCAGCATTGCTCTGGATGCGGAGATAAAAGGAGACGTTCTTATTGTTACTGCCAAGCATGAATTTAAATGGTCTCCGATAAATATCGGTATCAATAACGCGGAGTTGATTGTCGAGCTGCCTGAACGGAAATGGAATACGATTCAGGTCATTTCCAGCAGCGGCAACAATTATGTTAAAGGGCTTCATTCAGAGCTCGTGACTGTAGAAGCAAGCAGCGGCAATATTTTTATGGGCGATATCAATGCTGCCAACGCTAGTGTAGAGCTTAAAAGCGGCAACATTAAAATCGAAGGCTTTGATATTAATGAGCTTTCTGTGAAGGCGGGCAGCGGCAATATTACGCTCGATAACGGACGGGGCAGTGTAAACGCAGAATCAGTCAGCGGAAATATAGTAGCCGATATGGATGAAATTACGGATTCTATTAGGCTGCAGGGCAGAAGCGGAAATGTCATCTTGAAGTCCGATACTTTGCCTTCGAATGCGGATGTTGTTCTTGAAACAAGATCCGGCAACCATAAGATCGAATGGCCTGGAATGACGACGGTAAGCAGCAGTGAAAAAATGTTTACGGGACGTATCGGAGACGGCGGAATTAAGATTGAATTGGAGACGCGGTCCGGTAATGTGAAGCTGCAGAATTAGGGCGAGGAATTCGCATTTTAGGTTATTTACGCATAAATTGTGAGGGGATTCTCATAAAGCAGTCACAGTGCATGTTTGAGCCGCTTTTTATTTAATTTGCCAGTTTTTGTGTCATGAAACGTCAAAATCCTCGTGTTAAGATTGGTTGCGTCGGGAAGAACACGGCGCGGTGCAATACAGCGCCAAGCAATAAGCTAACGCTTATCAAAAACCAAACCTTACCATACAGGAGGAGATTTCATGAAGAAGCAAACATTACGTGTAGGTATCGCCAGCGTTATCGCAGCATCCTTAATAGGTACGGGCTTTGCGGCTACGGCTCCAACAGCGAGCGCAGCATCTAATGTGAAGATGTACTCCACAGTAAAAGCATTGAACCAAGATTCACTTAAAGGACTGCTCGGCAATATTGATCTTGGCAACCTTAATCTAGGCAATGTTGATCTTGGCAATCTGGATCTAAGCAACATTAAACTGCCGGACTGCTTTACGCCGTCTAACGGCACGACTACAACACCGGCACCTACTACGAAACCGGAACCGACTACAAAGCCTGAGCCTACAACGAAGCCGGAACCAACGACAAAACCAGAACCAACGACAAAACCACAACCAACGACAAAACCGGACGCTACTACGAAGCCTTCGACAGGAACGACGACTCCATCCACTGGCACAAACACAGGAACGGAGCTGAGCGATTTCCAATCTCAAGTTATTACGCTTGTTAACCAAGAACGCGCTAAAGCCGGCTTGGCCGCACTTAAAAGCGACAGCCTGTTGACTAAAGTGGCAACTGAAAAAGCAAGAGATATGGACGTTAACAATTACTTCAGCCATACTTCGCCAACTTACGGTTCTCCATTTGATATGATGCGTCAATTCGGCGTCACTTATTCATATGCCGGCGAGAACATTGCTTCCGGTCAAAGAACGCCGCAAGAAGTAATGAACGCTTGGATGAACAGTCCGGGCCATCGCGCTAACATTATGAACGGCAACTTTACAAAAATCGGCGTTGGCTATGTGAACGGCGAATGGGTACAAATGTTTATCGGTTAATTGACTTATAAATCTATTTAATTAATGAAGGGCTGCTCCGTTAGCGGGGCAGCCCTTGCTTTATGCAGCAATCCATTATCTGTACTCTCGTTTGCTCTGTTCCTTCGGCTTAAAACCCGCGCTCCAGTTCGCCATATTGTAGTTGGATTCATAGAGGATGCTCGCAGACCACGAGCCCGCGCTCGGCCTAACGGAAAAATCATACATGATTTCGCCATGGGACCAATCGCGCCTGTACTTCAATGCGTCTATTGCTAACTGACGAAAAGCATGCACCTGTGTAGACGTTAAACCTTTTTCTTCAGTTTCAATCTGTCCATTCCTGCTCTCGATGGGATGATGCTTTAGGCCGAACTTGCCGATTGCGTTATTACGGATATGAATGAGAACGGTTCCTGCAGGAGCGTTGGTCAGCTCCTTTTCCAGCTGGCGAAACACAAAATCAACCTGACGAGCGAGTGACATAGAATTCACTTCCATACAATTTCCTCCTTTTACCTATTTTATTAGATAGTTACCATCCAGCTGTTAGGACATATTATATACGCCTTTTTTCTTATTTTCAATATATTTACAATTCATTTTTCTTATTATTCGAGTTAATTCGACGCATAATTTTTAACTAAAAATAATATTGATAACGCTTTCGACAATTATAGACCTTCATAAGGAGGGATGCTATAATATGGATATTAAATGTCAAAGGAGCGCTGTCAATGGTCGAATGGTTCTATTCTTTATCACTTCGCAACAAACTTTTGATCACTACATATTTAAATTTGGCGCTATTTACGATTTTGATGCTGCTCGTCCTTCATTTTTCCGGCGCTTCCATTGTTGCGGGACTTATCGTTGCGGCTGTATTAGCCGGCGTCGCCTATCCAACGATTACATTTGCCGAGCGGGCAATCAGTCATTCCATTGACGAATTAACCAGCGTGGCGTTTAGAATTTCGAAGGGAGATTTCACTCAAAAGATTGATACGGAAAATTCCGTAGCGATCGGCGAGCTCGGACATGCCTTCAACAGCATGATCGATAAGCTGCGCGATATTTTGACGGAAACGTCGAGCATTACGAAGCATGTCGCAGAATCGAGCAGAAGCATTTTTGATAAGAACAATAATGTGAAGCTGGCAATGGAGCAGGTGGCTACTTCAGCCAACGAGCTAGCCAGCGGAGCGAATGAGATTGCCGACGATGTGACGGATATGAGCGGCTCCATACACGAAATCGAAACAAAGGTTGCCGCGTATGCCAGCTCGACCAAGGAAATGAATACTCGTTCCGAACAGACGCTTAAGCTCGTTAATAAGGGACGCGATGCTCTGGAAGTTCAATCCGAGGGAATGAAGCGCAACGTAGAAGCGACGAATAAAGTATCGGAGACAATTGAGGAGCTGGCTCGGAAGGCGCAGGGCATTTCCGCCATCACGAAGACGATTTCCGATCTTGCCGAGCAAACCAATTTGCTGTCCTTGAACGCATCGATCGAGGCGGCGAGAGCAGGGGAGCATGGCCGAGGATTCGCGGTCGTCGCACAAGAGGTTAGGAAGCTTGCGGAGGAATCGACATCTTCCACGAAGGAAGTATTCAATCTCGTCAAGAGCATTGACGAAGGCATTAAGCAGACGATCAGCAATATGAAGATCAACGAAGAGGTCGTCGTTATGCAAACCGAACGCATCCGTGAATCGGAGCTTGTTTTTAATGAAATCGTAGAAAGCGTTCGTTTCATCACGGAGCAAATATTCGTATTTTCGCAAGAAAGCGATGCGATGCTGGAAAGCGCCCGCAAAATTTCGGACGCGATTGGCAACATATCGGCCATTACAGAGCAATCGGCTGCCGGTACTGAAGAGGTATCCGCATCGATGAACGAGCAGATCGATTCCGTTGAAGCCGTCGTGCAAGAAACCGAGCGGATGCTGGCGATGGCAACTCAGCTTCAGCGGACGATTCAAGTATTTAAAATGAAATAATCGCTTTAAAGGAGGGCTAAGCGCCCTCCTTTTTTGTATTTTAAGCGCGCTACTCGAAATCAAATGACAAGTCCGGGTACACATAAGGGGTATCCGGCGCAGCAATTCGTTCAATGCGCGTCAGCTTAAGCATAATGATTTCATTTTCCAGATAGGTCGTTGTCGCAAGCTGACCGGTTGCTTTTACCCAATCATCCTCGTTATAACCGTTCGCTGCAGGCCATTCCACAAGCACTCCATAGGGAAGCGCGTCAGCGGAGCAGCAGTTCATCGCGAATCGGCCGACAATCAGCTGATCACTATTCATCGTCTCCTCACGATAGACAAAACCGGTTATTTCGACTTCCTTTCCAATAAAGGCATCACGATACATATCCAGCACGGTCAGCGTTTCAATAAAATGCTGCTCGCTCACTAGAATTTGCGGCCGGGAATACAGCTCTTTCCCGTAAGCAGCAAGCTCTTTTGTATATTCGTCATATGGGAATAATGCGTTAAGCGGATCTCCCTTCATGCTGTCCGATTGGCCCATTGGCCATTCTAATGCGAAGCGGTCGCGCGATACCGATGCGCTTCCTGTCAGACTGATTCCTTTCTTTGCGGCTAAAGCGCTCCCGAGCGTTCCCGTCGGCATGAGAAAGCCGAGCAGCAGCGGGAGTACAAATATGCCGTAAATCAATATGTTTTTTATAATGGAAGGAGAAGGCGTATGATCGCATTCGGCGCATGCGATTGATCTCCCTGATCGCAGCTGCAGCGCTGTGAACAGCTGATAAGCGGCAGCCGCATACAAGCCTAACGCTGACAGCTTGACGTAAAGCTCCATTCGCGGAGCGATGTACAAAATCATTTCGCCTGTACGATTGAGATAGACGATGAACATGGCGAATCCGAACAAGATAGCCGCTCGTATGAGAGGATGAATCATAACAGCACCTCCACAAGCCAGGCTCCCGCCAATGTGAACATAGCGGTTAAAGCGATTAAGGCAAGCACGATTTTCAGACGGAAGGTCGACAGCAGCATAAGTGTATTTTTCAAATCGATCATAGGCCCGAAGACGAGAAAAGCCAGTAGCGGACCGAAATCGAACATGCCGTTAAAGGAAGAGGCGATGAAAGCGTCCGAGTTCGAGCATATCGATAAAATAAAGGCTAAAATCATCATAAATAAATAGGCGAATGCCGGTTGGTCGGCGAATGCCGCCATAGTGCTTCTGTCGACTGCGGTTTGGATGGCTGCTGTCAAAAAAGCGCCGAATATTAAATATTTCCCCATATCGAAAAATTCATCGGACGCATGGCGTAATGTAGAGGAAGCCGTTTGAAGCATGCTTCGGCGCCCGCTGCTGCTGCCATGGGTATGAGCTTGGTGATGATGGTGATTGTGATGGATAACGGCAAAAGGCTGAGAGGGCTTGAGCGGGCTGGTACGCATAAACTTATAGAGCAGGAAGCCGACGGCAACCGCTACTGAAAAAGCGAGCCCCATGCGGGCATAGGCCATTTCCGGCGTCGTGCGGAATGCGGTGAAGGTCGAAGCGTATACGATCGGATTGACGATAGGGCCTGCGAGCAAATATACGATGCCGATATAAGCGGGCATTCCTTTGCGGATGAGGCGCCTTACAACGGGAATCATGCCGCATTCGCATAATGGGAACATTAGTCCGAGCAAGGCTCCGAACAAGACGCCGGCAACTGGATGACGAGGCGTAAGCTTTTTGATCAGCTCGTCTGTTACGAATACTTGCAAGAGCGCGGAGAAAAGAACGCCAAGCAGAATAAACGGCAGGGCTTCGAGGATGATGCTAATAAACAGTATCTTAAAGGACTGCAGCCCGGCAGGCTGGAACAGCGCTGCCGGCAGGTCGCGATTCATAACAATCAACGCGAGCATGATTAGGCAGCCAGCAGCTAGCAGCGGAGTAGCGAATCGGAATAAAACAGTGCGCATAAGCGAGTTCCTTCCTTAATAGTAATGATTACTATTACAAGACATACTATAGCTTATGCGGCATGGTGATGAAGTAGGACAACTTCTGATGAAACTGTCCTTCATGTCTGCTGAAAAGTTAAGACTGACCTTGCTCGTTTTTCCGGCGCAGACGGGCTTTCAATACAAATGTAAAGCCGATAAATCCGACCGTAACAAGGGCAAACAGCAGCGTCAGCCATAGATTGAAGCTGATCATAACGGCTGTGGCAGCCATTAGCGCGGTAGATATTAAAGCGAATGTTAGTGACAAAGATTTAGACATATTCTTCTCTCCTTAAAGTTCAATTAATATTTGCAAAATGAAGAATAGATTTTTGCAACATGAGCATAATAAGCTTGCAAGCTTGCAACTCATTAAAGCGTAGAGGACGAAAGGAGAAATACCCCATGGCTAGAAACAGAAGCAACACACTTATTGTCCCACAAGCAAATCAAGCTCTTAATCAAATGAAAATGGAAGCTGCTCAGGAGTTGGGCGTACAATTGCCGCAAGACGGCTACTACGGCAACATCTCCACTCGCGACGCCGGCTCCCTTGGTGGCTATATTACGAAGAAACTTGTCCAAATGGCTGAACAACAGCTGTCTGGCGGCGGCTTCCGTTAATCACATTCTATACACAAGAAAACATGCGTAAACGTCGTGATGACGGTTGCGCGATCAAATATAAGAAAAGCTAACCGGTTCTTATATTTGATTAAAGCCCAAGGACAATAGGTCCTTGGGCTTTGCTGCTTATTCATATGGCACACAAAATAAAAAAAGCCCCTTCTATTGTGCAGCAAGGGGCATGTATCCGTCAATATTAATACGAATTCATTCGAAGACGCTTATTGAGCCGTTCGTCGCTAAGCCAGCCGGCGTAAGATCCGACCGTTTCATATTGCTTATTCATCAGAAGCACGGCTACGAAAGGATATTGCTTGCGATGGCGGTACCTGACATCGGACCATCGTACCTCGTAACCCCAGTTATGCTCGCGCACATCTGAGCATGCGAAGCTCGTGAAGTAAAGAAAAGCTTTTATGGCGGGATCGCTTTTTGACATATCGACGACAGGATGATTGGAGCAGCGCACCTTGTCGACCCAATGCAATTTGTTGTTCACAAACTCGCCTAATACAAATTGCCCGTCTGCCATTTGCTTTACAATATTCCATTTGTTAAGCGTGACTGTAGGGATTGGAATATAAGCATCGCTTGGCTCGTGCTCATGATCGAGCTTCGGCAGCTTTTGCAATATGGCATGCTGAGTCGTCGTTCGCCAGAAAAAATAAACGATCAAAATTAAGTAGAGAATGGGAAACAGCAAGGCAGGATTTACTAAGCCGCCAGCCCACAGTAAAATAGCAATAATATGCGATGTAAAAATAAAGGGATCGAATATATGGATAATGTTCCACGAGATCCATTTATCGGAGAAGGGCCGCAGCGCCTGCGTACCATATGAATTGAACAAATCGGTTATGATATGAACGACGACGGCCAGCAGCACCCAACCGCCTACATGGAGCCAGGGCAAGCTTCCTTTATAGAAGAGCTGCAGCAAGCCGGTAATAAGGATTGTCCATATCGCGATAGCGGGCAAAGAGTGCGAAATTCCGCGATGATTGCGAATGTAAGCGGCATTTCCTTTGATACGGAGCAAGCCGTCGAAGTCAGGGGCTTCCGATCCTGCGACAGTGCCGATCAGGACAGCCAATTGTATGGTCGGATTGGCGGCGACGACAGGATCGACCATCGCGAGCCCCGCGAGCCCGATGCCCATAACAAGATGTGTGCCTGTATCCATATTTGTCCCTCCTGAAAATGATTCATTTCATTGTAGTATTCCGCAGAGAGGGCGCTTTATGAGAAACATTTGAGGAGAGTGCTGGAACATGTTTATTTGTTTTTCGGAATATCGGATAGATCCTAAGTTTAAGGAGAACTATTTGACGCTGGCAGCGCAGCTGCTAAAGGACGAGAGCAAGGTGCAGCTGTATGAAGGAAGCGATCAGCCTTGTTTGTATGTGGAGGTGCGGCAGGCGGCAAATTTGGAGGAGGCCGAAGCAATAAAAGAAGAACGCTGCAGCGAGCGTTCTCCTTGGCATCCTGTATCTTCATGGATTGTGGGCGGACCTTCCAAGCTTCATGTATGGACCTTCCAGCCTGCGCTCGGCCTCGGATCTAACGGGCGGTAGCGGTCATCGGCGTTTGATTCGTTATCGTCCCGCCATGGAAAGGGTATTCGTAATTGATCGGCTCTGTAAATGTAACATAATCAAGATTGAGCGTCAGCAGCAAGTAACGCATGCCTGTCGCAGGATCGCTTATGATGATATGGTCGCGGCCGGCCGCTTCAATAACGCCTTTGAACACTTTCGCATTCCATTCGCGGTTATTTTCATAAGTCATATAGAAGGTCGCGACTTTTCCACGGTTCAGACGCAAAATATTTTCCAGATAAGACTCCTCGACTGCCGGTGCCGTTACGATTGTACCTCCTCCTTGCGTAACGAAGGCGCCGCTTGGCACGCTTGGCGGCATCGCCTGCATCGGCATCGCTTGCATCGGCATCGCCAGCGGCTGAATTCCCTTTGTTCCCGCGCCTGCGACAGGCATCGCATTCGCGCCGGCGGCAATTGGCATTGCATTGGCGTTTGCCGCCGCAACAGGCATTACATTAGCTTGCCCCATAGCGCCTGCGACTGGGCCGTATCCTCCGTAACCGTATCCTCCCGTATTAGCTGGACTAACCGCCGTATTGTAGCCATAAATTGACATGCTGCTTTTCCTCGCTTTCAAAAGTTAAAAATTAGTACACGGATGGACAATCCTCGCGTGTTGGAATGAAGAAGCAATGCGCCTTAAAGCGTCCGCTGTTCGCTTGATTGTACCATGTTGCGGGACAGCCGCCCGCCGGCCTGAAAAACCACAGCGCATTGGATGCCGGATGCTGGCGCTCGCCGCCGATGACGCGATTTGCCAGCCGAATTTCGCTTTCGCGCGCTCTTTGATAAAAATAGCCTTTTTGCGTTGCTTCAAAGCCGCCCGGGCTTTGATATACCATTTGCGGAATGGAACGGATGTTGCGGAAATCCAGGCATTCCCCCAGTACGCGGTTCACGCCGACGTTGCCAACCATCAGCATGCCGAGCTCGCCTTCGCCTTCCGCTTCCGCACGCATAAGCCGGGCCAGCAATCTTGTATCATCCGTGCTCGTTTTAATAACGGCCATAGACTTAATCATTCACATCCCTTCATTATTTAGTAGAAGCTGTGCGCGTTCAAAGCTGGGCGTTTAACTACATAATCATTGTATTGGCAGCCCTTAAAATTGGTTCCACCGGTTTTGTCACATTTTACGTGGCGAATTGATGAACAAACTGTCTATAGATTGTCTTTGGCTGCTTTTTTCGGTATGATTAATGTCGATTCATCATTGAGGGAAGACGTAATCGTTATGGAACGTCTTGTCGTATACTTTAGGAGGCTCGCTTCGTGTTGAAGGACTTACTTGCATTGACGAAACCAGGGCTGCTTCGACTAAATATGTTTGCGGCCATAGGCGGATATTGGGTAGCCGCCAAGTGGAATATTGACGTGATGCTGCTTATCTGGATGCTTATTGGGTCGACATTAACGATGGCCTCGGCCACCGTTATTAATAACTATTGGGATCGGGAGCTCGATCTGAAGATGGAGCGTACGCGAAATCGCGTGCTGCCGGGCGGACGTATGAAGCCGTCATCTGTGCTCATATACGGAATCATATTGGGAGTAGCCGGAATCGCCGTATTATTCCTTCTGGTCAATCCGCTTTGCGGCTGGCTGGGCTTGCTCGGCTGGTTTGTTTATATTGTCGTCTATACGATGTGGCTAAAACGGACTTCGACATGGAGCACATCAATTGGCGGCGTATCCGGAGCTATGCCGCCGGTTATCGGCTACTGCGCCGTTACCGGACAAGTCGATATCGGGGCGTGGCTGCTGTTCGCTTTGTTGTTTCTATGGCAGCCGGCGCATTTTTGGTCGCTTGCGATCCGCCGGGTGGAAGAGTACCGGGAGGCGGGCTTTCCCTTGCTGCCAGTTGTAAAAGGCGTTAAGCGGACGAAGCTGCAGATGATTCCTTATATCCTGCTTTTGCTGCCGACTTGTATTCTCATTTATGCTTACAACTATTCGGGCATCTATTTCTTAATTATTTCTGTCGTTTGCAGCTTAATTTGGCTGTATCAGACTTTGCTTGGTTCAAAAGCCGCAGATACGGACAAGTGGGCGAAAACAAATTTTCTAATTTCCGTCAATTATTTAATGGTCGTATTTATCGCCATGATTTTGAATACGCCATGGGCTTAGGCCGGGCTAGTTGATTATCGTTCAAGGAGCGAAAGCAGATGACTTTTCTAAAAAAACATAGCTTCAAGATTGCTGTGCTTGCACTTTGTGCGGTTATGGCTGTGTACTTATTTATTACGAAGGTGATGGAGCCTAACGAGCCGCTTCCTGTTGAACAGGCGGCACCTGCGTTTGAAATGACAAATGTGGCGAACGGCGAGAAGGTCTCATTGGAATCGACTAACGGCAAAGCGCGGATCGTATATTTTTATTTTGCTAATTGCCCCGATGTATGTCCGCCGACGACTTTTTTGCTTTCACAGGTGCAGGATATATTAAAAGAGCAAGGAACGCTTGGGAATAAGGCGGAGCTGATCTCCATTACTTTCGATCCTGAACGGGATACGCCGGAGGTCATAATGGATTTCGCTGAACGGACCTTCGCGGAGTTTGAGGGCTGGAGCTTCCTGCGAGGGGAAGAAGAGGAAACGATTCAGCTTGCGAGAGACTTTCAAGTTGGCGTAATGAAGCTGGAGGACGGTGCTTTCGCTCATTTCAACGTAATTACGCTTGTCGATCAAGAGGGGCAAATCCGCAAATGGATTAACGGCAATGACGAAGAGCTTACGGCAGAACAAATCGTAAAGGAGCTTAATAAGCTCCTCTAAAATTGATCTTTGCTCCATATGGAAGCGGGACTCGGTGCAGGATAGTGAATATGCGCCTCGAGGCCCGCTTTTTCTAATTGCTGAATCAAATATTCCTCTGGCGTATGCTCGACGCCGGGATATCCTCTGCGTGTATACAAATGCTCGGCGTCGGGAAACAGGTCGCGAAGAATGCCGCGAATCCGCTTGCCGGAGCTGTCGTTATCGGAAAATAAATAGACCTGTTTATCTCCAACCTCCCTGCGAAGCTTCTCCAGCTGCTTAGTGCCCGGCGTGCCGAAAGTGCAATAAATCGGAACGTCGCCCGAGAGCACGCGCCTCAACTTGCTTTTATCGTTTTTGCCTTCTACAATTATAGCTATGTCCATAGAATCACCTCGATTGTCCGTATGCCTTGCTAGGGGATACATTCAGCTATAGTGTACCACTTCCTCCTAGGGAAATTGCAACCCTCTCCCGGGCTGAGCCGATCTGTAAGCCTAAACCTACGATAAATGTGTTCTTGAAGCTGAAAATTTACTGTAATGAAAAGGCAGGAAGGTTACGGCAATCATCAGTCCCAGAAACGCGATATAATACGGCGAGATGTGGTCCCGGATTTGTCCGGCTGCCATTGGCCCCATGAAAGCTCCGATCGAGAAGGCTATCGATAGAAAAGAAAAGGTTCGTCCATATCTCTCGCCGCCGCTTAATTCGATTAGAAGCGTTGACAAAGCGGGCAGAACGATCCCTTTGCCCATGCCGACGAACAGCAGCAGGAGCGTGAGCGGCAGCCCGGTGTCCGCTGCTATCATGAAATAAACGATGGCAAGGCCGAGCGATCCCCACAGCGTTCTGAGATATGCAGAAACCCTGCTTAGAAACAGCATGCTGAGCGTAATGAGAGCGCCTATGCTAATAACGGAGAAGAGCAAGCCGGTCGTCATCATTGCTTCTTTGGTTACGGCAAGCAGAGGCAGCTCAAAGGATAGAATGCCCTGCGCGCAGCTGAGCGCGACCGGAAGCAGGAACACGAGCCACGGAATCGGCGCGGCTTGCTCCAGCTTCAGCTGAGGCTTGTGCACTTTCGTCTTGGAAGGTTTGTCCGCAGTTTGAGCAGCAGAAGGGCTCCCGTTTTTTATATCGCGAATGAAGAAGAGGGCGGAAACGCCGGTTGCAATCAAAATCCATCCCAGCAGCTCAAAGGCCATCGTAAATCCGATCTTTGCGACCAGATAAGCGCCTGCTGCAGGCGATACGACCGAAGCGAGCGTATGCACAAGCCCATTTCCGGACATAAGCTTGCTTTGCTTTGTAATGTCGTCGGACAATCTTGCAAGCAGTGCAAGGCAAGCAGGCGACAGGAATGCCAGCACAAAGCCGCTTATCGAACGAAGCAGCAGCAGCTCCCACGGGTTGCTTGTACTCGATTGAAAAAGCAGCACGATGCCAGCCGCAATTAAGCTGAACACGATGAACAGCCTGCTGCCGAACCGGTCAACGCCGAAGCCGGCGATGAGATTGCCCGGCAGATGCGTGATGGAGTACATGCCCATCATCAGTCCGATGAAGGACGGCGCTGCTCCGATCGATATCGCGAACGGCGTCAATATCGGATATTGCGCATGCAAATCAAAAAAGGCGACGAACAGAAACAAATAAAGCCAAATAGCGGTTCTCACTGGCTGCTCCTCCTTGATAAATCATTCATACCTACTTGTACGTCGGAGCGGGACAAGATATGTCTGTACGTTGGAGAATGTATCCAATGTAAAAGTTTACGGCTTCTATCGGCGTACTGTATAATTATTGGTAATGGCTTTTGACAGCAAGCAAGAGATATAATGGAGGAGATTATTGTGGAATTTCTTGATTTTTCTGCGTATGATTTTGACACCTGGATATCGTTCCTGAAAACGAACTGGTTCGTAATCGCAATTGCGCTGGTTGTACTGCTAATTGTTGTAAAGATAGTCAAAACTATCGTGAAGTGGGCAATCGTTGCCGTTATCGTTATCGGCCTCGTTATTTACAGCGGCTACAGCATGGACGACTTGAAGGAGCTTGGCACGAAGGTGACGGATACCGTGAAGCAAGAAGCGGTAAACGCGCTTGTTGGCGAGGCGGAGGATGCTACGTATAAAACGAATGCGGACGGCAGCTTTACCGTAACGACCAAGACGGTTGAGCTTAAGGGCAAAGCCGGCAGCGGCGAGGTGGAAGTATCGCTGCGCGGAGCTTCATTAGGAACATGGAAAGTAGACGGCGTCATTCAGTCTGTCATAGATCAAGCGAAGAAAAGCAGTTAGATTAGAGGTGAACGACTTTGCAAGACGATCCGCAAAAGCGGGAGATAGTAAATCGGCGTCATTTTTCCTTTCGGCTTAATTTCTTTTTCTTCATTACATTCGTATTGTTTAGCGTTTTGATTGTGCAGCTTGCTATTCTGCAGTTCGTCGAGGGCCCGAGCCTGAGCGCGCAGGGGACGCGTAAAAGCCAAAAGAGCAACGAGATTGCGCCGATACGCGGAAATATATATGATTCGACTGGCTATCCGATCGCCTATTCGACTTCGACCCAATCGCTGTATTACAGCATTCAGCCGGGCTTTACGGACGAGGATTCCATTGAAGTAGCCAAAAAGCTGCATGAGGTGTTTACGGAATACGGAGATCCCGATAAAGCGATGACCGTTGACGATATCGTGCGGCAGATGGACCTTGAATTCCGGCGAAACTATATTTCGACGCCGCGGCGCATTAAGTCAGGCCTGACCAATGAAGAGGTCGCTTACTTCATGGAGAACCGGAGCAGCTTTACCGGCATTGAGATTATGGAAGAGAGCGTGCGCAACTACGATAAAAGCTCAATTGCTGTACAGCTGGTTGGCTATTTGAAGAAATATAAGGGCGTTCGCGCCGATAATCCTTATTATATGGAAAAAGCGCAGGAGACCGATCCGAGGCTGAAATATTTGGAGGAGGAAGAGGTCGGTCTGGACGGCATCGAGTTTATGTATCAAGAGGTTCTCCGCGGCAAAAATGGCTTGAAGACGTTCCCTGTCAACAATGCCGGCCGGATTATCGGACCGATGGAAATTACGAATCCGGAGAAGGGCGCGGATTTGTATTTGACGATAAACAAAAATGTCCAGCTTAAGACAGAAGATGCGATCATGCAGCATCTGAAAAAAATATCGACCTCGTCCAATCGCTACGAGCGGGCAGAGTATGCCCAAACCGGCTTTGCGGTTGCGATGGAGGTGGAAACGGGCAAAGTCGTTGCAATGGCGAGCATGCCTGACTATGATCCGAATATATGGGCTGGCGGCAGCATTAGCAAAGAGGATTACGATAACTTCCAAAACGTGCTGTCCAACGGCACGATCCGCGACGTTTACGGCAAGTACGAAACGAAGGCGGAGCGCGATAGGCACCCTTCCTCGGTCGTGCCGCCGGGCTCCACGCTTAAGCCGCTCACCGTTCTGGTCGGCTTGAACGAAGGCTTGTTCAAGACGACGACGACTTATAACGACACGGGCGCCTTCACCTTCGGCAGCAAGGGCCATGAACGTACAATAAGAAACTCGTTGAATCACTCCTACGGCAAAATGGACGCGGCTAGAGCGATCGAGAAATCGTCCAACCCGTTCATGGCGCAGATGATCGGCAACGCGCTCTATTTGCGCGGAAGCGTCAACGGCAAGTCCTCCGTTGAAATTTGGGACGAATATATGAAAATGTTCGGCCTTGGCGTAACGACGGGCAGCGGATTGCCCGGCGAATCGAGCGGGAATATCAACTATTTCAAGGAAGCCAAAAACGCGAGCTCGCAGTCTGCGCTTATATTCGCGTCCTTCGGACAGCAGGCGAAATATACGACGCTGCAGCTTGCGCAGTACGTCACGACGCTGGCTAACCGCGGCAAACGGTTAAAGCCGCAATTTGTCAACGAAATTAAAGATTCCGACGGCAATCTGATCCAAGGCTTTACGCCTGAGGTGCTCAATACGATCGACTTTGATGAAAAGTATTGGGAAGAGATCGAAGAAGGCATGTCCAAGGTTAGCGTGCAAGGCTTTGAAGGCTTTCCGTACGAGTTTAGGCGGAAGACGGGTACATCGGAATCCGACGTGGCCACAAGGCGCGCGGAGAACGCGGTATTTATCGCTTACGCGCCGGCTGACAATCCGAAGCTGGCGGTAGCGGTAGTCGTTCCGGACGGCGGCTTCGGCAGCTACGGCGCTGCGCCGATCGCGCGCAAAATTTTTGATGCTTACGACGAGGAAATCGGCCTGACAGGCACGCCGCGCAAGCAGGCTGCCGACGATGTCGCTGCGGACGCTCTTAACGGCGAGGCGGCGGATGCGGGCAACGGCGCGGCCGTAAACGAATAAAACAGCAACCCCAGAGCCTTCAGGGCTCTGGGGTTATTATTTTGAGGCCGAGTCAGCTTTTAATGTGGAAAACCTCGGTGGAAGTTACCATCAGTTCAACAATCTGCTTGGCCATATAGGAGGGGGCGGACGGGAATTCATCTTCTATCCAGCGGATCAGCAATCCGGCGATTCCATGGGCTCGGTATATATACAGCCATTTAGGGTCAAGCCGCGTTCCTTCCTCCAGCTCGTACTCATATTCCCTAATGAATAAATCCTCGATCGCTTTCGCCATTTTATATCTAAAATCGACTTGAATATGACGGCTCAGCAGCAATTTATATAGCTCCGCGTTTTCTTTTAAATAAAGGAATAATGTAATGTCTTCCGTCTGCATTTCCTTTAAGTTCACTTTTTGCACACGCTTGTAAGGGTTTCGAATCTGCGAAATCATTTCCTTCAGCACGTCTTGAATGACCTCGTCGAGCAGATCGTCTTTGGTGGCGAAATTCGCGTAGAACGTTCCCCGATTGTAATTCGCTTCCCGAACAATTTCCGAAATGGTAATCTGCTCAAAAGGCTTTTTGGAAAGAATATGTAGAAAGGTTTCTTTTATAGCCGCTTTTGAACGTTGAATGCGTTTATCCAACTCTGTCATCGTCCGTTCACCTCCCATTTAGTATGGTTCAAGCTTTCCGTTTCTGCAACCTCGCTATACAAAAGGCTTCCTTATGTATAGTAACGTACAATTCAAGTTTGTTTAATGATTGAAGGCGTATGCTTATGTTTATATAGTGGTATATATAAAGCTGTTCAATAATTTTTAGATGGGGGTAATTTCATGACATTTCCTGTGTTAGAAGGAAAAGTAGCCATCGTGACAGGCGCAGCTATGGGTATGGGCGAAGCGACGGCAAGGCTATTCGCGGAAGCGAAGGCTAAAGTTGTCATTGCTGATTTTAATGAAGAAAAAGGGCGCGCGGTAGCGGCTTCGATTAAGGAAGCCGGCGGTGAAGCTGCTTTTGTAAAGGTTGATATTTCTAAATCGGAAGATGTGCAGGCGATGGTGAAGTTCGCTGTCGACACATACGGTAAATTGGACGCAGCGGTCAACAATGCCGCATTGACGCCGGACGACAAGCCGGCTGCAGAATTTGACGAGAGCTATTGGAATCGTCTTATCGCTGTCGATTTAACAGGCACCGCATTATGCATGAAATATGAATTGCAGCAAATGCTGAAGCAAGGCAATGGCGGCTCGATCATAAATATTTCTTCGGTGAGCGGCTTCCGTCCGCAGCCTAACAATATCGCCTATGTGGCAGCTAAGCATGGCGTCGTCGGCATGACGAAAGTAGCCGCATTGGAGAACGGCCCGCATAACATCCGCGTAAATTCGGTCGCTCCCGGCGCAATCGATACACCGATGCTTCGCGGCGCGTTGGAGCAATTCGGATTCACGGAAGAGGAATACGCACCGCAGCTGAGCTTGCTCAACCGTTTCGGACAGCCGACCGAAATCGCTCAAGCAAGCCTGTGGCTGGCATCGGACGCATCTTCCTATGTAACGGGCACAACCATTCACGCCGATGCAGGCTACACTTCTCGTTAATCGGATCACTTCATTCATGCACCCTCTTGCCTTCGGGCAAGAGGTTTTTTTGTTTGGTCGTGCTAAACGCGGTCGCTCGTCTCCGAATTACTGCGATATGAAGTTTTTCTCATAATCCTGCAACCAAATGGAATGATATTCCGTTTTATTAATGATACATAAAAAAAGGAATAGGAAGGGGAACCACAATGAAGTCTTTTTTTAAGGCTGCATTAGCTGCGGTTTTGGCGACTGCCATGTTGGCGGGCTGCAGCTTTGGCAGCGGAAGCAAATCGAATGAGAATGAGCAATCGACGTTTAGAGTCATGTATTATGACGAGAATCAATTTTTCCAAGATTACGGCATGCTGTTTACAGCACTTTATCCTAATATTGAGATTGAAGTCGTATCGACTCAAAGAATGTATCGTCAAGAAACAACCGATTATGAAGCGGCATTCAAAACGTTCATTGAAGAAGAAAAGCCGGATCTTATTATGCTAAGCGGCGATCAATACAAAAAATATGCAGAGGAAGGCATGCTGTACGACCTTAGCGCATTTATTGAAAAGGACAAGTACAATACCGAAGGCATCGTGCCGGGCATGCTCGACTATTTGAAGGAGCTCGGCGGCGGCCAGCTGTTCGCAATGGCGCCTACCTTCCACAGCAGCGCGCTGATGTACAACAAAGCATTGTTCGATAAATATAATGTGCCTTATCCGACAGATAAAATGACTTGGGAGCAAATTTATCAGCTGGCTCGTCAATTCCCGACTGAGGGTGAGCCGATGGAACGCGTATTCGGCCTGAAAATGGGCTGGAACGAAGATTTGTTCGATCTCGCAAGCACGCTTGCCCAAGCGCAAGGACTTACGTATGTCAATGCTGAGAAGAAGCAAATGACGATTAACAGCGATTCCTGGAAAAGCACCATCCAAACGGCTTATGACATGATAAAATCGGACACGCTTTACTTTGAAAGCAAGTATCAGGATACGGGCGGCTTCAGCGGCTCTTATGAGGACTACTTAATGCGCGATCCGTTCTTGTCCGGCCGTCTGGCGATGACAATTGGCGAGACTTATATGATTAATCAAATTAAAGAAGCGAAGAATTATTTGACTGACTCGGATAAAATCGTCAGCGATTGGGATCTTGTAACGCCTCCGGTCAGCAGCCAAAATCCGGATTCGACGACATATATGAACTTCTATAATCTGTTCGCGATTACAGAGTCGTCTGCCAATAAGGAAGCGGCATGGCAGTTCCTTTCCTATATTACGAGCGACGAGTATGCAAGAGTTAAAGCGAAATCCGGCTTCAACAACGGCTTCCCGATTCGTACGCAGTACATCAAGGGAGAAGAGGACCGCAACTACGCAGCTTTCTATTCGCTTAAGCCGGCTTCCGTAAATATGTACAAAGATTACGACAAGCTTTCGCAAGCGTTCCAAATGGGCTTCTGGAGCCTCATGTCCGAGGAGTTGGCAAAATTCAAGGACGGCACGGTTTCGCTTGACGAAGCGCTTTCCAACATTCAGCTGAAGGGCGACGAGCTGCTTCAGACGCCAGACCCGGAAAAGGGCGAAGAGGCTAGCGTTATGCCTGTTCCTCGCGTCGAGGTCGAGAGCGGATCGCTCGAAGAGCCTGCTGAAAATGCGGGCGAATCCGAACAAACCGGTGAAACTGCTGTAGAGTAAGGATATAAATAATTGAAGGAGCCAAGGTCGCATGAAAAGACCTGGCTCCTTCATTCGTTTTTCCACGTATATATGGTAGAATAATTTATTAGTGAAAGAGATCATCTATGACCGCTTCGAGGAGGATAACGAATGGGGAAATATAAATTGCTTGCGCTCGATATGGACGGCACTTTGCTTAATGAACAGACGGAAATTAGCGAAGAGAACGAATATTGGATTAACAAAGCGCTGGATGCGGGCGTAACCGTCAGCTTCTCGACAGGAAGAGGCTTTCCGAGCGCGCTGCCCTATGCGGAGCAGTTGAAGCTGGATACGCCGATGATTACGGTCAACGGCAGCGAGATCTGGCATCGTCCGCATGAGCTGCATAAGCGCACCTTGCTTGATTCCGAGCATGTACGCAGACTGCACGAGCTTGCGTTAGCCTACGAAGAGCCTTGGTTTTGGGCTTATACGACACAAAGAATCTACAACAAGGAGAGCTGGATCGAAACGCCTGGCGACTACGAGGGATACCAATGGCTGAAGTTCGGCTATTATACCGAAGATGACGCGGCAAGAGGGAAGATATTGCAGGAGGTTCAAAGCTGGGACCTCTTCGAGATTACAAACTCTTCGCCGTGGAACATAGAGCTTAATCCGAAAGGAATATCGAAAGCGAGCGGACTGCGCGAGCTATGCGGTTTAATGGGCATCGATATGTCGGAGGTTGTGGCCGTAGGCGACAGCTTGAACGATATTGCGGCCATACGCGAGGCCGGCCTTGGCATTGCGATGGGCAACGCGCAAGACGCGGTAAAGGAAGCGGCTGATGCCGTTACGGCAACGAATGACGAGCATGGTGTGGCAGAAGTAATTAAACAATATATATTGTGAGGTTGATAGCCGATGTGGCTGGACATTTTAGGTTGGACGCTGGTCATTGCTTTGTTCGTAATCGGGATGCTGGGCACCATTTATCCTATTCTGCCGGGAGCATTAGCTATATATGGCGCTTATTTCGTATACGGGCTATTCTTTTCCTTTGAGCCGTTCGGCATCGTCTTTTGGACGCTGCAGACGCTTATCGTTATCGTCCTCTTTATCGCCGATTATGCAGTAAGCGCCTGGGGGGTCAAAAGGTTCGGAGGCACACGAGCTTCAGTCATCGGCAGTACGATAGGCCTTATTGTCGGCCCATTTGTCATTCCGGCCTTCGGCCTAATACTAGGGCCGTTCATTGGCGCCGTTATCGGTGAAATGCTGGTCGGCACCCCGTTGGAGCGGTCGCTGAAGGTAGGCTTCGGATCGGTCGTTGGATTATTTACGAGCGTCGTTGTAAAGGTTATACTTCAATTACTTATGATTGTTATATTTGTTGTATGGCTTATAGCAAATTGATCCCAGGAGGAAGCCGGCTATGATTAAAGTGACGGTATGGAATGAGTTTTTGCATGAAAAGGTTCATGAAGAGGTGAAAAAGGTATACCCGGACGGCATTCATCAAGTTATCGCCAAAGCGGTCGGATGCGACGATATCGAAGCGGCAACCGCGACGCTGGAAGAGCCGGAGCATGGCTTGACGGAGGAACGGCTGGCGAATACGGATGTGCTTATTTGGTGGGGCCATATGGGGCATGACCGTGTAGATGACGCAATCGTTGAGCGCGTCAAACAGCGTGTATTGAATGGCATGGGGCTAATTGTTCTGCACTCCGGCCATTTTTCGAAAATATTCAAGTCGCTGATGGGAACGGGCTGCGACCTGAAATGGCGCGAAGCCGGCGAGAAAGAAAGGCTATGGGTCGTTAACCCTGCTCATCCGATTGCATCCGGTCTGCCGGAGTACATCACGCTGGAGAACGAGGAAATGTACGGCGAGCATTTCGACATTCCCGCTCCGGACGAGCTTATATTCGTAAGTTGGTTCCAAGGAGGAGAAGTATTCCGCAGCGGCTGCACATTTACGCGCGGCCAAGGCAAAATCTTTTACTTTCGCCCAGGGCATGAAACATATCCGACCTACTATAACGAGCATATCCAGCAAGTTATCCGCAACGGTGTACGCTGGGCGTCGCCATCGCAAGGCGCGGCTCCGATTCGCGGCAACTATATGCCATTAGAGCCTATTGCAAATAAATAAAGGGAAGCTTGCGTGATTCATCTATGATTAAGAAGGACTCATTGATTCGAGGTACGTTAATTTTAGCGGCGGCTGCGTTAATCGCTCGGTTTCTAGGGCTTTTCCAGCGCGTTCCGCTCGATTATATGCTTGGCGAAGAAGGGCAGATCGCCTTCGGAGACGCCAACACGATTTATTTATTGCTGTTGATCGTCGCGACGGGTGGCATACCGAGCGCGATCAGCAAAATGGTATCGCAGCGCTATGCGCTTGGCCGGCCTGAGGAAGCGAAGCGCATTTATCATGCGGGGCTTGTCTTCGGCATATTTGCCGGTCTAGTGCTTGCCTCGCTGCTGTTCGTTTTGGCGCCGTACTATACGGCGCAGATTACCGATAAGCCCTATGCGAAGCTGGCTGTACAAGCTATAGCGCCTGCGCTGTTTCTGTTTCCGATCATCGCGATGATGAGAGGCTATTTCCAAGGCAGGCAGCTAATGATGGCTGGCGGCATTTCGCAAATTATCGAGCAAATATTGCGCGTAGTCGTCGGAATCGGGCTAGCCCTCCTCGTACTCGCATGGGGCTGGGGAGACAAGTGGGTTGCAGCTGCCGCTACATTCGGCAGCTTTATCGGCGGAATAGGCTCGCTATTCGTGATGCTTTGGTTCGGAAGGAAGTTGAGGCAGCAGGATCGAATGGAGGAGCTGGCCGCTTCGGCAGAAGAGCGTGCTGAGCATGCGGAGAGCAGGGAAGCCGCCTCGAAGCTTCCTTTCATGAGGATTTATAAGGAAATTTTCAGCATATCGCTGCCGGTTGTCATTACATCGATTACTGTACAATTTGTGTATACGTTCCATACATCGCTGTTTTTCCGGCTGACGAACGGCTTTTACGATTTGGCTGAAGCGTCCCAGGCGCTCAGCTTCTACAACATTAAAGCGATGTCGCTCGCAGGCATACCTCCGATATTGGCGATTGCTTTAAGCGCCTCGATCATACCGGTTATATCGTCGGCATACGCCAAGCGAAATATGGCGGAGGTGCGCCGGCAGACATCAGTCGTTATGCGGATCGTATGCTTTACTGGCGTACCGGTCGCGCTGGCAATGACCGTAGCGGCTCACTCGATCACCGGATTAATATTCAAAGGGCCTGGCGGAAGCGATATCGTCGCTTTGCTGACAGCGGGCACCATCTTTCAAATTACGATGATGACGAGCAACTCCATTTTGCTGGGGCTTGGCAAGTCGAAATTCGCGATGGTTCATACGCTGGTAGGACTTGTACTCTTCATGCTGTCCAGTATTGTGCTTGGATATGTGCTCGGCATTTACGGGCTCATTATCGCATCTGCGCTTTGCTTTATATTTATAACATGGCTAAATCTAAATATGATCAACGGCGAAGTGAAATTTCAAGTGCTGGGACGCCGTTGGCCTGCCTATTTAGCGGCCATTGCCATTGCAGCGGCAGCCGGCTGGGGAGTGGAGCTTGCGTTAAGCGGCTTAGTCTCGATCATGCCGGATAAGCTGGCCTATTTTATCTCGGCAGCTGCAACGGGCGGCGTCATTTTCGGATTGTACGTCGTATTGCTGGCAGCGCTGCGCGTTATTACGCCGGACGATGTCGAATCGTTCCCTGCTAGGCTTCGGAAGCCGCTGTCCCGTTTGCTGAAGCCGTTTTATAAGCGTGCATAATTTCGATATAAGCATTCCGAACGAACGGCTTAACCGCCTGGCGTCGGAATGCTTTTTTTCATGCCAGTATTTACAAAAAGGTGAAACCCCTATTAGAATGAATCGTATTAAGACATAGCACTTATTACCTATCATTGGAAGAGGAGAAAAAATATGCAGAAACATCGTTTCATCTACCGCAAGCTGCTGGCAGCAATGCTCGCCGTAACTATGCTGATCGCAGCAGGGTGCCAGTCGATCTCGAATGTCGATCTGAACAAGGTCATCAAGAACTCCATGCTGGTTAAATCCGGCGAGAGCAAGAGCTCGCTCGAATTCCAGCTGCAGCTGGACGAAGCTTCCCTGAATGAATGGGATGAACAGGAAGTCGCATTATTGAAGCTTATCTCGCAAGTGAAGCTGGAAGTGAATGAAGCTAAAGTACAGGATCAGTATCATATGTCTTATAAGGGCAATCTCGTGCTTGGCGAAGAGACGCGTATCGGCTTCTCCGCGAAATTTTCGAAAGAGCTCGGCATTATCGAAATCGAAGGAGCTAAGGCGCCATTCACGTTCGATATGACAGGCAGAACATTGAACACCATGCTTGGCTATGATATCGACGAAGATGTGCCTCAGGTAGATGACGCCGTTGCGACGGCATTCGGATTTGATCTCATCGATAAGGCAAGCGGCTACTTCATCGACAATTTGCCGAATCCGGAGCAAATCAAGGTGAACAGCGCAGTAGAAACGGTTAACGGCTCGAGCATGTCGCTCATGAACGTACATACGGAGTTCAAGGGCTCGGAGCTTTGGCCATGGCTCAAAAAATATGTGAACGCTCTTGCAGCCGACGAAGAAGGGTTAAACAAAATGGTTGCTGGAGTCGCAGAGGTATTCGCGAATTATCCGGAAATATGGCAGGCTGCCGGAACCGTTAATCCATTCGCATCCACCGGCCAGCTTGATGCGCCAACGACTCAGGAGATTGTAAAATTAGTATCGGCAGAGCTGAAAGCGCTGCTTGAAGAGCTTCAGCAGTCCTTTGAAGATCCGGAGATGGATGAGGTTGTTGCCGAGCTGCTTAACGACGATCTTAGCTTGAAGGCGGACTTTTACGTAGACAATAAGCTTGACATTCGCAAGCAGATTATTGAGCTGACCTACGCGCCAACAAATTTGGATACGGAATTTATGCTTCCGCTTAAAGGGATCAAGATTAAATCGACAAGTGAACAATGGAATGTAAACGGCACAGTGAAGGCTGACGCGCCAGCGGCAGACGAGCAAGCCGTACAGCTGGAATCGATGTTCGGTATACAAGGCTACCAAGCATTGAAGCTGTTTGATGAGCAATCCGCTATTTACGATCTTCTCAAAAACAAGCTTCATATTACACGCCAGACTGTCGTGATGTTTTCCGACGATTATTATTTGCCGCCTATTTTGACGCCGTCGTATGTAACGATTATTCCGCTTCGCTATACGGTTGAACAATTAGGTGGTACAATTGAATATAACCCGGCGACGAAGGAAGTAACGGTAAATGACGATGCGACCGGCACGACAATCGTTGTCAAATCGGGAAGCAATCAGGCGATTATTAACGGTAAAGCTGAGACATGGCCGCTGAATGTCGTCACAATCGACGGTTCCATGTATGTTCCTGCCCGCGCCTTCGCAGAAGCTATCGGCGCCGAAGTCAGCTGGGAGAAAATTTATGAAGGCGTGAATATGTTTACGCTCGAACGCGAACTATAATAGGATCGAAGAGCGGCTGAGGAGAGTCGAATATGGAACAGATTAAGACAGAGCAGCAATTCAGAGAAGCAGTAGCAAGCGATACGCTTACGATTGCGGTATTTAAGACGACCTGGTGCAAGGATTGCCATTTTATTAATCCGTTCATGCCGGACCTTATTCAAAAATACGACGGTCAGGTGAAGTTTTTCGAGGTGGATCGCGACGATTTGCCCGATCTATGCTCGGAATTGAACATTCTAGGCATTCCAAGCTTTATCGCTTTTCAGAACAATCAGGAGCTGATCCGATTCGTAAGCAAGCTGCGCAAAACGCGCGAGGAAATCGAGCAGTTCGTTGACAGGGCTATCGAAGTAAGCGGTTCGTTGAATAAATAATTCCGATAAGTCCACATAACCGAGGAAAGTTCTCGACTATGTGGACTTTTCTTGTCTAGTTGGTCCGGGAAACGGAAGTGTCACATTTTCAACATGGCTTTTAGCGGGTGTTACCGATATAATTGAACTGTTATTATTAACTGAAATTAGGTGATTTTATATGGTATCCGGCCGTTATCGCGCGCTGGCGCTTGCCGCGTGCATCGGAATGCTGCTCGTACTTCTTGCCGGGGCGCTCGTAACAAATACAGGTTCAGGCCGAGGCTGCGGCGACGATTGGCCGCTGTGTCACGGCAAATTCATACCGGCCTATACGCTGGAAACGGCGATCGAGCTTTCGCATCGCGTTATTAGCGCGGTAGAAGGCATGCTTGTCTTGGCCGCATTCATTCCAATGGCAAGAAAATTCCGCCAGAACAGAGCGGACTACAAAGAGCCCTACTATTATGCATTTGGCGCATTGCTCTTTACCATTATACAAGCGCTGATGGGCGCAGCCGCAGTCAAGTGGCATCAGTCAGACGCCGTCATGGCGATCCACTTCGGCATATCGCTTATCGCGTTTGCGTTTACGCTGCTGCTCGTCGTATGGACGTACCGCGTCAAAAAGGGTTATCAGCAACCGATAGTTGTGCCCCGGTCTATATTCCCATGGGCGCTCGCAACGACAATCTACTGTTATGTGGTCGTTTATCTCGGCGCTTATATTCGCCATACGGAATCGGCCGGCGGATGCGAAGGATGGCCGCTGTGCAACGGACAAGTTGTACCGGAGCTGTCCGGGGCGACAGGCGCTGTGTTCCTTCATCGGGTAGCTGCGCTGCTGCTGGGCATTTCGATTTTTGCCCTGTATATTTATATCAACAAGCTAAGCAGCGGAGATTCGGGCTTGACGAAGTCGGCTGGCTGGGCTTTCGGATTAGTTGTGCTGCAAATATTTAGCGGCGCGTGGCTTACCTTTACGATCGGTGACGAGAATTGGTTTATTTTTACAAGCCTACTGCATAACTTGATTATTTCCGGACTGTTCGGCATATTGGCTGATTTGACGATTCGCTCGTGGAGATTGCGGGAAGGCCGCGTAAAGCTATAGCTTAACGACTGGGAATAGCTTGAGGCAATAAGGAGGTTTCGCCCTAGCATGCTTCGTTACTTATTTGATGAGCCGGCGAGAGAAGCGGATGGAAGCTTGGCGCTCGCTTTTGGACAAATCGATCAGTTTATAAGGTTAACTGAAAAAAGCTTGGCGGGCGATTCTTCGCACAGCGAGAAAAGCACGATGAACAAGCTTGAAGTATGGGCGCTCGGTCTGCGTTCATCACTCGATGAGCTGGAGCAAAGCTGCTATGCCGCATCAAAGTATGGCGCTTTGATTGAAACCTGCGTCGTTCAAAAAATGAGCGAAGAGGAACGGACGAATTATAACCGTTATGTTTATTTTGACAAAAATGCGTTTATTCGTGTATTCTCATTGTTGGATAAACTTGGAACATTCCTCAATACGCTGCTTGATATGCGCACGGAGAAAATTAAAGCGCACTACTCCTACTTTACGGTGCTGCGCGCGATGAGAGAGCGCCGTGTACATGTCGACTTCACAGGCAAGCTGAACGCAGTAAAGGAAAAGTACAAGGAGCCGATGTCGCGTCTTAGAAACCGGAGAAATACAGAAATTCATTATATGAATTCGGAAATGCAGGACGATTTGATTCAAAGGCAGCGGATGTACGGAACGGAAACGAGGCTTGAAAATATAACGGAGCAATCTAAAGACCTTGCTCAAGGCTATGCGATGGTATTGGAATCGCTAGGTCTAACATTTCAGTATGCATGCATGTTGGTAAGAAGCAAGCAAGTATAATCCCGGAGGGGGATACTGTAAATGCTGAAGGGCAGAACGGCGCTCGTTACGGGCAGCGCCAAGGGACTTGGCAAGCGCGCTGCGCTGCAGCTGGCCGAGCAAGGATGCGACATTATTCTCAATTACTTCGAAAGCGCTCACGAAGCTGAAGGCGTTAAAGAGCAAATTGAAAAGCTTGGAGCGAAAGCGATCACGGTTCAAGCGGATATTTCAACAGCGGCCGGCGTCGAACGGCTGGCGGAAGCGGCGGAGCATTTCTCCGGCGGCGTTGATATTTTAATTAACAACGCAGGGCCGTTTGTGCGTGAACGGAAGCTGTTCAGCGAATATGATCAAGATACGATTATTCGGCTGCTGCACGGCAATCTGCTTGGCGTCATGCTGCTCGATCACCGCCTTCTTCCGGGCATGCGCAATCGGGGCTGGGGAAGAATTATTCATTTTGGTTTCGGTCATGCCGGAGAAGCGAGGGCATGGCCGCATCGGGCGGTATATGCGGCTGCAAAGACTGGTCTGGTATCGTTTACGAAGTCTTTGGCTGTCGAAGAAGCGCCTTTTGGCATAACGGTTAACTTAATCGGGCCTGGCGATATTCGAGGGGTGAACAAGGAAAGATCGATCGAAGAGGCGAGAGGGGACTATGACCCGGAATCGCCGATCGGGCGGCCTGGAACAGGCGAGGATGTAGCCCGCGTCGTCCTCTTCTTATGTGAGGAGAAATCGAATTTTCTGACCGGCAATGTTATTGACGTGACAGGCGGATATGATCCTATCCGCGCGAATATTAAAGGCATCTTCTAAAATCTTCAGTCATTGAAAAAAGAGTCTTATCGTTTAATAACGATAAGACTCTTTATCATTAGAATACTTGTACGACTTCTACGATCCCTTCAACTTCCTCAAGAAGCGCGCGCTCGATACCGGCTTTCAGAGTAATTGTCGAGCTTGGGCAGCTGCCGCAAGCGCCCATTAGACGAAGCTTAACGATGCCGTCCTCGACATCAACCAGCTCAACGTCGCCGCCGTCACGCTGAAGGAACGGACGAAGCTTATCCAGTACGTCCAAAACTTCATCGTACGTCGTGCTTTGTACTTGTTCACTCATTGCAATCAACTCCTTTCTCCCCTATTATAATACAATGTACTACAATTGAAAATGGATATCAATTTATTGAAGTCAGGTGGCTCTTCATGCATAAAATTATGATTGAATACTGCACGAGCAATACGCATCACGATACGGATCTCATATTGAAAAAATTCGAGAGCGACGACGCCTATGATGTTATTGAATACGGCTGCTTAGGAAATTGCGGCGAATGCTATTTAAGGCCGTTCGTTATGGTCGATGGCGAGATTGTTGCCACAGACGCTGTTGATGAACTTTCTGAAGCCATTGCCAGCTTCATTAAACAGCAGCAGGCGGATCGCGAGGCGCTGGATAAGCTGCTGGACAATCTGTAATACTGTCTTAACCGAGATGGCGTTTGGACTTCCACAATACACCGCTTTTAACAAGACGCGGCACGCGGCCTAAAATTGGCGTACCAGCCATGATGCCGAAGCCGCTCTTTTTGCCTAACGATCCCAATACGCCCTTCAACTTGATTTTGCCAAGACGCGGCGTCCGATTGTTCCATACGGCCATAAGGACGTCGGCAATTTGCTTGCCTTGCCCGCCGGCTGCCTGCGCGCTTGGCGAGAAAGGCAGCGCGGCGCAATCGCCAACGACATAAACATTGTTGTAGTCGGGAAGTTGATGGTGCTCGTTAACGACAAGCCTGCCCTGAGCGTCCTTCGGAAGCTCGAGGCGTTGCACCAGCTCGACGGGCTGAATGCCGGCTGTCCACACCGTCACATCCGTATAAATCGGATTGGATGCATTGGCATCATATAAAATGCCCTGTTCCAGCCGTGTTAATGCGACATGCCCGCGCATTTCCACATCATTTTGAGAGAACCATTCCGCAACAAAATCCTGCAGCTTGCCTGGAAAGGCTGAAAGCACCTTAGGACCGCGATCCAAGATGCGTATATTCAGATCCGGCCGGCTTTCCCGAAGCTCGGACGCAACCTCTACGCCGCTTAATCCCCCGCCAATGATAGAGACTTGCCCGTACGGTTTAATATCGTTCAACAAAGCATATGTTTTCCTAGTGGCCGAGAAGGTCTGTATGCTTGTCGAGTACAGCTCGGCTCCTTCGATTCCGTGATAACGGTCCGTACAGCCGAGGCCAATAACAAGCCAATCGTATGAGATGGGATCGTTGCCCGTCACGTATACGAGCTGTTCCTCTATGTTGATATCCGTAATTTCACCATATGCGCAAGTAAGCCGCGGGTCGATCGGAAACTTGACGCGAAGCTCCAAATCAGAGGAAGAGCCCGCAGCTAAGGCGTAGTATTCGGTTTTCAAGCCTTGAAAAGGCATTCGATCTATTAAGGTGATCGATACGTCCAGCGGCAGCTGCTTCTCCAGCAGCTGGTTAATGATTGCAAGCCCGCCGTAGCCGCCGCCCAGAATTACTAATTTTCTCATTTAATTACCCCATTCTTATGCTGTAATTATGGATAGGATGCGCTTCTTAGATGAAGTTTAGCACACAGCCAATGAGCAAGCTTCGGATTGGATAGAAGCTTGCTCATTGTGGTCATGCTCGAACGCTATTCATAAATTTTAATCTCGTTGTAGAAGGTATCGCGTTCCACAGGAATGCGGCCAGCGCCTTTAATGAGCCAAATCAAGTCTTCACGGGTAATGCCTTCCGGCGTCAAGGCGCCTGCGGCGTGACTGATTTTTTCTTTCACGATCGTGCCGTGCGCGTCGGAGGCGCCCATCGTCAGAGCAACTTGCGTAAGCTGTACGCCGATATTAATGAAATAAGCCTTAATATGCTGGAAGTTGTCCAGCATTAATCTGCTGATTGCGATCGTCTTTAAATCTTCAAACGCAGAGTTGCGGCGGCGGATGCCCGCTCTAGGATTAATCGGCTGCATTGACAAAGGAATGAAGACGAGGAAGCCGTTTGTTTCGTCTTGAAGCTCGCGCAAGTGCATCAAATGCTGAATACGGTCCTGCTTGGATTCGATGGAGCCGTACAGCATCGTCGTGTGCGTGCGAAGCCCGAGCTCATGAGCTGTCCGGTGAACTTGCAAATATTGCGATACATCGGCTTTATCGACGCGCATTTTTTTTCTGTAATGATCAGATAATATTTCTGCGCCGCCGCCTGTCAACGATTGCAAGCCGGCCTTCATCAGCTCCTGCAGCACTTCCTTATAGCTCAGTCCGCTTATGCGCGAGAAGAAATCAATCTCGGCAGCCGTATAAGCTTTCAGCGTGACGTCAGGATATTGGGCCTTCAGCGCTTTAAGCGAGTCCACATAATATTGAAACGGGACATGCGGATTATGGCCTCCGACGATGTGGAATTCACGAACGCCGGGATGGAAATGCTTCTCAACATAATCGATCATTTGGTCGCCGGTAAGCGTATAAGCCCCTTCATCGCCTTCGTCCTTGCGGAAGTTGCAAAATGCGCAGTGCGCTTCGCAGACATTTGTGAAATACAGGCTCATATTTTCAATAAAATAAACCTTTTTACCGTTTTTGCGCATGGCAACTTCGTTTGCCATTTGTCCGATTGTAAGCAAATCGTCGGATTCGTATAAGAAAACGCCATCCTCGAGCGTTAATCTTTCGTTGTTACGCACTTTTTCAATAATGCTCTGCATATGCTTTTCTTCAGTAGGGATAATGATGTTCAATCGATAGCCTCCTTTAATTCGGATAAGTATGTGAAAAAAAGAACTTGATCCGGCGATTGAGAAACTGTATTCATTATAAACCTCAAACTATGAAGGGGCAATGAGAAAAACTTATATTTGAGCATTTGGCGGATGATCGGACGCTCATCAGCGGCTAACGCTTGAGGAAGATGTTGAACTGGAGTATACTATAGAGAAGTAAGTGAGTTTATTTATTGATGATTCTATGGAGGGATGTCATATGATCACGATCAGTGATTCTGCATCTGAAAAAATAAAAGAAATGATGGAAGAAGAGGCAACACCCGGCTTGTTCCTCCGTCTAGGCGTAAAGGAAGGCGGCTGCAGCGGTTTTTCTTACAGCATGGGCTTTGACGACGAACAGCATGCCGATGATCAAGAGCTGGAAGTACAAGAACTGAAAGTCGTAGTCGACAGCGACAGCGTGAAATATTTGAGAGGCCTCGTCATTGATTTCAAGGAAGCGGCGATGGGCGGCGGATTTACGATCGAGAATCCGAATGCTTCCGCTACATGCGGCTGCGGCTCCTCCTTCCGTACAGCGAAGGACGCAGGGAAGCCGGCCGCGGCTGGCGAATGCTAATATTTTCAATATGATCGTTGTGAAAAAGTCTTCAAAGCAGTTTCTTAAAAGCTGCTTTGGAGGCTTTTTTTTGTAAAAAAATAGAGATGTCGTACTTTGTACCTATATAGCGGTAGTTAATTGGTTCCGATAATAAAAATAGCTTCTTACTAAAATAGGAATTTCAACTAGACAAAAAAGGAGAACAACATGACGGGAACCAAATTTAATTTTAGAAAAGTGTTTAGAAACAATTTCAAGACCAAGCTCATTTCGGTGTTCGCTCTTGTTCTAGTCGTGCCGTCGATTACAATCGGGTGGCTGTCTTACGGAAAGGCCAACAGCGAGCTGCAGAAAACAATGATTCACACAGCCCAGGATAATGTAAAGCTGTTCGATCAGCTTATTCAATCCACTATCAATCCTATCGTTATGGACGTAAGATATATGGCGGACATAACGACGAATGAAATGTTTGCGCAGAATAACGCTAGCAAGATGAAAGAGCATTACGGCAGTTACCTGCTTATGAATTCCGGCGTGGACGGCATCAGCTACGCTTCGACGACAGGCAGCTTTTTTCAGCTTCCCGAAGCGGAGGTTTCCGATGACTTTGATCCCAGAACGCGGGATTGGTATAAAGCGGCAATAGAGAATAAAGGCGAAATTCAAATATCGGAGCCTTTCTTTTCTCCTATTACCCAAAAGTCTTTAGTTGTCGTTTCACGAACGACCGGAGACGGCAAGGGGGTTGTGGGCATCAGCATTTCGATTAATCAATTGAACTCGCTGACCGATATAGTCGGCATAGGTGAAGAAGGGTACATAACGGTGCTGGATAACCATAAGCGCTTCGTCATTCACCCGATCTATGAGACGGGAACGGAGTTTCAGGATGAAGCTGCTGCCGCAATGTATGCTGTAGAAAGCGACGTCATTCCTTATACGTCGGCAAACGGCGAGGACATGACGCTAATGTTTGAGACGAGTTTATTGACCGGCTGGAAAATTGTCGGCGCGATATCAAATACGGAAATTGAAAAGGCATCGCGGCCGATTCTTGTAACGATGATTATTACGATGCTCATCTGCCTGGTTGCCGGAGCGGCGGTAGTCGTTCTTATCTTGCGCTCGATTATCGGGACGATCAGACGATTAAAGGACCATGCGATTAGAGTAAGCGAAGGCGATTTGACTGTGGCGCATACGGTCGATTCTGAGGACGACTTAGGCCAGCTTGGCGATGCCTTCAATACGATGCAGGACAATTTGCGAAAGCTTATCCGGGATGTGGAGATGAGCTCGGAGCAGGTGGCGGCATCCTCCGAGGAATTGACTGCAAGCGCCGTGCAAACGAGCGCGGCAACGGAGCAAATCGCCAAGGCGATGCAGGAGGTGGCGAACGGCTCGGAAGCGGCCATTAACGGCATTGATGCGAACAAGCAGTCGGTAGCTGAAATATCGGTTGGAGTAAACCGGATTGTTGAAAGCGTATCGGAGCTGTCTGACCTGTCGCAGCATTCTTCGCTTCAAGCGGAGGAAGGCGGCACTGCTGTTCGTAAGGTCGTAGATCAAATGCGCTCCATTCATGAATCGGTCGAAAAATCGGATGTAATGATTCGATCGTTATACGACCGCTCGAAGGAGATCAGCTCAATCTCAGATGTCATCAGCGGAATTGCGCAGCAAACGAATCTGCTTGCTCTTAACGCGTCGATCGAAGCGGCAAGAGCAGGAGAGCATGGCAAAGGCTTTGCAGTAGTCGCAAGCGAGGTGCGGGCGCTAGCCGAGCAGTCGCAAGCTTCATCGAAGCAAATAGCCGAGCTGATTCAAGAAATTCAGCGGGAGACAGGACTGTCCGTTCAAAATATGAGCAAGGTGACGGCGGAGGTCGAGAACGGTTTAATCGTATCGAACAGCACGATACAGAAATTCGAGCAGATCGTAATCAGCATGAAAAATACGGCACCGCATATTGACGGCGTTTCGGCCATTTCACAGCAAATATCGGCCAGCGTACAAGAAGTAATGGCAGTTGCGGAAGAGCTTTCGATGCAATCGAAAGGCAATGCAGCCATTTCGCAGGAGGTGGCGGCAGCGAGCGAGGAGCAGCTTGCTTCGATGGAGGAAATATCGTCGGCTGCCCAATCGCTGTCTTCACTTGCGGAGGAGCTGCAAATTCAAATCGGCAAGTTTAAATATTGATGAGCAAATCAGCCTCCAGTTAGAGCGGCTATTGCGGCATTTGCATTCTCGCTGAATAAGCCGCCATGATAACAGATGACAGTGTCGATATCGTAGCTGGCAAGCTTTTTAACCGACTGCTTGGCCAGCTCGTAATCGGTGCAAAGCGCTGCATCCGGCAGCTGAAGCCTGCCATTGCGATCGACGATTAAAGCGTCGGCAGCGATTAGAGTTTTGCTTTGATGATGGTAGAGGCTAATATGTCCGGGCGTATGTCCCGGTGTAGCGATAACCGTAATCCCGCCGCAGCAGGGAATCACTTGTTCCGGTTCGGCAATAGCCGTCACGCGAACGCTCGGAGGATGCTCCAGCGTCTTGCGGAAGGCTTGACGCCATTGCGGGGCGACACTCTCCGGCAAAGCCGACATTGCAGTCTCGATTGCTTCGGGAGTTAGCTTTAATAGCTTTTTCTCTCCCTCAATATAAGGCTTCTCAAGATCGCTTGAAATGACGGCCGGCTGGTGCCGCATCGCATCGATGAGCGCTTGCGCGCTGCCGATATGATCGAGATCCTGATGAGTGATAATAATGGATGTAATAGACTGGAGCTCCGTGTTCAATCGCGCGAGCTCTTTTTGTATAAGGGGAAGCTGACCGGGGTATCCGGTATCGACAAGAATCGTATGCGACTCGTCCCAAATTAGCGCCGGGCAGACGGTCTCTATCTTGCCTATCATTGGAGCGGACAAGCTAAGCATGGCTATGCCGGATTTATTGCGCATCATATACCTACCTCCATTACGGTTTGATAGGTGTTATTGTAGCGGAGTAAAATCATAATGTAAATATGTAAAATAATAATTTTATCACATAAATAAATATTTGTCAATATGTATTTTTGAATAATTTCGAACAAATTAAGAAATAAATTAATCGGAATCTATTGCAATGTATTTAGCTGCATGGTATAGTATATATTAACTGAATGCAAGCGATCTAGTCACATATTGAAAAGGTTATCATTTGTGATGATGCTCTTTTCAATATGTGACTTTTGTTTGTATCAAAATAACATGTTAATAATTTTTTGGAGGTTTTTTACAATGGCACAAGGAACAGTTAAATGGTTTAACGCAGAGAAAGGCTATGGCTTTATCGAAGTTGAAGGCGGCAACGATGTATTCGTACACTTCTCCGCTATCCAAGGCGACGGCTTCAAAACGCTTGACGAAGGTCAACAAGTTGAGTTCGAAGTTGTTCAAGGCAACCGCGGACCACAAGCTGAAAACGTAGTTAAACTGTAATATCCATTACAGCCGAAAGCAGCCCTTAACATCAGTTAAGGGCTGCTTTTTTTTTGTCGCTCGATTTGGTTGCTTGAAAGCAATTTGACTATGACTAGACATTCCGTTTGTTGATTAGAAGCCTTTGTATTGAGGCTCTTCATTTTCCAATTGCTGTACACGATTTTCCACTTGCTGTACGATTTGCTGCGTCTGCTCCGCAGCATTTGTAAACAGCGTTTTCGCCTCTTGATTCTGGGTGCTTAGAGCAAATTGCTCCAAGCTTGCTTGTGCGCTTTTTAACGAAGCGACGCATGTTTTCACATCAGAAGCTACCGTCATGCCAACTCACCTCCTTTGATAATGATTTGTAATCTTTAAACGAATATAATGTTCCCCCAATTCATGAAATCCTACAACATTGCAATTCAGATATTTTTTCCTCCCAAATGAATAAAACGGCATAAATATGACAATCTTGCTTATGTATATTAACTGCCATCAAATGGAAACTAAAAGGGGGAGCGAAAATGCAAGACTGGCTGCTTATCATATTAAGGACGCTGCTGGCGGTCGCCATTCTGTTCGTGATGACAAAGCTGCTTGGAAAGAGACAAGTATCACAGCTTTCCTTGTTCGAATATATAACCGGGATTACGATCGGGAGTTTGGCGGCCTATATTTCGTTGGATTTGGAAGCGAAATGGTATTTGGGAATCATTTCGTTATCGGTGTGGGTGCTGGTCACGCTCGGCATCGAATTTTTACAACTCAAAAGCAAAACCGCACGGGATTTTATTGACGGCAAAGCTACGGTGCTGATCAAGGACGGCAAAATATTGGAGGACAATCTGAAAAAAGAACGGCTTACAGTAGACGAGCTGATGGAAAATTTACGTTCTAGAAATGTATTTCAAGCTGCAAATGTGGAATTCGCGGTGATGGAACCGAGCGGGGATATCAACGTTCTGCTGACGAAAGAAAATCAGCAGCTTACACCTAAGCATCTAGGAATCAAAGTGGGACCGGAACAGGAGCCGCAAGCGGTCATTATGGACGGAAATATAATGGATGAGCCGTTGGCTACGATTGGTTTGAGTCGGGAGTGGCTGAAGACGGAATTAGAGAAGCTCGGCGTTGCAATCGAAAATGTATTTCTTGGTCAGGTCGATTCTTATGGCCAGCTTTATGTAGATCTGTTCGACGATCAGATTCAAGTGCCCGAGCCTCAAGTGAAGGCCAGCCTTCTGGCAACGTTAAAGAAATGCGAGGCCGATCTTGAAATGTTTAGTCTGTCCACGAAAGAACCGAATGCCAAGGAAATGTACGGTGATTGCGCCAAAGAGCTTGAACGGATTATCGGGGACGTTAAACCGTTGCTTATTCGTTAAAAATATTCAGGGGGTAGAAATAGATGGCTAACAACAAGTTGAAAAACGCAACTCCCGTTCAACAGGAGTATCAAAAGCTGGCCAAGGAGCTCGAGCCGAAACGGCCCATATTCAAAAACTGCTGCAAGGCGTTCATTGCCGGGGGAGCGATTTGCGTCGTTGGACAAGCCATTCAGGAGATGTTCGTTCATTGGTTCGCCTTTGACGAGAAGAAAGCTTCCAATCCGACCGTAGCGGTGTTGATTTTAATTTCTGTCATTTTAACGAGTTTAGGCGTGTATGATAAATTCGGACAATGGGCGGGAGCGGGCTCGGCTGTACCCGTTACAGGATTTGCCAATTCTATGGCGTCGGCGGCTATTGAGCACCGAAGCGAAGGGCTGGTTTTAGGCGTCGGAGGAAAGATGTTCAAGCTTGCGGGTCCGGTTATCGTGTTTGGAACGGTTGCCGCATTTTTTGTCGGTATTCTTACGCTAATTTTTGTCGGTACCGACGGCGGAGGTCACTGATATGCTGAAGGGGCATCAGAGCTGGGTGTTTGAGAATAGGCCGGTTATCCGGTCAACGGCTACCGTTGTCGGCCCTTTTGAAGGGAGAGGGCCGCTTGCCGACGATTTCGATATTATACATGGCGATTCCATGCTTGAAGAAGACAGTTGGGAAAAAGCTGAAAAGGTGTTGATCGAAGAGGCTGCTCAGCTGGCGATCGAAAATGCGGGGCTCACCAAGGAGCAGGTCCAGTTCTACATCGGCGGAGATCTGATGAATCAAATTATTAGCAGCAGTTTTGCGGCTCGTACATTGACGATCCCTTATCTTGGCGTGTTCGGCGCTTGCTCGACTTCCATGGAAAGCTTGGCTCTTGCCTCTGCGCTCGTTAATGGGGGAGCAGCCAAATATATTTTGGCAGGAACCTGCAGTCATAATTCAAGCGTCGAGAAGCAGTTCCGCTATCCGACTGAATATGGATCACAAAAGCCGCCGACCGCTCAATATACCGTAACGGGGGCTGGAGCGGCAGTCGTATCATTGGATGGAGAGGGGCCTGTCGTCACTTCGGCAACTATAGGCAGAGTTATCGATATGGGCATTACTGACCCGTTTAATATGGGAGCTGCAATGGCCCCCGCAGCGGTCGATACGATTCAGGCTCACTTCCGTGATTTGGAAATCGAGCCCGGCTATTACGATCTGATCGTAACGGGCGATCTTGCGAAAGTAGGCTACGAAATTGCCGGCAAACTGTTTGAAAAGCACAATTTTCCGATCAACCAAACGAATTTCTCCGACTGCGGAATGATGATTTACGATTACGAGACACAAATGGTACAAGCCGGGGCTAGCGGCTGCGGCTGCTCGGCTGTCGTTACCTATGGTCATTTGCTGAAGCGCATGAAGAAGGGGGAAATCAAAAGAATGCTTGTCGTCGCGACTGGGGCGCTGTTGTCGCCGCTTTCGTTTCAGCAAGGCGAAAGCATTCCTTGCATCGCGCA
>Ga0180215_1000734_pt1 | contig 39269 bp, 36 predicted proteins | sample eDN3rd37CBELigBY_FD_128871 | JGI IMG/M metagenome (GOLD analysis project Ga0180215, IMG submission 128871) | Enriched backyard soil microbial communities from Emeryville, California, USA - eDNA 3rd pass 37_C BE-Lig BY (version 2) (version 2) | ecosystem: Environmental > Terrestrial > Soil >...
GCGTTAATTTGGTATAATATAGATAACTAATTGGGAGGGTGATATTTATGTTCAATACAAGAGAAAACACACAAAATGAAGTTGAATTTATAGTAATAGATGACCTTGTTCCTGAAAATCATCTACTTCGAAAAATAGATAAATATATAGATTTTTCATTCATTCTTGAAAAAGTAAAACCTTATTATTGTGAGGATAATGGACGCCCTTCAATTGATCCTCTAGTTCTTTTTAAAATGATGTTTGTTGGTTATTTATATGGAATTCGTTCTGAGAGGCAATTAGAAGAAGAAATTAAAATGAATATTGCTTATAGATGGTTTTTAGGGTTGAAATTATCTGATCGAGTTCCTCATCATTCTACAATAAGCTGGAATCGTAGAACTCGTTATGCAGAAACAAATATATTCCAAGAAATCTTTGATGAGATCGTGTTTCAAGCAATGGAACATCGCATGGTAGGAGGAAGAGTTCTCTTTACGGATTCTACTCATTTAAAAGCCAATGCGAATAAACACAAATTCACCAGAGAAACTGTTGAGGTTGAGACTAGAGATTATATTGAAGACTTAAATAAAGCTATTGAACAAGATCGTAAAGATCACGGAAAAAAGCTCTAAAAGAAAGAGAGGAGGTGGAGGAAACTAAGGAAATACGAGTAAGTTCAACAGATCCTGAAAGTGGATTTATGTCTAGAGATAACAAACAGGAAATGTTCTGTTATCTAGATCATCGAACGACAGACTTTAAATTCAACATTATAACTGATGCCTATGTTACACCAGGAAATGTCCATGATTCTGTTCCTTATTTATCAAGACTTGACCGCCAAATCGAGCGATTTGGTTTTAAAGTAGAAGCTTCAGCTTTGGATTCAGGATATTTGACTAGTGCTGTTTGTAAGGGATTATCGGATAGAGGCATATTTGGAGTAATTGCCCATAGAAGATTTAAGCCAACCAAAGGTTTGTTTCCTAAAGCGAAATTTACATATGATAAAGAGAATGATCTATATATTTGTCCAAATAAGGATGAGTTAACTTATCGAACAACTACAAGAGAAGGATATCGAGAATATAAATCTGATCCCAAGAAATGTGCCACATGTCCTCTACTCTCACAGTGTACAAGGTCAAAAACCAAACAAAAAGTAATAACTCGACATGTTTGGGAAGACCATAAGGAGCAAGTTAGATTAAATCGCCTTTCCCCATCTGGGAAAGAACTATATAAATTTAGAAAAGAAAAGGTAGAGCGAAGCTTTGCAGATTCAAAAGAATTGCATGGGCTTCGCTACTGCCGGTTACGGGGATTAAGGAATGCAAGTGAGCAGGTGCTTCTCACCGCAGCCTGCCAGAATATGAAAAAGATTGCCACACACCTAGCTAGGTTAAGCTAGGTGTGTGAGAAGCTTTTTCTTTGGTTATCTTAGGAAATTTATTAATCTTTATAAGAACATTTTAAGAAAATAAAAAAGCTTGTAGAGAAAAACACCCACTTTCTCTACAAGCTGACGAATCACTTTGTGTGATTCGTTTTTTTATGTGTGTCGAATTATGTTTAATTTTGTCTAATAGTAAATAAAATCTGAAAATCGAAGATAAATTCCAAGAATCGTTGATAAACTTTAGAAATCGTTAATAAATTGTCAGAAACGAAAATAAATCCATCTACTAACTATTTCTTAGCAAGTTTCAAGGCTTTTTCTGTATTGGCAAAATGCTTCTTTGTAATAGAAGCTAAAAACTCACTACCTTTTTTTTGAAGGATTTTTGCAGCAGCAATATCTACTTGTGCTCCTGCACCTTTTGGAATCACCACACCCGCTTTTTGGGACAATTTGTCAAATTCTTGAATAAATGAATAACGGGCAATTATGGATGCAGCCGCAACCGCAAGATGAACACCTTCAGCTTTTGTTGAAAAGTAGATATTTTCTTTATACACTTTTTTTCCTTGAAGATGGTTGAAATAAACACCCGGCACAGCAAATTGATCGATTAGAACACCATCGGGCTTTTCCGGATCAATCTTCATAAGTAAATGATTAATAGCCTGGTTATGTAAAATAGCCTTCATTTTTCCTTGTGACATTCCTTGCTGTTGCAGATCATTATATTTTTCATTATGTAAGACAAGCAAACTATAAGGGATTGTTTGAATCAGATCTTTTGCAATGTCACAAATTTGAGGATCTTTAAGGTTCTTCGAGTCTTTGACACCTAATTCTTTTAAAAGTTCAATTTGATCGTTCTTAACATATGCTGCAACGACTGTAATTGGGCCGAAAAAATCTCCTGTGCCAACCTCATCAGAACCAATAATAGACAAGTTTGATATATTTGCCGGTGGTTGATATCCATTAGGTGCTTTTGCAATTGAAGGCTGTTTCCTAGTTGCTTGAGCAGCTGTGCCCCATTGCGCAGCCACAGCTTCAGCAGAATTCCCCTGAAAAAGTACTTTTCCGGATTTGTATGCGGTGATCGTACATCCATTTACTTTCGCGGAAAAAACCGCTCCAGGTGGGGTCTTTTCTATTTTATTTTTGTTATAATAGCTCTCCATTTTTGTGATTTGTTCTGGCCCTACTTTTATAACGGAATTCGCCAATTTTTACACCCTTTCTAAATAAAAACTAACAATGACTTGTTGCATTTGTTCAAAAAATTGTCCTTCTTCCCATATGATAAAGCTTCATGTTATGATATAAATTAGGATTTGCAGGAAATGGAGGATTTATCGTTGTCAAAACGTCCTAAGTCTAAAACAACAGTAGACATATATGGTCAACAATTTTCAATTATTGGTTCTGAAAGCACAAGCCATATTCGAGCTGTTGCTGCAATGGTTGATGATAAAATGAGAGAGATTAATAGTAAAAATCCGTCTCTTGATATAAATAAATTGGCAGTGTTAACAGCTGTTAACGTTGTCCATGACTATTTAAAGCTAAAAGAAGAGTATGAAAAACTCGAGAAACAATTATTTGAAAAGGATTGAAGCTGAAATATGCTAGATTTTGTTTTGTTTATTATTCTATTATTCGGAATATTGGTCGGCTTAAAACGTGGATTTATTCTCCAGTTTATTCACTTAGCCGGATTTATCATTTCTTATATTGTAGCATACCAATATTTTGATGATCTTGCACCAAAATTAAAGCTGTGGGTTCCTTACCCGGTATCAGGAGAAGGTCCAACAATATTAACATTACTCAGTGGCGATGACCTTGAGGGAGCTTATTACCGAGCTGTTGCATTTGTATTATTATTCATTGGGACAAAAATTGTTATGCAGATTATTGGATCAATGCTGGACTTTGTGGCACTTCTTCCGATTTTAAAGCAATTAAATAGGGCTGCTGGATCAATACTTGGATTTTTAGAGTCATATCTTGTTTTATTTATTATCCTATTTATTGCAGCGTTAATTCCAATGGAACAAATTCAAAGTGCATTGGACCATTCGGTATTAGCAAATCTTATTGTGAACCACACACCTTATTTTTCTGATAAAGTAAATGAACTTTGGATTCAATACATGTCTTAAAAGAGGCTGACTTAAAGAGGGTAATTCTTTCATCACTCGTATATATTGACTACATCCAAGTTTTGTAGAATATATAATGGTGCAGGTGGACTTACCCTTAGTTTAAGTCAGTCTCTTTCCGTAAGAAGTGACTTAAGAATTGTACTTTTTCTTAAATATTGTATCATTTTTATAGAAAGTGCTAGATAAAGAGGTGGAATAAATGAACATTCATAAAAAAGATGTTATCCGATTATTAGAAAAGATCGCGGTTTTAATGGAATTAAAAGGGGAAAATCCTTTTAAAATATCTGCGTTTCGAAAAGCTGCTAACGCTTTAGAAGTGGATGATAGAAGCTTAGCATTAATTGATGATTTTACGAAGATTCCCGGTATAGGAAAAGGGACTTCAGCCGTTATTAAAGAATTTGTGGAAACGGAAAAATCAGAGGTTCTTGAGCAATTACAAGCGGAAGTGCCTGCAGGTTTACTTCCTTTATTAAAACTGCCAGGTTTAGGTGGTAAAAAGATTGCAAAGCTATATAAGGAATTACACATCGATAGTGTTGAAGCGCTTAAATTAGCCTGTGAAGAAAATAAGATACAAAGTTTAGCGGGATTTGGAAAAAAATCAGAAGAAAAGATTTTAGCTGCGATTGAAGAAATCGGAAGTCGTCCAGAACGCTTACCAATTTCGTTTATGCTTCCAATTGCACAGGAAATTGAGTCATATCTTGAAAAATGTAAAGATATTGAAAGCTACTCACGTGCTGGCAGTCTGAGACGTATGCGTGAAACTATTAAAGATTTAGATTTTATTATATCGACAAATGAACCCAAACATGTAAGGGAACAACTGTTGAACATTCCTAATATTTCGGATGTTATCGCAAGCGGTGATACAAAGGTATCTGTCCAGCTTACATATGACTATGAGGTAAGTGTAGATTTTAGACTAGTTAAACCAGCGGAATTTGCCACAACTCTGCATCATTTCACAGGATCGAAGGACCATAATGTCAGAATGAGACAGCTTGCAAAAGACCGTGGAGAAAAGATTAGTGAATATGGCGTAGAAAATGTTGAGACAAACGAAGTGAAAACATTTGAAACAGAAGAGGATTTTTATCAGTATTTTAATCTTCCTCATTTCTCTCCTGAAATTCGAGAAGATGGAACAGAGGTTGATTCTTTCCATCATGACATCAAGCTTGTACACTTGGAGGATATAAAAGGAGATCTTCATATGCACTCTACCTGGAGTGATGGAGCTTTTACTATTCGTGAAATGGTTGAAGCGTGTCGCAATAAAGGGTATCGTTATATCGCCATTACGGACCATTCCCAATATTTAAAGGTAGCAAATGGATTAACACCTGAGAGACTAAGGGCTCAACGGCAGGAAATAGATGCCTTAAACGAAGAATATGATGATATTACAATTCTTGCCGGAGTTGAGATGGATATTTTGCCTGATGCTACATTAGATTATGATGACGAATTGCTAGCCGAGATGGATCTTGTCATTGCCTCCATTCATTCAAGTTTTTCTCAATCACAGGAAGTGATCATGGAACGTCTAAAAACAGCGTTACACAATCATCATGTTGACATCATTGCACATCCAACTGGTCGAATCATCGGCAAGCGAAAAGGTTATGATGTAAACATAGATTTACTTATTCAACTTGCAAAGGAAACAGACACAGTATTAGAGTTAAATGCGAACCCTCAGCGTTTAGACTTGAGTGCAGAACATATTCGCAAGGCCCAAGAAGCGGGTGTGAAAGTTGTCATTAATACAGATGCACATAATATAGACATGTTAGACGATATGGATATTGGTATTTCTACAGCCAAAAAAGGCTGGATTGAACGCGATACAGTTATTAATACATGGGACATTGACCAGCTAAAAGCATTTTTAAACAGACATCATAAGGAATAGCAAATTATATTTATGATTGAATATTGAAGGCTGTGTAATTATTAGGAGGTAGACCGAATTGCAGCAGAAAGTTTTGCATGTACTTGAATATGAAAAAGTGAAAGAGCAGCTTATTAAGCATGCTTCATCAACACTTGGCAAAGAAAAAGTTAAAGCGCTCGTCCCTTCTAGTGAGTACCAGGAAGTGGCTGTTTCTCAGGAACAAACAGATGAGGCTGCAAAAGTACTCCGACTCAAAGGAAATATCCCATTGGGTGGACTTGTTGACATTAGAGCAACAGTCAAGCGAGCAAAAATCGGCGGAATGCTCAGTTCAGTTGAGCTTATTGAAGTTGCAGGCACTTTATATGCAGGCAGGCAAATGAAACGTTTTATTGAAAAAATGATAGAGGAAGAAATTGAATTATCTCATTTGCCAATCCTTGCTGAGCAAATTGTTGTCATTCATGACTTGGAGAGAAGGATTTCCGAATGTATAGATGATAATGGGTATGTATTGGACAGTGCAAGTGAAACATTAAAAGGCATTCGCCAGCAGCTTAGAACAACCGAGGCAAGAGTAAGAGATAAACTAGAATCAATGATTCGTTCTTCTAATGCATCAAAAATGCTATCTGATGCGATCATTACGATTCGAAATGATCGTTTTGTATTGCCTGTAAAACAGGAGTATAGAGGATCATACGGTGGGATCGTTCATGATCAATCCAGTTCAGGGGCAACTCTTTTTATCGAACCTCAAGTCGTAGTTGACCTAAACAACACTCTTCAACAAGCAAAAGTGAGGGAAAAGGTAGAAATCGACCGCATTCTAGCAAAACTGTCAAATGAAGTAGCCGAAAATAGTGATGATCTCCTGCAGAATGTTGAATGCTTGGCCATTATGGATTTTATGTTCACAAAGGCGAAGTATGCAAAACAAATAAAAGGGATAAAGCCTATTGTCAATCAAGAAGGTGTTATCCGCTTGTTTAAAGCAAGACACCCCCTATTACCTGAAAGTGAAGTTGTACCGAATGATATTGAATTAGGTACAGACTTTACAACCATAGTTATTACAGGACCAAATACCGGTGGGAAGACCGTTGCACTTAAAACACTTGGATTATGTACATTAATGGCTCAATCAGGTTTGCACATTCCGGCACTTGACGGATCAGAGGTTGCGGTCTTCAAGGAGGTTTATGCAGATATCGGTGACGAACAATCGATTGAACAAAGCTTAAGTACGTTTTCTTCACATATGGTTAATATTGTGGATATCCTTCATAAAGTGGATGACGAAAGTCTTGTGTTATTTGATGAGCTTGGAGCCGGAACAGATCCACAAGAAGGGGCTGCGCTTGCTATCTCTATATTGGATGAAGTGTACAGTCGTGGAGCGAGAGTGGTTGCAACAACTCACTATCCGGAGCTAAAAGCGTACGGATATAACCGAGATGGTGTCATTAATGCAAGTGTAGAATTTGATATCACAACTTTGAGTCCAACATATAAACTTTTAATAGGTGTCCCGGGCCGTAGTAATGCGTTTGAAATCTCAAAACGACTGGGCCTGCAGGAAAATGTTATACAAAAGGCAAGGTCACAAATGAGTGATGAGAGCAATGAAGTAGACACGATGATCGCTTCATTAGAATCCAGCAAAAAAACAGCTGAAATTGAGTTAATGGAATCAAAAAAAATCCGGCATGAAGCAGAAAAACTTCATAAGGAGCTTCAAAGACAGATCATTGAATTCAATGAACAACGTGATGCCCTTTTTGAAAAAGCGGAACGAAAGGCTTCAGAAAAATTAGAAGAAGCAAACCGGGAAGCGGAAAACATTATAAGAGATTTAAGGAAACTTCGAAAAGAACAGCATGCTCAAGTAAAAGAGCATGAGTTGATCGATGCGAAAAAGCGTCTTGAAGAGGCACAGCCTTATTTCGAAAAATCGAAAAAGGTTGAGAAGAAACAACCTGTTAAACATGAACTTCTGCCTGGTGATGAAGTAAAAGTCATTAGTTTTGATCAAAAGGGATATTTGGTTGAAAGGGTAAATGATAAGGAGTGGCAGGTTCAAATGGGAATCTTAAAAATGAAGGTAAAAGAAAAAGATCTTGAATATATTAAGAGACCTAAGCAACAGGTGCAAGAAAAGCCTTTGGCTGCTGTTAAAGGAAAGGATTACCATGTTTCATTGGAATTAGATTTACGAGGGGAACGATTTGAAAATGCATTACTAAGAGTTGAGAAATACTTAGATGATGCTGTTTTAGCCGGCTATCCAAGGGTTTCAATTATTCATGGTAAAGGAACAGGTGCACTTCGAACTGGTGTGAAAGAATTGTTAAAAAATCATCGAAGTGTAAAAAGCACTCGGTTTGGGGAAGCGGGTGAAGGCGGAACAGGCGTCACAATTGTGGAGCTTAAATAGTGGGGGGGAAGAGCGTGAGTACATTTTGGGAGAATGATTGGGTTCAAATTGCTGCCTACTATAGCGTTGTAGTTCTAAGTATCATTTTATTTTTAACCATTTTTGAACTTGTCACAAAGTATAAAAATTGGGAAGAGATTCAAAATGGTAATTTAGCTGTTGCGATGGCAACAGGAGGGAAAATTTTTGGAATAGCAAATATTTTTCGGTTTTCAATTCAGCAACATGAGAGTCTTCTAGAAATGTTGGGGTCTGGAGTATATGGATTCGTTTTACTTTTATTAGGCTATTTTATATACGAATTTATGACACCGAAGTTTAGCATTGATGATGAGATTCAGAAAGACAATCGTGCAGTTGGATTTATATCCCTTGTTATTTCAGTTGGTTTATCATTTGTTATCGGTGAGGCTTTATAAGGAGAGTGTAGAGTGGAGACGTTGGCGAAAGTGATGTTTGGTTTATGCGGGTTGTTTGTGTTGATTGGCATTATTTATTTAGCTTTCTTTTAAATACAAGTAAAGGGCCTGATTCATAAAATCTGGCCCTTTTTTATTATTTTATATTTCTGAAAACACAAAAAGCTGATATACTTTTTTATAAGCGTGAAAAAATGATTTGTTTATCGGTTTTAACATGTATGTATGTCCTCTTTTATTCCTTTCTAACCAATCTGTCATTTTATATTTCCCTCAAAAGGAGGAGAAAAAAATGGAAAGTCAAAAACCTTGGTTAAATCTTTACCCAGCAGAAATCCCTCATACCATGAAAAGCGATGAAAAACCGTTGTACTATTATCTCGAACAATCTGCTTTAGAATTTCCATCTCAAATCGCCATCCATTTTCTAGGTAAAGAACTAACCTATACAGACCTTTATCAACAGTCTCTAAAAATGGCTAACTATCTACAGTCTCTAGGCTTACAAAAGGGTGACAGGGTATCGATCATGCTGCCGAATTGTCCTCAAGCCGTGATTTCCTATTATGGTGTCTTATTAGCTGGCGGTATCGTCGTTCAAACGAATCCGTTATATATGGAAAGAGAGCTGGAGTATCAATTAAATGATAGCGAGTCCACGTTTATCGTAACGCTTGATTTATTATATCCGAGAGTCTCTAAAATGAAAGCGTTAACAAAGTTGAATCATATTATTGTAACAAGTATAAAAGACTATTTACCATTTCCTAAGAATCTTTTATATCCATTTGTTCAAAAAAAGCAAAATCAAATGGTTATTAAAGTAGAACATCAAGGCAATACTCATTTGTTCCCAAAAATCATGGAATTAGCTGAACCGACTGTTGAGGAATATAAATACATTCCATCCGAAGATATTGCATTACTTCAATATACAGGAGGAACAACTGGTTTCCCTAAGGGTGTTATGTTATCACATGACAATGTTGCTCTGAATACAAAAATGTGTTCTGCGTGGATGTATAAATCAAAACGAGGGAAAGAATCTATTTTAGGCATTATTCCATTCTTCCATGTGTATGGAATGACGACAGTGATGAATTTATCAGTTATGCAAGGATATAAAATGATTCTGTTACCTAAATTTGATCCATCCGACACATTAAAAACGATTCATAAATTAAAACCAACGTTATTTCCCGGTGCACCAACAATTTATATTGCTTTATTAAATCATCCAGATCTTCAAAAATATAATTTGTCATCAATTGAATGCTGTATAAGCGGTTCTGCACCATTACCCGCTGAGATACAAGAGAAGTTTGAGCGTGTTACAGGTGGTAAACTTGTAGAAGGTTATGGTTTATCTGAGGCATCCCCTGTTACTCATGCTAATTTCATTTGGAAGAAAAGAAAAAAGGGAAGTGTCGGCGTTCCTTGGCCAAGTACAGATGCTGTGATCCTGTCATATGAACATGGAGGAATAGCCGAGCCGAATGAGCTTGGTGAGATAGCAGTACGGGGTCCACAGGTTATGCTTGGGTATTGGAATAAAAAAGAAGAAACAGAAGAAGCCTTGAAAAATGATTGGCTTTTGACCGGAGATATTGGATACATGGATGAAGAAGGATATTTCTATATTGTAGACCGTAAAAAAGATATGATTATTGCTGGAGGATTTAATATTTATCCACGTGAAATCGAGGAAGTCCTCTATGAGCATGAAAAAGTAAAGGAAGTTGTTGTAGCAGGTATACCTGATCCATACAGAGGTGAAACAGTAAAAGCCTATATTGTATTAAAAGAAAATCAGCAGGCCACGTCAGAGGAATTTAATGAATATGCCCGCAAACATTTAGCGGCGTATAAAGTGCCGCATATTTATGAATTTAGAGATGAATTACCTAAGACAGCTGTGGGGAAAATACTAAGACGTGCATTAATTGAAGAGGAAAAAGTAAAGAACGCTAATTGATCGTATATTGGAGGGGCTTCTGTCTCTCCAATTATGAAAAAAACAGATGAGGGCTTGACAGAAAGGAAAGGAAATTCTATGATTAAATTATGAATGATGATTCATTCATTAACTGAAAGGGAGTCGAACATTACATTGAGACAGAAGAAACCAAAATATATACAAATCATTGATGCAGCAGTTATTGTCATAGCAGAAAATGGTTACCACCAAGCACAAGTTTCAAAAATAGCCAAGCAGGCTGGAGTGGCGGATGGGACAATCTACTTATATTTTAAGAACAAAGAAGATATTCTTGTATCACTCTTTCAAGAAAAAATGGGCGTCTTTATTGAAAAAATTGAAGAAGAGATAAAAAGCAAAAAAAAGGCAGCAGACAAACTATATTCGTTAATTGATAAGCATTTTACCTTATTATCTGAAGATCACCACCTTGCAATTGTAACACAGTTAGAATTAAGGCAATCAAATAAGGATTTACGCCTTCGAATAAATGAAGTGCTAAAGGGATACTTAAATGTAGTGGATAAGATTATAAGTGATGGTAAAGAGAATGGCGAATTCAGAGAAGAACTTGATGTAAGGCTGGCCAGACAAATGATCTTCGGCACAATTGATGAAACCGTCACAACATGGGTTATGAATGATCAGAAATATAGGTTAACAGATCAAACAAAGAAAGTTCATGATTTATTTGTTAACGGTCTTTCAACTAAAAATTTATAGCTAGTGAAATGGCATGATTGTCATTCGCTTCATATAAGTTATTTTTCGTTTGTAAATGAAATACATTTTAAGTATGTATGATGAAGCAGGGAGGAAAAAAATGAAGTATTTACAAATAAAAAAAGAGAACAGAGTTGCAGTTGTATCTATTAATCACGAACCTGCAAATGCATTATCATCAAATGTGTTGAAAGATATTTCTGCGATGCTGGACCATATTCTGGAAGACAATAAAATTCGAGCTGTCATTCTTCACGGGGAAGGCAGATTTTTCTCAGCAGGTGCAGACATAAAAGAATTTGTTGAATTTGCTAAAAGTGGTGGAGTGTTTTCGCAACTTGCTGAATCAGGGCAACAATTATTTGAACGAATCGAAAAATTTCCAGTCCCAATTATTGCAGCTATTCATGGAGCTGCGTTAGGTGGAGGACTTGAGTTAGCAATGTCTTGTCATCTGCGTCTTGTAGCTGAAGATGCTAAACTTGGTCTTCCTGAGCTTCAACTTGGTATTATACCTGGTTTTGGAGGAACTCAACGTTTACCCAAATATATTGGTACTGGCCGAGCCTTAGAAATGCTGCTTACAAGTGAGGCGATTTCAGGTCAGGAGGCAGTGAAACTGGGCCTTGCCAGTCATGCCTATCCTCAGGAAAAACTCTTAGAGGAAGCGAAAGCTTTAGCACAGAAATTTGCTGCAAAAAGTCCAGGTTCTGTGAAGGCTGTCATATCGTTATTACATTCACATAAAACATTAACCTATCAGGAAGGAATGGATCTCGAGGCAAAACTTTTTGGAGAACTTTTTAAAAGTGGAGATGCAAGAGAAGGTATTTCAGCTTTTATTGAAAAAAGAAAGCCGAATTTCAAAGGCAACTAAAACGAAACGGGAAACTATGTTATTTACAATGGGGGATGGGAAAATGAATATTTATGTCATGATGAAAAGAACCTTCGATACAGAAGAAAAAATCACCATAAACAATGGTGCAATTAGCGAAGATGGTGCGGAATATATTATCAACCCTTATGATGAATACGCAATTGAAGAAGCAATCCAATTACGTGATAAAAACGGAGGCGAAGTAACCGTTATCACAATTGGCGGGGAAGAATCTGAAAAAGAATTAAGAACAGCATTAGCTATGGGATGTGACAAGGCGGTATTGATTAACCCGGAAGATGATGTGGAAGACGGTGATCAATACACAACATCAAGAATTTTGGCTGAGTATTTTAAGGAAAAAGATGTAGATTTAATTTTAGGGGGAAATGTGGCGATTGATGGGGGATCTGGTCAAGTAGGACCACGATTAGCCGAATTACTAGATATCGCTTATGTCACAACGATTACAAAGCTTGATATTGATGGAAACAAGGCAACAGTTGTACGTGATGTTGAGGGAGATTCTGAGGTGATTGAAACATCCTTACCATTACTGGTAACAGCTCAACAGGGATTAAACGAACCTCGCTATCCATCATTACCAGGAATCATGAAGGCAAAGAAAAAACCGTTGGAAGAGTTGGAAATCGATGATCTGGATTTAGCGGATAATGACGTAGAACCAAAAACAAAGACAATTGAAATCTATTTACCACCTAAAAAAGAAGCGGGAAAGGTATTAGAGGGTGAAGTAGAAGATCAAGTAAAAGAATTGGTATCTTTGCTTAGAAATGAGGCAAAAGTCATCTAGACGTTTTAGGGAGAGGGAAAAGGTCAAATACGGAAACAGGGGGAAAAATGATGTCAAGAAAAGTGCTCGTTTTAGGTGAGGTTCGAGATCAACAGTTAAGAAATGTATCGTTTGAAGCCATTTCTGCCGGAAAAACGATTTCAGAAGGTGGAGAAGTTGTCGCAGTTTTAGTAGGAGAAAATGTAGCTTCCTTAACTTCAGAGCTATTCCACTATGGTGCTGATCGGGTGGTGACTGTAGAAAATGAAAAATTGCTAAACTATACACCGGACGGCTATTCACAGGCAATCCTATCGGTCATTAAAGAAGAGAAGCCGGAAGGGATTGTATTTGGTCATACCTCTTTAGGGAAGGATTTATCACCAAAGATTGCTGCCAAGTTAGATTCGGGATTAATTTCTGATGCAACAGCCATTGAAATTGCAGGAGGTAATATTGTCTTTACTCGCCCAATTTATTCTGGAAAAGCATTCGAAAAGAAAATAGTTACTGATGGACTAATTTTTGCTACGATCCGCCCAAATAATATAAATCCACTAAAAAAAGATGAAACAAAAACTGGTGAGACTTCTTCCCTTTCAGTTGAAATAAAAGACCTTAGGACAATTGTAAAAGAAGTAGTCCGTAAAGCATCAGAAGGTGTGGATTTATCAGAGGCAAAGGTAGTCATCGCGGGGGGACGCGGTGTAAAAAGTGAAGAAGGATTTGAGCCATTAAAGGAACTAGCCAATGTTTTGGGGGGAGCGGTAGGAGCATCACGTGGAGCTTGTGACGCAGATTATTGCGACTATTCACTGCAAATTGGTCAAACGGGTAAAGTTGTCACACCGGATTTATATATTGCATGTGGTATTTCCGGAGCTATTCAGCATTTGGCAGGTATGTCAAACTCGAAGGTAATTGTCGCGATTAATAAAGATCCAGAAGCGAATATTTTCAAAGTAGCTGATTATGGAATTGTCGGTGACCTCTTCGAAGTTGTCCCATTATTAACGGAGGAATTCAGGAAATTACAAATTCATGCATAGGTAAGAACCTAAAGCACGTTGCATTGCGTGCTTTTTCTAATAGCTCATCATATTAAAAAACATGTTTTTCTTCTTGTACATAGGGAAAAGTAAGGAAGAAGCAAATTATTAGCTAACTTTGCAGCTGGATGCTATACTTTAAACATATTTAACCCTTATTATTTAGGAGGAATTACAAATGGCAATTGCACATGTAACAGATCAAACATTTTCAAGTGAAACGAACGAAGGCGTTGTATTAGTCGATTTTTGGGCACCTTGGTGTGGACCATGTAAAATGATTGCTCCAGTTCTAGAAGAACTTGATTCAGATATGGGAGATAAAGTGAAAATCGTCAAAGTTGATGTAGATGAAAACCAGGAAACAGCTGGAAAATTTGGTGTTATGAGCATTCCAACTTTATTAGTTCTAAAAAATGGCGAAGTTGTTGACAAAGCTGTTGGTTATCAACCAAAAGAAGCTCTTGCTGAGGTTCTAAACAAGCATATCTAATTCGAAAAGGATTGACAGCAGTCAATCCTTTTTCAATGTAATTATTTACAACGACGAAATATATAGAACATGATAAAATAAACATATAGGCAGTAATTCGCTATTTTAATTTATTTGATTAAAATGGGGAATTACTGCCTATCTAATCGCAGCAAAAAAAGGGGAGTGTTTGGCTATGAGAGATCACATAAAAGAAAAGCTTGCACTTCTTCCAGATCAACCAGGCTGTTATATTATGAAGGATCGTCAAGGAACAGTCATTTACGTCGGGAAGGCAAAAGTGCTCAAAAATCGCGTGCGTTCTTATTTTACCGGTTCTCATGATGGGAAAACATTAAGGCTTGTAAATGAGATCACAGATTTTGAATATATTGTGACATCTTCAAATTTAGAGGCATTAATTCTCGAGTTAAATTTAATTAAGAAATATGACCCAAAATATAATGTCATGCTAAAAGATGATAAGACCTATCCGTTTATTAAGATTACAAATGAACGTCACCCGCGTCTTTTGGTAACAAGACAAGTAAAAAAAGATAAAGGAAAGTACTTCGGGCCTTATCCAAACGTTCAATCTGCCCGAGAGACAATTAAGCTTTTAGACCGTTTATATCCGTTAAGAAAATGCTCGACTCTACCTGATCGTGTATGTCTTTACTATCATATGGGACAATGTTTAGCACCATGTGTACATGATGTCTCAGAAGAAACGAATAGACAAATGGTGGAGGGAATTTCGAAATTTCTTAATGGAGGCTATAAAGGTATTAAAGAGGAATTGTCGATAAAGATGACAAAAGCAGCTGAAGGGCTGGAGTTTGAGAGAGCTAAGGAGTTTAGGGATCAAATTCTTCATATCGAAGCCACAATGGAAAAACAGAAGATGACTTTAAATGACTTTATTGATCGAGATGTATTTGGATATGCTTATGACAAAGGGTGGATGTGTGTTCAAGTCTTTTTTATTCGACAGGGAAAATTGATAGAGCGTGATGTGTCAATGTTTCCTATTTATGATAATCCTGAAGAAGAGTTCCTAACGTTTTTAGGACAATTCTACTCCAAGTCTAACCATTTTCTTCCAAAGGAAATTCTTTTACCGGACAGTATTGAATATGACTTAGTGGAACAGCTATTAGATGTGACAACTCTTCAGCCTAAACGTGGGAAAAAGAAGGATCTAATTTTATTAGCGCATAAGAATGCAAAAATCGCTTTGAAAGAAAAATTTCTATTAATTGAAAGAGACGAAGAACGCACTATTAAGGCTGTAGAAAATCTTGGTGATAAACTAGGTATTCATACACCAAATCGAATCGAGGCATTTGATAATTCAAATATACAAGGAACAGATCCTGTTTCGGCAATGGTCGTGTTTGAAGATGGAAAGCCTGCCAAAAAACACTACCGTAAATATAAAATTAAAGATGTAAAAGGTCCGGATGACTATGACTCAATGCGTGAGGTTGTGAGGAGACGCTACAGCCGTGTATTAAAAGAACAACTTCCACTTCCAGATCTCATTATTATTGATGGAGGAAAAGGACATTTATCCGCGGCTCAAGATGTGCTGGAAAATGAGCTGGGTCTGGATATCCCGGTAGCAGGATTAGTAAAAGATGATAAGCATCGAACATCAGAACTTATTATTGGATCACCTCCGGAATTTATACAACTTGAAAGAAACAGTCAGGAATTTTATTTACTTCAAAGAATTCAAGATGAAGTGCATCGGTTTGCGATTACATTTCACCGTCAACTTCGGGGGAAAAATGCATTTCAATCCATATTGGATGATATACCGGGAGTTGGTGAACAACGAAAAAAATCATTACTAAAGCATTTTGGTTCTGTAAAAAAAATGAAGGAAGCTAGTGTGGATGATCTTAAAAGAGCAGGTATCCCTGATAACATTGCCAACAATATATTAGAGCATCTCCACAAAGAGAGCTAAAAATATATTCTTGCCTTTTAAAGGAATGTCTGATAAGATTTTATTAATTTGATATTGATCGTTAGTTTGTAAATGATGGTAGAGGTGCGACCATTAAGAGTAGCCGGTTTGAGGAAAAATGGATTCCGATGACAATTGGTGAAAGGAATGTTCGCCGAAGTGATAATTGCACCATTTGCTTTTATCGCTGGTTTTACATTTAAGAAATGTAAAATTGTCAAGAAACGATATGTTCTTGGAGAGCTATCTCATTGTATAAACGAAATTTTTCGTTTAATTAGCAATGGGATGTTTTTGTCTCATTGCTTTTTTATTTTTGCAATGATTAAGAAAACATCTCTATATCCAATTCTTGCTCATTTATTAAAACAGATAATAAACGATCATAGAAAAACAACTGAAAGGTGAGATTTCATTGGGTATTATCGTACAAAAATTTGGCGGTACTTCAGTTGGCTCTGTTGAAAGAATTTTAAATGTTGCCAACCGAGTAATTCAGGAAAAAGAAGCTGGAAATGATGTAGTAGTTGTTGTTTCAGCAATGGGAAAATCTACAGATGAATTAGTAAGACTTGCAGCACAATTAACTTCAAAGCCAAGTAAGCGGGAAATGGATATGCTTTTAACAACAGGGGAACAAGTGACCATATCGTTGTTGTCCATGGCTTTAATTGAAAAGGGATATGATGCCATTTCTTTTACAGGTTGGCAGGCCGGTATTGAAACAGAATCAGCACATGGAAATGCCAGAATAACCAATATTAAAACCGAACAGCTAAGTAGTGAGTTAGGAAAAGGTAAAATTGTTGTAGTTGCAGGGTTCCAAGGTCTTTCTATTGATCACCAAATTACTACTTTAGGAAGAGGAGGATCTGACACTACAGCAGTTGCTCTTGCTGCAGCTTTAGGTGCTGATAAGTGCGATATCTATACAGATGTAACAGGTGTGTACACAACTGACCCCCGTTTTGTAAAAAGGGCCAGAAAATTAGAAGCTATTTCCTATGATGAAATGTTAGAATTGGCCAATTTGGGAGCAGGGGTTCTACACCCGCGGGCAGTTGAATTCGCAAAGAATTATAATGTGCCCCTAGAGGTAAGATCAAGTATGAAAAATGAACGTGGGACAATGATCGAGGAGGAAACTGAAATGGAACAAAATTTAATTGTTAGAGGAATTGCGTTTGAAGATCAAGTGACGAGAGTATCGGTTATCGGATTACCGAATGAATTAACGACATTGTCCACAATCTTTACGACATTAGCTAAAAATAACGTAAATGTTGATATTATTATTCAAAACACAACAAGTGATAACAAAACAACAATATCATTTTCAGTTAAAACAAGTGATTTAGAGGATACCTTGCAAGTTTTAGAACAACATAAGAATGAGCTTCAATTTGAACGTATCGAATCGGAAAGTGGTCTAGCAAAGGTTTCAATTGTTGGATCTGGTATGGTTTCTAATCCGGGAGTTGCAGCAGAAATGTTTGATGTATTAGCGAAAGAAAATATAGAAGTAAAAATGGTAAGTACATCTGAAATAAAAGTATCAACTGTCATCTCTCAGCAGCACATGGTATCGGCAGTTGATATTCTTCACACAGCGTTTGAATTATCAAAAACAACTGCAAGGGTATAATTTTTAAGTGATAAGGGAGATGTTTCCCTTATCACTACCTTTTACTTCTTTTTCCAAGTGGAACTTCTTCCAGAACATCTTTATGATCCCATTTTACTGTAAACACAACTTTATTCGCACGTTTTTTCACTTGTTCATATGTTTCGGTAATTTGATTGTTCATCATTTGCAGTTGTTCTGCAATAAAACCTGCTTCTAATTGAAACGTACATTCATTTACTTTTTTAAAACGGTTTGAAATCAGCTCACCGCTTAATTCAAATTCCATTTCATTTTTCTTCTTATGAAGTAAAACCAGGTCTCCCCAACCGGCTGCTGTAAAAAAGTTGGCTAGTTCATCAAGTGAAGTGACTGGGTATTTTCTTGCTAAGCCTTTTCCAGCCCAATAAAGCATCTGAGGAAAGTCTTGACCAAGCAAATCTGGAATTAACACTTCCCGTAATAGTTCGAATCCAAAAGCTGGCATTTGCATATGTTCTAGTTCATCGGTATTTAGTAAAGCTGATTGTTTGTTCACGGTATTCCCCTCTTTCTCATTAATATTATATATCAACACAACCGTTAAACACATGTAATATTAAGCAAAATTGAAACAATCGTTCAAATGTTCTATACATAATCCTTAATTTTTAAAAATAAGCTACGAAAGATGGTTATCAAAATTTAATGTATATTGATAAAATAAAATGTGAAGGAAAACAGTTGTCGAAAAATTGTAATTTATGAACGCGTTTTCTTGACGCTCTTTCTTTAAGGGAGTAAAATGTACTTGTTACAATTATCTCAATTAATCAGACAGATAATTTCATAGACTGTCAGCTTCATACTAGTAATTTTTACTAATCTTAATAGTTGACCATTATGTAGAATAGTAAATTTTATTAGGAAAGGATTAATTAGGTAAAAATAAGGGTTTATTACAAAAGTGAGCGCATTATTGATACTAGGGGGTAAGTTTTTATGGCTGGAAACCGAGAGTTTATTAATCGTAGACTGCACTCATTACTAGGAGTCATTCCGGTAGGAATCTTTTTGATTCAACATCTTATTGTCAATCATTTTGCCACAAGAGGTGCAGAGGCTTTTAACAAAGCTGCACATTTTATGGAGATGTTGCCATTTAGGTATGTGTTAGAGATCGTCATCATTTTCCTTCCAATTTTATACCATGCTATTTACGGAGTTTATATTGCATTTACAGCAAAAAACAATGTGAGTAATTACGGTTATCTTCGAAATTGGTTGTTTATGCTGCAGCGTGTTACAGGGATTATAACGTTTATCTTTATCGCTTGGCATGTTTGGGAAACAAGGATTGCTGCTGCACTTGGAGCAGAAGTGAATTATGATATGATGGCTTCGATTTTAAGTAGTCCATTTATGCTTGTGTTCTATTTAGTGGGTGTTATTTCAACAGTCTTCCACTTTGCTAACGGTTTATGGTCTTTCGCAGTAAGTTGGGGGATTACCGTTACTCCTCGCTCACAAGTCATTTCTACATATGTTACGCTCGCAATCTTTTTAGCGCTTTCATATGTAGGTGTTCGAGCAATATTTGCATTCGTCTAATCCAGTAATAGCTATTAAAGGGAGTGGGCTTTATGAGTAAGAATAAAATCATCGTTGTTGGGGGCGGATTAGCAGGTTTAATGGCTACAATTAAAGCTGCTGAAGCCGGCGTTCAAGTAGATCTTTTTTCATTAGTTCCTGTTAAACGGTCACACTCAGTGTGTGCACAAGGTGGAATTAATGGAGCAGTTAATACAAAAGGTGAGGGAGATTCACCGTGGGAACACTTTGATGATACAGTTTATGGCGGAGATTTTTTAGCGAACCAACCACCTGTTAAAGCAATGACAGAAGCGGCACCTGCCATCATTCACTTATTAGACCGAATGGGTGTAATGTTTAACAGAACGCCAGAAGGATTGTTGGACTTTAGAAGATTTGGCGGTACACAGCATCACCGGACAGCATTTGCTGGTGCTACAACTGGCCAACAATTGCTTTACGCTTTAGATGAGCAGGTAAGACGTTACGAGGTTGCTGGTCTTGTAACAAAGTACGAAGGATGGGAATTTTTAGGTGCGGTAATTGATGATGATCAAGTTTGCCGTGGGATTACAGCACAAAACCTTACTTCGATGCAAATTGAATCATTCCGCTCAGATGCTGTGATTATGGCTACCGGCGGCCCAGGAATCATTTTTGGTAAATCTACTAACTCAGTTATCAATACAGGGTCAGCTGCATCTATTGTTTATCAACAAGGTGTTTATTATGCGAATGGTGAGTTCATTCAAATCCACCCAACCGCTATTCCGGGAGACGATAAACTCCGTTTAATGAGTGAATCTGCTCGTGGAGAAGGTGGACGAGTTTGGACATATAAAGATGGAAAACCGTGGTATTTCCTTGAAGAGAAATATCCGGCATATGGTAACCTTGTTCCTCGTGATATTGCAACACGTGAAATTTTTGATGTTTGTGTTGAGCAAAAGCTAGGTATTAACGGTGAGAACATGGTATATCTAGACTTGTCTCATAAAGATCCTAAGGAACTTGATATTAAACTTGGCGGTATTATTGAAATCTATGAAAAATTCATGGGTGACGATCCACGTAAAGTTCCAATGAAAATTTTCCCGGCCGTTCATTATTCAATGGGTGGACTTTGGGTTGATTATGATCAAATGACAAATATTCCAGGTCTCTTTGCTGCAGGTGAATGTGATTATTCTATGCACGGAGCAAACCGTTTAGGTGCTAACTCACTTTTATCAGCTATTTACGGTGGAATGGTTGCCGGACCTAACGCTGTTAAATATATAAATGGCTTAGAAAAGAGTGCAGATGATTTATCTTCTACTCTGTTTGAAGGACATGTTAAGCAGGAAGAAGATAAGTGGAATAATATTATGAGCTTAGATGGTAACGAAAATGCTTATATCCTTCATAAGGAATTAGGTGAATGGATGACAGATAACGTTACGGTAGTTAGACATAATGATAAACTTTTAAAAACAGATGAAAAGATTCAAGAGCTTATCGAAAGATTTGATAATATCAATATTAATGATACAGCTAAGTGGAGTAACCAAGGGGCGGCATTCACACGTCAATTAAAAAACATGCTTCAATTATCGCGTGTTGTGACACTTGGTGCCTATAACCGTAATGAAAGTCGCGGAGCACATTATAAGCCTGAATTCCCTGATCGTAATGATGAGGAATTCTTAAAAACAACAATGGCTAAATATACAGGTGACCGTACTGCACCAGAATTCCACTATGATGATGTTGATGTTTCATTAATCAAACCAAGAAAACGTGACTATTCAAAAAGCAAAAAGGGGGAGAACTAAATGAGCGAGAATAAAGTAGTTCAATTTATTATTACGCGACAAGAATCACCTGAAGCAGCCCCTTATCAGGAAAAATTTGAAATTCCTTATCGTCCTAACATGAATGTTATATCGGCTTTAATGGAAATTAGACGAAATCCTGTAAATGCTGATGGTAAGCAATCAACACCAATTAATTGGGATATGAACTGTTTAGAGGAAGTATGTGGAGCATGTTCGATGGTGATTAATGGTAAGCCTCGTCAATCTTGTACAGCATTAGTTGACCAGCTTGAACAACCAATTCGCCTTGAGCCGATGCGTACATTCCCGGTGGTTCGCGATTTGCAAGTTGACCGAAAACGTATGTTTGACTCATTAAAGAAAGTGAAAGCATGGATTCCTGTTGATGGAACGTATGATTTAGGGCCTGGACCACGTATGCCAGAGAAAAAACGTCAATGGGCTTATGAGTTATCGAAATGTATGACTTGTGGTGTATGCTTGGAAGCTTGTCCTAACGTTAATAGTAAATCAAACTTTATTGGGCCTGCTCCATTATCGCAAGTACGACTATTTAATGCACACCCAACTGGTGAAATGAATCGTTCTGAGCGACTTGAGGCGATTATGGGAGATGGTGGTTTAGCGAACTGTGGTAACTCTCAAAACTGTGTTCAATCTTGTCCAAAGGGTATTCCTTTAACAACATCAATTGCAGCACTAAACAGAGATACAGCCATCCAATCCTTCCGTAATTTCTTCGGTAGTGACCAAGTATAAGGATTGAGTGAAAGAGACTGACTTATTAATAGTTAGTCTCTTTTTGTATGTAAGGTACTTTTCTAAAGGGTCTTTTCAAAAGAATTGTTGTGTTTTAATAAGTTTTTTGAACACAACTGATTAGGTTGATTGGAGCGGAAGGTGCGAGACTCCAGTGGGAGTAGCGGGGCAGGTGAGACCCCGTAGGCGATAGCACCGAGGGAGGCTCACCGCTCGCCCCACGGAAAGCAGCGTCCTGTAGCGGAAATCAACCACCCTACAACATTTTACATAGCAACAAACTTTGCGAATAATGCATCATGTAAATACAAGCTGAAAGGATGAGTGTAATGAAAAAAGTCTCTTTTATTAAAGTCTTTAATGATGAGTATAAAAACAGCTTTTCTTTTTCCCATCAAATAAAAATTAGATTTTCTGAAACAGATATGTTTGGACATATGAACAATACGGCTCCTTTTACATACTTTGAAGAAGGAAGGATAGAATTTTTTAAAAACAATGGATTGATGCAAAAATGGTTAGATCCCAAAGGAGAAACTATTCCTGTTGTAGCAGATCTCCAATGTGAATTCTTACATCAAACCTATTTTGATGAAAAGATCACGTTAAATGTAAAAATTAACCGAGTTGGAACATCATCCGTTGATCTACATTATCTAGGAATAAACGAACTGGGAGAGAGTCTTTTTGCAGGCAGAGGAGCAATTGTACAAATAAACAAGCATACAGGCAAAAGTGTTCCATGGACAGAGAGAGAAAAAGAAATGCTAAGTGGTGCATAGAACATGACTACATAAAATGGACGTAGTCAATCATCTTTTCCGTATGAATTGTGTCACAGTGCTTCGCGGCTTCACATAGTATATGTTGACTAAATATATACCCATCCGTTAGACCAGCTCTCACCTTAGCAAGGAGGGTTACAATACTTGAAAGAGAAAGAGTTTCAATCAAAGCCACTACTCACGAAAAGAGAGAGAGAAGTATTCGAATTGTTAGTGCAAGACAAAACAACGAAAGAGATTGCTAGTGAGCTCTTTATTAGTGAAAAAACGGTTCGAAATCATATCTCAAATGCGATGCAAAAGCTTGGTGTTAAGGGACGCTCTCAAGCGGTTGTTGAGCTCCTTCGAATGGGTGAACTCGAGCTCTAACCAATACCGGCTCTCCTTTTTAAAAAAGGAAGCCGGTTATTATTTTGTCTTATATTTCTAGAAAAATCTCTAACTTGCAATTTAAGAAAAAAACATGGAAAATAAAATGGATATAAAGGTTCACAAAAAATGAGGCATACAAGAATAATATAAGCGAGGGTGAAAGATTGAGCAGCATAAATCAAGCAAATGATCGAAAGAAAACAGTAGCTGATCTTGAAAGGGCGCTTCGTCATATATCAGGAATTATTAAACAAAAGGGTCGGGACATTTTAAATGATTATCATATAACACCTCCACAGTTTGTTGCCTTACAATGGTTGTGGGAAAATGGTGACTTAACAATTGGAGAACTTTCTACTAAAATGTTTTTAGCATGCAGTACCACAACAGACTTAATTGACCGTATGGAGAAAAATAAGCTTGTCTTAAGAGTAAAAGACCCTCAAGATCGAAGAGTGGTGAGAATTCACTTGTTAGATGAGGGTGAACGTATAATTGAAGAAGTCATACAAAAAAGGCAACACTATCTGAATGATATGATTATAAACTTCGATCAAGATGAATTGCATGCTCTAGAGAAATCACTGATTAAACTACAACAAGAAATGAGTTAAGAATGAGGCGATGAATTGAAAAGACCGATTGGTGTCATTGATTCCGGAGTAGGCGGACTTACTGTTGCAAAGGAAATCATGAGACAATTACCAAAAGAAGAAATCATCTACTTAGGTGATACAGCACGCTGTCCCTATGGACCACGTCCGGAAGAAGAAGTCCGGAAGTTCACATGGGAAATGACAAAATACTTACTTGAAAATCATCATATTAAAATGCTTGTTATCGCATGTAATACAGCAACAGCCATTGCTCTACAGGAAATTCAAGATACTGTAGATATCCCGGTTATTGGCGTTGTCTTCCCCGGTGCCAGAACAGCTGTAAAAGTTACAAAGAATGATTATATTGGCGTTATTGGCACGTTTAACACAATTAAAAGCTCTGCTTATGAAACAGCACTTAAAACATTAAATAATTGCCTAACTATTGAAAGCTTAGCTTGTCCGAAATTTGTCCCGTTAGTAGAAAGCGGGGAATATGAAGGGGAAGAAGCAAAAGCGATCGTGGAGGAGTCTCTGGCACCTTTTAAGGACAGTAAAATTGATACATTAATTTTAGGTTGCACACACTATCCTATTCTTCAAAACCAAATTGAAGAATTTATGGGACCAGCTGTGAAAATAATTTGTTCCGGAGATGAAACGGCTCGTGAGGTAAGTACAATTTTATCCTTTAATAAAACCCTTAATCAATCATCAGGCGAAAAAGAGCACAAATTTCTAACAACAGGTCCAAAGCAGTTGTTTGAAAAAATAGCTTCAAAATGGTTTGAACATCCGATTCAACATGTTGAGTCCATTTCGTTAGATAATATGAATTGAAAAGAATCGAAAAACACAGTGCGAATGCGTAACTGTGTTTTTTATTTACAGGTAAGAAAGCATAAAGTTTTGTACTTAGTGTAGGTATCTAGCCCCAGCGCCTAGCCCCTCTTGGGTCTAGCCAATTTAGAATTGAAGGCAAAGAACGCCTTCTATTCTAAATTGGCTTATTTGCCCTAGGCTGATCAAGGCGCTTGCCCTTTTGTTCTTCTCACCAAAAGTAAAAAATAAGTTTGTACAAAAAGTCGGTCTAAAATAGAGAATAGCTCGTATACATAGTAGTACAAACTGCCTTTGGAGGGATTGAAATGTCTAAATACAACAAACAGATTGCAGTTACTGTACTTGCCTCATCATTGCTCCTATCTGGTTGTGGATTGTTCAATGCGGAACAAGCAACAAAGGAAATTGATCCACCACAAGATGTTACGATTACAGAAGAAGGGGCCAAAGTAGAAACTGAAAATGTAAAATCAGATCAAGCTGAAGAAACGATCACTAGTCAACTTTATTTAATTGATAAGAGTGGTTTTGTTGTCCCTTATTCAATGAATCTTCCCAAAACGGATAGTGTTGCAAAACAATCACTAGAGTATTTGGTAGAAGGAGGGCCGGTATCTAATATGCTGCCTAATGGATTCAAAGCGGTATTACCGGCTGATACGCAAGTTCTAGGTGTGAATATAAAAGACGGGACAGCTGTTGCAGATTTTTCTAAAGAATTTAATAACTATAAAAAAGAAGATGAAGCAAAAATCCTTCAAGCTATTACATGGACATTAACACAATTTGATAATGTAGAAAAAGTGAAAATTTGGGTGAACGGCCATGAACAGAAAGAAATGCCTGTTAACAGTACACCAATTCAGGATGGCGTGAGTAGAGAAGATGGCATTAATCATGACTCGACTGATGTTGTAGATATAACAAATACTAAGCCATTAACTGTATACTATATGGCGGAGTCAGATGGTCAACAGTATTATGTTCCTGTAACAAAGCGTATTAGCAATGAAGAGACAGATCCAATTGTTTCTGCTGTGAATGAACTAACTGAAGGTCCATCTCCTTCATTAGGATTAATGAGTGATTTCCAAGACGGAGTAGAATTGCTAAGTGCTCCGAAATATGAAGATGGAAAAGTGACACTTGATTTTAATGAATCAATCTATGGCAGCTTTGATGAAGAACAAAAGATTATTTCTTCGGACGTATTAAATACTTTGGTCTTAACATTAACTGAACAAGAAGGTATTGAAAGTGTGGCAGTAACTGTTAATGGAAAGGCAGAGTTAATTAATGAAAATGGGGAAAAACTAACAGAACCTGTCACTAGACCGGCCAAAGTGAATACGGGTAGTTTTTAATCATATGTTTTTGATATACTAGATAGAGGGTATAGAGAGGTATGCTTATAACAAGGCTACCTCTTATTTCTTGTTTACAAAAGTTTCATTGGAGGGAAAGAAAAATGAGACATGATGAACGTAAAGCAGATCAATTAAGGAAAGTTGACATTATAAAGGACTTTGTCATTCATCCTGAAGGTTCTGTATTAATCACTGTTGGGAATACAAAGGTTATTTGTAATGCAAGTGTCGAAGATCGTGTACCACCGTTTATGAGAGGCGAAGGGAAGGGCTGGATTACGGCCGAGTATTCGATGTTACCAAGAGCGACAGAACAACGGACGATAAGAGAATCGTCAAAAGGAAAAATTACAGGTCGTACAATGGAGATCCAACGTTTAATCGGCAGATCACTAAGAGCAGTTGTAAATTTAAATGAGCTTGGAGAGAGAACGATTTGGGTCGACTGTGATGTGATTCAGGCAGATGGAGGAACAAGAACAGCTTCAATAACAGGTGCATATGTGGCAATGGTTATCGCATTAGAAAAACTTGTGAAAGCAGGAAAAATCAAATCACTGCCAATTACAGGTTTTCTTGCAGCAGTGTCAGTAGGAGTAGATTCTCAAGTTGGTGAAATTTTAGACCTAAATTACATAGAAGACTCAAATGCATTAGTAGATATGAATATCATCATGACATCTTCAGGTCAACTTGTTGAGGTTCAAGGAACCGGGGAGGAAGCAACATTCACTCGAAATGAATTAAACAGCATGTTAGACCTAGCTGAGAAAGGAATCAAATCACTTATTGAACATCAGAAGGAAGTGCTGGGAGATATCTCTTTGCTTATCGAAGACAATGAAAAGAAGCAGGTTTTGTCAAAGTGAATAATATAATTATTGCAACAAAAAACCAAGGTAAAGTTAAAGAATTTCAAGCTATGCTTGCTCCATTTGGATATCAAGTTCAATCATTATTGGATTTTCCAGATTCAATTGATGTTGACGAAACAGGTCAGACATTTGAAGAAAATAGTATCCTAAAAGCTGAAGCTATTTCTAAGCAATATCAGCTAATAACCATTGCTGATGATTCGGGATTAGAAATCGATTACTTAAATGGTGAGCCGGGAGTCTACTCTGCAAGATATGCAGGTCCTGAAAGAGATGATCAAGCAAACATAGATGCTGTGCTCAAGAAGCTTGAGAATGTAGAGATGAATCAGAGAACGGCAAGATTTGTTTGTGCATTAGCCCTGTCAGTACCTGGGCTAAAAACTAAAACAGTTGTTGGAACATGTGAAGGATATATTGCGAAAGAAAGAAAAGGTCAAGGTGGATTTGGCTATGATCCGATTTTTTGTATAGATAGCACAGGTAAAACAATGGCAGAATTAACAAAAGATGAGAAAAACAAGATTAGTCATAGGGCAGATGCGTTAAGAAAAATAAAAGAACTAATGAAATGAATTTAAAACGGAGCGAAGGTAGCATGAAGATTTTAATAATGAGTGACAGTCATGGATTGACCTCAGAAATTATAGACATTAAAAATAGGCATCAAGATGAAGTTGACTTGATGTTGCATTGTGGTGATTCAGAGTTACCTTACGATTGTGAAGAGTTAAGCGGTTTTATTGGTGTTAAAGGGAATTGTGATTTTGGTTCAAGTTTACCAAATGAAGTTATTGAAGATTTACATGGAACTACTTTATATATGACTCATGGGCATTTATATAATGTAAAGATGTCGCTCATGAATCTGAAATATCGGGCGATCGAAACAAATGCTAAAATTGCCTGTTACGGGCATTCTCATATTGCAGGTGCTGAGTTAATTGATGGTGTAGTACTGATAAACCCCGGCAGTATTCGTCTTCCAGTGCTGCGCAGACAGAAGACATATGCTATACTGGAAATTAAGGAGAACCTTGTTAATGTTACGTTTTTTGAAGTAAATGGTCATATTGTAAATGAGCTTACTAAAGAATTCTCAATAAAGTGAGGGAGATGTTTCTCCCTCCTTATAAAAAATCTTAAAAATCTATTGACTTTTATCATAACGAGAAATATAATAATAAATGTCGCTGCCACTTATGTTTAGCTTTAATGCAATGTCCCAGTAGCTCAGCTGGATAGAGCAACGGCCTTCTAAGCCGTCGGTCGGGAGTTCGAATCTCTCCTGGGACGCCATTCATACATACATACAACCTTTCATCTTTTGATGGAAGGTTTTTTGTTTTCTTTAGCATGAGTCACCAAAAAAATATGTTAGATTATCTTACACTTTTGTTTTACTTAAATAAAAAGAGTTGTAAGATGTTCTTAAATGTTAAACACTAAATTCTCCACTTGGATAAATCCCCTCGAAAATTTCTTTGTACAAAGATCTATACATATGCGGATTTTTAAAAAATTCACAATTTTTTTTAGGAATAGCCTTTCCAATTATACCAACGATGTAAGCGGATACAATAAAAAAGAGTAATCTAAATTATCAAATAATTCGTGAAACACTGTTGACACTTGGATTTATTGAGCGTAATATAAGTTCAAATAAAAGTTACACGAACATTTTAAAAAGTATGGAAAATTCAAAATTCCTTTTATAATTTCCTTTCCAAATATAATGTTCAGTGGTTTAATTTTTGAACTTTTTAAAGAAAGGCGTGCTCTTATGGGTGACCAGTGGATCTTTCTTAATGACAATTTTGTAAAGAAAGAAGATGCGAAAATTTCAGTTTATGATCACGGGTTTTTATACGGTGATGGAGTATTTGAAGGTATTAGAGTTTACAGTGGAAATATCTTCAGAATGAAAGAGCATATGGATCGGCTTTATCAATCGGCAAAATCGATTATGCTAACCATACCATACTCACAAGACGAACTAACTGGATTAGTCGTTGAAACTGTCAAAAAGAACGGTTTGAGCGATGCGTACATTCGATTAGTTGTCTCAAGAGGAACTGGTGACCTAGGATTAGATCCTTATAATTGTAAACGGGCAAATACTGTTATTATTGTCGAACCACTATCAATATTCCCTAAGCATTTGTATGAAACTGGTATTGAAATTGTGACGGTGGCAACGAGAAGAAATAGACCTGATGTATTAAGTCCAAAAGTAAAATCTCTAAATTATTTAAACAATGTATTGGTAAAAATCGAAGCACATTTGGCCAACGTGAGTGAAGCATTAATGTTAAACGACCAGGGCTATGTTGCAGAAGGTTCTGCCGACAATGTCTTTATCTTAAAAAATGGGAAGTTATTAACTCCCCCTGGATATATAGGTGCTCTAGAAGGAATTACACGAAATGCCATTATTGATATAGCAGCTGAAATGGGCTATGAAGTGCGCGAAGAGCCATTTACCCGTCACGATGTGTATACAGCTGACGAGGTTTTCCTAACTGGCACAGCGGCAGAAGTTATTGCTGTTGTTAAAGTGGATGGACGTACGATTGGTCAAGGTGTTCCTGGAGAGGAAACGAAAAAGCTTCTAGTAGCTTTTCGTAAGTTAGTTGTTGAAGAAGGTATCAAGGTTGAAAACATACCTGAAAATCTTCATGTAATCTAATGATTTGCATATAGTAAAACGGTGAAGAGGAAAAGTAGTTTTTGGAAAAGTATCTACAGAGAACCGGGGTAGCTGGAAGCCGGTGATATTCCCAAAGATGAACTCGCCTCTGAGTGTTAACCTGAAATATAGTAGGGTTAGCCGAGTCCCATTCTTCGGTACTCGTTATCAAAGTGAACAGATGATCTGTTCGTAAGGTGGTCAACAATGACCATGAAGAAGGGTGGTACCGCGAAAAAGTTTATTAACCTTTTCGCCCCTTTGGCACACAATTTATGTGGAGTCTTATGAGGGGTGGGAAGGTTTTTTATATGCTGAATTAATTGAATTTTTGTAAAAAATATAAAGGGCTAATATGCCAGGAAAGGGAGGAAAGAAAATGAGTACAAATGTACAGTTGAACAGCTCAACTGCCAAATGTACAAACACAATGTCAGGGTCACAAATGCTTGTGGAAGCTTTAAAGCAGGAAAAGGTTGAAGTTATTTTTGGTTATCCCGGTGGTGCTGTATTACCAATCTATGATAGCTTATATGATTCAGGTTTATTCCATGTTTTAACTCGCCATGAGCAAGGAGGAATTCATGCTGCTGAAGGCTATGCACGAGTTTCGGGAAGACCGGGAGTAGTGATTGCTACATCTGGACCAGGTGCTACAAATCTTGTCACCGGATTAGCAGATGCGATGATAGATTCACTACCATTAGTTGTTTTTACAGGGCAGGTTGCATCTTCTGTGATTGGATCTGATGCTTTCCAGGAAGCGGATATCTTAGGAATTACTACTCCAATTACAAAACATAATTACCAGGTTCGTGAAGTGAATGATCTACCAAGAATTGTTAAAGAGGCATTTCATATTGCCACTACGGGAAGACCAGGCCCGGTATTAATCGATATCCCTAAAGATATCGCTACAATTGAAGGGGATTTCTCATATGATATGGAAGTAAATCTTCCAGGATATCAACCTACTAATGAGCCGAATTACCTTCAAATCCGTAAATTGGTCGAGGCTGTAAGTCGAGCGAAAAAACCTGTTATTTTGGCTGGTGCAGGTGTATTACATGCAAACGGCCATGAGGAATTAAGACAATATGCAGAACAACAGCAAATTCCTATCGCAAATACTTTACTTGGTTTAGGTGGATTCCCATCAAATCATCCATTGTTTTTAGGGATGGCGGGAATGCATGGAACGTACACAGCAAACATGGCCATTTATGACTGTGATTTATTGATCAGTGTTGGTGCCAGATTTGATGATCGTGTAACAGGAAATCTTCAACATTTTGCGAAAAAGGCAATCATTGCTCATATCGATATTGACCCGGCTGAAATCGGTAAGAATGTCCCAACTCAAATTCCAATTGTGGGAGATGCAAAATTAGTTCTTCAACAATTATTAAAACAAGATGGTAAACAAGGTGATAACAAAGAGTGGAATGAACAGTTGGCTTCAAATAAGAAAGAATATCCACTTGTTTATCGAGAAAGTGATTCAGAGTTAAAGCCGCAGAACATTTTAGAGCTTATCCACAAATGGACGAATGGCGAAGCAATCGTAACGACGGATGTTGGTCAGCATCAAATGTGGGCAGCACAATATTACAACTTTAATAATCCGAATAGATGGGTAACATCAGGTGGCCTTGGAACAATGGGCTTCGGTTTACCATCAGCGATTGGAGCTCAACTTGCAGACCGTAACTCCACTGTAATTGCTGTTATTGGTGACGGTGGATTCCAAATGACTCTTCAGGAGTTATCAGTTATACATGAATTAAACTTACCAATAAAAGTTGTAATATTAAATAATGGAGCTCTTGGAATGGTTAGACAATGGCAAGAGCTATTCTATGAAGAAAGATATTCTCATTCTAAGTTTGTTTCACAACCTGATTTCGTAAAATTATCAGAAGCTTATGGCATGACTGGGGTTCGAATTGTAAAAGAAGATGGTTGGGAAGAAAAATTAAAAGCTGCAATTTTATCAGACGAACCAGTATTACTTGATATTCACGTATGCAAGGATGAGAACGTGTATCCAATGGTTGCTACAGGCAAAGGGCTACATGAAATGGTAGGTGTTAAACTATGAAAAGGATCCTCTCATTAACGGTTTTGAACCAAACCGGGGTTTTAAATAGAATTACAGGGTTGTTTACAAAAAGACATTACAATATTGAAAGCATTACAGTAGGTCATGCTGAAACAGAAGGTGTTTCAAGAATGACAGTTGTTGTAAATGTCCAAGAGGAAAAAGAAGTTGAACAAATCACGAAGCAATTAAATAAACAAATAGATGTTCTTAAAGTAACAGATATTACTTCTCACTCCATTGTATCCAGAGAATTGGCATTAATAAAAGTAATGTCAACACCAGCAACAAGAATGGAGATTCAAGGACTTATTCAGCCATTTAGAGCAACAGTTATTGATGTAAGTCGAGAAAGTGTTGTTGTGCAGGTTACTGGTGAGCCTGAGAAAATTGAAGTTCTTATCGATTTATTAAAACCATATGGCATTAAAGAAATTGCCCGTACCGGAACTACTGCATTTACGCGTGGTACGCAAAGAGCATCAAAAGAAGTTCCTATTTCAATTGTTTAATTTGTTTGCAATCTTGCCTGATTAAGCCAGGTTTAAAAGATTCATATATAGCAAGAAACCTAATTTAATTCTAAAAAAAGATTTGAAGGAGAGAGTATAAAATGACAAAAGTATATTATAACGGTGACGTAAACGAAGCAGCATTACAAGGGAAAAAGGTAGCAATCATTGGATATGGTTCACAAGGTCATGCACATGCACTTAACCTAAAAGAAAGCGGAGTTGACGTAGTAGTTGGAGTTCGTCAAGGTGGATCTTTCAATAAAGCTGTAGAAGATGGACATCATGTTGTATCTGTTGCTGAAGCTGCAGAGCTTGGCGATTTAGTAATGGTATTACTTCCAGATGAGCAACAAGCAAAAGTTTACGAAGAAGAAATCAAACCAGGTTTAGAAGCTGGAAACTCTTTAGTATTCGCACATGGTTTTAACGTACATTTCAGCCAAATCGTACCACCTGCAGATGTTGATGTATTCTTAGTTGCTCCAAAAGGACCAGGTCACTTGGTAAGAAGAACATATGAAGAAGGTGCTGGTGTACCTGCATTATTCGCAATTTATCAAGACGTAACAGGTCAAGCGAAAGATAAAGCATTAGCTTATGCAAAAGGTGTTGGATCTGCACGTGCTGGTGTATTAGAAACAACATTTAAAGAAGAAACAGAAACAGATCTATTCGGTGAGCAAGCAGTACTTTGTGGAGGATTAACTTCACTTGTAAAAGCTGGATTTGAAACATTAGTAGAAGCGGGTTACCAACCGGAAGTAGCATACTTTGAATGCTTACACGAATTAAAATTAATCGTAGATTTAATGTATGAAGATGGTATGGCTGGTATGAGATATTCAATTTCTGATACAGCTCAATGGGGTGATTTCGTATCAGGACCGCGCGTTGTAGACGGCAGTTCTAAAGAAGCAATGAAGGAAGTTCTTAAAGACATCCAAACAGGTAAATTTGCAAAAGAATGGATCCTTGAAAACCAAGCAAATCGTCCACAATTTAACGCAATTAATAACAATGAAAATGAGCACCAAATCGAAGTTGTTGGTAAAAAATTACGTGCTATGATGCCGTTTGTTAAATCTAAACAAAAACAAAAAGAAGCAGTGAGTGTAAAAAACTAATCTGTTTGATATAAATCTCTGTGATTGTGAGCAATCTCCAGGTTCGTATTTTATTTTGTAAAAAAGCTGGAGATTGCTAAATTATTAGAAAAACTCAGATTAAATCATCATGAAGCAGGTGTTCCTGTTACGTTAAAGTTGATGTAGCAGCAGTGCAACATGTACTAAAATTTAAAAACAGGTCTACAAAATTAAGAAACTTAGAGTGAAGGGGGATAGAACATGAAAAAAACAATCGCATTGCTACCGGGTGATGGAATTGGTAAAGAAGTAGTTGATGTAACTGTCGAAATATTAAAAGCTGTCGCTGAACATTTCAATCATCAATTTCAATTTAACTATGGTTTGATAGGTGGTACGGCCATTGATCAAAAAGGCAATCCACTGCCACAAGAAACAATTGAAATTTGTAAAAAATCTGATGCCATCATTCTAGGAGCTGTTGGAGGTCCGAAATGGGATCAAAATCCTGTTGAACTTCGACCGGAACGTGGTCTACTAGCATTGCGTAAGGAATTAGACTTATTTGCTAACTTACGCCCGATTACAACATTTGATAGTTTGTTAGATTCTTCCCCTTTGAAGAGGGAGTATGTTAATGGAGTGGATTTTGTTATCGTACGAGAACTAACAGGCGGGTTATATTTCGGTAAGCCAAGTGAGCGTGTCGTTAAAGATGGTGAAGATGCAGTTGTCGATACCTTGTTCTATAAGAGAAAGGAAATCGAGAGAATTCTTGTTACAGCATTTGAGATCGCCGGGAAACGTCGTAAGCATGTGACATCTGTTGATAAAGCAAATGTTCTGGAGTCAAGTAGAGTATGGCGTGAAGTAGCAGAAGAAGTAGCTGCAAGATACCCTGAAGTAACGTTAGAGCATATGTTAGTTGATAATGCGGCAATGCAGCTTATCCGCTCGCCTCGACAATTTGATGTTATTGTGACGGAAAATATGTTTGGGGATATTTTAAGTGATGAAGCATCTATGATTACAGGTTCCCTAGGAATGCTATCATCTGCCAGTCTATCTTCAACAGGTTTGCATTTATATGAACCAATTCACGGTTCAGCGCCAGATATAGCTGGTAAAGATCAAGCAAACCCAATTGCTACAATTCTTTCAGCAGCCATGATGCTTCGCCAATCTTTTGGAATGGAAGAAGAAGCAAAGGCGATTGAAAAAGCTGTTGATAACGTCTTAAACTCAGGCGCACGTACAGCTGATCTTGCAAATGGCGAAAAAGCTATTTCAACTACGCAAATGGCTGAAGAAATAAAAAATGCAATATCCGATGACCATGCAATTATTAATATTATGGAGGCTTACTCTAAGTAAGTTTACCGACTATAAAATCCGGGTGCAGGTATTCAGCATTTTGCATCAGGGCCTGAGGGGTATGACAATTATGATTGTCAGCCCCTCATTTTCCATCTATTAAAGGAGGTTTATGACCATGAAGCCAAGAACGATCATAGAAAAGATCTATGACGAACATATCGTCCAACAAGAACAGGGAAAGCCGGATCTTTTATATATCGACCTACACTTAATTCATGAAGTAACATCACCACAGGCTTTTGAAGGGTTACGAGAGAAAAATCGTAAAGTAAGAAGACCCGACCGAACATTTGCAACAATGGATCACAATGTCCCAACTGTCAATCGTTTTGTAATCAAAGATGAGGTTGCGAAAAACCAAATTAGTGCTTTGGAAAGAAACTGTCAGGAATTCGGTATCCGGTTAGCTGACCTGCAAAGTGAAGATCAAGGAATTGTTCACGTAATTGGACCGGAACTAGGGCTAACACTACCTGGAAAAACAATTGTTTGTGGAGACAGCCACACTTCAACTCATGGTGCATTTGGTGCGATTGCTTTTGGAATTGGAACTAGTGAGGTTGAACATGTACTAGCAACTCAAACATTATGGAGACAGCGTCCTAAAACGTTAAATATTCATGTACCAGGTAAGCTTCAAAAGGGAGTAACAGCAAAGGATGTTATTCTTGCTGTTATAGGTAAATATGGTGTTCGCTTTGGTACTGGCTATATTATTGAATATACAGGTGAAGTCATTGAAAGTCTTTCAATGGATGAAAGAATGACTATCTGTAACATGTCAATTGAGGCAGGAGCCAGAGCCGGTCTTATTGCACCTGATGAAACAACTTTCTCTTACATTAAAGGTAGAAAGTATGCTCCTAAAGGTGAAGAGTTTGATCGTGCAGTAGAATACTGGAAAACGTTAAGAACAGATGAAGGTGCCGAGTATGATCAAGTTATAACGCTAAAGGGTGAAGAAATTGCACCAATGGTTACTTGGGGAACAAATCCAGGCATGTCAGTAGGTGTTCATGAAAAAACCCCTGATTTAAATGATTTCCAAAATGCTGAAGAACTTGATGAAGCAAATCGTGCTTTTAGCTATATGGGATTACAACCAAATACTAAGATTGAAGAGATTACAATTGAGCACGTCTTTATTGGATCCTGTACAAACTCTCGCTTAACAGACCTAAGACAGGCTGCAGAAATTATACAAAGCTTTAAAGGGCAAAAGGTACCGGAAAATGTAAGAGCTATTGTTGTACCGGGTTCTCAAAAAGTAAAAAGAGTAGCAGAAGAAGAAGGTCTGGATGTAATCTTTAAAGAAGCAGGCTTTGAATGGCGAGAATCAGGGTGCAGTATGTGTCTTAGTATGAATAATGACGTTGTTCCAGAAGGTGAACGTTGTGCTTCAACTTCAAATCGTAACTTTGAAGGAAGACAAGGTAAAGGAGCTAGGACACATCTAGTAAGCCCTGCAATGGCAGCAGCAGCAGCTTTACATGGACGATTTGTGGATGTCCGTCATATTCAAAAAAATGCGATGAGCATCTAAAAGTACAACATTAGGAGGGACAACATGCAACCTTTTACTACACATACAGGTAAAGTAGCTGTATTAAATAGAACAAATGTAGATACAGATCAAATCATTCCAAAACAATTCTTAAAAAGAATAGAAAAAACAGGTTATGGTCGTTTTGCATTTTTTGATTGGAGATATTTAGACGATGGATCTGAAAACCCTGAGTTTGAACTAAACCAGGAAAAAAGCAAAGGAGCCACAATCTTACTTGCAGGTGAAAACTTTGGCTGCGGATCATCGCGTGAACACGCTCCATGGGCCCTGTCTGATTATGGCTTTCAAGTCATTCTTGCGCCGTCTTATGCAGATATCTTTCATCAGAACTGTCTTAAAAACGGTTTATTGCCTATAACATTAGAACAATCAGATTTAGATGTGATACGTGAGAAGACCAATGATGACAACTATGTGTTAACGATTAATCTTAGAGAACAATTAATTTCTGATAATCATGGGTTGTCAAAATCATTTGAGGTAGACGCTTATTGGAAAGATATGCTTCTATATGGAAAAGATGAAATCGATCTAACTTTAAATTATGATGAAGAAATTAAACAGTTTGAAGAAAGAAGAGCATCATTTTTATAATGATTGCTCTTCTTCTTTTGGATTCTTTTAAAATGCTGTAAGTTAATTCTCACTTTTGCAGCATTTTCTTTGTAAAAATGACCCACACCACAAACTTTTTATAAACCATGATGTCTGAAAATCATTGTAATCAGCCGTATTCAATGACACCCAAACTTGTTTTCCACCTGTTGGATTGATACACTTGTATGCAAAGATAGGGTGCTGGAGTTGACCATATATGAAACAAAAAAAGGACAATGTTGTATTATTTCCAAATTTAAAAGAGCGTTATCTTGATAAAGGAATGGCTCTTTTAAAAGAAAAGAAATATCACGCAGCATTAGATATGTTCGCAGAAGCGAAAAAGTTAAAAGAAGACAAAGCGGAAATCCATCTAGGGATGGCTATTTGTTTGATGGAACTCGGAGAACTAAGTGAGGCGAAAGACATTTGTAAAAAAATGCTGCAGGAGGATATCGGGCATTATTTTACCGTACTACAAATCTATTTGACGATATTAATTCAACTTCGGGAATACCAGGAAGTCCAGTCAACAATTGAAGCGGTTCTAGAAGAAAACCATCTTCCTGCAGAAAGTGCCGAACACTTTTATAAGTTATTGGAATTTAGTCGTAGAATGAATCAAAATAGTGAAGAGATACTGGTAGAGGAAGAAGACGAAGAAAGTAATGAAGAAATGTACGTTGAAGATTTATTACAAGATCCTCAAAAACAAATGGGATATGTGCATTCGTTGAGAGACAGAAATATAAATAAGCATATTAACACTCTCAGACTCCTATTGGAAGGAGAAGAAGTACATCCAACAATTAAATCGATGATCTTACATGTTATGATCGAGCATGAGTTAGAGAAGGAAGTAACGGTTGTAAAGTTTGGGGAAGCGATGAATGTTGTACCTGCAAAACTAAAGGATCCAGCTGATGTCCCGTTTGCAAAAAAAGTATTAAATTACTTAGATGATACATTGGGCAGTGAAAATCCTACCCTTTTTGAAGCTGTAAAAGAGGTATGGATTAGACATTTATATGTTTTGTACCCTTTTTTACCACAGCCTGAGGATGTAAAACTATGGGCAGCAGCCTTACATGTTGTAGGTTATTCACTACATGGAATTTCTATTGAAGATGAAGAAATTGAACAAATTTACGCCAAGTCTGCGATATCTTTACAAGAAGCTTGTGAAAAAATATATAAAATAGAAGAAATTTCTTATTTTCAAATATGAGCTATATGTTGAAAGGAATTCATTCTATGTTATAATAAAATGGTTGCAAAATAGTGATCATCGTAATTAAGGTCTATTGAATTTTGGACAAATTGACCTTCTTTCTTATGCGAAATCCTAAGCATGTTTAGTATTCGGTTACTTTTACCGTACATAAAAACAGGTATATGTTAGTGGGCGATTGTTTAAACTGTGACAAGCAGCCACAATTTACCTATCACTTATTCGCACAAATCATGATAGATCTTTGGAGGGACAGCAAATATGTCAGTTAAATTTGAAAAATTAGAGGGGAACGAAGGCGTTCTTACGGTTGAAGTTTCTGCAGAGGACTTCACACAAGCTCTTGATGAAGCATTTAAAAAAGTAGTAAAACAAGTTTCAATTCCTGGATTCCGTAAAGGCAAAATTCCACGTGGAATGTTCGAACAACGTTTTGGTGTAGAATCTTTATATCAGGATGCGTTAGATATTATTTTACCAACAGCATATCCAAATGCAGTTGATGAAGCTGGTATTGAGCCGGTTGATCGTCCGGAAATCGATGTAGAACAAATCGAAAAAGGCAAAAGCTTAATTTTCACTGCAAAAGTAACTGTTAAACCTGAAGTGAAATTAGGTGAATACAAAGGTCTAGAAGTTGAAAAATTAGACGATACTGTAACAGACGAAGATGTTGAAAGCGAACTAAAACAATTACAAGAGCGCCATGCTGAATTAGTTGTAAAAGAAGAAGGTACAATTGAAAATGGTGATACGGCTGTAATCGATTTTGACGGTTATGTAGACGGTGAAGCATTCGAAGGCGGAGCTGCTGAAAACTATTCATTAGAAATCGGTTCAGGTTCTTTCATTCCAGGGTTTGAAGAGCAACTAGTTGGTTTGGAAGCTGGAGCAGAAAAAGAAGTGGAAGTAACATTCCCTGAAGAATACCATGCTGAAAACCTTGCAGGTAAACCAGCAGTATTCAAAGTGAAAGTCCATGAAATTAAAACAAAAGAACTTCCGGCATTAGATGATGAGTTTGCTAAGGACGTTAATGAAGAGGTTGAAACTCTTGATGAATTAAAAGCTCAAACAAGAACTCGCCTTGAAGAAGCAAAAAAATCCGAATCAGAAAACAATCTGCGTGATACTTTAGTAGAAAAAGCTGCTGAGGGTGTTGAAGTTGATATTCCAAGTGCTTTAATTGACAATGAAATTTCTCGCATGATGCAAGAATTTGAACAACGTCTACAAATGCAAGGAATGAATCTAGAGTTATACTTCCAATTCTCTGGTCAAGACGAAGAGGCTTTAAAAGCTCAAATGAA